>Ga0187771_10000912_pt1 | contig 19104 bp, 16 predicted proteins | sample 0116_SJ02_MP15_1_FD_133139 | JGI IMG/M metagenome (GOLD analysis project Ga0187771, IMG submission 133139) | Tropical peat soil microbial communities from peatlands in Department of Meta, Colombia - 0116_SJ02_MP15_10_MG | ecosystem: Environmental > Terrestrial > Soil > Wetlands > Peat | place...
AATCTATTTTAAATCTCTGTAAGAAGTCCCGTTGGCAATAGTTAAAATAGCAAATCCCGCCAAGGTTCCGACATCGATATCATGCAGGAATATCTATTTTAATCAGAAAAGCCCGTGAATCAAGCGATTCACGGGCTTTTTTATAATGGTCGGGGCGAGCCGATTTGAACGGCCGACCACTCGCACCCCAAGCGAGTACGCTACCAGACTGCGCCACGCCCCGATGTTTCACATCTCTCACGTAAGGCATCAAGCCGTACGAGTCAAAAAAGCAGCTTTATCCTGCTTCCCCTACCCTTGCCGCATAACCCATTACTTCAATATCTCCAGTATCTCTCTCAGTTCTTTCTTTGCCGACTCAATAACAGTTTCAGCGACGTCCCGGTCATCTTTCCCGTTCAGTTTCTTTCTTGCACCGGCAATCGTAAATCCATCTTTATAGAGCAGCTGTTTTATATGGAGTATCGTGTCTAAATCTTTTTTTTTATAGAGGCGCTGCCCGGAACGGCCTTTGTCCGGTTTGATCTGTGGAAACTCCGTTTCCCAGTAACGGAGCACGTACCGTTCCAACCCCGTCAGACGGCTCACTTCGCCGATCCGGTAGAAGAGTTTACTCGGTAGATGCTGTTGTTGAGGATTCGATGACATGCTCTTTGAAAATCATGCTCGGTCTGAAACTGACGACTTTTCTCGGAGTGATCTCAATCTCTTGGCCTGTCTTGGGATTGCGGCCTTTTCTCGAATTTTTCTTACGAACTACGAAGTTCCCAAACCCGGAGAGCTTAACCATCTCGCCCTCTTTTAAAGTCTGTTTGACCAAATCCAGAATCATCTCCACCAGTTCTTCAGCATCCTGCTTTGGTAGGCCAACCTTATCAAAAACCTCCGAGATGATGTCTGCTTTTGTCATGTCACCCTCCTCTACGGTGCATACTATAGAGCATAAGCACTTCAAAGTCAAGGTTAAATTATGAAAAACCGGTGCAATATCATGATATTTGCCTGACGAAAGCGAGGCATGGCACTACCTCTTCATACAGGGCTCCTATGATGAACATCATACAGATTATTGACATAAAAATTATAAAATACGCACGTTGTGGCCAAAACTAACAGCAGTATTTTCATTGAATTTGTCGGAAAAATCTTTTGATAGAATAAAAGAGTATTGCCGCTCCGCAGGCTCTGCATGCATTTGGCGGTAATCCGCTTCTTTACCGTGAGTTCTCTGGTACAACCCGGTACTATGATCATAGTACCACAATTTCCGATACAAGGGAGGATCTTATGACAAGAAAAAACCTGTTCAGCGCATTACTCGCAATGGCCTTTTTCGGCTTGAGCTCTTCTGTAGCGCCGGGAGAAGCAGCAACGGCACCCATCAGGGTTTCGAAAGAAGGTCAGGCTTGCATTGCGTGCCATGAGTCTCAATCACCATCGTTCGTGCATGAGTGGAGACTGAGCAAACACGCCGAAATGGGAGTGGACTGCTATACATGCCACAAGGCGGACAAGTCAGACCGCGATGCCATGGAGCATAACGGGTTTACTATCGCCGTACTCGTGAGCCCCAAGGACTGTTCACAGTGCCACCCGAAGGAAGTAAAGGAGATGACCGAGAGCCACCATGCAAAGGCTGCAGACATTCTCAATTCGCTTGACAACTATCTCGGGGAAGTCGTCGGCGGGCAGGAAGCCGTGGCTGTCGGCTGCAGGCAGTGCCATGGATCGAACGTCAAGGTCCTCGCAAACGGGAAGCTGGATACGAATGACTGGCCCAACACCGGCATCGGCAGGATCAATCCAGATGGCTCCAAGGGGTCTTGTACGGCGTGCCATACCCGTCATAACTTCTCCAAGGCCCAGGCGCGCGAACCGCAGACCTGCGGCAAGTGTCATCTCGGCCCTGACCATCCACAGATCGAGGTATACCAGGAGTCGAAGCATGGCATCCTGTATGAGGCGAACAAGGAACGCTTGAATATGCATAAAGACTCGTGGGTAGTGGGCAAAGACTACACTGCGGCTCCGACATGCGCCACCTGCCATATGAGCGCCACGCCGAATCAGCCGGTCACGCACGACGTGGGGGCGAGAATCAGTTGGACCCTCAGGCCACCTGTCTCAAAGAAGCTGGAGAATGCCGACAAGCGGCGCGACAACATGAAGGACGTGTGCAGCAGCTGTCACTCAGCACCATTCATCGATGGTTTCTACAGTCAGTTCGACAATCTAGTCGTCTTCTATAATGACAAATTCGCAAAACCTGCGACGGCAATCAGGCAAGAGCTCATTGACAAAGGCAAACTCAAACCGAATGATTTCGCCAACAAGCTTGAGTGGACGTACTACGAGTTATGGCATCACCAGGGGAGGCGGGCACGTCACGGTGCAGCCATGATGGGGCCGGATTATGCATGGTGGCACGGTATTTATGAAGTTGCCAAATCATTTTACACAGAATTTTTGCCTGAGGTAAAGGAGGCAGCGGGTCCCGCCCTCTACAGCGAACTTGCCAAAAAATATCTTGAGCCGGACGTTCGCAACGCGTGGTACCTCAAGGGGATGAGCAAAGAGCAGCTTCAGAACATTCAGCAATTCTACAATGAACGGTATGGCGGGTCCATGGCGAAATAGAGAATCAGCAGGCGGGGCAGCGGTGCCCCGCCTTTTTTTGTGTGACGCGACAACTGTCATCATTGCATGCTCCCGCAGGTTAGAAACATGCAGTTCGATAATATATGTTCCTTCCCTCTGCTCCTGCACACGGCTCAATACCTCTATTTCGATGATCCAAGCTTGACTTTCATCCACCCTGTGATATTCTTTTACCATGACCGGGCAAATTGCCACCGCCATCGTTCTCTGGCCTCTCGGTGTATACTTCGCCGCAGTCGTGCTCATTGTCATATCCATGCTCGCGCTCTCTTATGTTCTCGGAGAGCGTCACCGGGAAAAGCAAACCAACGAACCCTATGAGTCTGGAATCGTCTCCACCGGCACCGCCCGCGTCCGCTTTGACGTCAAATTTTATCTCACAGCTATGTTTTTCGTCATCTTCGATCTTGAGGCAGTATTCATTTTCGCCTGGGCCGTATCAATCCGCGAGTCTGGCTGGCCTGGCTACGCTGAGATGTTGATCTTTATCGGCATACTGGCAGCTGCGCTCGTCTACATATGGAAGCTCGGCGCGCTGGAATGGGGATCGTTCATAAAAACCAGTTCAAAGCTTAATGCCCAAAGTTCAAAGTGATTCCTCTTTTTAGCTCCGTGTTACTGCTTTTACTTTGGACGCCGAACTGAGAATCATTTCTCTCCGAACTCAACACTATGAACTATTCTTTTACTAAGCCTGGATCCGATACCGAAGAAGACGCGGTCCGCAAAAGCCTGGTCGTCGCCCGTCTCCAAGACATGTTAGCCTGGGGACGGAAGAATTCCATCTGGCCTTTCAATTTCGGCCTCTCGTGCTGCTACGTCGAAATGGCAACGAGCCTCACAAGCAAGTACGACATCGCTCGGTTCGGCGCCGAAGTGATGCGCGGTACCCCGCGCGAAGCAGATATGATGATCATTGCCGGCACGGTCTTCATCAAAATGGCGCCGGTCATCAAACGTCTCTACGAGCAAATGATGGAGCCGCGTTGGGTCATCTCCATGGGTTCCTGCGCAAATTCCGGCGGCATGTACGATATCTATAGCGTGGTCCAGGGGGTGGACAAATTCCTCCCTGTAGACGTGTATGTGCCTGGATGCCCTCCGCGGCCCGATGCATTCATGGAAGGGCTCCTCATGCTTCAAGATAAGGTCGGCAAGGAGCGCCGACCCTTAAGTTGGGTCGCCGGCCCCCAGAACATCGTACGACCGGAAGTTCCATGCTTGCGCGACTTAAAACGTAAAGAACGCAGCAAGGCCACGATTCTTCGATCGCCGGATGAAGTATAAATCTTGCAGTGCTTGAGAAGACGGGGCACTTACAGAAAAGCGACAATCACAAAAGCATGTGTTCGTAATCATGAACTGTTTCTCATTTTTCATAATCTACCCCACAGTATCCGTGGCATAACTCATACGCTTTTATGAAGCCAGACAACTCGATCATCGACGATGTACATGAGACCTTTGGCAAGGCGATTCTCGCTGTCCAGCCTACCCGAGATAATATTCCTACTCTCTGGGTTGTGCCGGAACGGGCGCGCGACGTGCTCCGGCACCTTAAGAGTGCCATTCGTAACCCTTACAGAACGCTGTACGATCTCACAGCGATTGACGAACGCGTTCGGAACCATAGGCAGGACCAGCCTGAAAGTGACTTTTCGGTCGTCTACCATCTTCTTTCTTATGACCGAAACGAAGATATCAGAATAAAGGTCCCCCTCAAAGGCGATACTCCCTCGCTCCCCACGATCACAGGCCTCTGGCAATCGGCAAACTGGTACGAACGCGAAGTTTGGGACATGTTCGGGATTCGATTTGATGGTCACCCTCATCTTAAAAGGATATTGATGCCGCCGACCTGGAAGGGGCATCCTCTCAGAAAAGACCACCCGGCCCGCGCAACTGAAATGGGGCCTTTCCGACTCCCCGATGAGAAAGAAGAGTCTGAACAGCTGGCACTCCAGTTCAATCCTGAAGACTGGGGCATGCAACGCGAGACCGAGGATACGGATTTCATGTTCCTGAACCTCGGCCCCCAACACCCCGGCACGCACGGCCTGATCCGATTTATACTTCAACTCGACGGGGAAACGATCAAGGACGCCGTCCTCGATATCGGCTACCACCATCGCGGCGCCGAAAAGATGGCAGAACGCCAGTCATGGCATACCTACATTCCCTACACTGACCGCGTTGATTATTTGGGCGGTGTCATGAACAACTTCGCCTATGTTCTTGCAGTCGAGAAACTTGCGGACATCGAAGTGCCGGAGAGGGCAAAAACGATCCGCGTGATGCTGGCAGAGCTCTTCCGCATCGCCAGCCACCTTGTCTGGTACGGGACCTTTGCCCAAGATGTAGGCGCCCTCTCTCCCGTCTTTTATATGTTCACAGACCGTGAGCACGTTTTCACCATCATCGAAGCAATCTGCGGTGGACGAATGCATCCAGAATGGTTCAGGATCGGCGGCGTGGCTCAAGATTTGCCTAAAGGATGGGATGGCCTCGTAAGAAATTTCCTGAACTACCTGCCCCCCCGTCTCAAAGAATATGATTCCATTGTGATGCAGAACCGAATATTCAAAGCACGGACTGCCGGTGTCGGCACATACGAGCTTGACGAAGCCATCGAATGGGGTGTGACGGGACCGGGCCTGCGCGCCTGCGGGTGCGAGTGGGACTTTCGGAAAAAACGCCCCTACTCGGGTTACGATAACTTCGAATTTGATATCCCGATTGCTGTACATGGAGACTGCTACGACCGCGGCGTGGTCCGCGTAGAAGAGATTCGCCAGAGCCTGCGCATCATAGAGCAGTGCGTGAACAACATGCCGGAAGGCAAGTATAAGTCAGATCATCCGCTTACAACACCTCCGCGAAAAGAGCGAACCATGCACGACATCGAGACTCTCATCAGCCATTTTCTGAGTGTTAGTTGGGGTCCGGTGATCCCTGCAGGCGAAGCGTTCATGGGGATTGAAGCGACCAAGGGAAATAACGGGTATTATCTCGTGAGCGACGGGAGCACGGTGTCATACCGGACCCGCATCCGGACGCCTTCGTTCCCTCACCTCCAGATGGTTCCGCAGATATCACGGGGGCTCATGATCGCCGATCTTTTAGCGATCATAGGGAGCATAGATTTCATTCTGGCGGATTTGGACAGATAAGCCGAAAACCCTTCTCAAAGGCGCAAGATTCAAATTCTTTGAGAAATCGGTTATTCACGTTGTGACGACTTCGCAGCACTTTCGTGAGGTTCTTTTGTTAAGCGATAAAGAAATGAAGGAAATCAACATCGAGCTCTCCCGTGCCGCATCAAAGGCATCCGCATCCGTTGACGCGCTCAATATCATTCAGCGAAACCGGGGCTGGGTTTCCGATGAGGCTGTCAAAGACCTTGCCGCTGTGCTCGATATGAGTGCAGAGGAACTTGACGCCGTTGCCACGTTCTACAGCTTCATTTTTCGGCGTCCCGTAGGGCGGCATGTTATCCTCATTTGCGACAGTATCTCATGCTGGGTCGTGGGCTATAATCCTCTTCTCGATGTCTTAAAAAGGCAACTCGACATCACCTTTGGCGAAACGACTTCTGACAATCGATTCACCTTGCTGCCGATCTCCTGCCTTGGCGCGTGTGACCGCGCGCCTGCTGTGATGGTGGATGACGAGTTGTATGGTCCGGTGACAGCGGAAAGTATGGACGATATATTAAGTAAATATGAATGATATTCGCCAAGGATCTGCACGCATAAGATCCGAGAGAGTCAATGTGGGATCACGTCTGCATCGTGTAAATCATAGCCCTTGAAAAGTTTTCTTATGTCAAAGGTCTAACCATCATGGAACAACCGCTCACAAAAAACATACGTCCAGGCCATGAGCCTCTTGCTCTGAAGGATTACGAGAAAGCGGGCGGCTACCAGTCCGTGCGCAAGGCGCTCACCATGTCGCCCCAGGATGTTCAGAACATCGTCAAAGCGTCGAACCTCCGCGGTCGCGGCGGCGCCGGCTTCCCTACCGGTGCCAAATGGAGCTTTGTGCCCATGGGACCCGAGGCAAGGCGTCCGAAGTACTTTATCGTTAATGCCGATGAGATGGAACCCGGTACGTTCAAGGACCGGTTGCTGTTGGAAGGCAACCCCCATCAACTCGTCGAAGGAGTGATTGCAAGTTCCTATGCGATTGAAGCGGAACAGGCTTTCATCTTCATCAGGTGGGCATACAAGCAGGCAATCAGGAGGCTCGAACAGGCAATCGCAGAAGCATATGCACGCAACTATCTCGGGAAAAACGTCCTTGGCTCGAGCTACAACCTCGAATTACGGATCCACGGAAGTGCCGGCCGCTACATCTGTGGTGAGGAAACAGCCCTCTTGAACGCGCTCGAGGGCAGACGCGCGACGCCCCGTGCGAAGCCGCCTTTCCCCCAGGTTTCGGGGCTTTTCGGTAAACCCACGATCGTGAACAATGTCGAAACTGTTTCGAATATCCCGCATATCATGAATAACGGCGCGGACTGGTTCAAAGGTCTGAGCAAGAGTCCCGACGCAGGCACCAAGCTTTACGGTGTGAGCGGACGCGTAAAAAAACCTGCAATCTGGGAGCTGCCCATGGGCATAACGGTTCGTGAATTGCTCGAGGTTTATGCAGGCGGCATGCAGGATGGCTACGACTTCCGAGGCGTGATACCAGGCGGTGCATCCACTGATTTCCTCGTGAGGGATCATCTCGATATTAAAATGGATTTCGACTCCGTGATGAAGGCTGGCAGCCGCCTTGGTACCGGAACCATGATCGTTCTTGACAATAGGACGTGTCCTGTCGGGTTCGTCCACAACCTCATCAAGTTTTTTGCTCGCGAATCCTGTGGCTGGTGCACTCCTTGCCGTGATGGACTACCGTGGCTCGAAAAGATCCTTCGTTCAATCGAAGAAGGCACCGGCCAAGAGGGTGACATCGATATTCTCACACAACATTGCAAACGGCTCGGTCCTGGCAACACATACTGCGCCCTGGCCCCCGGTGCCGTCGAGCCGCTCCAAAGCGCATTAGTGTATTTTCGAGAGGATTTTGAGACACACATACGAGAGAAAAAATGCCCCTGGATTGCAGCGTAGACAGAATGACAAGAGTGACCTGATGTAAGGAATAATTATTCCCACTTCATCTCCAACGATCCTAACAAAGGTTCATAATGTTAACTATTTTCATCGACAACAAGCCATATCAGGTCGAGGAAGGCCAGAACCTCCTGCAGGCATGTTTGTCTCTCGGTTTCGACCTCCCTTACTTCTGCTGGCATCCTGCCCTGCATTCCGTGGGCGCCTGCCGCCAGTGCGCAGTGAAGCAGTTTAAAGACGACAAGGATGCGCGCGGCAGGATCGTCATGTCTTGCATGACGCCCGTTGCTGAAGGGCTGCGTATTTCAATCGATGACCCTGATGTGAAAGCCTTTCGCGCGAGTATCATCGAATGGCTCATGGTGAGCCATCCCCATGACTGTCCAATCTGTGATGAAGGAGGCGAGTGCCATCTCCAGGACGTGACGGTCATGACAGGACACAATTACCGAAGGACACGTTTTAAGAAGCGCACGCACCGGAACCAGAACCTCGGCCCCTTCATTAACCACGAGATGAATCGGTGCATCGCCTGCTACCGCTGCGTCAGGTTCTACCGGGACTATGCTGGGTGCCGGGACCTTAACGTCTTTGCATCACACGACCACGTGTATTTCGGCAGGCACGAGGATGGCGTGCTCGAAAGCGCGTTCAGCGGGAATCTCGTCGAAATATGCCCCACGGGAGTATTCACGGACAAAACGCTCAAACAGCACTATACCCGCAAGTGGGATCTCCAAACAGCACCATCGATTTGCGTACACTGCAGTCTCGGTTGCAATACGATCCCTGGCGAGCGCTATGGCATGCTTCGCAGAATGTTGAATCGCTACAATCATGAGGTGAATGGCTACTTCCTCTGCGACCGAGGACGGTTCGGTTATGAATTTGTGAACAGCGGACGCAGGATTAGAAAACCCCTCTTGCGGAATGTGAGGCAAACAGAACAAATACCGGTAGCAAGAGAAACGGCATTTAACCACCTTATTAACATTCTTTCCCACAGCAAGGGCCTAATCGGCATTGGATCGCCCCGTGCGTCGCTTGAAGCTAACTTTGCCCTAAGAATGCTGGTCGGTGCTGACCGCTTCTACTCAGGACTGTTTGCTAAAGAGCATAACCTTATTTCTCTCATAGTCGACATCCTTCAAAAAAGTCCATCGCGCACGCCATCACTCCACGATGTTGAAGGGGCGGATGCGGTGCTTGTCCTGGGCGAAGATCTTACGAATACGGCACCCCTCCTTGACCTGGCGTTGCGCCAGTCTGTGCGGAACAAGCCTAAAGAACGAGCAGAGAAGATCCGGATCCCTGCCTGGGACGACAATGCCGTGCGAAACGTAACTCAGGATGTGACCGGCCCGCTATTTATTGCATCAGCCTCCGGAACGAAACTGGACGCTATCGCGACGAAGACCTACCACGCCGCCCCTGATACGATCGCCAGGCTCGGGTTTGCCGTTGCACATGAGGTAGATCCGACATCACCCGCAGTTCCGAATCTGGACAATGGGACTCTCAAATTCGCACAGGAGATTGCCGAAGCACTCAAGAATGCGAAAAGTCCTCTCATCATCTCGGGGACAAGCCTTTGCAGCGAGGCCATCGTCCAGGCATCCGCAAACGTAGCGTGGGCACTCTACAACGGCGGGAAGGCATCTGGACTCTGCTTTGCTGTGTCAGAATGCAACACGATCGGGCTGGGACTGATGAACGGAAAACAGCTGGATGATGCATTCAACGTCATCCAGGAAGAACAGGCCGATACCGTCATCATTCTCGAAAACGATCTTTTCCGCCGAGCAGACCAGAAGGCAGTTCATCAATTCCTGAGCAAATCACAATACGTCATCGTCCTGGATCATCTGATCAACGCCACGTCATCAAAGGCGGATATCGTTCTTCCGGCAGGTACCTTTGCCGAATCCGATGGCTCCCTCGTGAACAATGAAGGTCGCGCACAGAGACATTATCAGGTCTGCATGCCTAATCATGATATTCAGGAAAGCTGGAAATGGCTTCGTGATATAATCAAAGCGTCTGGCCAGAGCATAGCTGAGCAATGGAATAATCTCGATGAGATCACTCAGGGGATGTTATCAGTACTACCGGTGCTCAAGCCACTTCAGGGTATTGCGCCAACTGCTGATTTTAGAATAGTGGGGCAGAAAATTCCCCGCCAGCCTCACCGCTACAGCGGCAGGACCTCCATGCTGGCAAACATAAGTGTTCATGAGCCAAAACCGCCCGATGATCCGGACTCTCCCTTGTCCTTCTCGATGGAAGGCTGTGAAAGCTCCCCTCCTGCACCGCTTATCTCCCGCTACTGGGCGCCGGGGTGGAATTCCGTTCAGGCGCTGAACAAGTTCCAGCAGGAGGTTGGTGGTATCCTCCGTGGCGGCGACCCGGGAAAACGATTGATAGAACCGTCAAGGAAGGAAGTTGCCTTCTATTATATGCAGGTTCCAGAGATTTTCAGGCCGAAACAGGGTGAATGGCTCATGCTTCCCCTTTACGATATTTTCGGCTCTGAAGAATTGAGCATCCTCTCTCCTGGCATTGTCGAGCGAGCGCCTAAGCCTTTCATCGCATTAAATCCTGTCGATGCCGCTCGGCTGAACGTTTCGAATGGTGAACTGATTGAATTATCGCATGCTGGTGACAAATACAGGTTCGAATTAAAAATCAAACCTGAAATCCCTGAAGGCACTGCAGGTTTGTACTCAAGCCTGCCCTTTTCTTCGACCATGAGTTCGACATATTGTAAAATAGTCAAGGTATGATCATATGTCCTCGTTTGCTGTACAACTCGTCATTCTGTTCGGCATTCTTATTGTCGTGCTGACAATCGGGGGAATGTTGATCTGGCTCGAGCGCAGGCTGCTCGGACTGTGGCAGGACCGTTACGGCCCGAACCGCGTGGGGCCGTTTGGCCTTCTTCAGGTCTTGGCTGATATGATTAAAGTTTTCACCAAGGAAGATTGGATCCCCCCTTTTGCGGACAAGGCCGTGTTCGTCATTGCTCCGGCCGTGATCGTCGTGGTTGTGCTGATGTCGTACACTGTCATACCTTTTGCACCCGGCATCGAGGTCGTCGACCTGAACATCGGGCTGCTGCTCTTTCTTGCCATGTCGTCCCTCGGAGTATATAGCGTTGCCCTGGCAGGTTGGGCATCAAGCAGCAAATACTCGCTCCTCGGTGGTCTCCGGGCATCGGCGCAGATGCTCTCTTACGAAGTTTTCATGGGGCTATCGATCATGGGTGTTGTCATGCTCGCCGGCTCTTTTAATGTGCGAGAGATTGTCGAGGCGCAGCGCAATATGTGGTTCGTGATCCCGCAATTCATCGGATTTGTGGTATTTTTCATAGCTGGCATTGCGGAGACCCATCGCCTGCCCTTCGATCTTCCCGAGGCGGAGAGCGAGCTGGTGGCCGGCTACCACTCGGAATACTCGGGAATGAAGTTCGGCATGTTCTTCGTGGGAGAGTATCTCGGCATCACGCTCATATCGGCCTTGACCGTTGCGCTGTTCTTCGGTGGATGGATGGGCCCGGTGCTGCCCCCCCTCGTGTGGTTCCTGGTTAAAACGTTCATCTTCATCGGTTTCTTCATTCTGCTCCGCGCAGCGCTGCCCCGGCCGCGGTATGACCAGCTTATGACGTTCGGATGGAAAGTAATGCTGCCGCTGTCGCTGGCGAATCTGATCGTTACCGGAGCAGTTATTTTATTAAGAAAACCGTAGACTGGAATTGATCGGTGAAGACGATGATATGAGCAGATTACGGCATCATGCTCCGTGTAAATCGTAGCTTGTAAGTGCTCCTTCATCGTCAAAAAAGGAGTTAAATGTTCAGTTTAATCAAAACATTGTGGACGGTCTTCGTTACTATGTTCCGCAAACGGGCAACGATCCTCTATCCCGAGGAAAGACCCTACATTCCTCCCCGTTGGCGTGGACGGATCATCCTCTCGCGCGATCCAGATGGAGAAGAGCGCTGCGTGGCATGTTACCTCTGTGCTGTTGCATGCCCGGTTGACTGCATCTCGCTCCAGGCTGCTACGGACGAACACGGCAGGCGGTACCCTGAGTTTTTTCGCATTAACTTCTCACGTTGCATATTCTGCGGATACTGCGAGGAAGCCTGCCCGACCTATGCGATCCAGCTCACCACTGACTTCGAGATGGGCGAGTACAAAAGGCCGAACCTGGTCTATGAAAAGGGAGACCTGCTCATCAGCGGGCCAGGTAAGTACCCTGAGTACAACTTCTATCGTGTGGCCGGTCTCTCGATTAAGGGAAAGGACAAAGGCGAGGCTGAGAATGAAGAGATACCCATTGATGTCAAAAGCTTGATGCCTTAGAAATTCCGCCACGAGCACCGATTCACCTTTTTAGTGCCTGGGCCCGAACTTTATACTCTGGACCGCTGTGTCTCCGAGTTTCCCTGGCAGAATAAAACGTATGAATCCTCTATTCTACATATCAGCCATCATTGCAGTAGTCTCGACCTTCATGGTCATCACGAGGAAAAGCACGGTGCACGCGCTCCTGTACCTCATTGTTTCATTGCTAGCCGTATCGCTTATTTTCTTTTCTCTCGGTGCTCCCTTTGTTGCCGCGCTTGAAGTGATCATCTACGCCGGAGCAATTATGGTGCTTTTCGTATTCGTAATCATGATGCTGAACCTCAGCGCGCAGGCAGCAAAGCAGGAATCTGAGTGGCTGACTCCCGGAATATGGATAGGCCCCTCCGTCCTGGTCACACTGCTAGCGGCGGAGCTCATCTATATCTTTACCACGGATCGCATCCGGCTTTACGTGCCAATTATCATCGGGCCCAAACAGGTTGGCATTGCCCTCTTCGGCCCTTACGTACTTGGCGTTGAGTTGGCGTCCGTGCTGCTTCTCGCAGGACTCATCGGAGCGTATCACCTCGGCAGGCCACATAAACACTGATTCGTCAAAGTGGCGCGGAAGGAGTACCCATGATCGTAACCATCCCCATGGAGCATGGCCTCATTCTGAGTGCGATCCTCTTTGCATTCGGCTTGATTGGCGTTCTCGTGCGGAGGAACATCGTATTCATGTTGATGTCCGTTGAAGTGATGCTGAATGCCGTCGGTCTTGCTTTCGTCGTAGCCGGAGCTCGATGGGGGCAGGTCGACGGCCAGGTGATGTTCATTTTTATCCTGACCATGGCTGCGGCTGAAGTTTCCGTCGGGCTCGCGCTCGTGCTTCAGCTGTACCACAGTTTCAAGACTTTAGATACGGATGCCGCGAACACTATGAGAGGTTAGCCATATTGTACTGAACCATGAAAGATTATCTCTTCCTCATACCAGTCCTCCCCTTTGCCGGATCCCTCATCCTGGCATTGACAGGCCGACGTCTGACCAAGAGCGTCATTGCCCTTGTCGGCGTTGGCTCAGTGGCATTTTCGGCGCTCGTGGCCATGGTAATCGGCTATGGTTTCGTTACGACGTCGCCGAGCGCGCGGCCCTTCACCCAGACGCTGTGGAGTTGGATGCAATTCGATGGATATGCACCAGCAATCTCGTTCTCTCTCGACCCTCTCTCACTGATCATGGTACTTGTCATTACCATCGTGGGATTCCTTATTCATGTGTACTCGGCTGAATATATGCTCGGTGATGAAGGGTACAGCAGGTTCTTCACCTATATGAACCTGTTTGTCGGCGCCATGCTCATCCTCGTGCTCGCCGACAATCTGGTGTTTCTGTATCTCGGATGGGAGGGTGTTGGACTCTGCAGCTATCTGTTGATCGGTTTCTGGTACAGAGATCCCGTGAACGGTCGTGCTGCGCGCAAGGCCTTCGTCGTGACCCGCATCGGCGATACAGCACTGGCCATCGGGCTCTTTCTGCTCTTCACCAATTTGGGAACACTCAACATACAGGAATTGATGGAGGCCGCCACGACAAAGTGGCCCGTCGGTTCGGAAACAGCTGTCTTAGCAGCGGCATTGTTATTGGGGGGCGCACTCGGCAAGTCCGCACAGGTGCCGCTCCAGGTGTGGCTGCCCGACGCCATGGCAGGCCCAACGCCGGTCAGCGCCCTCATTCATGCCGCGACCATGGTAACGGCCGGTGTATACTTGATCGCCCGTACCCATGTACTATTCGAACTTGCCCCTCCGGTACAGCATGCGATAGCCGTGATTGGTGCAATAACGCTTCTCATCGCCGGTTTCAGCGCCCTTGCCCAGCATGACATCAAGCGCGTGCTAGCCTACTCCACGATAAGTCAGATCGGCTATATGTTCCTGGCTCTCGGCGTCGGAGCGTGGTCTGCTGCCATGTTCCACTTCATGACGCATGCATTCTTCAAGGCGCTCCTGTTCCTCGGCGCAGGTGTCGTAATCCTTGCCCAGCATGAGGAGCATGACATCTTCAAGATGGGTGGCCTGCGCAGCAAACTGCCGTTAACCTTCTGGACCTTTCTTATCGGCGCGGCTTCGCTCTCTGCACTGCCGCTGGTAACTGCAGGTTTCTACAGCAAGGACATGATTCTGTGGCAGGCATGGTCTTCTTCTTCCGGCAATGTCGCATTGTGGGCAGCAGGGCTCCTGGGCGCGTTCCTTACTTCCATTTATATTTTTCGCGTGGTGCTTATCACTTTCTTCGGTCAAACCAAAAAAGAGATAAGCTATCGACCGGGTCCAAAAATGACCGTGCCGCTCGTCATTCTTGCTGTTTTATCGATCATTGGAGGGTTCGTCGAGCTTCCTGATACTCTCGGCAACCTGCCTCTGTTCTCTCACTTTCTGCAGCCGGTGTTCCGTGAACAAATTGTTCAGCATGCCGAACCAGAAACTGAGATCCTGTTTCAGCTCGTAGCCGCGCTCGTCTCGCTTTCGGGAATCTCTATAGCTTATCTCTTCTTTTTCCGCAGTCCGCATCTGGCTGAGAAGCTCGCGCAATCCAGAGCTGGCGCCGCTCTGGGACGGTTCTGGTTTTCCGGCTGGCGTTTCGACTGGCTCTATGAAAAGCTTCTGATCGATCCTTTCCTCTGGATTGTAGGGTTAAACAAAAATGACTTTATTGATTCGGGGTACACGAGAATAGCGTCTGTGAATCGTGCGCTCCACAGTATCTTAAGTAGAACACAGACAGGGAATCTACGGTGGTATGCGATGGGAATAGCTGTAGGCGCCGTAGTGTTTCTTGGTCTTATCATCATGCTAACGCCTTAGCAAGGTTATCGCGAGGGCGTGAAGGCCGCGGGAAATATCCCGTGTTACGTTCCGCTCGGGTTTTCATTCGAGTTCTTCTCGACCTTGCGGTTCCGGTGACATAGGTTTATGAGAGATAACTATTCATGATCCTCGCATGGCTCATCATCATACCGCTCGTGGGCGGGCTCGCCGCGTGGGTCCTGGACCGCAAGGACGGCGGGGCGGCCAGATGGATTTCGCTCGCTGCACTCGCTCTCGACGCGATCGTCGTGATCTTTTTTTGGTCCAGGCCGTCGGTCCAACTCGACCTGACCCGCGGCGCCTGGCTCGCTGAGTTGAACAGGCCCTGGATCCCGCAGCTCGGAATCGATCTCCATCTGGCCATAGATGGTTTGAGTCTCGTCTTTGTGGCGCTCACACTCTTCCTCGGTATCATCTCCGTTATCTGTTCCTGGACCGAGATCCGCTGTCGCGTTGGGTTCTTCCACCTGAACCTGCTCTGGATACTTGCGGGTATCCTTGGCGTATTCCTCGCGCTGGACCTCTTCTTGTTTTACTTCTTCTGGGAGCTGATGCTCGTGCCCATGTATTTTCTTATCAATATCTGGGGTCATGAGCACCGTGTGTATGCCTCGCTCAAGTTCTTTATTTTCACTCAGGCCGGCGGTCTCCTCATGCTGTTGTCGATCCTCGCGCTGTACTTCGTCCACGGCACAGGAACCGGAATATACACCTTCGACTACTCGCTGCTGATCAGTACGAAGATGTCGGCTCATGCATCGTTCTGGATCATGCTCGGCTTTCTTATGGCGTTCATCGTTAAGCTGCCCGTAGTCCCGTTTCATCCTTGGCTTCCTGATGCCCATACCGAGGCACCGACTGCCGGGAGCGTTATCCTCGCCGGGCTTCTCCTGAAGACCGGAGCGTACGGACTCCTGCGCTTTGTGCAGCCGTTGTTCCCCGATGCCGCTTCTTCGATCGCACCGATAATGATGATCCTCGCTACGGTCGGAATCATCTACGGTGCGGTACTCGCGTTTGGTCAGAGCGATCTCAAGCGGCTTATTGCATACACGAGCGTCAGCCACATGGGCTTTGTGCTGCTCGGTGTCTTTGCCAACAGCACAACGTCGCTCTCGGGAGCGATCATGCAGATCGTAGCCCACGGCGTGAGCACCGGCGCACTCTTCATCCTCGTTGGCATGATCCAGGAGCGTATACACACTCGCGAGATGGACCGGATGGGTGGCTTCTGGTCAGACGCGCCCCGGCTGAGCGCACTAGGACTCGTATTCGCGCTGGCCTCCCTCGGCCTGCCGGGCTTCGGCAATTTTGTCGCCGAATTCATGATCCTGCTCGGATCCTACCGTGCCCAAATCCCGATAACCATCGTTGCAGCAGGCGGTCTTGTCCTCGCTGCGATCTATTCTCTCTGGATCGTGCAGCGGGTCTTCCACGGAGAAAGGGCGCAGTACTTGCGGATTATGGATACAACCATGCGCGAGACTATCATGCTGGCAGCCATGATTGTCGTGATCTTCTGGTTCGGTGTCTTCCCCCGCCCACTGCTAACGATTTCAGAGCCTGTACTCAAGGGTATGACGATGACCACGTTCCATGAGCACCCGCTCCAATCAACGGGGGGTGGAGAATGAACATCGTTGACCTGACCGCCCTTTCACCCTACCTAACCCTGGCGGTGACATCCGTCGTAGTCATGCTCGTGATCGCTTTTTATCGGGACCACAACTGCACGGTATTCCTTACTCTCGCGGGCTTTGCGATCGCTGCGGGAAGCATGGTATTCGCATCCTGCGTCCTGCCCCGCGAGGTCACTCCGCTGCTGATCATCGACCGTTACGCCTTTTTTTACCTCGGCCTTATTCTCCTTGCAGGATCCGGCGTTTCCGCCCTTTCCTATTCGTATCTTGAGAAACATCAGGGACATCGTGAGGAATTTTATCTGCTTGTCCTGCTTGCCACACTCGGCTGTGCCGTGCTTGCTGCAGCAACGCACTTTGCGTCATTCTTTCTCGGCATTGAACTCTTGAGCGTTTCACTTTACGGCTTGGTCGCCTATCTGCGCCACAGCACCCGCAGTGTTGAGGCGGGCGTCAAATACCTCATCCTCGCAGCGGTATCGTCGGCCTTCATACTCTTCGGCATGGCGCTTCTGTATGCTGAAACAGGATGCATGGGATTTAACGAAATGGCGGCACGGGCTTCTGGGACTGAAGTGCACAGTCTGCCATTCCTTGCCGGTATAGGTCTGATCATCATCGGAGTCGGTTTCAAGCTTGCCGTCGTACCGTTTCATCTCTGGACGCCTGATGTCTACGAAGGCGCGCCTGCTCCCGTCACGGCATTGATTGCCACCATGTCGAAAGGCGCAGTCTTTGCTCTTGTTCTGCGTTATTTTTTGAAAGTCAACATTCATCACTATACGCCGATCGGTGTAATCATTACGATTGTTGCAGTAACATCAATGTTCACCGGCAACCTCCTTGCCTTGCTGCAAACGAATGTAAAACGCATCCTGGCCTATTCTTCGATATCGCATCTTGGCTATGTGCTCGTGACCGTGCTTGCAAGCGGGCCGATGGCCTCCGCCGCAGCGGCTTTTTACCTCACAGCCTATTTCATTACGACCCTTGGTGCATTCGGCGTCGTGACCGTGCTTTCGGACGGCCAGCGTGATGCGGACAGCATGGAAGATTATCGAGGCCTCATCTGGAAACAGCCATGGGTTGCAGGCGTATTCAGCGCCATGCTGTTCTCGCTTGCCGGCATTCCGCTGACTGCCGGTTTCGTTGGAAAGTTTTATGTCGTAGCTGCTGGCGTTGGTTCTGAGCTTTGGCTGGTAGTGGTCGTCCTTACGATTAACAGCATCATCGGGCTGTATTATTATCTGCGCATTGTTGTCGCTATGTTCTCGGATGCAGGTGATGACGTTCGGCGGAAGACGGTAATTTCCCGAAGCGGCAGTATCGTGCTCGCTACCCTTACGCTGCTCCTCGTCCTGATCGGGGTGTACCCTTCGTCTCTCATCGAACTTATCAAAGCGACAGCCCAGCGTCTGATATAATATAAGCAGCATAAAAAACCCCAGAAGGCAGCGAATTCATGAATGTGCGCAGTTCTTTCCTCAGGAAGATAAGAGTCTCCGTTACCTTTTTGTGACTTGCTGCCCCTCCCTTCCGGGAAATTAAATTTTGCCGAGCGCACGCTGTAGCTTCAGTTGAAATAACAGTGAGGTGACCTATGAACGATCTTGAAAGCATAGCGAAATTTATGCGGTACTACAGTCTCGTCATGTCCTCCGAGGCGGGTTCGGGACACCCGACATCTTCTTTATCGGCCGCGGACCTTATGACGGGCCTTGTATTCGGGGGAACCTTCAAATACGACCTCGACAATCCCCAACATCCGAACAACGACAGGCTCATCTTTTCAAAAGGTCATGCTTCGCCCCTCTTTTACTCCATGTGGGCCGCAGCCGGGAGGATATCAGAAAAAGATATGCTTGCATTTAGAAAATTCACGAGTCCCCTTGAAGGTCATCCGACGCGGGAGTTCAAATACACGGAGGCGGCCACAGGCTCGCTTGGCCAGGGGCTCTCCATCGGTGTCGGTATGGCGCTGAATGCAAAATATCTGGACAAACTTTCCTACCGGACGTACGTGCTGCTCGGTGACAGCGAAATGGCTGAGGGATCCCAGTGGGAGGCCATGGAGATCGCCGCCCATTACCGGCTCGGCAATCTCACAGGAATAATCGATGTGAACAGGCTGGGCCAGCGCGGAGAGACTATGTATGGACATGACCTTTCGGTGTACAGGGACAGAGTAGCGTCATTTGGCTGGGAGCCCATCGTCATCGACGGCCACTATATGCCACAGATCCTGACCGCGTTTAAGCAGGCACAGCAAGCCAGGGATAAACCGGTCATGATCATTGCCAAAACACTCAAGGGGAAAGGCGTATCATTCATCGAGGACAAAAACGGTTGGCACGGCAAGCCGCTAAAAAAGGATGAGCTTGCGCGTGCGCTCCGGGAGCTCGGCCCAATCGACAAAACGGCCATTGGACAGATCCTGAAACCTGAGGATGTGAGGCCTGCAGAA
>Ga0187771_10000913_pt1 | contig 19096 bp, 15 predicted proteins | sample 0116_SJ02_MP15_1_FD_133139 | JGI IMG/M metagenome (GOLD analysis project Ga0187771, IMG submission 133139) | Tropical peat soil microbial communities from peatlands in Department of Meta, Colombia - 0116_SJ02_MP15_10_MG | ecosystem: Environmental > Terrestrial > Soil > Wetlands > Peat | place...
CAAGGGTTCCTCCACCGACATCATCGAGGCCTCGGCCAAGGCATACGTACATGCGCTCAACCGCCTGAACTACAAACAGACGCGCTTTGTCGAATCCCTCTGATCCGCTGCGTCACCAAACGAACGAAGGCCGGGCAGCTACTATGCCCGGCCTCCGTTCGTTCCTGCGGAGAATCTTCCTCACCCCAGCTTCACCGTCTTGTATAAGAAGTTCTTGAACTTGTACAGCCGCAGCTTTTCCTCTTCCCCATCCCCGTCCACAACCGCCTTGAGGTAGCGCGCCACGGCAGGCAAGGTCTTGCCGGCCTTGTTGCGCGCCTTTTCGATGACCAGCCGCACCGTCTCCCGCGGGATATCGCTGCGGGAGAACGGCTCGTAAACCTCGCTCCAGAAATTGCCTCCCGCGGCTATCCGTTGCAGAATGTCGTCCGCCTGCCTCTCTTCCAGGCCGCGGCCCGGCGGAGGCGGGGCCGCGGCCTCGCTCCCGCCCATGCCGGCAATGGCCTGGAGTATGGCGTCGCCCGCAATGACGTTCTTGCGCCGGAAAAAGAGCGCCCTGAGCAGGATGCTGCGCAATTCGCGGATGTTGCCCTTATAGCTGTGCCGCGTGAGAATGTCCTTGGCCTCTTTGGTGAGCACGGGCGGCTGGTCGGACTGTTCGTTTTCGCTCCGGTAGGTCCGGTACAGCTTGCCCAGAAAGTGTACCGACAGGTCGGGGATGTCTTCGCGCCGTTCGTTGAGGGACGGCAGGCGGATGGACAGCTCGGCCAGACGGTGGTACAGATCCTCCCGGAAGCGGCCCGCGGCGATCTCTTCCTGCAGGTTCCTGTTGGTGGCCGCCACCAGCAGCACACGGCTGAAACGCTCCGTATTCTCCCCCAGGCGCACGAACCCGCCGTTGTCCAGGAAACGGAGCAGTTGCACCTGGGTCTTGGGGTCGGCGTCGCCGATCTCGTCCAGGAAGACGATGCCGCCGATGGTCTCCTCCAGGATGCCGCGCCGGTCGGTGTACGCGCCGGTGAAAGCGCCCTTCTTGTGCCCGAACAGCTCGGAATAGGTGAGATCCCCGGCATAGGCCGCGATGTTGGTCTTTTTGACCGGCAGCTCGCCGCCCGGGTTGATCTGCCGGCGGTAGAGGCCGTTCAGGTTGTTGTAGAGGTTGTTGAAGAAAAATTCCTTGCCCGAACCGGTAGGGCCGGTCACCAGGATCGAGGGGAGCCCGATGGTTGCCTCCTGGAGATTGTTGCGGTTCCAGAAGACAATCCGGTTGAAGAGCGGCGGCGAGACCGTGCTGATGAACTCCACGACGGCCTGGGAGGCGGAGCTGTTGCCGATGATGTTGCCCAGGCGGTAGGAGGAGACGTGGGGGTCTTTGTAGGCCACGTCGCTGGTCAGCCGGTTCACCTCTCCCTGGAGGCGTTCGATGCGCTGCAGGTCCGAGATGTGCCGGGCTGTCAGCGAACCGATGATTTGCAGGATACGGCGATGCTCTTCGCTGAAATGGTCGTAGTGCAGGGAATTGAGGCAGATCACCGCGATCACCTCGTCGTCGCAGATGACCGGCACGGCGATCTCGCTCTTCAGAAGCTCGCTCATGGAACGGTGGAAGCCGCCGGCCTGCTGCTCCTCCTCGACCCGCGAGATGATCTTGGGCAGCTTGGTGAAGGCCACGTAGCCGGTCAGGCTGCGCTCCTCGGGGGGCAATTCCTCGCCGCCGATCAGAAACGGCGGGATATATTTCTTGAGCCACTCCTTGTTCTTGGCGCCGATGATGTTCCCGGCCTCGTCTTCCACCACCAGCCATTTGACCCCGTCCCGTTCGCTGACCACGGCGATGCTCCCGGTATCGGCGCCGATCAGCTCGGTCGCCTTGGAAAGCACCTTGGTCAGGAACGGCTGGAGGCTTTCGGTGCTCTCGTTCAAGAGGTCGGAGATCTCGGACAGCACCCGGATCTCCAGGTGTTCGCCCCCCACCTCGCTGATGACCCGCTCGACCATCTCGGCATGGGTCTGCAACAACCCCATCTCGAAATCGCTGAAACGGTACAGGTCGCGGGAAAAGTAATTCAGCAGGCAGATGATGCGGCGGCTTTTGGGCTCGAAACGGGGCACCACGTACAATGAGCGCAGGGCCATGGACTCGGTCAGCTCCCGCTTTTGCAGCCGGTGCTGGGTCAGGTCGGCAATGAACATCGGTTTGAGCAGGCGTTCGTCGTCGATCACCGCCTCGTCGTTGATATACTGGGAAATCAGCGACGTGCCTTTTTTCAGGTCTATGGCCCCCTGCTGATCGTAGAGGGCCTTGAGTTCGGCGTCTTCCGAAAAGCTGGCCAGGATCTCCAGTTCGTCCACCCCCGTTCCCGGTTGATGCCTCGGCACGAGCACCGAGGCCAGGGAAAGCTTCTCGATCAGCCGCACCGCCGACCTCACCATCATGCCGGCCGCCTCGCGGGCCTTGAACTCTTCCAGGCGGCGGGCCAGTTGCACCTGCTGATGGTAGATGCGGGCCTGGTCGAGCCGGTCGGCCACGAATCCGGCAAAATCGGCCAGGAGCGACTTGTTCTGGGGGCTCAGAACCTCCCCCCCGGTCTCCCTGTCGATGCACAGCACGCCGATGGACTTGCCCAGGCTGACCACCGGCATGATCCAGGCGGCCCGGAAGGCAAAGGTCTCGGCAAAGAGGCGGTCGGCCGAACCGGGCAGGGCGGCGGCCTGCTTGAAATCCACGGGATACTGGCTGACAAAGACGCTTGACACCACGGTCTCGTTGGAAATAATCGGGAAATGCACGTCGCGCATGGCCGCAGCATGGTCGCCGGTGGCATAGACGCAGGAGAGCGCCCCGCGGGTCAGGTCCTCCAGATAGATCCGCACCCGTCCGCCCCCCGACAGCAGGCGGGCTCCTTCGGAGAGGGCGTACAAGAGTTCCCCCTGGTTTTCCTTGCCGTACGCGGCGATCTTGACGCGCAGGGCAGCCAGCTTCGTATCGATGGGCATAGACACTCCCGGAGAGCGAGGTAGGGAACCAATGGGTGAACGACTGGGGGATCAACGGATTCTGCGTTCACTTGCGGCCCGACATGAGTAGATAATTTACTCAGTTGAGTATAGCGCGGGAAGGAGCGGCGAGTCAAGCGAAGCGGATATCGTCAAGGGGAACAGCGTAGCGTGATAACAAACCTGGAAAAGCATTTGAACCGCAAAGACGCAAAGAACGCGAAAAAAACAGTCCGCTGTCTCACCAAGCTCTCACACCTGAGTGGTTCGAGTCTTTCTTTGTGTCCTGTGCGTCGTTGCGGCTACAAACTGATTCGGACATGGGGAGACGAGTGGTTGCCAGCTACATCTCCATGATTACCGGCAGGATCACCGGCCTGCGCTCGATGGTTTTCTTGAAAAAGCGCCGCAGGGCTTGGCGCACGGCGGTTTTGACCTCTTCAGAATCGCAGCGCATCTCGCCGTTCAACTCGTCGAGCGCATCGATCACGACGCAACGGGCGGTCTCCAGGTATTCCTGGCTCTCGTCCTCGAACACGAAGCCCCGGGAAACGATGTCCGGCCCGTGGATCAGCTCGCCGCTGGACTGGTTGATGCCGATGATCACCACCACCATCCCGTCCTCGGAAAGATGCTTGCGATCCTTGAGCACTACGTTGCCCACGTCGCCGACCCCTTTGCCGTCCACGAAGACCCGCCCCGATTCGATCTTCTCGACAATCGCCGCCGTATCGGCGTAAAAGGCCACCACGTCGCCGTTGACGGCCAGGATGCAGCGTTCTTCGGGGATGCCGACCTTCCGGGCAAGCCGGGCGTGCTTCACCAGGTGCCGGTATTCGCCGTGAACCGGCATGAAGAAACGGGGCCGGACGATGTTCATCATCAGCTTGAGTTCCTCCTGGCTGGCGTGGCCGGAGACGTGCACCTCGGAGACCTGTTCGTGGAAGACTTCGGCGCCGCGGCGATAGAGGTGGTTGATCAACTCGGAAATGGTCCGTTCATTGCCGGGTATGAAGCGCGAGGAAAGGATGACCGTGTCGCCCGGTTCCAGCTTTATCTGCTTGTGGTCGTCCAGGGCGATGCGGGTCAGGGACGACATCGGCTCCCCCTGGCTGCCGGTGGTGACCATGCAGACCTGTTCGGGCGGCAGATGGGGCAGCTCCCGCAGGTCGAGCAGCATGTCGTCGGGGATGTTCAGGTAGCCCAGTTGGCGGGCGATGCGCACGTTGGCGATCATGGAACGGCCGTTCAGGAGGATCTTGCGGCCGCAGGCGATAGCCACGTCGGCCACCTGCTGCACGCGGTGGATGTTGCTGGAAAATGCCGCCACAATGATACGTCCCCGGCATTTGGGGAATATATCGGCAAAGGCCTCGCCCACGTATTTCTCGGAGATGGTGTACCCCTCGCGCTCCACGTTGGTGGAATCGGAAAACAGGGCCAGCACCCCCTGGTCGCCGTAGGAGGAGAGCCGGGCCAGGTCGGTCAGTTCCCCGTCAACCGGGGTCTGGTCGATCTTGAAGTCGCCGGTATGGATCACGACCCCCTCGGGGGTTGTAATGGCCAGAGCGCAGCCGTCCACGATGGAGTGGGCAACCCGCAGGAACTCCACGCGGAAGCAGCCAAGCCCGACCGTGTCGCGCGGCTTGACCGTGACCAGGTCAACCATGCCGTCCAGCTTGTACTCCTTGAGTTTTTCATTGACGAAACCGAGCGTCAGAGCGGTGCCGTAGACCGGCACGTTCAACTCCTGAAGCACAAAGGGGAGGGCGCCGATGTGATCTTCATGGCCGTGGGTCAGGCATATGGCGCGGACACAGTCCCTCCGTTCGCGCAGCCAGGTGATGTCGGGGATGACGTAGTCGATGCCGAGCATATCCGGTTCGGGGAACATCAGGCCGCAGTCGGCAATGATGATGTCGTTCCCGCACTGGTAGGCCATCATGTTCAGGCCGATCTCGCCCAGTCCCCCGAGGGGGATGACCAGGAGCGCATTATTTGAGTCTTGGTCCGTCATGGTTCATCTCTCCCTTTGCAGCGGGACCAGGCCGGCAATCTTCCGGTCGCAGCGCTCGATCCAATCCGTGCCGGGCTGCCACAACCAGCGGTCGGCGTAGAAGGCGCTCCGCAGGGTACGGTAGGAGATAAGGGCGCGGTTCACATCCCCTTGCCGTTCCGCCGTCTCCCCCAATAGCCAGAGCTTTTGCGCCGCATTCTCAATCGTCGGATGGAAGGGTATGTACATATGGATGGCCGAGTCGTAGCCCGCCAGCGCCCCGATGAAATCGCCCCTGGAGAGGGCCGCTTCGCCCAGTTGGAACTGGGCCTGCATCCGCCACCATGTCCCTGCGAGAAACAATAACAGGCTGAGAACGACGATGATAGAGGCATTGGCGACAATTTTCCTGATACGTTCGTTCATTGTTCACTCGAAAAAAGATGGGATTATGGTCAACAGGATGCCGAGCATGGTCGCAATGACACCGGCCAGAACGGCCAGGGCGGCGGCGATGTCGTAGGGCTTTTTCAAACGATGGGCTGCGGGCAGCCCCCAGATGACCGCAGCGAGCCCGGCGATGACGAGGGCCAAATACTGGAAACCGATATGCATTCAATGCTCCAGGGCCGAATCGATGACGGAGCGCGTCTGCTCCATCAGCCATGCTTCGGCTTCGTTTTTTGGAATATCCGGCGGCAGCGCCAGGGGCGGGTGCAGCACGATGCTGATAAGGCCGCGCGAAAGCCTGATCTGGCCGGCTGGGTTGATCCTGCCGCTGCCGTTGATCGTGACCGGGACCACCGGCACGCCGGCCATGCGCGCCAGGATAAAGCCGCCCCGCTTGAACGGCAGCAGTTCCCGGGACAAGGAGCGGGTTCCTTCGGGAAACATGACCACGCTCTTTCCTTCCCGTATGATCGAAGCGGCATTACTCATGCTCTTCAGCGCCTTGCGGCCATCGCCCCGGTCCAGGGGTATATAGCCGCCGCGCCGCATGGAGGCGCCAAACACCGGGATGTGAAAGAGCTCTTTCTTGGCGATCCAGTAGATCCGGCGCGGCATGGCCGCCAGGAGCGCCAGGATATCGAAGCCGCTCTGGTGGTTGCTCATGAAGATGACCGGCCCTGCCGGAAGATGCTCGCTGCCGCTCACCGTCACCCGGACGCCTGCCAGGCGCAGGGAGAGCCGCGCCCACAGCCGGGCGTGAAAGGCATAAATCCCGCCGCCGGATGTAAGCCAGGTGCCGACAAGCGCACTGGCCGCCAACAGGAAGGTCAGGGGGAGAAACAGCGCCAGATACAGGTATGCCCGGATTCGGGAAAAGTCCACGTTATTCTCGTTTATCGCGCCGCGAGGCACGTCAATCCTGAATCCGTGATGCCGGAATGCTGCAGTGTCCGGAAGAGCCGGGGCTTCCCCGCCGCCCGGACGCGCCAAACCACTCACTGCGCCGGTCTTCCGCCGGCTTGGCGCAAATCTCCTCAAAAAGCAACGGCAGAGGCCTTCCGGACCAACGAAGACATGGAGGCGTCACGGACTCAGGTTCAGCATGACGTACCGGCGGTCGTCAATGATGGTACGGCTCGTTATTCAGGATGCTGAATGCCCGGTAGATCTGCTCCAGCAGAAAGACCCGCACCATCTGGTGCGTAAAGGTCATCTGCGACAGCGAGAGCAGCCGCCCCCGGTTGCGGAATCCTTCTGAAAAACCGTAGGCACCGCCCACGGCAAAAACCAGCTCGCCAACGCCGGCATCGCGCTGCGCCCCGATGAACGAGGCCAGTTCCGGGGAAGCCATCTGGCGGCCCCGTTCGTCCAGCAGCACCAGGACTGCCCCGGCCGGAATCTGCTTCTCCAGGCGTTCGCACTCGCGGCGCCTCATCTCTTCGGCTTCGGCGCCCTTTTCGTCGCGCACCTCGCACAGTTCCAGCGGACAGTAACGCCGGATGCGTCCGGCATAGTCGGCCAGCGCCTCTTTGACCCATTCGTCCCTGCTCTTCCCGACCCATACTACACGGAGTTTCATTGTTTGTACCGTTCCGTTAGACTAGCAGGCATTTGAAAAGCTCAGGTTGTTCAAAAACAGTCAGATCGTCGCAACCGCAGAAGGCCCTGAGGAGGCGTAGCAGCGCTACGCCGCACGAAAGGGCGTTCGAGGACGGCGGCGAGATGGCTGTTTTTCAACAACCTGCTAGAAATCGTCCTCCCGGCGGGCGTTTCTGATCTCCTCCGGCAGGTCCAGTTCCGTCGCCATGTGCCAGAGTTCGTCCAGTTTGTAGTAGTGCCGGAGTTGGTCGCTGAAGATATGCACGATCACATCGCCGTAATCCATGACGATCCACTTTCCCTCGCTCTCCCCCTCGATATCCCGCACCTTGCCGTACTTCTTCAATCCGGTGCGGATACTGTCGGCAATGGCCTGGTTCTGCTTGTCCGAGTTGCCGGAGATAATCACCAGGCAGTCAGCGATGGAGGAGATCTTTGCAATGTCCAGCGCCCGGATGTCAAAGGCCTTTTTGCCAAAGGCCAGCTCGGCGCATTTCAAGGCCCTCTCCCGGGAGGAAAGCATTGCTTTCTCTTCTGCTGTCGTCTTCTTTACCGGCATGTGTTGTAGATCCCCTGTTCTGTAATGTAGGCCGCCACCTGGGGCGGCACCAGGTGAGCTATGGGACGCCCCGACGCCGCCAGGGCGCGGATGTCGCTGGACGAGATGTCCAGCGGGCAACCGGAAAGAAACCGGACACTGGTGCCGGCGGTATGATCCAGCCTGCGGGCGCCGGAAGTATAGCTGAACTCGGCCCGTATGGCAACAGGAAGGGCCTCGAACGGGTCGCTGATATGCTTGCCCGGCCGTTCCACAACGATCAGGTTGCACGATGCAAAGATATCCCGGAAGCGGTGCCACAACCCGATCTCCAGGAATGAGTCGCTGCCGATGATGAAGTAAAACTCATCCTGCGGGAAACGCTCCCGGAACGCATGTATGGTATCGATGGAATAGGATTTCCCGCTCCGTTCCCCCTCCGCCTCGGACAACTCGAAAAAGGGGGAGCCGCTGATCGCCAGCATGACCATCCGGCTGCGCCGGGCAAAGGACACTTCCCCGGCCAGCGGTTTGTGGGGCGGATCGCCGGCCGGGATGAAGATCACCCGGTCCAGGGCGCAGGCTTGCCGCGCCTCCTCCGCTATATGGAGATGGGCCAGGTGCACCGGGTTGAACGTGCCCCCCATCAGTCCGATTCGCATGTCGTTACTTTCGCCATCAGCTTTGAAATCAACACCTGCCACGGAGACACTGAGACACGGAGAACGTCAAAGACAGGACCTATTTTACATGGATGCACGGGATGAAAAGGATAACACCCCAAAAACCATTGGATGAATCCTTACGTCTTATCCTGTTCATCCCTGTAATATCAGGTTTTGTCTTTCCCCGTGTCTCTGTGGCAGAAATGCATTGCTTCGATTTTGTACTTACATAATGACCGGCTTGAGCAATGTCCCCCGGATCGGCACCCTGTACACGCCGGGCGAGGCAATGAACTTGGCCAGCAGCAGGAACACCAGTTTCTGCCGGTCCATGAATTCGGGCTTGGGCATGATCTCAAGCGTCAGGTTAAGGGGCGACGTGGCGGCATGTGCGCCATCGGGGACATCCCCCGACAGGCGCATGAAGATGCCGTCTCCCTGCAGCGTGAAACTCTCCAGCCGTGCCCGGCCGGCGGTGAACCGCACCATCCCCCGGCAGCGCAGATCGGCGGCGTCGGGCAGCGGAAAGCTCCCCAGCCTGACACCGGAGAAAGCCAACCGCTTCACCTCCAGTTTTATGTCGCCCGACAGCCTGCCCGCCGTGCGGGAAAGCTTCCCGTCGCTCCGCAGGCTCCCCTGGGCAACCGCCCCGAGCACCGTCTTGAAAAACGGAATGTCGGACAGTTGTATGCCGTCAGCCGCAAAGTCCAGGGCTTCCGTGCCATTTACGCCGTACTCCAGTTCCAGGCGGCCCGCGCCCAGGGTCGACGTCAGGCCGAACACGGCGCGCCCGGACACAAGCGGCAGCAACCGGAGCCGGACCGCCAACCGGTCGAAACGGAGAAGCGGTCCCTGCTCGGAGGAAAGGACCGGGCGGTTCCACGCCAGGCCGGGAAGCAGGGTCTTGTGCGCTTCAGGCGACAGGGCAAGTCCCTGGCCGGCCAGCAGGCGGTTGACCGGCTCATTCACCTGTCCCATGGGCAGAAACAGATAGATACAGGCCAGAAAGAGACAGATGCCGGCAGCCAGCAGGCCGGCTCCCTCCAACATCCCCCGCCGCGGCGTCATTTACCCTGTCCGGGTGCGGGCTTCAGCAGGGCGATGGTCAGAGTCAGGTCAAGGCGGGAAGGATCGTCGTAGCGCACCCGCAGGTTGGCCTTTTTCAGCAGCACCGGGCGACTCCCCTTCTCCAGACGATAGATCAGGTTGATAGCCGCATTGGCCGTCAAGCCGTCGATCTTCACTTCGGCAGCATCTTCCACCATGCCGTTGCGCTCTTCCCCCTTGAGGGGGGAGATCTTGACCCCTTTGCCCGTGATGCCGATCTCGTCGATGATCCTGGCCGGGGAATCATCGGGGCGAACCGATGCCATGCGGCCCGACAGCGTGTCGGAAGAGTGCTTTGCCGCACGATAGAGCGCCTGGAGCGGCAGCAGTTCCTTGAGCGTCGCCTCGCGCGCCTTTCGCTTTTTTTCCAGCGCCGCAGTGCGGCCAGCCAGCCCCGACCATGCCAGCACAAGGGCCAGGAGGGCGATCAAAGCGTATCCGGCCCGTAACCGGGTGCGGCTGTCAAGATCGCGCCAGAACTCCTGGAGCTTGGCAAGAAGGCTCATTTCCCGGCCTCCTTGAGCATACCCGCCATGGTGAATGCCGTCGAGCCGTCCGGACGGCTCTTGACCTCGCCCAGCACTACGGTGGCCATCAGCGGCGCCAGGGCCGATTTGAACTCGCTGACCGCCTGGGCTGAGCGGGCATCCCCCTTTATGCGCAGATTGACCCCTTCAAGCTCGACCTCGTAAAGGTCGTTGATGGTGTTCCCCCTTGCTTCGGCCAGTTTTTTGAGCGCATCAAGAAAGGAGGCCCCTGCCTCTGCTCCGGTCAGTTTCCTGATCTCTCCCTTTACCTCGGCCACCTCGTCCACTGCCTTGACCCGGCCGGGGAACACCTCCCGGTACAGGGAGGCAACGGACTTGTCCAGCGAGGCAAGGTCATTCTTCACCGCCAGATAATGGAGCCCTTTGGAGACGAACAGCAGCATTACGGCCACCGCCGCCAGAACGGCGGTCTTGGTCAGCTTCCTGAGCAACGCGGCCTCACCGGCCGTCCAGGCCAGCTCCGAGCGGCGGAAGTCGGGCTGGACGCCGGCCTGGCAGGCCCGGGCAACGGCCAGCAGCCCGGCCAGTTGCTGGAAAGCCTCCTCCGCTTTGAACAGCGGCGCAAGGGAGTCCGGCATCTTCAGCCGCTCCGTCGGCAACGGCAGGCCGCCGGCAGGCAACTGGGCGGACTGACCGCCAAAGAGAAGCAGCAGCGGAGGCAACGCGACACCGGATGACTCCAGGACCGCCAGGGTTGCGGCAATCCGTTCCTGCGGGTCGCCGGCGTCAAATGCCCTGGCAAAGGTCACGCTGCCGCCGCTGACAACCGCTAGGGTGGCCCCATCGCAGACAACAGCGTCGGCGGGACATCCGGGAAGAAAACTCCAGGCGAACGGTGCGGACGTGACAATCTGCGGCTCGCATCCGGCCTCCCGGAAGGTATTGATGGCCTGGCGCAGATCGGCCGTGCGCGCCCACAAGGCCAGGTAACGCGTGCCTCCGGCGGGAAGCGCTTCAAAAACGGCCTCTTCCACCGGCAGGGCGATCTCTCCCTGCAACTGCCCCGGCAGCACCTCGCGCACCTTGCGCAGGTTATCGAGCGGCAGCTCCACCATCCGCTGGGCAAACAGCGCCGCAGGGAGGCAGAGCACGATACGGGGCGAACCGTCGAGACCGGCCGCGATCCGACCGGCAACAGCCGATAGCGGCTGTTCCCCGTTCAACGCAAATTCGGCCCCCCCCGAGAAGGAGAGCGACGCGCCGGAAACCCCGAAACGGGCGGCCAGCACACGCTGCGATTCGACCTGTATGACCAGATAATCCATATCGTTCCTGTCAGGTTGTTCAAAAACAGCCATCTCGCCGCCGTCCTCGAAAGCCCCTTCGTGCGGCGTAGCGCTGCTACGCCTCCTCGGGGCTTCCTGCGGGTGCGACGATCTGACTATTTTTGAACAACCTGGGTTTTGAACATCCTGCGATATTACTTACTCAAGCAGACGTACGAGGCGCCTCTTCTCATCCCCAGAGCAGGAAGCCCGGTTCGTACACATTCCCCAGCACCTTGTGCCGCGGCATGATCCGCAGCATAAAGCCGTGCCTGCCGCAAAAACGGCATTCCATCATACCGCTGAACAGGTGGAGGCCGTCGCCGGCCGGCGTCACCTTCTCCAGGGGCACCGTTTCGCCTCCCTTGATATTTCCGGTCGAATCCAGCACGCCGAAATACCCTTCCACCGCCACGTCCTCCACGGGGATGCCGCCCAGGGCGACCTTGGCATGCACCGGCACCAGACTGCCCACTGCCACGGCGTCGGAGACCTGGGCCGAAGCCTCTTCGATGCGCACCTGTTGCCAGGCAGTGAAGACCCGTTCCTTCCAGCGGGCCAGATCCAGGGCCAGCGCCAGATTATCATCCACCAGTTGTTTCCACTGGCCATAGGACGGCATGTAAGAGCGGACGGCGTATTCCTGCACCATGCGGTCGGTGGAAAACACCGGGCAAAGGCTCTGGATGGAGGCCTTCATGGTGGCAATCCATGACCGGGGAATGCCGTCGCTTCCCCGGTCGTAGAAATGCGGCACGATCTCCTTTTCCAGGAGATCGTAGATGGCTCGGCTCTCAACCTGGTTCTGGTATTCCGTATCCTCGTAGACCTCGCCCTTGCCGATGGCCCAGCCGTTGTTGCCCTGATAACCTTCGCACCACCAGCCGTCCAGGATGCTCAAGTTGAGGCCGCCGTTGAAGGCGACCTTCATGCCGCTGGTGCCGCTGGCCTCCAGGGGCCGGCGCGGCGTATTGAGCCATACGTCGACGCCCTGTACCAGGTGGCGGGCAACCTCCATGTCGTAGTCCTCGATGAAGACGATTCGATGGCGGAAGCGCTCCATATCGGAAACCTGGTTGATTTGGCGGATCAGTTCTTTCCCCTCCTGATCCTGGGGATGGGCTTTGCCTGCGAAGATGATCTGCACCGGCATCTCCGGGTTGTTGAGGATGCGCGCCAACCGGTCCAGATCGCGCATCAGCAGCGTGCCTCGCTTGTAAGTGGCAAAACGGCGCGCAAATCCGATGGTCAGGACCTCCGGGTCCAGGACCTCCTCGGCCGTGGCGATCTCCTTGACCGTAGCCCCCACCTTGATCATCTGCTCCTTGAGGCGCTTGCGGGCAAAATCCACCAGCCTTTCACGGCAGCTCTGGCGGGTGCGCCACAGTTCGGCATCCGGGATGCGGGAAACACGGCGCCAGACGTTGTGGTCGGTCGGGTCGTCGAGCCAGCGGGTGCCCAGGTAGCGCACCAGCAGGCTGGCCATGTGGTTGGACATCCAGGTGCGGGTGTGAACGCCGTTGGTAATGGAGGAGAGCGGCAGCTGTTCCTCGGGCAGTTCCGGCCAGGTGTTCTTCCACATCTTGCGCGAGACCTCGCCGTGCAGTTCGCTGACGCCGTTGGCATGGCCGGCCAGCTTGAGGGCCAAAACGGCCATACAGAAGGACTCCTGGGAATTTTTCGGGTTCTGGCGACCAAGACCGAGGAATTCGTCCCGGTTCAGGCCGAGCGAACGATAGTACTTGCCGAAGTAGCGTTCCAGCAGGTCGGCGGGAAAATGGTCGATACCCGCTTCCACCGGGGTATGGGTGGTAAAGACATTACCGGCGCTGACCACTTCCCTGGCCTCTTTGAAGCCGATGCCGCGCCTTTCCATCAGAAGCCGGATGCGCTCCAGGGCCAGGAAGGCGGCATGCCCCTCGTTCATATGGCACACGTTCGGGAAGATCCCCAGGGCGCGCAGGGCGCGAATGCCGCCGATCCCCAGCAGGATCTCCTGCAGGATGCGCATCTCCTGATCGCCGCCGTAGAGCTGGGCCGTGATCAAACGGTCACCGGGGCTGTTTTCCTCCAGGTTGGTATCCAGGAGATAGAGCGGCACGCGGCCGACCTGCACCCGCCAGATATGCACCTTGAACTTGCGCGGGCCGAACTCCAACTCCACACTGAGCGGAACCCCCTTTTCGTCCCGCTCCAGGGTCAGCGGCAGGTTGTAGAAGTCGTTCTCCGGATAGTACTCCTGCTGCCACCCCTCATTGTTGAGATACTGGCGGAAGTATCCTTGACGGTACAGCAGGCCCACCCCCGCCAAAGGCAACCCCAGGTCCGAGGCGGACTTGAGATGGTCCCCGGCCAGGATGCCCAGGCCGCCGGAATAGACCGGCAGCGACTCATGCAGGCCAAACTCCATGGAAAAATAGGCCACCTTCATCTGGGAGCTGCCGTTGCAGGTCTTCAGGAACCAGGTCTTCTCCGCCAAGTAGTCGGCAAGCTTCTCGTCCACCATCCTGAGGTGGGCCATGAAACCTTCATCGCTCTTCAGGTTCTCCAGGGTGGTCTGCTGGAGTATCCCCAGCATCTCCACCGGATTGTGGCGGGTTGCCTGCCACAATTCGGCATCCAGGCGGCGAAAGAGGTTGATGGCATCCGGTTCCCAGCACCACCAGAGGTTGTAGGCCACCCGCTGGAGGGCAATCAATTCGTCGGTCAGAGACGGAACAACCGTAAATTTGTGCAGCATCTTGGTAAAGTCCATAGTAGCGCCCCTTACTTGATTAATTGGTTCATCTCGAAGATAGGCAGCAGAACCGCCATGACCACGACTCCGACGGCCAACCCCATGCCGAGCACCAAAAGCGGCTCCATGAGGCCCATCAGGCGGGTCAGGCGCGTGCTGAACTCCCGTTCATAGGCGATGCCGGCCTTGAGCAACATTTCCTCCAGGGTGCCCCCTTTTTCGCCCACACCGGCAAGATGCACCAGCATGGGCGGAAACAGGCGGCTCTTCTTCAGACTGCCCGACAGGCTTCCCCCTTGGGCCACCTCTGCCATGACCTCATGGAGAAAAGTGCGGTAAACCCGGTTGACCAGCACCTCGGAAGTGATCTCCAGGGCGCGGATGATCGGCACCCCGCTGGAAAGCAGCAACCCCAGCACCCGGGCAAAGCGGGACAGGAGCAGGTGTTGCAGCATGCCGCCGGCCACCGGCAACCTGAGCAACAGGCGGTCGCGCTTCATGCGCAGATCATCCCGCTCCATGGCCGAGCGGTAGAGCGGCACCGCCCCGATGACCAGCCCGGCAGGAATCCACCACCACCCCCGCAGAAAATTGGACAGCTTGATCAGAAGCACCGTAATCAACGGCAGGGCGGCTTTGCTCTCCTCGAAGATCCTCACGATCTTGGGAATGACCACCGTCAGCAAGAAAAGCATTACGCCGCTTCCCACCAGCACCATCAGGATCGGATACGCCAGGGCGGAAACGATCCGGCTCTTGACCTGTTCCTGCTCTTCCAGGAAATCGGCCAGCCGCTCCAGCACGGCATCCAGTGCGCCGCCGGCCTCACCGGCCGCCACCATGCTCACATAGCTCTCGCTGAAGATCCCCGGTTCGGCCGCCAGGGCGCGGGACAGGGCCGCTCCCTCGGAAATGCGGTCGCGCACCCGCGCCAGCATCTGCTTGAGCTGCCCGTTCTCCTCCTGTTCGTACAACGAACCCATGGCCTCGAACAGAGGCACGGAGGACGCAACCAGCGTGGCCAGACGGCGGGTCAGAAGGGAGAGATCGGCGGTCGTAACCCCTCGCCTGAAAGAGAGGAGGTAGCCGGCTGCGCCCGAGGCGACGGCCTCCTCACTTACCTCGCGGGGCAGCAGCCCTTTCCCCTTGAGTTGGGCCACGGCCAGGCGCTCGGAATCCGCCTCGACGGAACCGGCCACCGCAGCCCCGGCGCCGGTGTATGCCTTATACCGGAACGTCGGCATAGTCTTCCTGGGTTACGCGCAGCACCTCTTCAATGGTGGTGACCCCTGCCGCGGCCCTGGCCAGGCCGTCGTCCCGCAGGGTCTTCATCCCGCGCGAAACGGCATACTCCTTGATCTCCCCGGCATGGGCGCGTTTGATGATCAGGGAGCAGATCTCCTGGTCAACGGGCATGATTTCGTAGATGGCGGTGCGCCCCATGGTGCCCAGTCCGAAGCACCGGTCGCAGCCCCGCCCCCGGAAAAGCTTCTCCGGCAGGGTAACGCCCACATACCGCTCCTGAGGCACATACTCCTCGCGGCAATGGGGGCAGATCACCCGCACCAGCCGCTGGGCCATCACCGCCGCCAGGGACGAAGCGATCATGAACGGCTCGATCCCCATGTCCACCAGGCGTGTCACCGCCGTTGCCGCATCGTTGGTGTGCAGAGTGGAGAGTACCAGGTGGCCGGTCAGGCTGGCCTGGATGGCAATCTCCGCTGTTTCGGCATCGCGGATCTCCCCCACCATGATGATATCCGGGTCCTGGCGCAGGATGGAGCGCAAGCCGGCGGCAAATGTCAGGTCGATTTTGGCGTTGACCTGGATCTGGCCGATGCCCTTGATCTGGTACTCGATTGGGTCCTCAATGGTGATGATGTTCTTCTCGCTCGAATTAAGGCGGTTGAGGGCGGCATAGAGGGTGGTCGACTTGCCGCTGCCGGTGGGACCGGTCACCAGGATGATGCCGTTGGTGCGGGCAAGCACCCGCTCCATGGTCTGCACCCCCCCATCCCCCAGGCCGATATCCTCCAGGGAAAGCACCCCTTTTTTCTTGTCCAGGAGGCGCAGGACGGCCCGTTCGCCGTAAAAGGTCGGGATGATGGAGACGCGGATATCCACGTCGCGGCCGGCGACGATCACGCGAATGCGGCCGTCCTGGGGCAGACGTTTCTCGGCGATGTTGAGGCCGGCCATGATCTTGACTCGGGAGACCAGAGCGTCCTGGATGATCTTGGGGGGCGTCAGCTTTGCGTAGAGAATGCCGTCGATGCGAAAGCGCACCACCAGATCGCGCTCGTAGGGTTCGATATGGATGTCGCTGACCCGTTCCTTGACCGCCTCGGAAAGGATCGAGTTGAGCAGCCGGATGACCGGGGCCTCGTCGGCCAGATCCAGCAGGTCCTGGGGGTCGTTGAACTGGGTGGCAACCGTGGAGAGGTCTTCCCCCTCCAACTCCTGGAGCACTTCACGGGCGCTGCCCGAGAGGCTGCCGTAGATATGGTTGATGGCGTCGCCCAGGATACCGGCCGGCACCAGGACCGCCTCCACCGGCCTGCCGTACACGAGCCGCAGTTCGTCCATCGCCAGCAGAGCAGGGGGGCTGGACAGGGCGATCCTGATCCGGCCTTCCCGTTCATCCAGGGGGAGAATCGTGTGGGCGCGGGCGAAGGTCAGCGGCACCTGGGCCAGGAGGGCCGGATCGACCTCTTCCCCCCCGATCTCGGGCTGGCAGGCGATACCCAGCCGCCGGGCAGCGGCCTCCAGCCCTTCCGGGAACTGGGTCGGGCTCATTTTGCGCCAATCTCCTTCTGCACGTCCACCGGTTCGACCTTTTTGGCGGCATCGCCGAATTTTGACCGCTGGCTGTCGGAGACGGCGGCCAGATCGGCGTTGTCCTTGACGATACGCGGGGTCAACAGGATCATCAGGTTGGTCTTGGTCTTAGTCTTGGACTTGGTCTTGAACAACCACCCCAGGCCGGGGATATCGCCAAGGAAGGGGACCTTGGTGACCACATCCTCATCCTGGTCCTGGATCAGGCCGCCGATTACGATCGTTTCATTGTCCTTGACGACGATGCTCGTCTTGGCCGAACGCTTGGTGGTGATGCGGTCCGTGGTGCCGTTGCCCACGGTGATCGTCGCACCGATGGCCGAGATCTCCTGGTTCAGGTCGAGGCGGATATAGTCCCCCTCGCTGATCTGGGGCTTGATCTTGAGGGTAATGCCCACGTCCTTGCGTTCGATGGAGGTAGTGGAGAGGCCGGAAGTTATGGTGGACGACCCCTGGAAGGGAACATTCGACCCCACGACAATCTCGGCCTCCTTGTTGTCCGAGGTCAGAATATTGGGCGTGGACAGCACATTCAGGAGATCATTGGAGTCCAGGGCCTGGAGCACGGCGCCGATGTTGCCCGGCACGCCGCTGACCGGAAAATTGATGGTGGACGTGGAGGTGCTGGTGGAGGTGCTGGTTGCGGAGGCAAGGCCGCTCGTCGCCAGGGAGCTGACCACGCCGAAGGGATCGTAGTAGGCTCCGATGCCGAAATAGCGGTTGATCTGGTCAACTCCCAGCGCACCGACTTGCATCCCCGTATTCCGCGACTTGTTGAGCGACACCTCGGCGATCAGCACCTGCACGAAGACCTGCTTGCTGCGGCGGTCCAGTTTTTTGATGACCTGGACAAGGTTATTGTAATCGTTGGGCGCTGCCATGATCACCAGGGAATTGGACGCCTTGTCCGGAGTGATGGTGATCTTGCCGCTGTCAAAGGGAGACGTCTGGGGCGCCGACGTCGAACCGGACTGGCCGGAGGCCGTGGCCGCGCTTATCCCCTTGATCACCCCCTCCAGCACCTTGGCCATCTCGGTAGCGTCGGTGTTCTCAAGGTAGTAAACGTTGACCTTGCTGCTTGCCTCGGGCGGCTGCACGTCCAGCTTGGCCACCAGGTCGCGCACCTCCTGCTTGACGCCGTCGCTGCCAAAGACCAGAAGAGCGTTCAGTCGCTGGTCTGCCAGGACGGTTGACGCGTTGCCGGAAGAGGCCGCTCCCGCCTGAGCCGCGGCAGGCTTGGCCTCATTGCCGGTGAGCCACTGGCGAATGGTCGCGGCGGCGCTCTCGGCGGAGGCGTATTTCAGGTAGATGACCTCGATCCCTTCGCGGATCTTTTCCGTATCGATCAGGTGCAGGATCCCCTGCAGCTTGCGGATGTTGAGCGACGAATCCACCATCAGGAGCAGGTTGCCGGGGCCAAAGGCCGAGAGGTAGCCGTCCTTGGAAACCATCGGCTGCAGGAAGCCCACAGCCTCCTGAGCCGAGATATTTTCAAGTTTGTTGACCTGGGCCACGTAGTTTTCATTGATCGGCGGCACCTCGCCCGATTTCAGCAGGGTAAGCCCGGATTGCTTTGCCGAAGAAATCGGAACGATCTTTGCCACCTTGCCGCTTTGCACCACAGTGAAGCCTTTCAACTCCAACACCGACACAAAGACGTTGTATGCCTCTTCAATAGAAAGCTTGGAGGGGGAATAGACCGATATTTTCCCTTTGACCCGGTCGTCCAGCACAAAGTTCCTGCCGGTCAGGTCGCTGATGAACTTCACCATGGTGGAGATATCCACCTCGTTGAAGTTCAGCACCACTCCCCTGGCAGCAGCAAACACCGGCGAGGCGAAAAAGAATCCTGCCAGCAGCAGGGAGCAGAATGTGCGCATCAGGTACTGTTTCACGCGGGCCTCCACGTTGTTTCGTAACAAGCATGCTTTGTGCGGAGTGACCGGAGCAGCGGCCTCGCCTTTCGGCAAGGCCGCTTGCGGATCGCGTCACACATAATCGGAAAAATCTGCCGCCATGGAGCGGTAGCGTGGCATTTCATCGAATATCGTAATTGAACGTTGCCGGCTGCCCATCCCTGATCAGGTCGAGCTTGAGCTTGCTCTGCCCCTTGAGGGCGATGAACGATTGCAGGGCCTTGTCCGGCGAATCCACCGGAAAATCGTTCAGACGCAGCAGAACGTCGCCGTTTTTCATGCCCACCATGGCAAAGACACCGCCGGACTTTACCTCGGAGACCCGAAAACCTTCCACCTTGCCTTCCTTCATGCTGGGGAGCAGGCGGGCATCGCTCATGGCCTGGGCCGGGTTGTCCAGGGCAGCGTTGAGTGCACGCTGGTCGATCACGAAATTTCCG
>Ga0187771_10000914_pt1 | contig 19091 bp, 15 predicted proteins | sample 0116_SJ02_MP15_1_FD_133139 | JGI IMG/M metagenome (GOLD analysis project Ga0187771, IMG submission 133139) | Tropical peat soil microbial communities from peatlands in Department of Meta, Colombia - 0116_SJ02_MP15_10_MG | ecosystem: Environmental > Terrestrial > Soil > Wetlands > Peat | place...
CGACCACTTCAGAGCCAGGGCGCACAATTCCTTGTCTTTTACCGCCAGCCCCCTGCGGGCCGCATAACGGCGGACCACGTCCAGATACTCATCCTGTTCGAGACTGTAAAAACCGAAGGACAAACCAAAGCGGTCGGACAAAGCCAGCTTTTCACCGATGGCCTCCTCGGGATGGATCTCCAGTTCGCCGGTATTGTCCTCCATCCGTTCCGGCAGGAGGTGACGACGGTTTGATGTGGCATAGATCAGCACATTGCCGGGGCGTTCTTCGATATCCCCGTCCAACAGGGTCTTGAGGGCCCGGAAATCGCCCTCCCCTTCGTCAAAGGAAAGATCGTCGCAGAACAGGATAAAACTGAACGGCACGCCCCTCAGTTGGGAAGTGATGTGGGGAAGCGACATGATATCCCAGCGTTTGAGCTCTATGATCCTCAACCCGCGGGAGGCGAACGGCTTCAGGAGCCCCTTGACCAGCGACGATTTGCCGCACCCCCGCTCGCCCCACAGGAGCACGTTGTTGGCCGGCAGCCCCGCGACAAACTGGGCGGTGTTGCGAATAACATCTTCCTTGATGTCATCCAGGCCCACCAACTCGTCCAGGTCGTAGAGATGGGGGTACATTACCGGCGCCAGCCGGCCCGTTTCGCCTGTCCGCTCCCATCGGAACGCAAGAAAATGCTCACAGTCAGGAGGAGTCGGCACGGCGGGCATCATCCGTTCGATGAGTTGTTCCACCCTGTCCAGCAGTGCGTCGAATCTGTCCGGATTATCTTTCATGGCCCTCTTTCAGCAACCGCAACCGCAATTGTGGCATACCTTTCGAAATTCGCTGGACGGCGCCACGGTTTCCGGGGCAAAGGCGACCCGCCGCACCGCTGTGCCGATATCTTCCATAATGTCGAGATGTTCACTTTTGCCGATGATATGCCCTACACACTGGTTGGCATGGCCGTCATCGGGCGAGGATATCTTGACGCAATTCAAAAGGTCGGCATAGCTTGCGATCTTGATGGTGCTATCGCTGTTACGCACGATGTTGAGCGCCACGCCCAGTTTTTTCATGTCCCGTGTCAACTTCCCGCAAAAATCCAGAAATTCCCCGCCGTTGAAATCGAAATACCAATCCTTTCGGATGTGTTCCTGGGCCAGGATCAGTATGGTCATTTCTTTCAATCGTTTGCCAGCCATGGTCCGTCAATCCCCTTGCGCTGTAGTAGGTTGTTCAACTGTTTAAACAACCTGATGAATAACCCAGGTTGTTCAAAAATAGTCAGATCGATGCACCCGCAGAAAAGCCCCGAGGAGGCGTAGCAGCGCTACGCCGCACGAGGGGTTTTCGAGGACGGCAACGAGATGGCTGTTTTTCAACAACCTGCTGGATTTCAGTCCCGGAGGGGGCACTCCGCCTCCCAAGCAAAATACCCGTCGCCGACGATGGCCAGGAAGCTCTCGATACGCTGGCGGTAATAGTCGGTCCGGGCCGCTTCATCCTCGATAAAATCCAGCTCTTCCCCGGAGATAAGACGTTGCCGGTGTAAAAAGCGGTAGAGTTCCCGGATGCCATCAATATGCCGTTCCAGGATGGCCATCTCCGGGTCGAGCGTATGGGTGATGAACCAGGTCGCCGCAAAGCGCCTGACAATCCCCGGCTGCGGCCGAGCCACATTCCGGCGGGCAAAATCGACGATGAAGTCGCGAAGATACAGGTCTGCGCTGAAGGCCATCTCCGAGGCCTGCTGCTCTGTCATGCCGCCATCGACCAGGTTCAGGTAGAAATGTTCGAGCAATTCCCGGCAGCGCCCATCCAGCCGGAGTTCGTCGTCGGGAGACTCGCACTCGAAGTCATCGCGCTCAAATATTATGTCGGTTTGCTGATCTCCACTCATATGAACCAGGTATCTCCCGTCACGGATTCAGTTCCAGCAGGTCCTTATGGACGAACACGCCCTGTTTCTGGATCAGGACGCCGTCAAACCGGATCTCGCCGTCGGTGAGGATTCTGACCAGATCCCAGTGTACGGCGGAGCGGTTGCCATTGTCGCATTCATCGTAGGCCTGACCCGGCGTGAAGTGGATCGAGCCGAAGATTTTCTCGTCGAAGAGGATATTCCGCATCGGCCGGCGAATGCCGGGATTGATCCCCAGGGAGAACTCACCTATGTAGCGGGCACCCTCATCGGTATCCAGGATCTTGTTGAGCGCCACGCCCATGCCGGCCTCGGCGTCGGCCTTGACGATCCTGCCGTCCTTGAACTCGAACCGCACGCCGTTGAATTCCTTGCCCTGGTAAATGCTGGGGCAATTATAGGTGATATATCCCTGGACCGAATCCCGGACCGGAGCGGAGAATACCTCGCCATCCGGCATGTTCAACCGCCCGTCGCATTTGATCCCCGGCAGGCCCTCTATGCTGAAGGTCAAATCCGTGTCCGGTGCAACGATGCGGACCTCTTTGGTCTTGTCCATCAGTTTCTTGAGTTTGGCCTGTTTTTTCGACTCGGCGTTCCAGTCTATGCAGCAGGCGGAAAACAGGTAGTCCTCGTACTCGTCCAGGCTCATGCGGGCTTCCTGGGCAGCGGCGTGGGTCGGATAGCGGGTAACCACCCAGCGGGTATGCCTGACCCGCTGGTCCACCAGCGGCTTGGTAAGCTTCTGGTAGGCCGCCACGGCCTCCTGGCGGGCATTAGCCATGACCATGGAATTGTCGCTGGCTGCAATGCCGATATACACGGTCAAAGTCTTGTAGAAATCCAGTTTGTGCTGGGGAAAATAGCTCAACTGCCGATTGTTGGCCAGATTGTAGAAATTGCGGTCGATCTCGGCAACGGTGAAAGCATATTCCACATACGCGGCGCCCCGCTCAAGGCAGAGGGAGTGAAGTTCTTTGACCAGGGGAAGCGCTTCGAGCCCGGCGGCGTTGATCAGCACCACGTCGCCCTTTTTCACCCGCGTTGAATAATCCACCAGTATCTCTGCAAACTGTGTGATTCTGGGATCTTTCATTGCCCGTGATTCCTTTGCAGCCTGAGATTTTGGTTGCGCTCGGCCACCTCACTGGTTATGGTAGCGGCCGGCAACTCATTCAATCCGGATTGGCAGGGAAACTACCATGAACAGACATATAATTGAAACCAAAATCATGAACCCCCTGATGGGGTCGCGCATCCCGCTCCCCACCTATGCCACCGGAGGTTCGGCGGCCATGGACCTGAGGGCCTGCCTTGACGCCCCCCTGACGGTGCAGCCGGGCGAGACCGTGCTGATTCCCAGCGGAATAGCCATCAGCATCCACGACCCGGGCTTGGTGGCCTTGCTGGTGCCGCGCTCCGGGCTGGGCATCAAACACGGCATCGTGCTGGCAAACAGTGTCGGGGTTATCGATTCGGACTACCAGGGGGAAATAGGGATCGGCATACTCAACCGGGGCAAGGCGGCCTATACCGTGGAACCCGGCGAGCGCATCTGCCAGATGCTGTTCGTGCCGGTTGCACAGGCAGAATTGAGTATTGTTGCAGAATTCTGCCAGGACAGTTCACGCGGAGCTGGAGGTTTTGGCCACACCGGCAGGAACTGAGGGGCCAAGCATCAGAAGACCAGGCGTTCCGCGTCCAGATTAAGTGCGGCCGTTTTGCCCATAACCTCGAGATTCAGCCTGTTGCCGTCAAACAGTTCGTTCGCCAGGGCCTGGATATCATCGGCAGTGACGGCGTCGAAACCGGCCAGAACCTCCTCGACCGGTTGATAACGCTTAAGATAAATCTCGTTTTTGGCCAAGCGGGTCATCAGGCTGTCGGTGCTTTCCAGGGACATGAGGATCTTGCCCTTGAGCTGCTCGCGAGCGGAATTGAGTTCGTCCTCCGGAATCGTTTCACGCTTCATCCGCCCCATCTCCCGCAGGGCGATGTCAATGACCTCGCGGCACTTTTCATGCTCCGTGCCGGCGTAGACCACCAGCGACCCGGAATCGGCATGGGAGATGACGTAGGAATAGACCGAATAGGCCAGCCCCATTTTTTCGCGCACCTCTTCAAAGAGGCGCGAACTCATGCCGCCCCCGAGAATGGTATTGAGCAGAAACAGGGCGTAGCGGCCGGGATGGTCCTGGGGCAGGGCCCGGGTTCCCATGCAGATCAGGGATTGCTCCAGATCCCGTTCGATGAGATTGATGCTCAGGCCGGCTGCCATGGGGGGATTTCCGGCTGGCGCCAGGGGAGCGCCGCTTGATGAAACCCCCGAAAAAGCCGTTTCCATGAGATTGATCAACTCGCCGTGGTTCACGTTGCCGGCGGCCGATACGATGATCTCCTCCGGGCGGTAGCGGCTCTGCTTATACGCGACGATGTCGTTGCGTGAAATCCGGTTGATGGTCTCTTCCGTTCCGAGCACCGACATCCCCAGGGGATGCCCCTGCCAGAAACTCTGGTGAAAATGGTCGTGAATGCACTCTTCCGGCGCATCGTCCCGCATCTTTATTTCCTGGAGGATAACCTTCCGTTCGCGCTCGATCTCGTCGGCCGGGAAATTCGAATGGAGAAAGAGATCGGTCAGGAGGTCCGCCGCCCTGGGGAGGAAAGAGGCCAGCACCTTGGCGTAGTAGCAGACATACTCGTGGCCGGTGAACGCATTAAGAACCCCCCCCATGGAGTCGATCTCGCGGGAGATCTGCCGCGCAGTGCGCCGTTTGGTGCCCTTGAACAGGAGATGTTCGATGAAATGGGCGATACCGTTATGGTCCGGGGATTCGTGGCGCGTGCCGTTGGCTACCCAGATGCCGATGGACACGGTATGCATATGTTCGACACGCTGACTGATGAGCCTGACGCCGTTGGATAGGATCGTAGTATTTATCATGGTTATATCATACAGCTCTTTTCAGAAAAATAAACCCTGTTGGGGGCATGCCGCCGGAAAAAGTATCTCTTGCAGCATGCTTCGAAAATTTGTTAGAAAGGTTCATAGTCCATAGTCCCCGGAGCAGTCATGAAAGTCATCAGCACTACCATTCCCGATGTCCTGATCTTCGAACCCAAGGTATTCGGCGATGAGCGCGGCTTTTTCTTCGAAAGTTTCAACGAACGGGTCTGGCGGCAACTGACCGGACTCGACGTCGCCTTTGTCCAGCACAACCATTCGCGTTCGGCCGCAGGCGTCCTGCGCGGGCTCCATTATCAGATCCGGCAGCCCCAGGGAAAACTGGTGCGGGTCATCTCCGGCGAGGTGTTCGACGTGGCGGTGGATATTCGCCGCAGTTCGCCCACATTCGGTGCTTGGTTCGGCGCCACCCTTTCCGCGGAAAACAAGCGCCAGATGTGGGTACCGCCGGGATTTGCCCACGGCTTTTGCGTCACCTCGGAATATGCCGAGTTCCTCTACCTGACCACCGACTACTGGGCGCCGGAATACGAGCGCTGCATCGTCTGGAACGATCCGGACCTGGCCATCGCCTGGCCCCTGACCGCCCGGGTTCCGACCGTCTCCGCCAAGGACCGGGAAGGCACACGGTTCAAGGAAGCCGATCTGTTCCCATGACCACCTCGACACGCCGCCACACCACACTGAAGCAGCACCGGCCGGTGCCCGCATGTCTTCGCCAACTCTTCGCCATTACCCCTTCCTGCGGCAGGAAAGGGTAATGGCGCGCTCGTAACCGCCATGATCATTGACTGGAACACTATCGACACCATCCTCCTGGATATGGACGGAACCCTGCTGGACAGGCACTTTGACGATCATTTCTGGCTGGAACACGTCCCCAAACGCTGGGCCGCCCGAAACAACGCCAGTATGGACCATGCCCGGACGCTGCTGCACGCCTTGTTCAAATCCCAGGAACAGACCCTCAACTGGACCGATCTGGACTACTGGTCGCAACGGCTGGGGCTTGACATCCCCCTGCTCAAACGGGAGGTGGAACACCTGATAGCCGTTCATCCCTTTGTGGTGGAATTCCTGCTGTTCCTGAGACAGCAGCGCAAAAACATCTGGCTGGTGACCAACGCCCATTCCAAAACCCTGGACCTGAAGATGAAAACCACCCGTATCGGGGCATACTTCGACGGCATCGTCTCGGCACATCAGGTGGGTCTGCCCAAGGAAGACCGCCGTTTCTGGGATGCTCTCCAGAGGTTTGTCAGCTATGACCCGCGCCGGACCCTGCTGGGGGAGGACAGTGAAACCAACCTCGCCACGGCGGAGCAGTACGGCATCGGTTACCTGGTGTACGTCAGCCGCTTCAGCTCCGCAATTCAGCCAAAACCCTCAGCCTCATTCGCCTCTATCGAGTACTTCAGCGCCCTGATCCCCAGTGCCGGCGAAACGACCGTCACCATTTGAAAGGTTAACCACATGATGCCTTACCGGACCATATGCACGACCGTTATCCTGGTCTCTTTCCTGGCCGCCCTGTCGGCCCCGGCGGCCGAACCGGAACTGCGTATCGGCAAGTTCAGCTCGGCAAATCTCGCAGGATGGAAGGAACAGACCGTTTTCGGTTCCAAGAAATCCACGTATTCCTTTGTGCAGGACAACGGTAAAACCGTTTTGATGGGTAAAAGCATCGATGCGGCTTCGGGATTGATCTACAAGATCGATATCGATCCCAAGGTCTACCCGGTCATCAAGTGGTCGTGGAAGATCGATCACACGGTCAGGAAAGGCAACGAGAAGACCAAGGACGGGCACGACTTCGCCGCCCGCCTGTACGTAGTGTTCCCCAGGGGATTGTTTTCCCGGACCCGGGCTATCGAGTATGTTTGGGGCAATGTCCTGCGCAAGGGGGAGAGCATCCACAGCCCCTACTCCAAAAATGCGGTCATGATCGCGGTGGACAGCGGCGACGACCAGGCAGGACACTGGCTCGTCCATAGCCGCAACTTTGCCGACGACTACCGCACGGCCTTCGGCGAGGAACCGCCCAAGGCCGGCGCCATTGCCATCATGACCGACAGCGACAACACCCACGAATCTTCAACCGGCTACTACGGCGACATAACCCTGCTGCCGGCGACCAAAGAAGAAGAACCAAAGCCGAAGGAGCCGAAGCAACAGGAGCCGCTGCCCAAGGAGCAGCTGCAAAAAGCGCTGCCGGCCAAGACGCGGCCGGCAAATCAGAAAGATCTGGCAAACGGCGCCGCTTCCCGTCCGTCGCCGCCGGCTGCTCCCTCCCCGGCGCAAAGCCCATAGTCCGGCGCCGCTACATCCTGCTCAGCCTGGTGCGAAACTTCTCCAGGCGCGACGCCCCCTCTTCGATCAGCCGTATCAGATCCTTGCGGGCGCTGCCGGCCACGTCCTTACCTTTTCCAACAAGCTCATCGGTCTTGTCGCCGATGGTCTCGACAAAATCGTCGATATTGGCGGCAAGATCCGCAACTGATTCATCGGCCTTGGCCCTGACACGGCGGGCATAGCGCGAGATATCCCGGCGGGTGCGCCGGCCGGACTGGGGCGCAAGAAGCAGCGCAAGCCCCGCTCCCACGATGCCGCCCGCGACTATCAGCAATGCCGCGGCTGTAACCTTTCTTTCCCTGTCCTCCATGATCATCCTCCTCTGCTCGTAGTCCTTACTATTGTAACCCACGGAAAGAAAAAATCCACCCTTGAGCCGCTGTCTTTCAACTCTTATATTCCGCAATGCTCCCCTGCTCCCATGGAAGTAAACAGTTTTCCTCATCGGTACAAACAGGACAATTTTTTCCGAATGCCTTTCATAGTGTATGGAAATCATGATATAAATATACATATGACCATCCCATCTCACGATCAAGGACCATTATGAGCGCAATATATGACGTTCTCATCGTAGGCGGCGGGCCCGCAGGGCTTGCCACAGCGTATCTGTGCCACAAACACGGCCTTTCCTACCTGGTGCTGGAATCGGGCAAAGCGGTATTCCAGGGGATCGCCAACACCTATCCCGAAGGAAAGCATGTGTACGCATCCAAGCCCAAGGACGCCCCCGAACCATTCATGGTGGACGAACTGCGGCCACCCGACAAACCGGTCACGGTGGAGAGCTACATCCAGTATGTGCAGCATTTTGTCCAGCACGAGAACCTCATGGTGAAGACCGATGTCGCTTTCGAGGATATCCGGGAGGAGCGGGACATCCTCTCCGTTGTCACCAGTGCAGGGGCGTTTCGCGGGCGCAAGGCCGTGCTTGCTTTCGGGAGCAGCATCCCCCGCGAGCTGTCGGTGTACGGCGACGCCAAGATGGTGGCCAAGAACCTGGAGGATGCGGGCAAATTCGTCGGCATCAAGACCCTGGTCATCGGCGGCGGCAACACGGCGGCCGACGTGGTCATCGCCATACTCAAGGCCAAGCGCGAAGTGAATGACAACCAGCCGGTCTACTGGGCTCACAAATCGGAAAAATTCGATGTCAACAAGGAGACTGCCCAACGCCTTGGCGAGGAGATCCTGCTGGGGGGCAACATCCGCCTGCTACCCGGCGCCACGCCGCGCATCGGCGAGGTGGATGAAGAAGGGGTGGACCGTCTGGTCATCCGCATCAACGAATTCAAGCAGATGGACGGCATCGGCCTGAACCACTCCCTGAGTTTTCCCATGGAGAACGTAATTGCCTGCATCGGCTCCCAGGGACCGATGCCCATTTTCGACAAACTCGGCATCCAGATGATCGCCTGTGCGGCCGGTGTCTGCAAGATCGCCAAGGAAGGTGACCGCCTGGTGCTGCTGACCGCCGAGTTCGAATCCACCCGCAAGGGGGTCTATGTCATCGGCGGCGCCATCTCCCCCTCATACATGAAGATCAAGGAGGGCGCCATTGCCGAGGAGAAACATCCCAACCTGATCTACACCGCCATCAATGACGCGTATCATGTGGTGGAGGCGATCAGGAAAAAGCTGAAAGGCTAGTGTGCTGCGCGGTTAATTCGTTGTTGTAATTCCAGCTCTTTTGCCCGCTGCCGTCGTTACGGCTCCTTGATGTAAGCCCTGCTACACCTGCGTCGCCGCGCCTTGGCATCAGCCAAAATAGCAAAGGAATTACTGCCAACAACTAACCGCGCAGCACACTAGTGCCTTGTAACACTTGAAATCCGCAGGGCGACCACCCCCAACCCCTCATGAACCAGGAGGGGAGCACAAACCTTCTCTTCCCCCTCCTAGTTTAGGAGGGGGCCAGGGGGTGGTTGAGAATCGCATTATCGTTATAAACTTCCCCCTTGAAAAAATCCCCAGCTATGATTACGTTGTTTGTGATCGATCCCATCCCACAAAGGAGAGCATATAGGCATGTCCAAGACCACCAAGCAGTTTCAGACCGAGGTACAGCAGCTCCTCGACCTGGTAATCCACTCCCTCTATTCCAACCGCGACATCTTTTTGCGGGAACTGATCTCCAATGCATCCGATGCAATCGACAAGGTACGCTTCGAGGCCCATTCCAACGAGACGTTGCTGGAGGGGAACAGCGACTGGAAGATCAAACTCATCCCCGACAAGGATGCCGGCACCCTGACCATCCGCGACAATGGCATCGGCATGGGCATGGCGGATGTTGAAGAGAACATCGGCACCATCGCCCGCTCCGGCACCAAGGCTTTCATGCAGAGCCTCAAGGAGAAGACGACCGCCAACAATCCGGAATTGATCGGCCAGTTCGGGGTCGGTTTTTATGCCTCATTCATGGTTGCCGACAAGGTTACGCTTTTCACGCGCACTGCGGGCTCCACCGAGGCGGGATGCTGCTGGGAATCCACCGGCGACGGTTCCTATACCATCGAAGAATGCAGCCGGGAACAGCGAGGAACCGAAATCATCCTTCACCTGAAGGAAGAGTTCAAAGAGTACCTGGACGAATGGAAGATCCGCTCCATCGTCAAAAAATACTCGGACTACATACAGTACCCGGTGGTTATGGACGTTACCCGCACCGAAACGCCCAAGGGGGTTAACGGCGAGGAGATCGAAGGCGCCGGCACCATTGAAAAAACGGCAGAGGAAACCCTCAACTCCATGAAAGCCATCTGGGCCCGTTCCAAAAGCGACGTGACCGATGAGGAGTACAACGAGTTCTACAAGCACATCTCCCATGATTTCGAAGCCCCCTTCCGCACCATCCACTTCTCGGCAGAGGGCATCAGCGAGTTCAAGGCCCTGGTCTACCTGCCGGCCCGCAAACCGTTCGACATGTTCTTCGCCGACCGCAAAAAGGGTTTGCAGCTCTATGTCAAACGGGTGTTCATAACCGACAAATGCGAAGAGTTGATCCCCGATTACCTCCGCTTTGTCAAGGGGGTGGTGGATTCCTCCGACCTGCCGCTCAACGTCTCCCGGGAAATCCTGCAGGAGGACGTGCAGATAAAGCGCATTCAGAAGAACCTGGTCGGCAAGATCCTCTCCACGCTGGCCGAGGTCAAGACCAAGAGCTATGATGAGTATGTGACGTTCTGGAAAGAATTCGGCCAGGTCCTCAAGGAAGGCGTCCACTTCGATTTCGCCAACAAGGAGAAGCTCCAGGACCTGGTGCTGTTCGAAAGCACCAAAACCGAAAGCGGCTCCTTTGTGTCGTTGAAGGAATATGTGGAACGCATGCCCGAGGCACAGAAGGAAATTTACTTCATCACCGGCACCAGCCGCGATGCCCTGGAGCAATCCCCCCATTTGGAGGTGTTCCGGTCAAAGGATTTCGAGGTATTGTTCCTGACCGACCCGGTCGACGAATGGGTGGTTCAATCCCTCACCGAGTACGACGGCAAGCAGCTTAAAGCGGTTGACCGCGGCGACATCAGTATCGACACCGAAGAGGAGAAGAAGGAAAAGGATAAAAAACGGGAAGAGGCCCAGAAAGAGTTCTCCAGCCTTATTTCGCTCATAACGGACCGCCTGAAGGACAAGGTCAAGGAGGTACGTTTCTCGAACCGCCTGACCGACAGCGCCTGTTGCCTTGTAGCCGATGAATACGGCATGAACGCCAACATGGAACGCATCATGAAAGCGCTTAACCAGAGCGTGCCCGAATCCAAACGCATCCTGGAGTTGAACCCCGGTCATGCCATCCTCAAGGCCATGGCCGATCTCCACGCTAAAGGGCAGGATTCTCCCATCCTGGGCGATTATGCAGACCTGCTCTACGACCAGGCCCTCCTCACCGAAGGGTCGCCCATCAAGGACCCCCTTCGCTTCACGCGGCTGGTCAGCGAACTCATGGTCAAAGCTGCCGGAAAATAACCGTCCCGGCTCCCCCGGTCCCGCCGGGGGAGCCATTCCTTCGTCCCCTCACCCCTTGCCCTCACCCCTTGCCCCTCACTCATACACCGTATTAATTTATTTTGTACTTCAATTAAGCAGGCATTGTGCCGATATTAATTAAAGAGGGCCTGAAGGCATGGGTGCGTCGTGGCTTCAGAACCTGCATAAATACTGGTTCGTCAGATAACCAAGGGTTTCTCCAGCAAACGGAGCCACATTCATGGTAAGCGACACCTCCGCAGAAGCGGGAACCAAGGAAAATATTCCGGGCAAAGAATACAAGAAACTCGGGTTCAGCCTGTTTGTTGCCGTTGCCAAGGACAAGCTGGCATGCCGTTGCAGCTATGTGCCCCGCCAGCAAGGCTCCATGATGACCCCCGAGGAGTTGAACGGCTACCTCGCCGCAACCGGCGTCAAAGAAGGCCTTGACGAAAACGCCCTCGCCTCCTTTGCGGCCAATGCCGCTGCCGGTCAATCACTTGCCAATGTGCTGGTCGCAACCGGCACTCCGGCCGTCAACGGAATCGACGGCCGGCTCTGCTATACTGTCCAACCGTCCGTTCCGGTCCAACCGGATGATGCCGAAAAAGACGACATAGACCTGCACCAGGTCCAGACCTTTATCAATGTCATGCCGGGCGATGAAATCGCCCGCATCATCCCTCCCGAACCAGGGATCGCCGGCAGGGGAGTGACCGGCGAGACCTTGCAGCCGGCGCCCGGCAAGCCCCTGGCACTCAAGATCGGCAAAAACATCACCGCCGAGGATACAGGTGCGCGTCTTGTTGCCGGCGCAGCCGGCAGAGTCTGCCTGGACTCGGGAGAGATATCCGTTGAAGAGGAATACGTTGTCGCCGGAGACGTCAACTTCAGGGTCGGTTCGATCATTTTTAACGGCGTGGTGGAGGTTCGGGGCGATGTGCTCGACGATTTCAGCATCAGCGCCGCCAAAGGCCTGAGCGTCAACGGCAATATCGGCAACTGCGCCATAACGAGCGGCGGGGACATTTCACTCTGCGGCATGGACGGCCAAGGCAAGGGAACCATCATGTGCGGCGGCAGCATCAAGGCGCAATTCATTCATGACAGCATCATCGAATGCGCCGGCGACCTCATTGTCGATGTGGAGCTGCATAACTGCATCGTCAGGGCCAAGGGGATGATCATCGTCAACAAAGGCGCGATTGCCGGCGGTTCCTACACGGCCCTGGGAGGGATTGAAGCCCGGAAGATAGGATCAATGGCCTCGGTCAGGACAGTTCTGACCGCTGGTATCGATTATCATGATGCGGAAGAGTTGGAAAAACTCATGAATGAACTTACCCAAAACCACAAACAGGCCGGGCGGACGTCAACCCTTAAGGAGATCGAGGAGATGCGCCTGAAAAGGGCGGCCCTCACGGAGCGCATCATGGCCATCCGCTCCAAGTCCGATGATCGCGCCAACCGGAAGATCAATATCAAAGGGACTCTCTACGACAATACCCTGCTGGTGCTCGGGAAACAGAACGAAGAGATAAGGGAACAGGTTGACGGCCCCATCAGCGTGTGTGAGAACACGATCGAAGGAGGGCTTCGCTATCTTTCCCTGACCGGCCTGAATGTCAAGGCAGAAGATATTGAGAAGGCCTTTATCCTCGAATACCAAAAAAAATAGCCAACGTTCCCCCGCCTTGATAAGGAGGGGGTCAGGGGGTGGTTGAGGATCCGGTTATGGAATACCACCTCCTGAATCAGGAGGGGAGCAATGCACTGATTTCCCCCTTCCGTGGCAGCCTGCAAGGGGGAAGCTTTAATATCTAGTTGTGGATCCGGAGGATGGTTTCCAGCGCCTTCCGGTAGGCGGCCAAGGCCTCCGGCTGCTTCTTCTGCTCCTCGAACACCCGTCCCTTGAATACATACAGGTTGTAATCCAGCGGGTTGATCCGCTCCGCCTCGTCGAACATCTTCATCGCCTGCTCCATCCTGTTCTGCCGCCCGTAGGCCAAAGCAGCATAGTAGTAACAGGGCGTGTAGGATTCATCCGCCTTCAGGGCGCTGTCAAGCAGGGCCTGCCCTTCCGCCAGGCGATTGTCGTCAAACAATAACAGCGCCGATTCGCACAAGGCAATAACCTGGTTCGGCTCTTTCGCAAGGGCCTCCTTGAACTGGGCGCCGGCCAGCGCCTTGTCGCCCCGCTGCAAATAAAACCTGCCCAGGCTGATATGGGGCAGAACGAAGTTCGGATCGGCTTCGATGGCCTTTTTAAACCACATCTCGGCGGTGTCGGCCATGCGCCCGGAGCGCAGGGTGTTCTTGCCCATGTTGTAGAACCTGAGCGCGGTCTTGGTGGGGCGGTACCCCTTCTTCTCCGCTATGGCCGGCTTTGCCCCTTCGATGGACGCCGTCACGAAATCCGCCATCTCTTCCGAGCCGACCAGGGGATAACCGGAAAGCTCGTACCTGATGACACGATCCTTGTCCAGAATCACGGTGGTGGGAAGCGCAATGATGCCGATATCGTGAAAGAAGTCGAGACCATTGTCCAGCAGCACAGGATAAGTAATGCCGAGCGTCTCGACCTTGGAGCGGATCTGGGCCATTGCGGCATCCGTATCCTTCTGGCCGTCCGCATTGATGGCCACGACCGAAAGCCCCTTGTCATGGTATTTCTGGTACAGTTTCTCCATCCGGGCAAGGACCTGCCCCGATCTCTTGTCCCAGGTAGACCAGATCACCAGGACGGTCAGTTTGTCCCCCCTCAGATCCGCGAACGACTTTTTCTCGCCGGAGAACAACGGCAGGGAAAACTCGGGGGCCTCCATGCCGACCTGGAGCTGCTGCAAGGTAGCGGCCGCCGGGGTGAGCAGAAAGATGCCGTAGCAGGTAAAGAGCGTCGCCAGAAGAGCCGTTCTTTGCCAATACAGTTTGATGGACGGGATTCGGTTTCGGGACATTATTCCATTATTACTTTCTTCCCTGCTGGGATTTGGCTATGCCTTCCTTGTACTCTGCCAGCGCCCTGTCGGGATCGCCCTCTTTCTCATACAACAGCCCCAGTTCATAGCGGGTCCTGACCGGATCGGGGTTGCGCACCAGGGCTTCCTTCAAAACCTGTTCAGCCTCCTTGAGGTTCCCTGTGCGGGCCAGGACGGCCCCCTCCCCTGTCAAGGCGGCATGGGAATGGCTGTTGCGCTTCAGGGCATCGTCAAAGGCAGTTTTTGCATCTGCAAGCACACCGGAGTTCAGCAACAGATAGCCGAGACGCACGTAGAGAAGAGCATCGTCCGGCGTCTTTGCTATCTGTTCGCGCAGGTTGTGGACATCAGCCCCTTCCGAAATGGAAACCGTCTGGCTGGAGGCGGTTGGCGGTTCTTTTGCCGGGGCAGGGCCTTGGGGAGTGGCGGCTTGGGGAGCGCTCCCCTCCATGGCCCAGGAGGAAGTGATAATGGCTGCGGCGGCAAGGCAGGCGGCCATGCCCCGGAATCTGTTTTTCCGCACGAGCGGACTCCGTGTGACAGGGATCGCCATTATTGGTTCTTCACCGCATGCTTTCTGTCGTAGGCGAACAGCTTGTGGCAACCGGGCATGCATTGTCCGCCGTCGGCGGTTTTTTCAAAATTGACCGGCAGCTTCCAGGCGTTGAAGGGGACCGCGTCCCGGATATGGCGAGGATTATTGGTCGCATGGGCATCGTGGCATGCCCGGCAGGTACGGCCCTTCACCATCTTGTTGACATGGACGAAATGCAGGTTCTCATCGCCGTTTCTGAAGGCGGTCATCTTGGTTGTCCGCTCGTTTTCAGCCAGGTTTTTTTCATGGCACATGAAGCAGAGTTTGTAGTTATCCGGATTATAGCCCGAATAAAAGACCGGGGGGAAGTTCTCGCGCAGGATTCTGAAATAATTGGATCCATGGGTGTTATGGCATCCCGAGCAATCCTTCTGTTTGATCGGGCCGTGGTGTTCCACATTGTTATCCAGCAGGGCCTTCATGTTCGCCACGCGCTTCGTGCCGTTCACATACTCCTTGTTATGGCAGCTCATACAGAGGTCTGCCGGCTGCATGGTCAACTGTTTGACGTAATCGGATGCATGGGGATCATGGCAGGCAAGGCATTTCTTGTCCGTTGCCAACCCTTTGTGCTTCACGGTTGCCGCGTTTATCTCCGCCTGTTTTTCCTTGTGGCAGGTCAGGCAGAGCCCCTCAGAAGCATCGGCTTTGAGGTTGTACTGGTACTCGCCGCTATGGGGATCATGACACTGGACGCAGGACTTCTGGACCGGGGCGTGGGTAAATTTCTTGCTTTTGAATTCCTCCGCCTTGTCGGCATGGCAATCGAAACAGACCGCATTGGCGCTCGTCCGCAGCAACTTGGGGAAATCCGCCTGGTGCACATCATGGCAGGTGGTGCAACTGCCGACGGCAACCGGCCCATGGACGAACTTGCCCTTCATGATCGACCGGTCGTGACACTTGAAGCATAGTTCCGCCCCGGCCGCGCGAAGCTGGTATTTGTTGGGGGACTGATGGGAATCGTGGCAGGCGGTGCATCTTCCCTGCTTGACCGGGGCATGCACGTACTTGTGGGTATCGAGCCGCTCGTGGCACTCGGCGCACAGCCTGCCCGCATCCTTTATGGGAGTAAAGGAGTGTTTGCCCGTCGGTTGGTGGCAGAATGCGCAGTCGCCCGACGCCACGGGACCGTGCACATACTTGTCGGCGCCCATCTTCCCATGGCAATCGCCGGTAATGCAGGACGACTTCTGGCCGGCAGCGGCAGAGGCCTTGCCGGAAAATCCGTGCAGAGAAAGGAGCAGCACACCGGCTGCAATCACAACCAGCACTGATACATTACATAACATATTCCTGCGCACAGCACATCCCTCCCGGACAATCAAGATTTCTCATTATCGAATTACTGCTTTCAACCATGTATGCCGCTATTTGTCAAGCGATTTTTGTATACAGTTGTTGCCCAACCTATTGTTAAAATGAGATAATAATTTGTTTGGCGTGAACATTCTACTTCTCCATATAGTGCAGCACCTTATTAATGGGATACGGCTGCTTGATCAGGGACATCCCCTGTGAAATGGGAGGAGCACCGGACATTGAGACCGAAGACCGTCTCCCATTATATCTGAGATTTGATGAACTGAACACGGAGTTGAGCGAAAGTTGCGAAAGAGTCCCGGTAGACACCTGAACAAGCGCCTTACCTTGCATAGCCGATGAATTTGGCTGCGCCCCGCTATTGTAGTTTAAAGCCCAGACGTACGTATTGCCGCCAAATGCACAGGGGCTTGAATTTGGAATGTATGACGTGAAGAATACCACTCCGTTTGCCGAAGCAGTCGGATCGGATATAATGCGTTCTGTCAGCGTGCTGCCCGACACCGCTGCATCCAAGGTAACCACCCACCCCGGAGCGGTTCCGGGAAACGTCATAGGCAGAGGAGTCGTGCTGCTTCCGGATTGATCTATGAGAACGTTTCCTGAAGCACCCGTGGCATTGGTGGCTGAGGCGCTGCACGTGCCATCCATATGGTTGACGGTACCTCCGGCAACCGTGCTGAAGCCAGTAATATTTCTGTTCCCAGTTGAGTAGCATGGGTCTTTCACCGCATATATTTTTTCAGCCGCTGCAGACGGATCATCCCCGGAGTAGAAGAAACGGCCTGTGCCAAAGTAAATCCACAGGTTATTGTTTGTAATATCCTGCAGCTTGGTTATTGATGTTGTCACCGGGCCGATGCCGCTGATCAGGGTGCTGAGATTCCAATTCGGCGTTCCTTGTGTCGATGTCGAGTTTGGATCCGGCATGTCGGAAGTAGTGAGCCTGAGGACGCCGCCTTTAGTCCACGTTGGCGGCGAAGCGGTCGTGTCCAACTGGCTGTAGCCGATATATACTACATCATCACTGTAATATCCTTGAGCCGCCGTGTTCCAGCGGTCCGTATCGATTGAACTTGTGGTCAAATTTCCCGCAAAGGCGTACGGAATCCCGGAGTCGATGGTTCGCACCAGTGTACCGGTAGCAAGATCAACGATAAAAATCTTCAGGTTCTGATCCGACTGGCCCAGGAAGATATGATTAGTCGTATCTATCGGTCCGGTCGGCCCCGACGCAAAGATTGCATAGAATTTCCCGTTTGTGTTGGGGACAGGGCTCCCGGTAACGGAGTTCCGGTAGGCTAATCGGACAACAATTGGCCCCGTGGTTGAAGCCCCCATATCACCAAAAAGAGAATCATTGAATTCCCACATGTATTTAGGATTCTCCGGATCGGTTACGTCCAGCGCAAAATATGATGAAAGCCCGCCATTGGTTACTGGCGAATAGATACAACTCGGAATACCCGTATACTGAGTTGGCATGCTGTGGCAGGTTTGATTCGGCGGCAGACGCGTTGCGCCGCCCAACCCCATGCCTCCGATAAGCACTGTTCTCCAGGTGGAACCGTCTAATGATTTAGTGCAGGACGAGTAATCGCCCGTGCATCCGGCTGGTGTGCCTATACTGGCATCCACTACTGTTGCGGGTCTATCGACAAAATACATATGGTCATAGCTCGGGCTGGCGTAATAACTGAGATACGGCAAAGCATTCTGTGGAATAAACGCCCACTCTTCGCGGCCAAGGTTTGTCGATGAAGTCGCCACATTGCCTGTTGCCGGGTCATTGATCTGCGCCTTGACAGTCGCTCCGCTGTCTTCCTGAAGAAGCCCAAGTTTGAAGGCATGTAACATTCCGTCGTTGGCGCCCACAAACACCATTCCACGTTTCGTATACGTGCTCGACGCTGTGAATGCAGCGTAACTGGTATCGCCATAGCCGCCCGGAGCCTGCGCGTTGTACGATGCGAGAGGATTATTGGACACCAGTTTCGGCGTTGACGACACGATGTCGCCAAGTTTCCACTCGCGTGTGCAGGATTCGCCGGAGCTGTCCGCAACTGCGGGTACGCAGCTGTTTCCGGACAAACCGAGCCACGTGACCTTTCTCGAGCGATACTGTGTGTTGCTGTTTACCCCTAAATTACCCGGCGGATCGGTTCCGGAAATATAACTGATCAGGTCGGTTGCCGCGCCACTCGATGAAACCTGTAAAAGCGACTGCGCGGCGGATAATCCGCCAATGGAATTGAATAACGTCGGTGTCGTGCCAGCGGTTGAATTGAACCCGGTATAAATCGTGCGAGGATCTGCATTCTGGTTAAGATTACGAGACCAGAGTTTTAACCCGGCCGACCAGATGGTATTGACATAACTCGGCGATTCAGTGTTGATCGGATTAGCGGACGGCACATTGGCGCCGTTTGAATCCGTGTATACCCCGACCAGCGTCTTGCCGAGAGAGGAATTGTAGGAATATTGAAGTATGTTGTCGATATTCAATTCAAGAATATTATCGTGATTCGTGTCTTCACGGATGGTCGGATTATTCAGGGTCGGGTCGATATAGTACCAGAGAGCCTGCATCTCGCCGATCCAATAGGCCTGAGTCTGACCGAGATTGAGAGAAGTAGGGTCAGTACCGAACAGTTCTGATGGGTAGAACATCGCCTGCAGTATGTTTGCCCCGCTCCCGAGAGAGTTATTCAGAATAGACGCAGCGGTACCGGATGCGGTACGCAGCATGATATTGTTGAAGATGGTCGACAGCGAGTTATTGAACGCGGTCGGGGTATTGCCCTGATAAGCCTGCCCATTGACTGCTGTTCCTGATGTCACGGCCATACTGTTAATATTGGCGCTCGCAGACGCGGTCAATCCCGTACCCAAAATATATACCGGGACGTTGAAAAAATTCCCGCCGTTATTAGCCAGGCAGTTTCCGCCATTATTAGCATAGACCAGGCAGTTAGTGCCATTACCATATTGAGTCGACGAAGTGC
>Ga0187771_10000915_pt1 | contig 19065 bp, 19 predicted proteins | sample 0116_SJ02_MP15_1_FD_133139 | JGI IMG/M metagenome (GOLD analysis project Ga0187771, IMG submission 133139) | Tropical peat soil microbial communities from peatlands in Department of Meta, Colombia - 0116_SJ02_MP15_10_MG | ecosystem: Environmental > Terrestrial > Soil > Wetlands > Peat | place...
CACTGGTCTCGCCACGTCGGTGACAGCCACCACTGACGTGAACGGCATGTATACCTTCGGCGGCATTGCGGACGGGACCTACACGGTGACTCCCGCGAGTACGGGCTATGTCTTGAGCCCGTCCAGCATACCGGTCACGATCAGCGGCGCCGATTCCACGGGCAACGGTTTTATCGCAACAGAGGCCTATAGCGTCTCCGGGATCGTTACCCTTGCCTCACCAGCCGGCCCTCTGATGGGCGCTACCCTGACTGTGGCCGGGCAGAATTTGGCAACCTCAGTGACGGCGACCACCGACGCAGGCGGCAACTACACCGTCACTGGTCTTTTAAACGGGGGATACACGGTGACGCCAAGTAATCAACCACAGTTTGACGCGCTCACCCATCTGCTCACCCTCTATACGTTCACTCCGCCGAACCAAGAGGTCACGATCAGTAGCGCGAATGTCCCGGGCATTGACTTCGTGTCGATGGTTACGACGACGAATGCGTACACCGTCTCGGGGAGCATTACAGGGGGAGTCATAACTGCTCCTTCGGGCACCTATATCCTGGCCGGCGTCACGGTAGTCCTGAGCAGTCCGACGTCGACAACCTCGGTCACGACGACCACCGACGCGAGCGGCAACTACGCCTTCGCGGGCGTTCCGAACGGTGCCTATACCGTATCGGTGGTCAATTTTACGACGGGGCACTGCCCCAATCCCATCCTGCACACGTTCAGCCCCGTCAGCCAGTCGATCACGGTTGGCGGCGCCGATCTTCCGGTCAGTGCCTTTGCCGAGAATGTTAGTCGGGAGGGATGCTCCATTCCCATATGATATGACACGGCCTCTCTTTCCGGGTGGCGCTCCGGGAGCGATCGGGAGCGTCGCTTCATAACGTCTCGTCAGGCACATTCCTGCCTCCAGGCGCGTCGGGGAGGAACGAACCTGTCTTCCGCGAGTCCGTCGATGGCGAGGTGACGGATGAGTCATTCCGAAAGGGTATCGCGGCGGCAACGACAGTTCCCGGGCATGGGCGGTACAGGCAGAGAAAGGCTTGCAGGAAAGAGGCACCGGTAAGGGTACGGGATGTCATGGATCACGGAAAGCCATCGTCTGAACCATGAAGAAGGAGGGGCTTTGCATGTGAAGCGTCTTTGACCGCCTGCGCATGAGCAAAGCGTGAGCGTTCAGTCTCCAAGCGGCTTCCCGATCTTCCGGAAACTTCATGAAATAGGGCCGCAGCACGGAACACGCCGCCCGTTTTTATTGCACAATTATTATGGTTATGGCAAAAATAACATGATTATTATTCTTGACAATTAATTTACTCGTAGTATTATTAGTACAAGCATCGTATAATAATCGTTCCGGGAAAAACTACTATGCGGCCCGCCGGATCATTCTTGGACGGCAGAAAGGAGACAGCAATGGACTATGGGAATTACCAGAGGGATTCCGCCGCAGATCGCGGTGAATCCGTTCTTTGGCCGCTTTTCCTCTTCTCCATCACGCTCTTCGCTGCCGGACTATGGATAGCACTGGATTCCATGAGCTCATATGATTTTATGATGGGCAGTTTATCGATGCTCGTGTTCGGTCCCTCCGCGCTTTTTACCGGGTACAAGTTAAAACACAGGAAGTAATGATCAAGTAGCAAGTCCCTCGGACCCTTCTTTGCCTCTTCCAGAATAAAACCGTGAGAGCATAACTGCATCCTTCACCGGCGGACTCACTCCTAAGGTAGATCCGGCAAATCCCTCACTCTTCATAGACGGTGTTGCCTCTGAAGCGCGTCTCCGGTTCCCCCCTTGACCGTAACAGATCGATGGATCAAGATGAGCGCAGTGAACGTACGATAGCAATAGGTACGGCCTTCCAGGTTCGGGTCTCGACTCTGGTGATCAGGGGAGGGGAAACCGTTCCGGTGAGTGGGAGTACCCTTTAGGCGTATTCCGGGATTTGAACCCGCGGACAGCGAGCGTATGGTCTGTCAGTGAAATTAGGTTCGCTCCGGGAGAGGGGGGTGCGGAGCAGGAGGGCGCTAGAGCTCTTTAGGCGTCCGGAACTTCGTTTTGCTTCCGTGCTGCTTCGAGGGGTCATCGGTAAGGAAGACCGCGCCGTCGTCGCCGTAGCCTACGTAGATCGTGTAGCGGGGAGCGGCGGTAACGCCTGTGCCGCTATACAGCTTCATGATCCGCTGCACGTAGCTCCGCGTTTCCGGGAACGGCGGGACCGTCCCCCATTTTTTCACGGCGGTCTCGCCGGCGTTGTAGGCGGCGAGGGCCAGCGTCAGATTCCCCTCATACTGGTCGATCAGGTACCTAAGGTACCGCACTCCGCCGTCGACGTTCTCGTGGGGATTGAAGATGTTCTGCACGTTCAGGTCGATGGCCGTCTGCGGCATGAGCTGCATGAGACCCATGGCGCCTTTCCGGGAGAGCGCGTACGGGTTGAAGTCCGACTCTACCTTGACGATCGCGTGGACGAGCGCCGGGTCCACGCCGTGACGGCTGCAGGCGTTATTTATGGCGTCGTAATAGGCCGCGGGAGCATCGAGGCTAGGGCGGGGCGCCGCAGCTTTTGTCCGGGAAGACGAGGCACGGCTTGCCTGCTGTTCTTCTGTTGGTTCTGATTTAACCCGTTTGACCTTTTTGGCGGGACCCGTCCCGACGTTGCTGAAATGGATCACGCCGTCCTTGTCCGTATACTGGTAGATGTCGGCCAGGGCGTACCGGCAGGTGAAGGAGAGGAATGCGGCTACCACGAAAGTGAGTTTTGCATGGCGTATCATCAAAAACCTCATCCTTCCGGTTCCGGGAAATTAATGCTGCGGCATGCAGGTAATTGTCTGCATTATAATATATTAAAAACTGTTTTGTCAACTAAAAATTGGCGGCGCAAGGTGCAGAGAACGGCCCGGATGCTTCCCTGCAGCCGTTCATGCCCTGGCCTTTTTGGCTCCTTATTGTGAAGTGATCGACATTCTTCTACCATAAGCCATAAGCGCGGTACCGAGGGCGTGTCACGGAGGACGCGCACGGATGATATCGTGGCCCGTAACGTTCCGTACCGTATGACGGTGATCTAGTGAGAATCAAAAGATCTGATTTGCAACCTTTCATGGGCAGGCCCGGAATGAGGATTCAGCCATGTGCGGATCTGCTCCGGAGGCAAGCGAAAGAGAGTGGACCGGCGACGGAGGCCATTGATCGCTTTAAAAAGAAGAACCTTTCGTTTTTTACGACGGGTCCGTCTCGGTGGCCCCCGGCTGTGCAGCCACGGCTCAAAGCCCGCGGGCGAGGGGAAGTCTGCGAGTTCTGCAGACCATTGGTGATGCGCTGAACATGTGCCCGGCATGCTGTGCGGCTAAGCGATCAGCCGCAGACAAATAACTGCGAGCAGAAATGCGTGCCCGGTTTTTTAGCATATCCTTTTCGACTAGAACTGTTATTTTCGGCCGAAAAAGAACAAACGATTCCTACCTCCCAGCCGCTTTCGGTCTCGTTACCATGAGATGATTCGCACCTCGAATGTCCGAGTACCCATACCGGAACGGCAGCGGCCGAAAGGGCTGCTCGTTCCAGAGCCGACGAAGCTCGGCCGCGTCTTCGCCGCCGTTGTCTTCGAGGAATGCGCCGTGAAAGGCGCCGAAGGTTGTCTGCTCGAATCCCGCGGCAGCTGCGTGTCGGGGCAGGATTCCTGTGGAGTCCGAGATCATAAAAGTCATATGAGCCAGCAGATAGCCGCGGAAAGATGAAAAGTCGTCCCTCCACAGAAGATAGCCGCCCGCTTTGGTCATTGCCGCTATCTTTCCTTTGCTCTCAAGGTGTGTCTTGAGCAAGGAGCCTTCGAAATGGCGGTTACTCAGGTTCGCAGCAATGTGCCGGTGGATAATAAGTTCCGGACCAGCCCCTGAGCCGATACGGCGGAGAACCAGCTCCATGTTCCGGAATGCCGGTGAAAAATCGGGATCGGGCATGAATGACGCAAGCTTTTTGCTTTTGACCTGCTCCAGGGCGGAAATCTCTGCTTGCGTCAGGTAGTGCAGCGCTCCATTCTGCTCGATGCGAAAATAGCGCAACGACAGGGGTTCATATCCGAACACGACGGCCGCTGCCAGCGAAAATGCCAGTTGCCCGGGAATGATGCCGCGTTCGAAGGGAGGCAGATTTTCCGTTCGATTGTCGTGCGTCTTGAGCAGGTAGACCTGCATGGTGCGAAATGTCTTGAGGGCATCACGCAGCTCAGAAGCGCTCGCCTTACCCAGGCGCTGCGGATCGCCAGCACTCTCGAGCGAGATGGTCGTGATCACCCGTGCGTCCGTATAGGTGGCGAGGGCGGTAAGAAGATCGCCGCCGCCGAAGGGATAGACGACTTCCGTTGGAAGGTCTTTCGGCAGGAGCAGTGCAAGGAAGGACCGCACCTTGTCAACAAAATCTTTACGCGCCTTGACGATGAAGGGTCTGACTTCCCGGCAGTGGGATTCAACGACAACAGCCTCGATGCCGTCCGGGATATGACCGCCGCCACATGCAGCCGCGACAAAAATCAGCCGCGCTTCCTTGATGAAATCGCGCCCGTTTTCTCCCCGGGCTTCGCCGGAAAGCATGATTGCTAGCGCGAAGAGAACCAGTGTCCAGGTTGTACCTTTCCGCGACATGATGCGCCTTTCCTATGATCCTTCTTAGAGTGTTCTCTGCTATCATATACTCATCGCATGTCCGAACATTCTGTGTTTATAGTGTACCATGCTTTCGTACGAGGAGGATGGTGCCGTGGAACTGAGACGCCAGCTCGGACTTTTTACGGGGATCTTCGTTATTGTCGCCGACATGATCGGAACGGGCATCTTCATGACGACCGGCAATGTTCTGGGGATGACAAAGAGCGCACTGCTCGTGCTCGTCTTATGGGGAATCGGCGGTCTTGTGGCAACCGCCGGTGCGCTCTGCTATGCCGAACTTGCGACAATCTGGCCCGAGGCGGGCGGCGAGTACGTCTATCTGAAAAACATCTTTGGTCCGCTCCCCGCTTTTCTTACGGGATGGATCTCGCTGGTCGTTGGCTTTTCGGCCCCCGTTGCCGTCAGCTCGCAGCTGCTGGTCCAGTACGTGAACAGGTTCCTACACGGCATCTCCGGAGCCAGCCCTTCGGCCACTTTGCTTGATCCCCCAGGGATCCAGAAGCTCTTCGCCGCCTGCCTGATCGCCTTTTTCGGAAGCTTGCACATGATCGGTGTAAAAAAAGGAAGCTCGCTCCAGAACCTGCTCACTGCAATAAAAATTCTTCTGGTAGTATCGCTGATCTGCTTCGGGCTTTCCCGCGTAGACTGGAGCATGACAGGCCGCCTCGTCGCCCGCTACGAATCACCGTCAGTCGCCCCGCATCTCGATATCCCGCAGACAGGGCTGGCCCTCTTGATCATTATGTATGCCTATTCGGGATGGAACTGCACATCCTATCTGGCAGGTGAAATACAACAACCCGGAAAGAACCTGCCCCGGGCCCTGCTGCTTGGCACCCTTCTTACCACGATCCTTTACGCGCTGCTGAACATTCTCTTTTTGATCTCTACGGAGGGAGCTGAAATCATGGGCAAGGACGAGGTCGGTGCAATTGCGGTTTCCCATCTCTTCGGCCCCGGCGTTGGCGGCATCGTCACCCTGGGCATCGCGGTCATCCTGCTTTCCTCCGTTTCCGCGCAGATGATGGTCGGGCCCCGGGTCTCGTATGCCATGGCAAAGGACAAGATGATCTTTCGATCACTGGCCAGGGTGCATCGGCGTTTTGAAACTCCCCACGTCGCGATCCTTGCTCAGATGGTCCTGGCAATCTTTTACGTACTTAGTGGCAGCGCTTTGGTGCTCGTGATCTATCTCGGGTTTGCGTTGAGCCTATTTCCTCTCCTGGCCGTGGCCGGACTTCTCTATATCCGGCATGCACGGCCGGAGGTGAAAGGTTCATTCCGTGTCCCCTGCGGCCCGCTCGTGTCGCTGGTGTATATCGTCTTCACGATTGCCATGATGCTGGCAGCGCTCGTCACGTGGACGAAAACATCATGCTGTGCCATCGTTGTCGTGCTTATGGGAATTCCGGTGTTCCTTGTCTGGGAGCGGATTGCTCGGAAAGGTCATCGCAGCGGGGAAGAGGTCTCATCATGAAGGACCGTGACTGCGTCGAGTTCCTCCAGTGGTCGCTCCCGCGGCTCCGCATGCGATGGCAGGGGTTCCGGAAGGTCCGTGGACAGGTCTGCAAGCGCATCGACCGCCGTCTGCGCGAACTGGGGCTTCCGGACGTTGCAGCGTACAGGGCGTTCCTGGAAACGAACGACGGCGAATGGACAACGCTCGACTCCCTCTGCAACATTACGATCTCGCGTTTCTACCGCGACCGTGAAGTGTTCCAGTTCCTCGAGCAGGAAGTGCTGGTGACCTTGTCCGAAAATGCCTTGGCGCGGGGGGAGGGCATACTTCGCTGCTGGAGTATCGGTTGCGCCTCCGGCGAGGAGCCCTACACGCTTGCACTGTTGTGGGACCTGGTCATGACCCGCCGTTTCCCCGCACTTTCGCTCACTATTCTCGCGACTGACAGGGACCCGCTCATGATCAGGCGCGCAGAAGAGGGCCGCTATAAGTCCGGCAGCTTCGTGGGCCTGCCCGCGGAGTTGCGCAAGCTCGCCTTCTTTCGGAAGGGAGATCTCTACTACATAGGGGATGAAGCGAGAAGGAAGGTCGCCTTTCTCGTGCAGGACATCAGGAAGGCCGCGCCCGAAGACCGGTTCCATCTCGTTCTCTGCAGGAATCTGGCATTCACCTACTTTGAGCCCGCCTTGCAGCAGGAAGTCCTCACGCGCGTCAGCGAGAGGCTTTTCCCCAACGGCGCGTTCGTGACGGGCAGCCATGAATCGCTGCCGGCCGGATCCTGCGGCTTCAAGCCCTGGCCAGGAGGCAAGGGGATTTACCGGAAAGAAGTGAAAGAAGGTGAAGCAGGTGCGTGATGAATGACAGCAACGGAGAAAACTTGCCAACCTGCAAAGGATGTTGTCATGATGAATGACGGTGAAAAACACGGTGAATCTTGCTGGCGAGGCGAAAGGTTTTGCCTGTCTCAATGCGTATGTTTTGCAAAGACCTCTTCGAGCCCGATGAACTGACTGAACTCCTCTTTCATCTCGGCCGCTAGATCAGCCGAAGACAACAGGCCCACCAGTTTTCCGTTCTCGGTCACCGGCAGTCTGTGGATATGCGCCCTGTTCATTACCCTCAGGGCGGATTCAGCGTCTGCATCGGAATTGATCGTTATAGGGTCTGCGGTCATGACGTCACAGGCGCAGATCGTCTTCGGATCTTTCAAGTCTGTGGCAATCGTCATTGCAATGTCTCTGTCCGTCAGGATCCCTTTCAGCTTCCCACCCTCTTCTACGACGAGGACCGAGCCGACATGATGCTCTTTCATCTTAACAGCGGCATCAAACACGGTCGCAGAGGGCTGGATCGTTACAAGGTCTTTCTGCATGAGCTGTCTTGCTAGCATGGCACCCTCCTTCCTTCGGGTTATAACCTCGCCAGACACCTTCTTCAAGAGCAAAAAGCCGGGCTCTCAAAACCATATTCCTTCGGCAGCCCGGCTGTCTTTCTTCTTCGCAAGACCCATTGCTTTCCGCTCCCTCCACGTGAAGGGTTCGGCTTTATCGGGAATAGCTCATACTTTTATTATGATACCGGGATACTACTCTGTCAACAGAGCAATTGGTTGCACTTTCTGACAGAAGAATGCAGGTAATAAAGATCGAGCCTCTGTCCAGGGTTCACGGCGGCCGTCCGGCCTGTGCTCTCTGTTGATCATGGGCAGGAACGGAAGCGCTCAGAAGAGATCTAGCAAATGACTATGCAGGCATTCCGCTACGATGTAAATCTCCCGGGAATCACGGTATGGCACGCCGGGCACTTTCCGACCTCTATCCTGTTTTGAACGACGGTGAAGCTGTACCGCTCGACCAGTAGCTCACCGCAGACGTGGCACCAGGTATTCTCCCATCGGTGGCCGGGAACGTTACCGAGATAGACGTACCAGAGTCCTGCCTCTTTTCCCAGGTTCCATACCCGTTCCAAGGTTGCGATCGGCGTGGGCGGAACGTGGGTCAATTCGTGATGGGGATGGAACCTCGTCACATGCCAGGGGGTCTCGGGCCCAAGACTCGCCTTGATCCACGATGCCATGTCTCGAAGCTCGCGCTCGTCATCATTGTAACCGGGGATGATGTTCGTCACGACTTCCACGTGCATGCCGCATCGTTTCGCCTTTGCCGCGACATCGAGGATTCCCCCGCATGAAGACACGTGCCCGATCCTCGAATAGGTCTTGTCGGAGAACCCTTTGATGTCCACCCGGTAAATGTCGAGTAAGGGTGCTATCATGTCGAGGGCCTCCATCGTGATAAAACCGTTCGTCACATAGTTTGTAAACAGGCCCTGTTCCTTCGCGCACCGCGCAGTGTCTTCCGTATATTCGAACCAGATTGCAGGCTCGTTGAAGGTCCAGTAGATGCCGAGGCATCCTGCCTCTTTTGCCCGGGAAACAGCTTCCTCCGGTGAGAGGTAGTCCGTATCCATTGGCCCCTCTTCACAGTGGGCGATGTCCCAGTTCTGGCAGCCAGGGCAGCGGAAGTTGCAGCCCACGCTCCCGAGGGAAAGCCAGCGCGATCCGGGGAAAAAATGGAAGACGGGTTTCTTCTCGATGGGATTGACGGACAGGGAGGAGACTTCTCCGTAGATGAGGCTTACGAGCCTCTCTCCCTCGTTCACGCGGGTGCGGCACCATCCCCTCCCGCCCGGTGGAATGGCGCATCTTCGCTGGCAGGTGCTGCATTGGACCGTGTTCCCCTCCAGTGCGGCATAGAGATAGGCTTCTTTTTTCATAGGTCGGTGCCGCTGTGCGGCGGTGATCTTCCGACAAACTGCTTTTATAGCGTCTTCAGCGATCGCACCTATTCCTGCACGCGATGCAGAACCTGGGGTCCTTCGCGTCTGTGTCACTGAGGCTGTTCGAGAAATGCATGGTGCAATTGGTATCGGGGCAGTGGCGGAGGTCGCAGGTGTGCCCCCCTTCGGGGATTGCCTCTTGTGCGACCCATAGGAGAAAGGGGTCCCGGTCCGGTTCGAGGCCGTGGTATTCCTGCCTCAGTCTTGGGAACCCGATTATGGCGATCCGTACCAGCACGTCCGCAACACGCACAAAAAAAATTTGGACATCAAAGCGCTGCGCCCGTGCATCCGGGCTTAATGACCTTGAGAAGCGGCTGCGGAAAACCGTGGTCTGGATGAAGACTGCGTGATAATCCCGTCAACGGTCATCACTTCTTCAGCTTCATGCCGAGTTTCTGCTCCACAGATTCGAGTTTCTTTTCGATCCGCTCTTCCTTGCCCTTGCGATCGTCGATCGTAATCGTCGTGAGCGCGCGCTCAGCATTTTTCATCACGACGTCGTGGCACTTCTTGATGACCGCCATGACCAAATCCCAGTCGCCTTCGATGACGGTGCCCATGGGGTTTGCTTTGTAATTTACGCCGCTCTCCGCTACGATCCTGAGGACCTCCGCGATTTGCGGACTAATGCTCACACCCGTGCCGACCGGAACCACACTGAATTCAGCAAGCATGCTCATGTTCGTGTTGCCTCCTTTGAGCGTATTTTATGCGCCCGTAAACAGATAAGTCTGTCGTTAAGATTCTTGATCATTCCGTTCACGAGAGGGTCTCCGACGTCAATCCGTTGCGTCAGTTCTAACAAGGAAAGTCCGAAACCGCCCTTTTCCTTTTCCGCACAATGCATACTGCACTCTCAGCAGATAGGCCAATGTAGTGCAACGCGCCCTTCGATACTTATCCGCGCGAAGGTGCTTTTCCTCGGGGCAATGGCGTAGACATCGTTGAGGTCTTCCAGGGCGCAGACAGCCTCGACAGAAACCTGTCGTTCGAGGCGCCTCTACAGGGTGTTCTTTGGAACGCCATGATCAGGTTCATAGACCAATAACGATTGTAGCTTGCAATGATATTTTCTTCATCCTACGATATGCGGATGGCATTGAAAATCATGTTTCATATCATAATTCATATTCATGAAAGCAGAAATAAATCCCGTATGATTGGGTATCAGGTTTAGAAGAAATAATGAGCGTATCCATGTACTACTTGATGGCACCACAGGCTATCCTTGCGCCTCCCCCTCCTCGTGGCGCTGGCACATCGGAATAGTTGTTCCTCCAGCATGGTCATGAGCGGCCCTTGAGGTCAACCATCTTGAGACGTGGTGCAAGAACAGGCCGTGTTAGGTTACCGTCAGGCTCAACGTATAAAGCAGGCAGCTCGCCAAGATCTCCTTGTCCGTAAGGTCCTTCATGCTTAGCGGTTCCCGCTGGATCATAAAACCGCCTGCTGCCATACCTGTCATAGGCTTGTTGTCTTCATACTTGCTGCGCAGTCAGCATTCTGATGCACAGGGAACCTGTGTAGTCCTGGCGTTAGACCGGCAAGTTCCGGAACAAGCAAAGGTCCATACCGTGTATCCTTGGTGGTGACTGTGCCAATGCCTTTACCTGTGCCCTGATTGGTCAGAAGGTTCAAATGGATGATCATATCTTCCGCATAAGCGGATCCTGCGAGCAGGTTTGCTGCAGCGGTTTCATGAACCAGTCGTTAGCTTTTTCGATTTATTAGTGTATGACGTAGATAGAGAGGTGCCGTCTGTTTCCATCGAAGCATTCCTGAAAAGAGGACATTTACCGAAACGGGAAGTCGTGCAGTATTCCTCAAGCTCAAACAAGCTCGGTAGGTAGACGGCTTCGTTCACCGTACAGAATGAAATATGAGCCTCCGTGAGGTGTGAGCAGTTCATCGCCTTCCCCAGTTCTCATGCTTTTAAAAAATGCAAACAGATTTCACTGAAACCATCTCATGCAAGCAGAAATAACTTGAGCCAACTCTTACGATTACTGAATGATCTTCAGTCGAAGTAAACGGCATTATTAAATTACCTTCTGCATGGAAAAGGGCTTCCTTTGCATAATCGAAATTATGCAATGTGTAAAATATACTCTTTAACTTTAGCGTTCACGTTTGGGGGTGTCAATACTACTTTCAGTGTATATTTTGAGCATTTACAGAAAGGTGCAAGATGAAAAAGAAACCCGTTTCAACCATAGACAAGGTCAAATAAGTTTGATTTTCAAGAAAGCCAGTCCGAAACATTTTCGGGAGGTTATTTGTTTGCGACTGATCAGTTTGGCCTATGCTACTTTGAACTTTTCCGAGCTTGTAACCATTCCCCCTATCGGCTTCCCAAGAGTGGGAGATGGTGAGAATGTGCGGGGTGTGATAGCACACCGGAAACCGCCCCGGTACAGCTGCTGCCTGCGGACGATCTCTTCACGCTGTCATGCGACCTCGCCGCGCAGATATTCCCTTCTGATGCAAGCCGAGGCAACAACGTCTTCGTAACAGACGATGCTGCCGGTTTCGGAAATTGCACCTGCAGCAAGCTCTGGCTGCCAGGGGTGTCCTATTTCTTGGACGATCAGGACACCCAGGGGGGCTCTCAGGCGATTCACGATCTCGACACAGCTGACGACCCTGCCCGGGGAAGCGCGAGAACGAGAATGTTCTCCTCCACGATATATTCCTTCAAACTTTCTGCAAGCTGCATTCCGGCATCTTTTCTGTCCTGAAACATGATCAATTCACTTATTGTAATGTTATCAAATAAACTTCTAGATCATGATTGTTCGATGCGAACCACAGTATGGTACGGATTGTAAGTATTAATTGCTGTTAAGAAAGAGAAAGCCCTTGTTCGGGGGAGAAAAATGAGAACAGTTATAAGATCCTTAACCACGAAGGACACGAAAGAGTACTTCACTCGTTCCGTTCATCAACTTTGTGCACTTCGTGATCTTCTCGGTAAAGCTATCTTGATCGTTCGCCAAAAATGATGAATCCGAACTTCATACCGGCCTATCGCAAGCTTCCTTCCGGCACATTGACAGAAAAAGCCGAAAGTGCGGAAGAAATGCTCATGAGCTGCAAACTCTGCCCGCGTGAGTATCAGGTCGATAGAACCGCCGGCAAAAGAGGGTTCTACAAAACAGGAGACAAACACTTTCTTTCAAGCTGGGAGCCCACTTCGGCGAGGAGCGTCCGCTCGGGGGATCGCATGTTCATGGACCATCTTCTTCGGATACTGCAATCTCGGTTGCCTCTCTGCCAGAACTGCACCATCAGCCACTTGGGCACAGGAAGAAAGATGTCCAGAGGACGGATTGCCGAAGTCATGCTTGAGCTTCAGCAAGATGGCAATAACATTTATATACAAAAAGTGGTATATTAATATCAAGGCGTTGCGGGATTGACACTAAGAAGTGTCAAACGTATCTTTAACTTTCGTTGAGGGCCTTAAGCGCCAATCTGGCGTGATCCGGGATCGGCATACAGCAGTCCGGCCGTAAGGGCTGATAAACCGCCGTTTTGCAGATCACCAAAGGCTGGAAGTGGAAAGCCCCTGAGACCGAACGGAAATTTAGCGAATGAAACGAATCGCTTCAGGATTTCGGGAGCTAGTAATAGAAGTGATTGTGGATTTTGCTGAATGTTTTGAGAGGTTCAATGGAATGATTAAGATACGGGCCAAAGCAACGCCTTGATATTTTATCGTCAAAAACAAAAAGCCGGCAGATGCTCATACAAGCCGGTGGGATAGGGTGTTGAAATTTGCTGGCTAAACATCAAAAACGGCCTCTAAGTCAGGTACTTAGAGGCCGTTGCATTTGCAGAAGATATTTTCCGATAAAACTCATATTTGGCTTGCAAAAGTTGTTAAGGACTGCGCGAATGAGATCCTATACAAACTCTACAAGCAGCTGCTTCTGAAAGACCTTCGCCACCCGCTCCAGTGTCTTGATTGTCGGATTACATTTATTCGGATTTTCAAGCCGCTGATATGCCTGATAGGAAATGCCGAGTTTTTTGGCTGCTTCCATCTGGTTCATTTTCAACCCATCGCGTATTTTTCTTAACATGATCGGCGTCGCAACTTCCGATTCTGGTTCGATCATATAAAAATTACGGTCCTTCCTTCTTGAAGACTCCGGTATCTTGAAGCCGCGTTCAAACAAAGAGGACAGATAACCGGTCAACGCTTCCCTGGCATTCTTTAAGGCTTCCTCAATTGTCGAACCTTCCGTAAGACATCCCTCCAAGTCGGGGAATTCAACAAGATAGCTTTTATCCTTTTTGCTGTAAGTTATTTTCGCAGGATACAGAATTCTCATTTTTTCAAACCTCCGACTTTCATCAGCTTGCTCAAAAGACCCTTTCCCAATTACTTGTTGCCGTGAACCGGGACGGATAAGGTCTTATGACCCTTGATCATGATATGATGGCTTCCGCTTATCCTCTCCAGATGCCATCCATCCCTTTCCAGAAGCTTCAGCAGTTCTTTACCGGTCATGGATGCCATCCGATCATGGTTTTATTTATACAATATATATGTTGCAAAGTCAAGAGGTGATTCTTCCAGTCCTAGCACGTGCATGGTCCCGCCGAACTGGTTAAGCTGCTTCAAGAGATCGAGGCGCTTGAAAGCGCCTCCTTTTGAAACAAAAATCCCCTTACTCGTTCATCCTCAAGCCGGTGGTTTAGGGTGTTGAAATTTATCGGCAAAACAATGCAAAAGGGCCTCTAAGTTAACTACTTAGAGGCCCTTCACTTTACAGAAAATATCTTCCGCAAAAACTTTAATCGAGAAACGGCGTAGCAATAAGGACATATTTCCTATTCCCTATTACTGTCGTTTCAAAATCTGCGCGCTCTACAGCACGAGAAACACCGTCGTAAATATCCCAATGCATCTCATCAGCCTTGTCGATCGCAAAGGCTTCCAAATGCATGTCTACGCCATTAATTGAAATTGATACCAAAAGTCGGCCAGTAGGGCCACAATCATAGCCCATCGCTTCCCATTCATTTTCGGGAATATTTAACGTCATTTTTTGTGTCATTTTATTGCCTCCCGTTAAAATAAAAAGCCGGAAAGCATAGAGAATGCTAACCGGCTTAACATGACATATGTTTCTCGTATTAACTGTTATTTCCGAACTTTTGCCTCCAACATGGCAACTCTTTTTTCAAGAGCAGAGAATTCGTCATAGTCTACTTTCTTACGGAGAGAACTCTTGATGAATTCAAGATCTGTCTTGACGATCTGCATATCCCCTGTAAGTGTGGCGACCTGCTCTTTAATAGCGCCGTACTGCTCTCCAATAAGCTGCATTTTGGAATCAATATCTTCTTTCATAATTCCTAATATATGATTGGTATCCTGTTGGAACTCAATGCGTTGTTCTTTCAGTATATCTTTCAGCTTTTGCTCTGTTATTTCCATAAACAACTCTTCCTTTGTAGCTAGCATACTATATCAGAAATCAGCTCTAATTTCTATAAGAGAGCGTAACAAAAACCGAATCTTGAAAAAAAATCCCCTTACTCTATCATACGGAGTAAGGGGATGACTATTAATTGATCACTTTCAAGCCGAAAATTTCGACACCCTAAACCACCGGCTTGGATGCTCATATCGCTGCTGGCTTTTTTTGTTCCCTCGTGAGGGAAACCCTTCTCGACCGCATCATTATGCGAGTGCATAAAAAACGCCACTCGTGTTCAATTAGCGGTGCCCATACTGTTCCTTGATTATCGGGCACTTTAGTTCAGAGTTCAGCGTTCGAAGTTCAAAGTTTTCAAAGTTTAAGGATTGCTTGCCTCCTTGTGACTGCGAGGATTCCGGATTTTGAGGAAAGGGCAAGGGGAACTTTATGAATTGCAGATTTTAACCTGCTTTTGCACCAAGCGTGCAACTATCTACTTATGTTTTGTGCGAAGCTAGTAAGGAACGGACAAAGCTGGCGATATCCGGAAGGAGCGTATCCCGGTTCTTCTCGGTGACCTCATAGAGCCGAACATCTCCTCGGTGTTTGACTTCATCTATAAAGCCGTTGGTTTTCAGGGAGATGGTTGCAATGACCAAAGCATCTGCATCAAGCAGCTTTGCGACGAGGTCGAGGAACTTTGTGGAGATGCATTCCATCTTGCCAATCTCATCGATGATGACCAGCCTCGATGAGGGGTCGAGCAGCCGCAGCATTCCGAGGAATTGCTCAAACCCATCAAGAACAACGCCGTATTTCCCGACTCGGTGCGATCCCTTGATGTCCACATGAGCGAGCGTGCCTGTCCTCTGACCGTCGAGGCTCGTGAGCTTGAAACCCTTTCTTACGCCATGCGACCGTATCTCCTCAGTGAAGAACCCTACAGGACGGTATTCCCGAAGCTCATCTGCAAGCTTCTGTATGAGCGTGGTCTTGCCGCTTCCCGGGAGGCCGGTAAGAAGAATATTTTTCGATGGTCTTGCCATGGCTTTTTTATGCATCCCCTTCGCGTTCTGATATAAATGAAGTAAATGTTCTTACATTTCTGAACGTCCCCCCTCACCCGACCCTCCCCCCTCTTGGGCAAGTGAAGGCTCGTAGGGGCAAGGACGAAAGTGAGGGGAAAGGCGGTAATGAATTCAAATTCGTTCTACTTGGCTTTTCACGGACTGCTGCATCCCGTGAGCAGGAATGCGCACAAGCATGCATCATCCTTTCAACGATATGGCCGTCAACAGAGACCGCACTTGTTCCTGCATTCAATGCAGATCCTTGATTCCTTCTTGTCCGTGTCCTTGAGGCTGTTCGAAAAGTGCATGATGCACAGGGGATCTGTGCAGTGGCCGAGGCCACAGGTGTGGCCTACTTCGTGGATCGCTTCTTTAGCGGCCCGCTGGTGAAAGAGGTCAAGGTCCGGTTCGAGACTGTAGTATTCCTGCCTCAGTCGCGAGAGCCCGATAACGGCAATCCTGGCCAGCACGTCCGCCTCCCCGAAGACGAAGTTGAGCTCCGGCACATAGAGGTCCTGATCAATCACGCCGAGAACGATGTCGCACCCTCCGGGTTTCACGTTCTCCAGCGCTTTTAGGATCCTCGTTGCATGATACTGCTTTCTTCGCGCATTATAGGTCTTCTCTGGCACCCGGACAACGTCGTTGATAACCGTCTCGCTTCCGTAGTTTTCCTGCAGCGCACGGGCAATGGAGTCGAGGGTGTTTTGATCCGCTTCACCGATCGGTAGGATGACGATCTTTGTCATGGCAGCTCCTGATCAGAAACACCGTAGGTACCACGCAGTGGAATGTAGAGCACCTGGCAGATGACCGTTCGAGCCATGCCCTGTTCCGTTTTGACGAGCATCACGAGGTTCTGTATACCCTGTTCGATCACGGGCCCGATGATCCGACCGCCAACTGCCAGCTCATCGATCAGCGGGGGCGGCATTGCCGCGCATGCAGCGGTTATGCAGATGCGGTCATAGGGCGCCCGATCGGGATATCCGAGGCCTCCGTCGCCGTGCACGAGGATGATGTCTTTGTAACCCACCTTTTCAATATTGTTCTTCGCGAACTGGTACGTCAGGGGATCGATCTCCACGGACACGACGAGACCGCGTTCCCCCACGATTTCCCGCGCAAGCGCGGTGCCGTAGCCCGAGCCGAGGCCGATCTCAAGGAACCGATGGCCTTCGTCCAGGTCCAGAGGCTCATAGAAGAGCGGGTAGCTGTGCGGGCATGAGATGGTCGACCCTTCCCCGGGGAGCGGGAGTGGCACTTCCCGGTAGGCGTAGTCTCGGAACAGGCGCGGGATAAAGTGTTCTCGCTGGACCCTGAGCATTGCTTGTCTGATGCGCCCGGAGCGGAGGAATCCGCGCCTGATCAACCACCGGACCTTCTCTTCCCGTTCTTCCCTGAACTCCTCCGCTGTCTTCGTCGGCTCTTTCGGTGGCGGCACAACCCAGCCCTGCATCGTCCAGGGACTTCGCTTCTTTTCATTCATCGTCCCTCTCCGCCGGTTCTGCGATGCCGTTTTTTCCCGAAAAGCATGAGAGAGCGGTGTTTCTGTTCAGGGAGATAAAGAACTGTTCGTGCCTGTTCGTCATGGAAGGAGCCGATGACCAGAGCATAAAGTCCAGTTACACGGGTGTTGGACATGGGATTATTGTAGCACGGTCTCGGAGCTTTGTGCTAATGACCGCCTCTGGTCTTCAAGCCCGCGGCATGCTAGCGTTGTTCTGCTATAATTTCTTTTGCCCACGTCAGTTTTATTTCATTTGTTGTTCGAAAACTGCGGGAAAATTTCAACTGATATGCGAAATTGTTCGTGAAATTTTCATTCTCGGTCTCTGTAAGTTATTGATATTTCAGAACCTGAAATTTCACGAATTGTGCGAACGTACAGTGTCGGTGAACCTGGCCGAGCGGCTCTTCTTCGCTTCGTGCAGCGCAGCGCTGAAGTCGGACGGCAAGGAAATCCTGAAGGATGTCGGAGAGGCACTGAAGGGTTATGACACGACGATTATCCGCGTCGTGGGCCATACGGACAACGTGCCGATAGCAACGAGCATGTTCCAGTCGAACTGGGAGCTGTCGGTCGCGCGGGCGGCCTCGGTCGTTCGCTACCTCCAGGAGGTCGGCATACCGCCCGAGCGGATGGTAGCCGCGGGGAGGGCCGAGTACCGTCCCCTGGCCCCCCATGATACGCCGGACGGCCGCATACCGAACCGCCGGATCGGGATCATGCTGATCGACAAGAGCCTGGCAGAGGAAATGGCCAAAGAGATGAAGTGACAGGATGACAAGAGGGGAGAAGCCTGGTACCCCGCCGGGGACCGTGGCCGAAAGCGGAAGCGATGCCCCGGGAGGATAAAACAGCTGAATTCTGAAAATGTTCTTGAGTTTGCGGCGTTGCTCCTATGAAATGCACCTCTCATCGCGGGGTGGACCAGTCCGGTAGCAGGTTGGGCTCATATCAGGAAGGTGGTCGGTTCAAATCCGCCCCCCGCTACCAAACAAATCACGAAGGAGTGCAAAAGCTGTAACCCCGATTTTTTTACAGGACAGTAATAGGACAGATTCTCCTATTCCGCCCCCTGCTGCCGAAAAATGGCTACTAGGGGCAAAAAGATTAACCCGGACCCCTTGCTCACGCGATGCGGCAAGAACTGCGCGGGCCCCTATCGTGGCTACCGTCTGTGTATTTTGGTCTTCCTAATGAAAATATAGCTTAAGTAAGACCTTTCTTTTAAGCATAAGGTCTGTGGTCTTCACCTTTCCAGTTTGCTCTAACGGTCCCTCTTACAATCGGAATTATTGTTTGGAGATCTTATACTACGTGGCCATGAAAGCATTGTTTGGTGCGATGAGCTGGTGTCACAGCTTCTTGATAGTTTTATTTTTTCATGGTAGTATGCGCTTGCAGTGCCGGCTATGCCGTAACCACATGTCCTCACTAAAATCTCAGGGTCAAAGTGTTGCCGGTACGATGCGAAGTCGCACTCAAGAGATTAACGTAAATGGGGCGATTTCAGTAATGATAGTTACATTCCCTGATGTGCAGAGGCGAATCCGGGCGCAGATTCAGAAGGTCATGAAAGCCAGCCCCCCTCCCAGCGCCCCGTCGTCTGACGCTCTATGTATGATTGCCTGGAGAGGAACAGAAGAAGCTCACACGATGGAGAACAAATTAAAAGGATATTTCATGAAGAAGGATATGCCGGCAATACTCATGCTGTGTGCAGGAATAGTGGTGTCTGTTTTCATGTACACCCTTGTGCAGCGGCTGGAATTCAAGAATATTCAAAATGAATTTATTTTTAATACAGAAAATTACTCTGCTGCAGTCGAAAAAAGAATTCAAGAAAACCTGAATTCACTTCATGCAATAGAAGGTCTTTATGCATCTTCTCCAATGGTGACCAGGGCCAAGTTCCACACATTTGTAAGCAACATATTACCGCACAGCAGCGGAATTCATGCCCTTCGATGGGTACCACGCGTTGCAGGCGCCGAAAGAACGAGGTTTGAAACTGCCGCCATCAAGGACGGCTATGCAAATTTCCGTTTTACTGAGCTAACTTCACAAAATCAGCCAGTGACGG
>Ga0187771_10000916_pt1 | contig 19063 bp, 19 predicted proteins | sample 0116_SJ02_MP15_1_FD_133139 | JGI IMG/M metagenome (GOLD analysis project Ga0187771, IMG submission 133139) | Tropical peat soil microbial communities from peatlands in Department of Meta, Colombia - 0116_SJ02_MP15_10_MG | ecosystem: Environmental > Terrestrial > Soil > Wetlands > Peat | place...
CTGGGCATCATATGATAACAGGCCCATTCGCCACTGGGACAGTCTAGAAATTAAGAATGACGATACGATTTATTAATATCTTGGAGGCTCTACCTTGGACGAAAGAAAGTTCGTATAGATGCCTTCAAGTGATGGCTACGTCGTGCTTGTTGATGTGCTGTATCTTGAGTGCACGTGTAAGATCAAAGGCTGGTAGTATGGGACCTGCAATCTGTTCCGAGACTCTAACTAAATTTCGATTGGTCATATTATTTAATCCCATGGCAGATGATTCAGGAAAGTCCCTTATTTTGGGCGAGGCGAAAAAGTGATTTAAGCCAGGTAAGGCAAAGTAGGCCATGCAAAATAAACGAAACATTATAGGTCTCGCGGACTCCAGATCCATCCAACGATCCTACCCCTCAGACTGCGCTTCCAGATAATTTTCGTCCTAACCATCGAATGCCCGAGCACAATCTGGATTCTGCTGACGCAGCAGGTCGCTTGCAGCAAGTACATGTAAATCGTTGATGATAAGCACAAAATGTTGCATCAACTTTCAGGAATTAACGAGTTGATCAAACTAACAGGTCGGTACTGCTGCGCACAACTCGGATAGTTCAGCACATCATGCTTCCTTACACTCCCCCTTCCTTCTGTATTTTACCCACAAGCTTGATAATCATCTGTTCTGCCTCTTCAAAACCTGCTACAGCCGAATCAATGCAAAGATGATAATTTCTCGAATCGTACCAGTCGGTGTCGGTCATGTTTTTTAAGAATTTTTCTCTCCGGCGGTCAGAATCCTCGATCTCCTCCTGTGCTTGTTCCACCGAAACATCGTGAAATTTCCGAAACCGTTTGATGCGAAAATCCATGGGCGCATGGATAAACACATTCGCTACGCGCGGCCGACCTCGAAGCATGAAATATCCGCCACGGCCGACAATGACAGCATTGTACCGCTCTGCAATGTCTCTGATGATTTTAGATTCCACTTTAAAGAGATCTTTGTCATAGACAGGTCGTCGGGAGGGAGGGACATAGGTCGCCTCAGGCGTGCCGAAGACAAAGCTTTTCACGAGATTTTCAACAAAGCTCGTATGACGCTCATCGAGTTTGGAAAGCTCTGAAATATCGACATCGAGTTCTTTGGCAGCTATATGCAGAATTCCACGTTCAACGAATTTGAAGCCGAGTTTTCTGGCAAGCAGATGGCCGATATAAGCGCCGCCGCTCGACATTTGTCGTGAAATGGTTATGACAATTGTTCGATTTTCTGGCATGAAGCTCTCCTGATACCATGCAGGCTGGGTAAAAGATGAAGTGCACAGTGACGATAGGATCGTATAGTCTCGCCAAAAAAGAACATTCTTTATTTACCTATACGCTTTTGAGAAAGACTACCTCTGCTTAAAAAAGCGCTACTCTGCAACGATCTCTTCGAGACCATCCCTCTTTTTGTTCGAGTGCAACAAGAAGATAAGGGGCATTGAAATGATGAACAAGATGGTGACAAGAAAAAACATGTGATTATAGGCCATCATGCCTGCCTGACGCGATAATTCTCCGTCCAGAAGCGTCAATGTCATTTGCTTACCCGTTATAGCATCGGCCCCCTGCCCCTGCATACCGCCTGAAACGCTCTGAATCCATCTTGAGGCTGCATTGCTGTAATCAGTAACTTTCTCGGCGAGGAGAGCGTGGTATGTGGTCGTTGATTTCGTGAGTTGTGACGCAGCAATGGCGATGCCGATGCTGCCGAAGACCTGACGAACAACGTTATAAAACCCGGCAGCAGCCGTCAGAGTACTCTTTTCTACCGTAGAAAGCGCCGCAGTGCTGAGAGCTACAAAGATCATGCCGAACCCTGCTCCTTGCAGCATTTGAGGGAAAAAGATATCGCGATATCCAATAGAGAGTGACGAGCACGACAATTGATAAAAGGAAACTGCCGTCACGATAAGCCCGCTCCCGATGAGGACTCGTGGACCTACCCTGTTATACAGCTTTCCGCCAAGCGGCATGACAACCGCCATGGCGAGACTCCTCGGCATTTGAATGAGGCCCGAATCAAGCGCCGGATACCCCAAGAGCTGCTGCAAAAACATAGGCAGAAGAAAAAGGCTGCCCATAAGCCCCATGCCGAGAAACCCTCCGAGGAGGGATCCTGATGCAAAATTCACATCTTTTAGTATCCTGAGATTAACTGCCGGTCTTTCACAAGTCAGTTCGCGCCAAATGAAAAAGATAATCCCGGCTATAGAAGCGATTAGAAGATAGCGGATCATATGGGACTCGAACCAGGCTTCCTGCTCCCCTTTTTCGAGCATGATCTGAAAAGCACCGAGTCCGATGGTCATAAATCCCAGGCCGAGCAGGTCGATCTTGCCTTTTTCCCGCACCAGGTAAATCGGATCCTTGATAAACCGCATCACCATCAGTACGTTGATGATACCTACTGGAACGTTTATGTAGAAAATCCATGGCCAGGAATAATGGTCAGTCAGCCACCCGCCGATGGTCGGACCAAAAGCAGGTCCTAGGACGACGCCGAAGCCGTAGAGCCCCATTGCCATGCCCTGTTCTTCCTTCGGAAAGGTTTCACGCAGGATCGCCTGGGACACTGGGATAAGTACGCCGCCACCCATGCCCTGGATCACGCGGAAGATGACCATAGACGTTAAGTCCCATGCCATGCCGCAGAGCATGGAGCTGATCGTAAAACTGATGATACTGATCAGGTAAAATTTTTTTCTACCATATCGCGCGGAGAGCATGCCCACGATCGGCATGATGATGACGTTCGAGAGTATATAGCCCGTGGCTACCCACGTGATTTCCTCAAGCGTGGCGCTTAAGCTCCCGCGCATGTAAGGCAGCGCAACGTTCACGATGCTTGAATCGAGTGCGCTCATAATGGTACCGATCATCACAGTGATAGTGATGATCCATTTATTGGCTTTCAACGAGGTCATAAGCGATTCCTGCAAGAGCAATCGACAGGATCATCATCGGACCTTGTCGGATACGTCTATCGAGGGATAGACCGAGAGTCCAGGCCAGAGGGGACAAAACGGGTCGGGCTTAGAATCAATAAGGATCTTCACTGGCACGCGCTGAACGACTTTCACGAAGTTGCCCGTTGCATTCTGCGGAGGGAGAAGACTGAAGACTGCGCCGGTGCCAGGCTGAAAGCTGTCGACATGGCCTTTGAAGGTCACGCCAGGGTATGCGTCAATGATAATGTCTACTACCTGTCCTGGCTTCATGTGCGAGATTTGGGTTTCTTTATAATTTGCTACAATCCAAAGGTTGCTCTCATCCACGATCGAAAACAGCGGCTGTCCCTGTTGAATGTACTTCCCAACATCTACATTTTTCTTGGCTATCCTGCCTGAAATGGGTGCGGTTACTATAGTCCTCCTGAGGTCGAGCTTTGCGAGCCCGGCTGATGCCTCTGCTTCTTTGATCTTAAATGTTTGGGTCGTGAGCTGGGCATTCAAAGCCTCGATTGAAGCCTCGGTTTCGGCCACTGCTGCTCGAGCCGCTTCATTGCGTGCCGATGAGGATTTGAATCGTGCTTCGGCCTGGTCGTACTGGCTCTGAGAAATGACTTCTTTTTTGCGCAGTTCCATGGCCCGTTGAAAGTCTTTATCGGCAAGGATTGTATCCGAATTGGCGGCATCCATGTCGGCACGGACCCGTGCCAGTCCCATTTCTTTTGCCTTGATGGTCGCCTGCAGTTCCTGTTTTTCGGAGATAAGACGGGCAAGAGAACTTTCCTTAGTCTGAACAACACGCGAAAAATCTTCCTGGAACAGCTCGAGCAACGCATCCCCCTGTTTCACATACTGGTTGTCGGCAACCATCACCTTGGTTACTTGTCCCTTGACCTCGGAACTAATGGGCACGACGATACCGTCGATGAATGCATCATCCGTGCTTTCATGCGCCATCGCATAAGATATTTTGTGAAAAGCATATAACGCGCAAATTGCCAGAGCAAAAACAACGGCAGCCCGGATCCCCCATGTCTTCGCCCACGCCTGATACCGAGGTGCAGACTCATTTTCGGTAGTAATGCCCTCTTCCATATTCATATTCATTAATATTCACGGCCTCCTACTTATTCATAATTCAACTGTTGCATCTTTGTCAATAAGCAAAGTTGGCCACCGGACATCACGGGCACAGTGGCTCGCCCCTTTACACTTAACATGCATTCCTCTGTGGTTAAATGTCCATATGATAGATTATGATTCTTTTAAGATTTTCTCCCAATTCAAGTCCGGCTGGCTATAGATTAATATTTCTCGTAGGCAAACCATCCATACCATGGCGCGTCATCGGAATAGGGGCTGGAACTCTGCCCGAACAATTTCTATTGAAATAATATTAGCTATAGTTATTACCGGCTAAGAAATCAAAAGCATTAGAATTTCCCATTTGCGAAGTGGATATGGATGCCCAGAGTAATAATTATGATTGTCCAGAATATTTTTTTTCATGATGGCATCTTCATAAAAACCGAAATTTGCCGTGAGCGATCTGTTCTCGGTCATAAGACCCGCCATAAGCTGCACGGGAGGGTTGTATACTTCTTCGCCTCATTTTTCGCAAAGACTTGCCCGTGAACATGCTTGCAACAAACGGAGGCAATATACTGCACTGGCACATACTTTACGTTATAACAATCTTAATATATCTATAATCTTCTGCTTATAGCTCGGTTCTGAATGACGCGCTACTACCCCTGCAGTCGAACAAGGAGACGGTGATGATGCCGGCGATGTGATGAGGCGTAGTGACTTTGTCCCTTCCTTTTTTCTAAGGTAACTTGTAGCCTATCGTGGTCAGTTAGTGTGAAGAAGTAGTAATTTTACAGTCCGAAATCTTAGACGTTGAAATTATTCAGTTTCGGGCGCTCTCTCCGTTCGCGGAGCGTTACCATCCCCCGTTGCCGAATGAAAAATCGCAAGTTTTTCGAATCTGTGCTTGAATGCATCCAGATACGTATAAATTACGGGAGTAATATACAACGTCAGCAACTGAGAAAAGACGAGACCTCCCACCACGGCAAGTCCCAGGGGACGCCGCGCCTCTGCCCCGGCGCCCAATCCCAGTGCGATAGGCAATGTTCCCATGAGTGCCGACATGGTGGTCATCATGATAGGACGGAACCTGACAAGAGCGCCTTCGTAAATCGCATCCACCGGAGATTTCCCTTCCTTCCGCTCCGCTATCAAGGCAAAGTCGATCATCATGATCGCGTTTTTCTTTACAATACCGATGAGCATGATCACGCCGACAAAGCCGTAAATGTTCAGCTCTTTTCCAAACATCAAAAGGGTCAGCAGCGCCCCCACTCCAGCCGCTGGAAGACCGGAAAGGATAGTGAGCGGATGGATAAAACTTTCGTACAAGATGCCCAGCACGATATAGATAATTACGACGGCCAGGATCAGCAGCAGGAACAAGCCCTTTGTAGACGACTGGAATGCCTGTGCCGCTCCCTGGAAACTCGTCGTGATGGTAGACGGAAGCGTTTCCTTGGCAGCCCTAGCCACCACCGGAACGGCCTCGCTGAGCGACACACCTGGTTTCAGATTGAAGGAAATGGTTACTGACGGTAGCTGACCCACATGGTTCACGAGGAGAGGGCCCGTGCCTACTGACGGTTTCGTAACCACATTGATTGGCACAAGTTTCCCTGATGATGATCGGATATACAACATGGTCAAGGAAGATGGTTCCGCCTGATATTGGGGCAAAAGCTCCATAATGACTTGGTACTGGTTGGTCGGCGCCATGATGGTTGATATCTGAAGTGTGCTGTAGGCAGTGCTAAGCGCACCTTCGATCTGCTGTGCCGTGACGCCGAGCGCCGCTGCCTTATCGCGGTCTATGTCAAGATTCACCTGAGGATTTTTTATCTGCAGGTCGCTTGTCACGTCCTGAAGTTGGGGGAATGTCTTCAGTTTCGCTTCGAGCAACTGGGCATCCTGATAAAGTTCATTGGTATTCGGGCCCTGAAGCGTATACTGGTACTGGCTCTTGGTAAGCTGGCCGCCGATACGTATGGGCGGTAGGTTCTGCATGAACATCCGGATCCCGATGACTCCCGCCGTTTTTTTCCGCAAATCCTGGATGATCTCGTCGGCGCTCATTTTGCGCTCTGATCGCGGTTTTAGTCTGATAAAGATGCGGCCGGTGTTTGCGGCTGCGTTCGGGCCGCCTGCGCCGATGCTCGACATGAATGCATCAACATTCGGATCTTTCGCCACAATCGCCGCAAGTTCTCTCTGGTGTTTTGCCATGTCTTTAAAAGAGATTCCCTGCTGCGCCTCGGTAAAGGCAAAGATCTGGCCCGTATCTTCGGTCGGGAGAAACCCCTTCGGCATAATGTAGAACAGAAAAATGGTTATGAAAAACAGCACGCTGGTGATGACCAACGTCGCGATGCGGTGCTTAAGCGTCCACTGTAGGCTCTTTTCATAGGTTTTCAGCAGATTATCAAAAAATCGCTCCAAAGCCATATAAAGCCGGCCATGCCGTTCCTGCCCATGAGGACGGAGAAAGCGACTGCAAAGCATCGGCGTAAGCGTTAGGGACACGATTCCCGAGACGAGTATCGCGACACTGATCACGACGGCAAACTCATGAAGCAGACGTCCGAGGATGCCGCCCATGAAGAGCACGGGAATGAAAACTGCAACCAGTGAGCAGGTCATAGACAGAATGGTAAAGCCAATCTCTTGCGATCCGTTGAGTGAGGCCTGAAGAACTGGTTCCCCCTGCTCCACATGACGAACGATGTTTTCAAGCATCACAATGGCATCATCGACCACGAACCCGACGGCGAGGATCATCGCCATAAGCGAAAGATTGTCCACGCTATAGCCTAACAGATACATGACCGTAAACGTACCGATAATCGACATGGGGAGCGCCAAGCTTGGGATGATCGTTGCCGAGAGGTTTCTTAGAAACAAAAAGATAACGAGCACAACAAGAATTATTGCCAGCCCTAGCGTGAACTTTACATCAGCCACCGACTCCCGGATGGAGATCGACCGGTCGTAGAGGATATCGAGATTCACCGATGCGGGGATCTCTGCTCGAAACGTTGGCAGGAGTTTCTTGATGGAGTCGACCACCTCAACGGTATTGGTGCCCGGCTGGCGCTGGATGGCCAAGATCACCGCCCTCGTGCTCCTCTCGCTCGTGTTGAACCAGCTTGCGATCTTATCATTCTCTACACTGTCGATAACCCTGCCAAGCTCTTGAAGCCTGACGGGGTTACCGTTGCGGTACGCCACGATCATCGGTCGATAGGACGCCGCATCCATGAGCTGGCCAGTCGCTACTATGGTGAATGACTTCGTGGATCCTTGCAGCGTGCCGGTCGGCAGATTTACGTTCCCATTCGCAACAGCATTCGCTACTTCGTCGATCCCAATTCCCCTGGTAGCAAGCGAGCGCGGATCGAGCTGGGTGCGGACCGCATACTTCTGTGAGCCGAACACCTGTACCTGGGCCACGCCGCTTATCATGGATATCCGTTGAGCCATAGTGGTCTCCGCGTATTCATCCACCGCTGATAGGGCGAGCGTGGGAGAATTGATCGCCAGATAGATGCTCGGCTGATCTGCGGGGTTGACCTTCTGATAGGTCGGCGGCGTGGGCATGTTCGGGGGCAGCAATGGCATCGCCTTGGCGATCATGGCTTGGACGTCCTGGGATGCAGCATCGATGTTTCGATTCAGGTTGAACTGAAGGGTAATCTGCGTAACCCCGAGTGCGCTCGTGGACGTCATGTTGTCGAGTCCTGCAATCGTGGAGAACTGGCGTTCGAGCGGCGTTGCCACGGCCGAGGCCATGGTTTCAGGGCTCGTTCCAGGCAGCGAGACGTTCACCAGGATGGTCGGGAAATCGACATTCGGCAGATCGCTCACCGGCAGCAGTCGATATGACATAATGCCGAATAAGAGAATTGCGGACATGACGAGGGTCGTCATGATTGGCCTGCGTATAAAAGGTTCCGATATGTTCATATAAAATATCCTTTAAAAAATACCTGACCGCAAGAGAGAGGGAACAGACAGAAAAACTTGATGAGGTCTGCTTTTTCCCTAGCGACCAGCGTTCATAAGCTCTAATTACTACTTCTTTTTCACATCAGCATTTATCTGGTCACTCCTCCCTTGGTCGTCTTTTATTTCAACATGGACGCCAGGAATAAGATTGATTTGTCCATCCGTAACGACTTTCTCACCCGGTGAAACGCCACGGGCAATCACGGTGTACTCGCCGGTCGACCGTGCAATCGTCACTGTGCGCAAATCGACCGTGAAGTCGGGCTTTACAACAAAGACATACTGCCCCTCCTGGCCCGTCTGCAGAGCTGCAGACGGTACGATTACGGCGTTCCGCTCAGTGGTCAGCGTTATGACTACATTGACGAACTGTCCTGGCCAAAGCCTCATGTCTTTGTTTTCAAACGTTCCTTTAAGCTGAATGGTTCCTGTTGCGGTATCTACCGCATTGTTGATGAACGTAAGTACCCCCTGCTCAGGACGTTTTTCGTCCCCTGGAATTATAGCTTCCATCTTTAACGACCCCTCGGCCATATATTTTTTGATATCCGCCAGGTTCTGTTCGGGTACGGATAGCGTGACGTAAATAGGCGTGATTTTATTAATAGTCACCATCCCCACATCATTCGCCTTGACGACATTGCCCCTGTTGATAAGCACTTCTCCGACGCGTCCGTCGATAGGAGATTTTATGACGCAATAATCAAGCTGGAGTCTGCTGTTCTCAATATTGGCCTTGTCTGCCTGGACGGTCGCCGCTAAAGCCTCGGCGTTGGAGCGGATCTGATCGTACTGGTCTACGGACACGTAATCTTTCTGGACCAGTATAAGATATCTCTTTGCCTGCTCCTCCGCATTCTTCGCCTGCGCCTGATCCCGAGCAAGCTGTGCTTCGGCCTGCTTAAGTGCTGCGTCATAAGGACGAGGATCTATTTGAAAGAGCAAGTCGCCTTTTTTTACCTCCTGCCCCTCTTTGAAGTGGACATCGGTCACTTCCCCGCCTACGAGGGCCTTGATCGATACTGTGTTAAAAGACTCAACGTTGCCGATAGCATTGATCTGGACTGGGACATTCTGTTGTTTCACGACCCCGATTTTTACCGGTATAACCCGCTGTGTCGACTGTTTTGCCTTACTGTCGTTACAGGCACTGATGAATGCAAGGAGCAGAAACAGGGCTATGACTTTAGCATGTTCGCGAAATGATCCGTCTTTCATAATGATTTGTAGCCTTTCTTTTTTTGTTTAATTCGTTTTCAGTCAGCATTCCGCTTGAGACCGTCTACAGCCATTCTTTTACTTAGTATTTCAATGTTGCGTTATCGTACCCCCATTGCCTTTTCAATGCTGGCTTGGGACGTCTTGTAATTAGCCAGCGCACTCGTCAAGTTGGCCTGGGCCGTTACGTAGAGTGCAAACGCATCGGAGACTTCAATCGGGCTTCCCACGCCAGCTGCATATCGGCCGTTAGCCAGGTCCAGGTTCTCCTTGGCCTGTTTAGACGCCAGATCGGCGGTCGAGATACTCGCCTCCGCTGCGAGCAGGTTCAGATATGCCTGCCTGATTTCGAGCAGTATCTGCTGACGTAAAGATTCTTCGTTGGCTCTCAAGACATAAAGGTTGGATTTGGCTGCTGCTACCTGCTGTTGCGTCAAGAAGCCGCTGAACAGGGGAACAGTCAGCACCACGCCGGCACTCCAGCCGTGCAGGAACGATGAGGTGGTCTCGCCTGTCGCGTAATAGTTAGCATTTCCCGATAAGTTCGGGTAATAGCCTGACCGTGCGAAACTGACATTTTCCTCTGCTGCCTGCCTTTGCGCAACGATCGACTTGAGATCGGGCCTGTTTTCGAAGGCGCGTGCCGTTGCCTCCTCCAAAGTGATCGGATACTTCTGGAATGCGAGGTCGTCCTTGATCGTGTATGCGGGCGGATCAGGCGTCCCCATGGCGTTGTTTAAAGTCACCCAGGCAATCTTGAGCGCATTCTCTGCCGTAATGAGGCTGAGTTGCGCAGTGCTCAGATTAACTTCCGCATTGATAACATCGATCCTCGCATTCGTACCGACCGCATAAAAAGCTTTTGCCTGGTCCAGGTGGAGCTGCATCTGTTTTATGACGTCTGCTTCCACATCGCGATTCCGCTTGGCCACCAGCACGCCGTAATAGGCCTGTTTCACGCTCAGAATTATCGTATCCTGCGTTGCATTCAGATTTGAACGAGCGGACTCGAGATTATACTTTGAAATTTCCACCTGTGACGACGTCCTCCCGAAATCCGTGATATATTGGTTGAGCGATACGCTGCCCGTATACTGGTTATATGACGTCGTTGACGTCGAACTTGACGCTGGCTGAACCCTGTCATATAAGGCCGATGCGCTCAGCTGCGGATAATAAACGGAGCGTGCCTCGCCCACCAGGCTCCGATTGACATCCACTGTAAAAAACGAAGCAGCAATGGTCGGATTTTTCCGAAGCGCGATATCAATGCAATCGTTGAGCGTTAGCATCGTCACAGTAGCAGTGGACGCGGTCTGCACAGCCGCAGCATCCTGCTTCGGTGTCTGATCGAGTTGAGTCTGATTGTCGTGAACAGGAGCATTTTGATCTGCAGCCGATGCCGACTGCAACAACAAAGGCACACCCAGCAGGATTATAAGAATCAGCACTTGAAACGCGACTCTGATTCTGACATGCCACCTCATATTTTGGATTCTCCTTTTAATTCATTTAATGATGTTTCATCGTGCCATGTATAAAGATATCGACAAATTCCCGCACATTCTGTTCCATGCGTTTTTTTGACACACCATTTTCTTTTATCATTATTTCAGTACGGAAATAGTTAAAAAGCATGCCCATAAAGGCCCGAACGGCGCTTTCTGGAGGAACGCTCCTCATCACGCCTTTTTTTTGCAACGTTGTAAAATAGTTTCCAAGCGTTGCTCTACTCTCATTCACCATCGCACTATACACATTTCGTATTTTTTCAGGATAGAGATGAATCTCCGTCAACAGTATCTTGATCATGAGCTTTCGCTCTGTCAATGTCATGAGAAAATTCATCGCAATCAGAGAAAGCGCATCTTCATAGGGAAGCTGGTCCACTGCAGGAAGAATCTCCTTGAGTCTCGGCAGAAAGGTATAGCTATTCAGAAGCTCTTCAAATAACCTCTCTTTGGTGCCGAAGTGGCGAAACAGCGTGAGCTCGGTCACACCGGCCAGACGGGAAATCTCGCGTGTTGTGGCTCCAAGGTAGCCTTTTTCAGAAATCAGTTTGAGCGTTGCTTCCAAGAGTTGTTGCTTTGTTGTGGTTTTTCGTGTCATTATTTTTTTAACGAGCACATTATTGTAAGTATGTGCTTACATTACAGCAGACGTCCTTCGCTGTCAAGCAAATATCTGGATTCTATTTTGGCTTGACAGGATTCTATTTTCCCCTTGCATGCTTTCTCAGGGTATGGTAAGGTAAGGCCTTAATTGAAACCAACTATCTTGCGTTTATGGAGGATGTTATCGTGGCGGGTACGTGTCAAATCTGTGGTAAAGGGAAGCTCAGCGGCAATAAAGTCAGCCATTCGAACAACAAAACAAAAAAGGTATCGAGGCCGAATTTGCAATCAGTAAAAGCGGTGGGGCCGCACGGCTCGCATGTGCGGATACATGCATGTACTCGCTGTATCCGGTCCGGCAATGTCAAAAAAGTAAGCTAATCATTAGAGACCACCGTCCCCGCCTTTCTTTGGGCGGGGATGCTTTTTGCTATTCAGATCGCTTCACTCAAAGCTTCCCAAATCTAGTACTTATCCAGTACTTCCAAAGCAATTTATAGTGCGTTCACGACGAGTGACTCTGTGAGAGTGACAATCCAAATTAGATAATATCCTTGATGCTCTTGCGGCGCAGTAAATGCCAGCCGGACCAATGATTCTGGCAGCAAATTACAATAACTGCAAAGTATAAAGTTATAATTTGAAGTTGACTCTGTCCAGATGCTGTACTATATTACGCTATCAATAAATTCACAAGAGTGAGAAAAAAATTCACTGAAGTTCATTTTTCCCCGTTTTTGTTAACGGCGAAGGAGGTGGACAGGAGAAGAACAATCAACATTTTTTGTGGATGCTTCATTTTCGAAACTTGTGAGTCAGGGAGCACCTGTCGTGCTCAACTTTTATATTAAGGGGAGGAACTATGAGTTTGAAGAAAAGCGCTGTAATCGGTATGGTTGTTCTGGCTGTTATTGCACTGGTCGTAGGCATTATGACAAAAACCTCTGTTGAAGCGGCAAGCGGCTTAGCTGGCACAGCGTACGTAGCAGGTCACGGCGGACACCTTGCAATAATAGACCTTGCGACACTGAAGCCTCCTACGGACATCGAAAAAGATAGAGTAGTCATCACCGAAGCTGGTTCCGAGATGGAAGGCAAAATTGCCGGCATGGATTTCGCTGCTGTGAAAAAGGCTGGTGGTTCTCACGGTAGTACCCTTATCGGCAAGACACTCTATGTCGGGCTGTTGAATGGTAATGTTGTGACCTATGATCTAGCAACTGGCAAAAAATCCGCACCGATGCAGGTCGGGAAGAAATTCTGTGGCGCCATTACCGGACCGGATGGGAATATCTACTTCGAAGACATGGCTGACGGCCATGTATATGTCTTTGACCCGAAGGGCATGAAGACCGTCGATTCGATGCCTGTTGGTGCAGCCGTCTGCGGTATTGGCTGGACGAAAAACTCTGACAAAGCCTATGTGTCCGACATGCCTCTCGGCAAAGTTTATGTCATTGACTGGAAGACAAAAAAGACCATCAAGGAGATCACAGATCCCGACATGACCTTCATTCACCAGCTCTCGATGACCCCCGATGGCTCGCAGGTATGGGTGGCGGCGGCGAATGAATTCGACCCAGGCCTCAAGCCCGGCACGCATCATCCCTATCTCATCGTGATCGATACGAAGACCGACAAGATCGTCGATCGTATCGAGATGCCGGATACTATCAGGACCCACGATCTGGAGTTCTCTCGCGATGGGAAGACGGCGCTTGTCACCGGCCGCGACTACGTTCATAAGGACGGCGTTCTCGCGCTCATGGATGTCAAGACCCATAAGGTCGAGAAAACCGTTTCTCTCTGCGTAAGCTGCCATCAGCCCAACGGCGTTCAGGTAACCATCGACGACGGCGCACCGCTCCTCTGCGGTCTGGCTATTGACTGGAAGAAGTAAATCGTATAAAATATAAGCAGCGTAAGTACACGCCGGAGGGTGGAATACAAACCTGCTCTCCGGCTTTTCTTTCTTACGCGGCTGCATCAATCCAACATCGAAGGGAAACACTCCCCCGTCATGAACATCCCCTATGTCGCCTTAAAGAATTTAAAAAGAAAACTTACGCGGACATGGCTTTTATTTTCCATTGTTGCAGTGGTTTCATGTACGCTCTTTGCGGCCACTCTCTTTTTAAAGAGCATCAATAATGCGCTCAAAATCGGTACCTACCGGCTTGGCGCCGACCTCCTCGTGGTGCCTGAAAACGCGGAACAGAAGGCGAAGGCTGCGCTCCTGTCCGGCGAGCCCACATCGTTTCTCATGGACAAATCCATTCTAGATGAAGTAAAAAAAATCGAAGGGGTCAAAAACGCAACGCCGCAACTTTTTATCAAACCCACAAGCTTCTCCTGCTGTTTTAATGTTGATGTGTTCCTTGTCGCTTTCGACCCGAATACGGATTTCACGGTGAAACCCTGGCTTGCAAAGCACCTGAACAGAAAACTGGGTCTAAATGAAATCATTACTGGCAGGGAAATTCCCATAACCGTTGGCGATGTGATCCCCTTTTATGGGACTAACTTTACGGTCGGAGGGACGATGGAGCCAACGGGAATGGATTTTTTTGATCGCTCGGCTTTCATGAGTCTTGATGCAGCATATATAATGGCGGAAAATTCAAAAACTAAGGCTATTCAACCGCTTGATATCGGCAGGGACAAAATTTCCACTGTTTTAGTCCAGGTAAACGATGACATCACTCCTGATCGCGTAGCTATCAGGATCGAGCATGACATCCCCGGAGTCAAAGCCCTGCAATCGGACACGGTTATCAGCACTGTTCGAAAACAGCTTTCCGGCCTAATCCATGGTATCGTCCTGATCAGCAGCATCCTCTGGATCATCGTGCTTCTCATCATGGCCTTTGCTTTTTATATGATCGCCAACGAACGCCGCAGGGAAATCGGCCTCTTGCGTGCGATGGGTGCGAACAGACTGCACGTCGCAGAAATAATTCTGACTGAGGCGTCACTGCTTTCCGTATCCGGAGGAGCAGTTGGCGTTATCCTCGGATTTTCGCTGCTCGTCAGCTTTAAAGATCTTATGCTCCATTATCTCAAGCTCCCCTATCTCTTTCCCTCAACCGCAGAACTCGTTATTCTCGTGGTGAGCGCTCTGGTTTTTTCTTTTCTGACCGGGTTGCTCTCCGCCTTACTGCCGTCTCTCTCCGTCATCAAAACGGAACCCTATGACGCCATAAGGAGTGCAGAGTGAAATACTTACTAATAATCGTCGTGTTATCTTCAATCAGCTTCGCGTCCTGTTCAAAGGAGAAAGTGCAGACTCCTGCTCCTCCGGAAGTGGCCCAAAAAAGTGAATTTGAAATTGCACGGGACCAGGTAAAAAAAGACCCAAAAGATGCTGCTGCATGGTATTATCTTGCGCAGTTGTATGAAGATGCAAATGCTTATCAGGAGGAAATAGATGCCCTTAAACATGTTATCTCCCTCAAGCCCGAAATGGGTTATACATATTTCAAGCTCGGAACAACGTACAACAGGGTAGAACGCTATGAGGATGCGGTAACGAATTTCCGTAAAGCGACCCAGTATCTTCATAATCAGCCGATGATTTACAATAACCTCGCCATATCCTATGGTAAACTCGGCAAAACTGATGATGAGATAGCCGCACTCAGAAAAGCACTGGCCATTCGGCCAAAATATGCTATCGCTCGATATAACCTTGGCATGGCATATGTTAAAAAGGGAGACCGGGCAGAAGCAACGAAACAGTACCAGTTGTTAAAAAATCTTGACGAGGGTGCCGCCGCATCTCTGAAAAAGGAGATAGATTCAAAGGGGAAATGACCATGACGAGAAACCTAATGGTATCGCTGTCTACCCTTATATTGATTGCTGCATGCTTGCTCTTCTCAGCAACGGGAACCACAGCCGGACAAATTAAGTGCACGGAATGTGGCATGTTCGTTGACCTAAATTCAAAATTTACCTCAAAAATCGTTCAAGGAAATACAACGCTCTACTTCTGCGACATCGGTGATCTTTTCTCCTACCTGAAACGAAAAGGTTTGCATGATGTCTCAGCGCAGGTCAAAGACTATAATACCGGCGAGTGGATCGAGGCTAAAAATGCTTTCTACGTCCATGCCGAAAAAACATTCATGACCCCGATGGGCTGGAGCATTGCCGCATTTAAGGACATGATGAGTGCTGCTAAATTCGGCAATGCAATGGACTACAATGCTGCAGCATTGACCTTCAAATGAAGAACTTGGTCGTCATCACAACCCTCATTGGCGGGCTCCTACTAGTACTCGTTCCGCGATATATCCTTCCCGCATGCGAATATGAAGGATATCCTCATATGCACTGCTCTGACACTGCCCGCGCCGAACAAGCTGCAGGCGTAATTCTCATGGCACTCGGCATAGCAATGTTTTTCTTCAAGAGGCATGAACTGATGATTGCTGGCGTCATCGCTGCCTGTCTAATGTTCGTGATCTCTTCTTGGCTTCCTGATAAGATAGGGTACTGTCTCAGCCCGCGGATGCCCTGTCACTATGGCATGGTGCCGGGAATCCGGTTTATTGACGTCACGGGAGCCGTTCTCATGATCATAGGACTGATCGGTCTCACCAAGACATACCGAAAGAAAGGAAAACCATGATTGAGCTGCATGGATTGTCAAAAACCTATACGATTGCAAATAAAACGATTAAGGCCGTTCAGCCTGTTGACCTGATCATTGAGCAAGGTCAGTTCATTTCCATTGTCGGTCATTCGGGAAGTGGTAAAAGCACCTTCCTGAGTCTCATCGGTGGAATCGCACGCCCCGATACTGGAACTGTACGCATAGATGGTGCAAATATTTGGGAATTTAATGATAAGAGGCTTTCCAAACTGAGGAATGATAAGTTCGGGTTTGTGTACCAGTTTGCCAGCCTTATACCAACCCTAACCGCGACGGAGAATGTCCTTCTCCCGACCGTGTTCGGTGGCAGTAAATCAGCGAAAGACGCAGAAGATCTCCTTACGCTCGTGGGACTCGGCGATAAGACGGGCCGGTACCCATCGGAACTAAGTGGAGGTGAACAGCAACGTGTAGCCATTGCCCGGGCATTTATTAACGATCCAGAAATCATTCTTGCCGATGAGCCCACGGGTGACCTTGATGAAGAGACCGAAGCTGAAATCATGGCTTTCTTTGAAAAAGTCAATCGGGAGAGGAACGTTACCATGATTATGGTGACTCACAGCTCAGAGATCGCCTTACGCGCGCCATCCCGGCTCCGGATGAAACACGGTACACTGGAAAAACTTAATGGATCCGACTGATTAGCGCGTTCCTCATCCCAGATCAACAAAGCGATACAAAAACGGCGGCCTAATGCCATTAGGCCGCCGTTTTGACGCTGTTCTTCGAATTCAAGCATTCTATCTACTTTTTCTTCTTCTCGTCTCCATAGAGATAGTCATATTCTGCTGGGTGATCATGTTTGAGCTCCTCCGTCGTCATCTTCCCGGTGAGCCACATCCAATTCATTGGAAATACCTCTGAGCGAAGATGTTCGTTATAGAAATGGAAGATGAGAATAAACACGATAGCCAAAAGCGCCTCATCACTATGCATGACGAAAATCACGTCCCAGATCCACTGCAGTGACCACACCGGGAATAGTGATGAAACGGTGACCGGAAACGCGAGGAAAAACCCTGATGCACCGATGATAAACATGCCCCAATACACAGCCCAATAATCGAATTTCTGCATATAGTTGAATTTTCCAAAATATGGTTTCTCTTTCCTGAAGCCGAAGAAATACATGAAATTGTGGAAAAGGTCAACAACGTCCTTCGGCCCCGGAACGAGCGTGAGTCGCATCCCTCCCTTGCGCGCCTGATTAATGAGGTAGAACTGGTGATACACAAAGTCGAGCAGCATGGTGATGCCTGCTATACGGTGTATGATGCCGGCAGACTTCGCACCGCCCCAGAATGAAATCCAAGCACTCGCTGGTTCCTGATAAGCGTATTTGAGCCCCCAGCCAGTGAAGGATAGGAGGAGAAACGTTGTGAACATGATAACGTGCTGAATCCTTGCAGAGAGGTCAAACCTCTCGATTTCAGCAGGCACAATTTTATTATTCATGGCTACCTCCCTTCTTGAACAAACGGTCGCGGATTTCCGCATAAATAGAAAGAAGAACGTGAACACAAATGAACAGGAAGACACTCACGGTGAGAATGATTAACGCGATTTCGGTAAAATGAGCGACGGGATGAGGTGCTTTGTGCGTGATGGCGGCAACAAACTTAGGGGTTGCTCCGCTATGGCATTTCCCGCACGTCACAATCTTGTTCGCGCCTACAACGGGTGATGAAGGATCTTTGTCGCTTTTAATATCATGCGCTCCGTGGCAGTCTGCACAGGAAGGTGCGCCACTGTGGCCAACCTTGAGTTTTCTTCCGTGAAAACTTTCCTTATAGCGCTCCATGACTTGGGGACTGAATCCATATTTTTCCGCCATCATCTTCTCTTCATGGCAAGCACCGCAGGTCTGAACTACGTTAAAATGATTTACTGCAGACTCTTTACTGGTCTTTGGCTGGATGTAATGAGGGGAGCCATGGCAGCTTGTGCAGACAGGCCCATCAGATGACTTTTTGACCATCACGTTCTGGCCGTGCACACTCGCTTGGTAGGCTGCATAGATGTCGGGATGGCAATTCACACAGGCGGCCTGCGCCAAGGGGTCAATCTTGCTCTTTGAAGTAAGCGAATTTGCAAGCGTTTGCACAGCTTTGTCCGGCGTTCCCCCCGACAGCCCTTGATGCTGGGCTCCTTTTAATACCATATGACACATGACGCAGTCAAAAGAACCGTGCACAGATTGTGTAAACTTTTCCTGATTAACGTTGACGCTTCCTTCCAACGATCCGTGGCAAGCAAGGCATGTCGCCGCATCAGGTGCTGCAATGGCTGCCGGGACCGCAAAGAGGGTGAACAACAGCACACTAATGTTCATCCAATTCCTCATACTTTCTCCTTTCACAATAATATTAAGATTTCAAGATCCCCAAAAGCGGCTTACTGTGCATGGTCACATGAAGAACCTAATCTGGGTATGCGTCAACCGAGTCGTAAGCAGGCCACCAATTCATTCGTAGCAGTCAGTGATGTCAGAGTAAATGGACGTAATGAGATCTGATTACATATTTGCATTCACATATAATGCCAAGGATAACTCATTGATTTCATAATGAGGTTGACACAGAGTTATTTGCAAGGTTGAGAGTAATGGTCGTATTATATCATCTTTGTAAATATTTTTGAGAATTATTTTTTTATCATGGGAGTCTTAAAACCCTCCTGCTTTTAACTGGAGGATGAAGCGCTGGTTGTAAAGCAATGAGAACGGCACTATTTGACAGCAGGTGCATAAATAATCATATATCTGAACAAACACGATGGTTGAAGTCCGCTAAAGAGCATGATTCGGAAATAACCGGCCTTCAGACGATGAGCAATGTCAATACGGGTATCTAACGCTGACTAAATAAAGCCCATGAGAGGGAGCCGTTTTACCCGCTTCTTTCCTGTCGCGCGACGTCAAAATTCGTTTCACGTCATCGGGACTGAACCTTCCAACGCCAACTTCTGCGAGGGTGCCGGTGATGATGCGAACC
>Ga0187771_10000917_pt1 | contig 19051 bp, 21 predicted proteins | sample 0116_SJ02_MP15_1_FD_133139 | JGI IMG/M metagenome (GOLD analysis project Ga0187771, IMG submission 133139) | Tropical peat soil microbial communities from peatlands in Department of Meta, Colombia - 0116_SJ02_MP15_10_MG | ecosystem: Environmental > Terrestrial > Soil > Wetlands > Peat | place...
CCGGCGCGCCGCCTGGGGGTGACCCTGGACACCTGCCACCTCTTCGCGGCCGGCTTCGACCTGCGGACCGAGGACGGCTACGGGGCCCTGGTCGACAAGGTCCGGTCGACGATCGGAGAGGAGCGGGTCCGCGCCTTCCACCTCAATGACGCGAAGGCCCCCCTCGGCTCCCACCTCGACCGCCACGAGAACATCGGCCGCGGCGAGATCGGCCTCGTCGGGTTCCGCCGGCTCATGACCGACCGTCGGTGGGACGAGCTCCCGGGGTACCTCGAGACGCCGCTCGACGACCGGGACTACGCCCGGTACGCGGAGGACCTCGCGACCTTGCGCGGCCTGAGGGGCCGGCTCGGCCGACCACGTTCGGCCCTCCCTCGGGCCGCCGCGTCCCCGGCGCGCGCCGCGGCTCGGCCGGCGAACCGGCGCCGACGGCCCGCGGGTCCGCGGTCGCCGGCTCGGGCCGGACCCAAGGTGCGGGCCCGATGACGTCGGCGCGCCCCCCGCTCCTTCCCGTCGCCGCGCTGCACGAGGGCCTCCTTGCCGCCGCCGACCGGGACGCGGCCCTATGGTTCGTCGAGACGGGTCCGGTCGAGGGCACGGGTCCATCGCCGTTCGCGACCCGCTTCCCTACGCGGCACGCCGTGGTCCCGGCCCGGGAGGCCGACGTCGTCGGGACGGTCGCAGAGCGGTCCGCGGGGGGCGCTCCCGGGTTCGTCGCGTCGTCGGGGCCGTTCCTGACCGAGGCGGCCTACCCTGCGCTCGTCCGGACCGTCGTCGTCCCCCGACGGAACGTGAAGCTCGTCGCGCTGCCCCCCGAGGGCGACGGCCCGACGCCTCCCCTCTCGGTCCGGGACGACCTCGGCGCGATGCGGTCCCTCCCGTCGATGACCGTGGTCGCTCCCGCGGACGGGCCGACCGTGCGCACCGCGACGCTGGCGCTCGCCGAGCGCCTCGGACCGGCGTACCTCCGGCTCCCGCCGAGGGAGTCGCCCCCGGTCACCGACGGCGAGTTCGCCGTCGGCCGGGCCCGCGAGCTCCGGGCCGGTTCCGATCTGGCGATCATCGTCTGGGGGGCGATGGTCGCTCGCGGTCTCGCCGTGGCGGACGAGCTCGCCCGGGTCGGCCTCGCCGCCCGGGTCCTGGACGTCGCGTCGATCAAACCGTTCGACGAGGCCGCGGTCCTCCGGGCGGCGCGGGACACCGGGGCGGTCCTGGTCGCGGAGGCCGCGCCGCTCGGCACCGGCGTCGGCACGTGGGTCGCGGCGATGACCTCCGAGAACTACCCGGTCCCGGTCCGGCGGGTCGGTCTCCCCGACGTCTGGCCGACCGGGGGCGCTCCCGGGTCGCTCGACGAGCGGGGCCTCTCGGTCGAACGCCTCCGGGACGAGGCCTGGGAGCTGCTCCGGCTGCGAGGGAAAGCGACCTAAAGCCCTACGGTTGCCGTCGGGCGAGGCGGGGTCGGAACCGATGCAGCTGTTCCTCGACACGGCGAGCGTGACCGAGATCCGGACGATGTGGGAGATGGGGATCCTCGACGGGGTCACCACGAACCCGACTCTGGTCGCGAAGGAGGGCCGCTCGTTCGAGTCGGTCCTGAGGGAGATCTGTGCGCTCGGGGTCCCCTCGGTCTCCGCGGAGGTCGTCGCGACCGACACGGAGGGGATGCTGCGGGAGGGCCGCCACCTCCGGGCGTTCCATCCCGCGATCTACGTCAAGGTCCCGATGACGCCGGCGGGGCTCCGCGCGACCCGCGTCCTCTCCGGCGAGGGGACCCGGGTGAACATGACGCTCGTCTTCAGCGCGAACCAGGCGCTCCTCGCGGCGAAGGTCGGGGCGACCTACGTCAGCCCGTTCATCGGCCGCCTCGACGACCAAGGGCAGGACGGGATGGAGCTCGTCCGGGAGATCGTGACGATCTACCGCAACTACAAGGTCCCGACCAAGGTGCTCGTCGCCAGCGTCCGCCACCCGGTGCACGTCGTCGAGGCCGCGAAGATCGGCGCCGACATCGCGACGATGCCGTTCGCCGTCATGGAGAAGCTCGTCCAGCATCCCCTCACCGACCTCGGCCTCGCCCGGTTCCTCAAGGACTGGGAGAAGGTGCCGAAGGGATGAGCGGAGCCCCGCCCCCGACCGGCGACGCCTCGGGCCTGCTCGCCCGCTACCTCCGTCTCACGCGGGAGGCGCTCGCGCTCGTCCGGCCCGGCACGCCGGAGCGCTCGTTCCTGCGTGGAGGCTCGGACGACATCCTGTCGATGGCCCGGGCGTACCTCGCGGACGCCGAACATTTCTCCGAGGCCGGGGACCGCGAACGCGCGCTGGCCGCCGTGAGCTACGCCCACGGCTGGCTCGACGCCGGGGTCCGGCTCGGGTTTCTGGACGGGAGGGGCGATGCCTCGAGGTTCACCCTCTTCCGCTGAGCCGGCGGGCGGGACCCCGCCCGCGCTTGAGGAGGCGATCCTCGGGTCGATCGAGGCTCACCTCCGTCAGCGGGAGCTGCGGCGCGAGGAGCTCTACCAGCAGGCGCGTCGCCTGCGACGGCTCGCCCAGGCGACGATGACCCGTCTCCACGTCGGCGCGGCCCAGACCGCCGAGCTGTTCGCCGTCCGGACCGCGCTCGCCGAGCTCTCCGACCGCCTCCGACGGGAGGGGAGGGCCGACGAGCCGCTCGCGCACGACGCGCTGCAGGAAGCGGTCGAGGCGACCCTGCTCGGGGCGATCGTCGCCGGCTCGCCGCTCCCCGGACCGGCCGACCTCGAGGTCGAGCCGGAGCCGTACCTCCTCGGCCTCGGGGACGTCGTCGGGGAGGTCCGTCGTCTCACCCTCGAGCGCCTCGGCGACGGGGACGTCGAGGGGGCCGAAGCGTACCTTCACCTCATGGAGGGGCTGACCCAGGCGCTGCTGCGGTTCGACACGAGCCGCGCGATCGTCCAGCTCAAGCCGAAGCAGGACCAGGCCCGCGCGCTCGTCGAGCGGACGCGCGGCGAGGTCGTTCTCGCTCGCCTGTTCGCCCGGGCCCGACCGGCCGATGCGGGGGGGTGACGACCGTGCCCGCGCGGACGACGGTCGGGGTGATCGGCGGCTCGGGGGTGAGCGGGGTGCTCGAGGAGGGCGACCGAAAGCTCCACCGGGTGGCGACCCCGTGGGGGGCCCCCTCCGGTCCGGTCGAGGAAGGTCATGTCGGGGGGATGCGCGTCCTCTTCCTCGCCCGGCACGGCCCCGGGCACACGATCCCTCCCCACCGGGTCAACTACCGCGCGAACGTCGACGCGCTCCGCTCGTTGGGCGCCGAGGCGATCGTTACCGTGAGCGCCGTCGGCTCGCTCCGCGAGGAGCTGCCGCCCGGGACGTTCGTCCTCCCGAGCCAGTTCCTGGACTTCACCAAGCAACGGCCGACGACGTTCTTCGACGGGGGGAAGGTCTACCACGTCTCGCTCGCCGACCCGTTCTGTCCGGAGCTCCGGCAGGCCGCGGCGGAGGCCGGGCGGGCCGTCGGCGCCCCGTTCGCGGAGGGGAAATGCTACGTCTGCGTCGAGGGTCCCCGGTTCAGCACCCGCGCCGAGTCCGCGTTCTATCGGACCCTCGCCGACGTGATCGGGATGACGCTCGTCCCCGAGGTGACCCTCGCCCGAGAGCGGGGGGTCTGCTACGCTTGCCTCGCGATGGTCACCGACTACGACGTCTGGGCCGAGACGCCGGTCGACGCGGCCGAGGTCGGACGTACGATGGGCCGCAACGCCGAGAAGATGGCCCGGGTCCTCCAACGGCTCCTGCCCGCGCTCGCCCGCGAGCCGGGCTGCTCGTGCGCTCACGCCCTGGACGAGGCCGGGATCTGACCCGGTGGTCCTAGGCGCCCGAGCGGCGTCGTACGGTGATCGGGATTCGCCCCGCGGCGAACTCGAGCTCGGCGATCTCCACCGGGTCGACCAGCGTCGCCGGGGCGTCGATCAGGATCGGCGCGCCCAACGAGACCTGCAACGCGCGGGCACCGAGGATGCGGGCCCGCTCGAAACGAGTGTACTCCTCGGGGGACCGGAGAAGCGGGGCTGAGCGGTCGCTCACGCTGCTCTTCCCGGTCGCCGCGAGCGCCGCAGCGGCCGTCAAGGAGCCGGCCACCCAAGGCACGCTATTTGACGTTTGGGGCGCGCCGGCAACGGGCGGCCGGCCCGTGGGGAAGACCGCAGCGGTCCCCGCGACCTCGGGCCCGTTCGTCGTCGGCTCGCCGTTCCGTCGGCTCGCTTTTCCGCGCCCCGGGAGTGGTCCTCCCTCGCGCTGGGACCGATGACGGCCGTTCCGGACGTTGCCGAGTACGCCCTCTTGGAGGTGTTCGTCCTCCTGGCCCTCGCGGAGCTGGTCGCCCCGCTCGCCGAACGCGCGCGACTTCCCCCGGTCGTCGCGTGGATCGTCCTCGGGATCGCCCTCAGCAACTTCGCGCTCGGGGGCTGGGTCAACCGAGCGACCGGGGTCGGGGTGTTCGGGGCGAGCACGTACGTGCTGCTGTTCGCCGACCTCTCAGTGATCCTGCTCCTGTTCGCGGCCGGCCTCGGCAGCGGGCTCCGCGGTCTCCGCGAGGCCGGAGCGGCCGCCGTGGGGGCCGCGATCGTGGGCGACCTCGTGCCGTTCGCGCTCACGGTCGTCGTCGCCTCCCGGTTCGTCCCCCTCGACACCGCCCTGCTCCTCGGGGTCGCGGCGGCGCCGACGAGCGCCGCGGTCGTCGCGACGCTCCGTCGGACCGAAGGGCTCACGGAGTCGCGGGCCGGTACGTTCCTCGTCAACACGGCCGCGCTGGACGACGTGGTCGCCCTGGTGCTGCTGACGGTCGTGCTCACCGTCGTCGGAGGGCACGTCGACATCCTCTCCGTCACCGGGAGCGTCGCCGAGTCGGTCGTCGCCTGGCTCGTCCTCCTCGTCGCTGCGGTGGTCGTCATCCCCCGACTGCTCCGCGTGCCGGCGCTCCGCGAGGCGCGGGGGATGCCGTTCCTCTTCCTCTTCGTGCTGGTCGCGATCGTCGTCTCCCTCGGCTTCTCGGCGGTGATCGGGGCGTTCATCGCCGGCCTCGCGGTCGCCGAGAGCCTCGTGGCCGACCGGACCCGGGAGCTCACGGAGGTCCTGCTCGTCTTCTTCGGCGCCCTCTTCTTCGTGGTCATCGGGGTCCAGTTCGACGTCCACGACCTCGCGGTGCCAGCCTTGGTCGGGGCGGGGCTCGGGCTCGCCGGGCTCGCGGCCGCCGGGAAGATGGTCGGCGTCTACGGCTTCGCCCGACGGAAGATGGGCGACACCTCCGGCGCGACGGCGGTCGCGATCGGCATGGTCCCGCGGGGAGAGATCGGGCTCGTGGTCGGTGCCATCGGTCTCACGAGCGGGTTGTTCGGCCAGGCGGAGCTCGGCTCGATCGTCCTGATGTCGCTGGTGACGACCGTGGCGGGGAGCTGGGCGTTCCGCCGGGCCTCCGCCCGCTTGCGGAACTCCGGCGCCGGCGCTCCGTGACGGACCGGGGTCGGTCGATCGCGAGAGGCCCCGTTCAGGCGTAGCCGAACTGACGCCGGGCGAACTCGGTCATCCGTTCCGGCCCCCACGGCGGCTCCCAGACGACCTCGACCTTGACCGACGGGGCGCCGGAGGCGGTGCGGGCGGTCTCCTCGACCTCGTGGACCAGCTCCTCGACCGCCGGGCAGCCCGGGCTCGTCATCGTCATCCGGATCGTGAGGGCCCCGTCCGCTCCCCAGTCGAACCCGTAGATCAGGCCGAGGTCGACGATGTTCATCGGGATCTCCGGGTCGTAGACGTTCTTCAACGCGTGCCGGACGCTCTCCTCGGCGTCGGGCCGGGGCCCCCCGGCGCCCGCGACGGGCGCCGTCGCGCCGCTCGGCGCCGGCGGCGGGGCCGCCCGCGCCGGTAGGAACGGCCCCACGACCTCGAAGCCGGGGGGATCGGCGTCCGTGCGGTACCGTACCTCGGCGTCGCGCAGGAACGCCACGCTCGCCTCATCCACGAGGAGCGGCACGCCGTCGACGGTCACGGGGATGTCCCGGACGCTCGCGCGGTCGACCATCATCTGCGGGTGCGGACGCATCCCTCGCTCGACCCAGATCCGGATCCCCGAGCCCGGCGGTCGGCCGTCGAGCGCTCCCGCGAGGGCGCTCCTCGCCTCCGGGGTGAGCCGGAGGCGGAACGACCTCGGATCGGCGCGGCCCGGTGGGGACGGCATCACGGCTCCGGGAAGGAACGGACGGCGCCGCCTATACCCCTACCGGGGCCCGATCGACGCCGCCTCAGCCGCCGGTGACGTCGCCGAGGAACTCCCGGAGCGTCCCGACGAACTCGCGGGGTTGCTCGAGGATCGCCATGTGGCTCGAGCGAGGAAGGACGCGGAGGTGGGCCGGCTCGATCCGCTCGTTCGCTTCCACGGCCGCCTCGAAGAAGAAGTCGTACCGGCCGACGACGACCGCGGTCGGCGCCTCGATCCTCGAGTAGTACCTCCGGCCGTCCCACCGGGCGACCGTCCCGCTCACCTCGAACTCGTCGCCCGAGCGGCAGAGCATGGCGCGGTAGACCGCCGGGGAGAGGCGGGTCGCCTTCCAGTCGGGCGGGTCGCTCCGGAGGAACCGCGTCTGGAACGGTCGGGCGATCGCCTCGCAGAGCTCGCGGTACTCTCTCGCGCCGAACGCCTTCGCCCGCGTCAGTTCCCGTAGGCGCGTCCGCTGCCGGGGGGAGGCGGCGGCGATCATCCGGCGGTTCGCGGCCTGCACCTCCTCGGCGCTGCCGGCCGTCGCGCAGAGCAGGAGCGACGTGAGGTGCTGAGGGTAGCGGTGGGCGTACTCGAGCGCGACGAACCCCCCCGCCGAGTAGCCAAGAAGGTGGAGCTCGCGGATCCGGAGCGCCCGGCGGATCGCCTCGACGTCGTTGGCGAGGTTCGCGACCGTGTAGCCCGTCGCGCTGCGCGGCGCCCAGCTGTGCCCCACCCCCCGGGGGTTGAACAGGACGACCTTGAGGTTCGAGGAGGCGAGCCGCAAGAGGCCGCGCAGGTAGTGGTAGGTGAGCCCCGGGCCGCCCGGATGGACGAGGAGCGTCGCCGGTCCCGTCCCCTTCGCGACGTACTCGAAGGCGTGGCGCCCTGGGGCCGCTACGGTGCGGGGCCGCGTCACGGTGCCGGGTAGCGCCACCGCCCCAAAAAGGCGCGGCCCTCGACCCCGCTCGGCGGGCCGAGCCGCCCGTCCCTCGGGGCCAGCTACTGTACCGGCCCGAACTCGAGCCGCCGGAACGAGGCGATCGCGGCGACGAACGCCACCGCCGCGAGGACGGCGAGGACCTCGCCCGCGACGAGGTCGCCCGTACCGAACGAGTGGGTGAACGCGCTCCGCACGGTGTTCGCGGCGTAGGTCAGCGGGTTGCTGTAGACGACCGCGCGGAGCACTACGGGGGTCTTCGCCGTCACCGGGTAGTAGACGGTCGAGATGAAGATCAGGAAGTACTGGAGGAGCGACTGGATCGTGAAGTAGAGGTTGGCCGAGCGGATCCGCCCCCCGATCGCGATCAGGAGCCCGCCGAAGAACGTCGCCCCGAGCCCGATCGTCCCGAGGATGACGGCCAGCTCGGCGAGGGAGAGGGTCGGCAGGCCGACCAGAGGGAGCGCGACGAGCGCCATGATCCCGACCCCGACGAGCGAGAAGAGGAGCGTTGTCAGGAGCAGCGCGGCGAGGTACTCGGCCCGCAGGAACGGTCCGCAGAAGATCTGCTCGACCATCGACCAGCGCCGGTCGAGCCAGAAGATCCTCCCCGCGAGGACCGCGCCGGTGATCATCTGAGAGGCGATCATCCCGGGGACGAGGAAGGCGACGTAGCTCGACGACGTGCCGACGCTCCCGATGAGCTGGTTGAACATCGTTCCGAGGATCACGATGAGGAACGCCGGTTGCCCGAACATCACGAGCAGCGTGATCGGGTCGAGGCTCGCCCGGAAGTTCCGGACGACCAAGCGGAGGACCGGAGGGACCGGGCTCATGTGAGCGTCCCGGTCGGCTGGTCCTCCGGCCCGGGTCCCTCCCCCACCAGGGAGACGAACGCGTCCTCGAGCGTCGCCTCGCGGACCGCGATCCGCTCGATCCCCACCCCCGCCCGCTCGGCCCAGCGGGCGAGCTCGGCGACGAGGTCCTCGGGGTTCCGGGCGCGGAAGACGAGCCGGACGTCGACCTGCTCGAGCGGGGCGAAGGTGTCGCCCTTCTCCCGCAGTCGTCGGTCGACCTCGCTCCTCTCGCCCGGAGAGAGCGGTCGGTCGAACTCCGCCTCCACCGTGCGCGCGCCCCCATGACGGCGCTTGAGCTCCGCCGGCGAGGCGATCGTCGCCACGCGGCCGTCCTGCAGCACCCCGACCCGCTGGCAGAGACGGTCGGCCTCGTGCAGGATGTGCGTCGTGAAGACGATCGCCAGGCCGTCGCGGGCCCGACGGGCCAGGTAGTCGAGGATCCGGCCCCGGGTGAGGGCGTCCAGGCCGACGGTCGGCTCGTCGAGGAACAAGAGCTCCATCTCATGCATCAGCTCGCGCGCCACCTGGAACCGGCGCCGCTCTCCCCCGGAGAGCGCCCACGGCTTGCGGAGGCGCAAGGCGTCCAGCTCGAACAGGTCGAGCATCTCTTCCGCCCGGGCCTTGGCGAGCTCCCGCGGGACCCCCCAGAGGAACGCGTAGAGCCGGAGGTTCTGCTCGACGCTGACGAAGTCGAGGGACTCGGACTGCAGGACGACCCCGAGGCGCGCCCGCTCGGCCCGGCCGCAGCGGCGCAGCTCCCGCCCGAAGAGGCTCCCGCCCCCCTCCGTCGGGGGGAGGAGCGTGCTCAGGAGCCGGACCGTCGTCGTCTTCCCCGCCCCGTTCCGGCCGAGCAGGCCAAAGATCTCTCCGCGCCGGAGCGCGAACGTGAGGTGGCGGACGGCGAACTCCCCCGGACGGTAGGCGAACCCGAGGTCCGACGCCTCCGCGATCGACTCTGGAGCGCTCGTCGCCATCCTCCTCAGCTACTGCGACCTCGACCCGACGGCCCGGCCCCGCACTCCCCGGACCGGAGGAGCTCGCGTCGACCCGCCTGGGCCGCCGGTCGTCCGGAGAGGGCCGGGCACGGCCGGGGGTCGGATGCGGGCACCGGGATTTGAACCCGGGTTATAGGCTTGGCAAGCCTATGTGATAACCAGACTACACTATGCCCGCGCGCGTTCGCTACCCGCTCGCTCTCCGTCGGGGGTCGTCGTACATCCGGGGTCCGCGGCATCGGGTCCCGGACGTTGGCGCTCCCTCCGGGCGGGCCCGACACGGGGCCTCTCTATAAGGCCAGCCCGTGCCGCCGGTCCTTAGGCAGGGCGCGACCGGGGGCTCCTACCCGTTGCGGTGGCCCCGGCGCTCACCGCGAACCGCGCGGCCCGGGACCTGTCGGCCGTGTCCGAAAGACGCTAAGCCCCGTGGCCCGCTGACGGCCCCGCGGGCAGGGTCCCGGAGCGCCGGGGCAGCGTGCACGCGGGCAGAGCGATGACGGACCTCTGGACGGAAGGGGACGTGGCGGCGCTCGTGAGACCCGGCGAGGCCGCCGTGCTCCTCCGCCTACGACGGAGCCCGCAGGCGATCGGGGATCGCGGAGTCCTCGACCTCTCCCCTGAGGTCGGACGACCCCCGGGGAACACGGTGGAATGGTTGGGCCGCAGGTACCGCCTCCTCCGACCGTCGCTCTCCGACCTCCTCGGAGCCCTCGAGCGGGGGCCCCAGATCGTCACCCCGAAGGACGCCTTCCATCTCGCCTACCTGGCCGGGGTCGCTCCCGGGGTCTCGGTCGCCGAGGCCGGCACCGGCTCCGGCGCGCTGACCGTCGTCCTCGCCACGCTGGTCGGCCCTGACGGACGCGTGCGGAGCTACGACCGGCGGCCGGAGTTCCTCGACGCGGCCCGTCGGAACGTCGAGCGCGCCGGGCTGGGAGCGCGGGTCACCTTCCAGCTCCGGGACGTCGTGGCCGAGGGGATCGACGCGGAGGGCCTCCGGAGCGTCGTCCTGGACGTTCCGGAGCCGTGGGCGGTCGTGCGGTCCGCCCGGCAGGCGGTGGAGGAAGGGGGGTTCGTCGCGACCTACACGCCGACGTACAACCAGCTCGAACGGACGGTCCGCGAGATGCGGGACGTCGGGCTCGGGGAGGTCCGGGCGCTCGAGCTGCTCGAGCGGCCGATCCACGTCGGCGATGGCGGTACGCGTCCGGCGTTCGAGATGCTCGGCCATACGGCGTTCCTCGCCGTCGGCCGGCGCGTAGGCTGACGATGGTCAACGTCTCGATCGCCCTCGGAGGCCTCGTCGGCGTCGTCCTCTCCGCCGGCTTCCTGTGGTGGGAGGTCGGCCGGTACGCCGCCCCCCAGGTCCCGGTCTCGGTCTTCGACGAGCGGAAGGTCCTCGCGGCGTACACGGTCGGCCTGTTCGTGGGGGTGCCGATCGCCGCCGCCTACCTCCTCCTCGTCGCCTCGGTGGCGAACGGGGCGCTCCCAGGGGCGGCGTTGTTCCTCGGCGGGCTGGTCGTGGGGGCCGAGGTCTCCCAGCTGCTCCTCGCGCGGTCGAGGTACTGGGGCGCCTCCGCGGCGGTCCCGTTCTACGCGGCGTCGTTCCGGGCCGGGGTCGGCGGCATCCTCGCGCTGGCGGCCGTCGCGGCGTATCTCGGGACCGTGACGACGCCCACCGTCCTCGGCCTCGGTGCGGCGCTGCTCACCGCGCTCGCCCTGGTCGCGCTCGAGGTCGCCGGGGGCCTCCTCTCGGTCCGCTCTCGCAGCCCGGCGGCCGCCCGGGTCGGCGGCCCCCTCCCGGGGGCGTTGTTCGGTGCCGTGGCGTTCTTCCTCCTTGCCCTCGGCCCGAGCGCCGGCCCCGTTGGCGCGCTCGCCGCACCGCTCGTCGTGACCGGCGGTGCCGCCCTCACCTACCGGGGGCGGCGCGGCATCCTCGCGGAGGTCCCTCCGCCGACCGGCGCGGCCCCGCCCGAGGACGAAGCGCGACCGCGGTCGTACGGCCGGAACGCCCCCCTCCCGTCCGGCGACCGGGACGAGAACGGCCGCCGATAGCCGGGGCGCTCTCGGGGAGCGGCTCGAGGGGCGGTGGGGACGCGGGCGCCGGGCGAGGAAGGAATCTTAAGGCGGGGCGTGTCGCCCCTCGGGATGCCCCAGCAGGAGACCGGGCTCACGCTCGACCAGCGGCTGCGCCACGGGATGCGGACGTACCGTGCCTGGATCTCCATCACGGTGCTGGCGATCGGCTTCCTGCTCACGATCCTCGCCCTCGGGGCGTTCACCCCGTTGGCGAACTCGCCGCCGTTCAACACGATCGACAGCGCGACCAACACTCCGTCGGCCAACTACAACCTGGTCTTCGTCATCGTCGGCCCGATCCTCGTCATCATCGGAGGCTACCTCGTCGGCACCTACTTCTACGCCCGGGGGCGGTTCGACCATCTGATGCTGACGAAGAGCAAGGCCGAGTTCCTCCGGAACATCCCCGAGCTGGAGGAGCTCCTCTGGGACCTCACCCCCAAGGACCAGACGCGCTACGAGCAGCGGCTCGCCGAGCTGCGCCTGCGCCGGTGAGCCCGGCCGGGCGGTTATCTAGCCTCGGTCCGTCGCATCGGCGTGGCGACGGCCGCCGCGCGCACCGGCGACTTCACGTTCCGGGAGCTGAGGAAGCCCGAGGAGTTCCGGCACGCCGAGGAGCTCCAGCGGGAGTCGCTCGGCGACGCGGCCGCGCTGGTCGTCCCCGCTCCGCTGCTCCGGACGGTCCAGGACAACGGAGGGCTGGTCCTCGGGGCGTACGCGGACATCTACCTCGCGGGGGTCGCGATCTCCTCGATCGGCTGGGACGGGACGACGCTCTACCACCACTCGCACGTCACGGTCGTCCGTCCGCCGTACCAGAACCATCGCGTCGGCTTCCGGCTGAAGGCGTTCCAGCGGGAGGCGGTCCTCCGGCTCGGCCTCTCGGAGGTCCGCTGGGCGTTCGACCCGCTCCATCGCCCGAGCGCGTCCCTCGCGGTGCGGCGGCTCGGGGCGCGGCCGGACGCCTACCTCCCCCACTACTTCGGCCAGCTGGCCGAGAGCGGCCCGCCGAAGGACGAGAGCGACCGTCTGCACGTTCGCTGGGAGCTCGGTTCGGCCGAGGTCGGGCGTCGGCTCGCGGGCGAGCTCCCGAGCCCCGACGACGACCGGCGACGTTACGCCGCCGCGTCGTGCATGCTCGAGACCGAGCCGGCCGAGAGCGGCCTCCGGGTCCCGACGGTGGTCGCTGAGCCGAGCGGCCCGGCTGCCGCCCTCGAGATCCCGTTCGACCTCGCCTCGATCCGGGCCCACGAGCCCGGCGCGCTCCGGCGTTGGCGCCACGCCGTTCGGGACGCGTTCCGGGCCGCGTTCGACCTGGGTTACCACGTGGACGACCTCGTCGTCGTCCCGATCGAGCACGAGCGCCGGTGCTTCTACCTTCTCCGGAAGACCGACCCCGCACCCCCCCGGCCGCCGGCTCCGGCCCCCTAGCGCGAACGGTCGCGGCGGGCCACCGCCGACCCCGCAAGGGGTTATCGGTCGCGCCGGCGGTACGGTACATGGAGGAGGCATGGCCGCGGGTCGGGGGTTGTCGCCGTACCTCTACGTCGCCCTCGCGCTCCCGGTGATCATCGGGGTCGTCGCCGCGGTCCTGGCCGGCACGTTGCCCAGCCCCGCCGGCCCGCACTCCGGGGAGCTGATCATCAACCTGCCCGACCAGGTCTGGGGGCTCCTGTTCCTCAGCCCGCTCCTGGTGGGGCTGACGGCGATCCTCGTGCGTCGTATCGTCGGGCCGGCGCTGTCGTTCGAGCGTCGCGGCCTGGTCGTGGTCCTCGCGGTCGCGCTGCTCGCCCTCCTGTTCATCGCGGTGTTCTCTCACGGGGGGAGCAGCGGCGGTAGCGTCGGCGTCGCCAGCCCCGGCTCCGGCGGCTCGGGGGGAGCGCACGGCATCAACACCACCGGCCACAACAACACGAGCGGCGGAGGGCAGGGCTCCGGCGGCTCGGGCCAGTCGAGCGGTTCCACGGGGGTAGGGAGCGGTGGGTTCGTGAACATCCCGGGGTGGGCGATGCTCGCCGTGGTCGTCGCGCTGTGCGTCTGCGTCATCGCGGTCGCCGTGCCCGGGGTGATTAGCGCCGTGCACCGGATCGGCCGGAGGGAGCCCCGGTCCGCCCGCGCGTCCGATGCCGACCGCGCGGAGGCCCAGCAGGCGGTCTACGAGGCGTCCCAAGCGCTCGTGCGGGGGGAGGACCCTCGGACGACGATCATCCGCCTCTACCTCCGCCTGCTCGCCCGGCTCGGCCCCCGGCTCGGCGACTCCGACCAGTACACCGCCGAGGAGATCCGGACGCTGGTGCTCGCCCCGCTGCTGGTCCGACCGGACGCCGCTGAAGCGTTGACCCGCCTGTTCGAGGAGGCCCGGTACTCCGTCCACCTGCTGGGGCCGGAGGCGGCCGACCGGTGCCGCAACGCCCTGGGGCTGGTCGAGGCCGACCTCGCCCGAGCCGGGCGTGGGGTCTAGGCCCGGCCCCTGTAGGCTCGCCCGGAACCGCCGCACAGGCCGCCTCCGGGACCCGGGGGGGAAGCGGGCGCGACGAACCGGAAGGGGTTATTGAAGGCGGGATGCATACTGGTCCCAGGGAGGGACGGTGGCCGGGACGAAGGAGGGCCCTCCGGCGTGGGGCCTGCTCGCAGCGCTGCTGCTGGTGTTCGCCCTGGTCGGGATCGCCGCCGCGCTCCTCCTCGGGGACGCTCCGTCGCCAGCGACCGGCGCCTCCTCCGGGGAGGTCACGACGGGGCTGTCGCTCCAGCTGCCGGACACGATCGTCGCGGTCCTGTTCCTTGGCCCGCTCCTGGTCGGTCTCGTCTGTTACGTCATCCGATGGGCGCTAGGCTCTCCGGCCGGCTCGGCCGTTCGCGTGGCGACCTCCGTCGCGGTGGTCGTGGTCGTCGCCGTCCTGCTGCTCGCGGTCTACTACGGCACCAACTGGGGCGGTACGAGCGAGGTCGCCTGGGGGTCCACGGGCTCCGGGACGGGTCCGAGGGGCTCCGGAGGAGCGTACTCGAACTCCACGCTCGGCAACGGGACCAATACGAGCGGCAACTCCGGGCACAACACGACGGGCAACAACGGGACCTCCGGCTCCGGCGGCTCCTCGGGTCCGGGGAAGACCGGAAAGGGCGGGGGCAAAGGGACCGGGCACGGAGGGAACACGTCGTCGAACAATTCGACCTCGTCCTCCCGGGTCATGGCGCCGAGGTCCGGGGCGAGCTACAGCGCCCCGAACTGGGCGTTCCTGGTCGTCGCGGCCCTCGTCTCGGTGTCGGTCGGGTTCTACGCGGTCCCGGGGATGCGCGAGCGGTCCCCTCGGGGCGGGAACCGCCGGATCGGGGGTTCGGGGTCGGAGGACGGGGCACCGGACGGCGCTCCGCCGCGGCGGGTCTCGCTCGACGGGTCGGTGCTGACCATCAAGGACGGAGAGACGCCTCGGGAGTCGATCGTGCGCCTCTACGGCCATCTTCTCGACCGGGTCGAGGAGGCCCCCGAGCGGCTGAGCGCGTCGACGGCCGAGGAGATCCAGCAGACCCGGCTCCAGGAGCTCCAGGTCCCGACGCAGAGTGCGAGCGACCTGACGCACATCTTCGAGGAGGCGTGCTACTCGGAGCATCCGATCGCCTCGACGGACGCCGACCGGTTCGTCGCCACGGTCCAGGCGATCGCGCACGACCTCCCCCGTGAAGGGGCTCCGGAGTGAAGGCACCGATCGGCTGGTGGTGGCCGCTGCTTGCCATCCTGGCGACGGCCGTCGCATTCGCCGTCGGCCCTCAGTACTCGATCGCGGTCCCGGCGGCGACCGTCGCGGTGATCGCGGCCGCCCTCACGATCGTCGAGGCGATCGTCCGTCAGCGGGCGTTCTCGATGCCGGTGGGCGGCCCCCGCCCGATCGGGCCGTTGGGGGCCCGCGGGGCGTTCGCCGGGGGGCAGGCCGGGCGTGTCGACATCGTCCAGTCCCTCGACCTCCTCGACCGGAAGATGACGCACCCCGGTCTTCCGATGCGCTCGAGGGCGGAGGTCGACCAGATCGTTAGCGGCTCGCCCGCGGAGTTCCGACGCTACGTCGCGAAGCGGCTGGACGAGCTCGAAGGACCGACTTGAGCGACGCGGAGGCGCCGGATCGCCCCGGCTCGGTGCGGTGGACGCCCCGGGCGTACCTCCTGGTCCTTGCCGGGGGTGGCCTGGCGGCGCTCGCGGTGGCGTCGCGCAACCCGGTGCCGCTGTTCGCGGGCCTTCCCCTGCTCCTGGCGCCGCTCCTCTCGGCGGCGAGCATCCCCCAGCAGCTGTCCCGGGTCGACCTCGAATGGCTCAGCACCGGCCTCGGCCAGGACGTCGAGATCACGGGCGAGCTCCGGGCGGACTTCGGCTCGGCCGCCCACGACGTCGGCATCGACCTCCCGGTCCCCCCCGGCGCGACCGAGGTCGAGCGGATCCGCTTCGAGCAGCGTCCGGGGTCGATCCGCTTCGTCCTGCGCTGGAGGTTCGACGAGCCGTCGATCGTCTCGGTCGCCGCGCCGCGGGTCTACTGGCGGGACCCGCTCGGTCTGACGGACCGAACGCTCGACGGCCTCCGGCCCACGCTCTCGCTCGAACGGTACCCGCCGGCGCTCTCCCGCCTCGGCTCGATCCGGCTCGAGCGGACCGTGATGCAGCCCGGGGAGGTCCGCTCCCGCATCGCCGGGGCGAGCGGGGATTTCTACGGGCTCCGGGAGGCCGCCCCGGACGAGTCTCCCCGCCGGATCAACTGGCGCGCGACCGCCCGCGCCGGTCGGCTCCTCGCGAACGAGTACCAGTTGGAACGGACCGGCGACCTCGTGATCGTCCTGGACGTCCGGCCGAGCGAGTCGCTCTCCGGCCTGGACGATCGCCTCCTCGGCGTCGGCCGGGCCGCAGCGTACGGCATCGCCGAGTCGCTCCTCAAGAACAAGGTCCGCGTCGGCTTCGCCGCGTTCGGGGAGTTCGTCGAGGCGGTACCGCTCTCCACCGGTCGCATCCATCGCGTCCGGCTGCTCAAGGCGATCGTCGCCGCGCGCCGGTCGGAGGTCGCCGGTCCGGCCGAGCGGTGCGCGCTCGGGCTCCGCCGGTTCTTCCGGCCGGGGGTCACGACGCTGGTCGTCTCGAGCTGGAGCGGCGACCCGGCGTTCGACCTCGTGCCGTACGTCCGCCGGCAGGGGTTCCCCGTCGTGCTCCTCACGCCGTCGCCCCTGCCGATGAACGCACGGACCGGGGGGCTGGCCCCCGAGGACGAGGAGCTCGCCCAGCGGCTCGAGCGCCTCCAGCGTAGGGTCCAGCTCTCCGACCACTGGGTCCACGGCCCGGTGGTCGACTGGGAGGACTACTGGAGCCTCGAGCCGCTCGTGCGGGCGCTCCGCCGGCCGACGTACCGGAGGGTCCAGTGACCGAGCGGCCGCCGTCCTCGGGCCACGGCGGCGGGCTCGCGACGACGGTCCTCCTCGGCCTGTGCGCCGGGGTCTTCGGCCTCCTCGGCGGCCTGCCGTTGGTCGTCGGGCCGGCGCTCGGGGTCCTCGGGGTCGCCGCGTCGTCCGTCATCCGGGCCGGCGGCCTCCGTCGGTTCCCGTCGCTGGCGCTCGTCCCGACGCTCGTCGTGCTCGTCATCCTGGCCGCCTCCGCTCCCCCGGTCGCCTCGACCGAGCTGTTCGCCGGCCTCACGGGCCTCGCCTTCCTGCTCTGGGTCGCGGACGACCCGGAGCGGCCCGCAGGGGGTGGGCGTCGGGCGGTCCCGACGATCGCCCTCGGCGCGCTCGGGGTCGGCCTCGCTTGGGGGATCACGCTCTCGCTGCCGGGCCGCACCGCCGACGTCGGGCTCGCCGGAGGGCTGCTCGCGGCCGCCTTGGTCCTGCTCGCGGTCCTGATCGCCCGGCTCCCCCAGGTCTCGCTCGGCACCGGTCGAAACGCTTAGGGGCCCGAAGGTCCCTCCCGGGGACGGCGCGGCTACGGCCAGCGCCCGGGTACCGACGAAGGGTCCCTCCTGACTCTATGCGGACGGGTCGTCCGCCGAGGGTGACGCGAGGACAACCCCGGTGTCCGATACCCCGGCCGGGGTCAGACCGCCGAGGGGGCATCGGCCTACCGTGACGCGGCTCGTTACGGCCGGGGCATACGCGGGGCCGACCCGTGCCTTTAATGCGGCGCCGGCGTGCGCCCCGCGAGGGGGCGGACGGTGGGACCTGCCGAGGCGCGGGCGCTCGCGGACCGGATCCGCCAGGCGGTCCAGACGGCGGTCGTCGGGCGTTCCGAGGCGGTGGAGACGGTGCTCTCCGGCCTGGTCGCCGACGGGCACATCCTGATCGAGGACCTCCCCGGCCTCGGCAAGACGCTGATGGCGCGCTCGTTCGCGCTCGCGCTCGGCCTCGGCTTCCAGCGGATCCAGTTCACCGCCGACCTCCTGCCGCACGACATCACCGGCAGCGAGATCCTCGACGTCAGCAAGGGGGCGTTCACGTTCCGTGCCGGTCCCCTGTTCACCAACGTGCTCCTCGCCGACGAGATCAACCGGGCGCCGCCGAAGGTCCAGTCCGCGCTGCTCGAGGCGATGCAGGAGTACCAGGTCACGAGCGAGCGCACGACCTACGCGCTGCCCCGGCCGTTCCTGGTCCTCGCCACGGAGAACCCGCTCGAGCTCGAGGGGACCTACCCGCTCCCCGAGGCCCAGGTCGACCGGTTCCTCCTGAGGCTCAAGGTCGGCTATCCGGAGGTGGAGGAGGAGCGGACGATCCTCGCCCGGCGCCGGGAGCGCAAGGAGGACCGGATCGACGCCCCGAGGGTCACCGACCTCACGACGTTCCGCAACCTCCAGCTCGCGGTCGAGTCGATCACCCTCGACCCGTCCATCGCCAACTACGTCGTCAGCCTCGTCCGCGCGACCCGGGACGACCCTCGCAGCGAGGTCGGCTCCTCCCCCCGCGGCTCGCTCGCCCTGCAGAAGCTCGCCCGGGCCCGCGCGCTCCTCGCGGGGCGGGACTACGTCGTCCCGGATGACGTGAAGGCGCTCGCCGAGCCGGCGCTCGCCCACCGGATCCTCGTGAAACCGGAGCCGTGGATCCGAGGGGTCCGGGGCGAGGCGATCGTCCGGAGCGCCCTCGAGCGGACGGCGGTGCCGAAAGCGCCCGTCCCTCCCCAGGGCGCAAAGCCCTTTTGAACGCGGCCCCGGTCGCCGGGCGATGACCGAGCTACCGCTCGTCGTCGTCGCCGACCCGATCGACCGGGCCGCCCTCGAGGCGCTCCGGGCCGGTCCGTGCCGCGTCGTGGACGCGAGCGCGACCCCGGACCGCCTGGGAGAGCATCTCGCCTCGGCGTGGGGCCTGGTCGTCCGCAGCCGAACGAAGGTCACCGCGGAGCTCCTCGCGCGAGCTCCCCACCTCGGCCTGGTCGCCCGCGCGGGGGTCGGGCTCGACAACGTCGACCTCGGCGCCGCGCGGGCCCGGGGCATCCACGTCGTGAACGCTCCCGCCGCCGCGACGACGAGCGTCGCCGAGCTGACGGTCGCGCTCATCCTCCTGCTCGTGCGCGAGCTCCTCCCGTCGATCGGCTCGACCAAGGCCGGGCGCTGGGAGCGGGGCGTGCACGGCCACGAGCTCGCAGGGCGGACGGTCGGCTTCGTCGGCTACGGTCGGATCGCGCGGGAGGTCGCGGCGCGGCTCGTCCCGTTCGGCGTGCGTCGGCTCGCCTACGACCCGTTCGTCACGGGCGCCTCTGACGGGACCGAGCTCGTCGGTCTGGCCGACCTCCTGGGGGCCGCCGACGTCGTCAGCGTCCACGCCGCCTCCACCCCCGAGAACCGCCACCTCCTCGACGCCGGGGCGTTCGCCCAGATGCGGCCCGGCGCCGTGCTCGTCAACGTCGCGCGGGGCGCCCTGGTCGACGAGGCCGCCCTGCTCGAGGCGCTCCGCAGCGGTCGGCTCGGGGGGGCCGCCCTCGACGTCTTCGAGGTGGAGCCGCCGA
>Ga0187771_10000918_pt1 | contig 19043 bp, 14 predicted proteins | sample 0116_SJ02_MP15_1_FD_133139 | JGI IMG/M metagenome (GOLD analysis project Ga0187771, IMG submission 133139) | Tropical peat soil microbial communities from peatlands in Department of Meta, Colombia - 0116_SJ02_MP15_10_MG | ecosystem: Environmental > Terrestrial > Soil > Wetlands > Peat | place...
CTGCCCTGATCTTCTCCTGGGCGGGGATTCTCGAGAGGCGGACGGTGGGGGTGTTCCCTATGATGTCCAGTACGGAGTTGTCCTTCGCGACCAACCGGTTCTCCTCCGGCTATCTCCCGCGCTTCGAGCCCATGGTCATTGCCATGACGGCTTTCTGGACGTGCAGTCTGTTCTCTGCTTGCTCGAAGTACAGGGAGTACTTCGGGTTGTCTATGACGTCGTCGGTAGCTTCTTGCCCCCTGTCGGCCGGCCCGCAGTGCATGTACTTGCCCTTGTGGGTCAGGTCCATCATGTCCTGGGTGCAGATCCAGTCCTTGAACTTGTTCTGGTATGCGGACGCCCCGTCCTTGTCCACCGAGCTGTTGTAAGGCGGGACGAATGTCTTTGGCGACCAGGCCTTGGGGTACACGAAGTCCGCACCCTTGAAAGCTTCCTTCATGTCGTTGGAGACCTCGAAGCTCCCTCCGTACCTGTCGGCGTTGGCTTTGCAGTCCTTGATGACGTTGTCCTCTAGCTCGAACCCCTTCGGGTGCGCAAGGACGACGTCCATGCCGAACTGCGTCCCGATGAGGATGCAGCTCTGTGGGACGGCCAGCGGCTTCAGGCCCCCGGAGTAGGCGTAGGACACCACGAACTTCTTCTTCTTGGGCTTGGGGGCGACATCGACTATCGCCTTCATGTCAGCCAGAGCCTGGAACGGATGGTAGATGTCGTCCTCCATATTCAGCACGGGGATGTCTGCCCAGTTGGCGAACTCCCTGATTATCCTGTGACCCCTCCCGATGGTCCACTTCGCAGCGTCGCCGTAGCAACGGATGGCGATGGCGTCGCCGTACCTCGACAGCACCCTGCCTACGTCGGCGATAGCCTCGGTCTGGTACGGGACCATGTCCTCGGGGAGCGTCGGGGTGTAGACGTCGCTTGGGCTCAGAAAGTGGGCGTGACCGCCAAGCTGGTAGATCCCAGCCTCGAAGGAGTTCCGCGTCCTGAGGGACCTGTTGTAGAAGAGCATGAAGAGGGTGTTCCCCGGCAGGTAGGGGGTGGCCGTTCTCTTCCGGAACTTCACCTTCAGGTCTTCGGACGCCTTCAGGATGGAAGCTATCTTCTCTTGCGGGAAGTCGTTGGTGTTCAGGAAGTCCTTTCCTGCCATTGAGCCGACATAGGATGGTGCTTTCATGATACAGACTCCCTCGAAATCCTGATTAATACGCGGTTCCCTTCATGACCCGGTTTTGTCCTCGCTGGAGTTTTTCTCGCCGACAAACCTCGACGACGCGCTGAAGTTCATACAGCAGGAAGGCAGGGGTGCGGCAATCATCGCAAGCGGGACAGACCTCGTCCCCCGCATACGAAAACGTCAGGTCGCCCCGTCGGTCCTTGTCGACATCTCGTCGTTTCAGAACGACCTGAGGTACGTCCGCAACTCGGGAGGGGTGATTCGAGTGGGCGCGCTCACGACCCTCACCGACGTCCTGGAATCGCCGCTGCTACGCGAAAGGCTTTCAGCCCTCCACGAGGCCGCTGAACTCTTCGGCGCTCCCCAGGTCCGGAACGTGGCGACGGTGGGGGGGAACATCTGTTCAGCTGCGTCATCTGAAGATCTCATCCCTGTGTTTATGGCCCTGGGCGCCAAGGTAAAGCTGGTGAGCGCCAAAGGGGACCGCACTGTGCCGCTTGAGCGCTTCTTCAAGGGGAAGCGGGCGACGGAGATGAAACCGTCGGAGATCCTCGCCGAGGTGAGCTTCGAGGCACCGAAGGGGAAAAGCTGGACTGGGTTCGAGAAGCTGGGGCGCAGGAACATGCTCATCATGTCCCTCGTGAGCATGGCGATGTCGCTCACCGTGAAGGAGGACCTGCAGACGGTGGCTGCGGCAAGGATCGCGATGAACAGGGTGTCCGGGAAGATGCCGGCGCTCGCAGTCAAGACGCAGGACTTCCTACTGGGTCGGAAGGTGTCGCCGGAGACGATAGCACAGGCACAGAAGGTCCTGGCTTCGGAGCTCTCTCTGACCTCTGACTTTCGGGCGTCAGGGTCGTACAGGACCGAGGTGGCCCAGGTCTATCTGAAGAGGCTCCTTCTGAGGTGCTCGGGGAGGATTAGGGGTTCTGGTTGAGATGACAAAGAGGGTTGTGACCATCAACGTAAACGGCACGGAGCACTCTGTACAGGTGAGTCCCCTGGACAGGCTCATCGACCTGCTCAGGGATCAGATGGGGACGAAGTCGGTCAAGGAGGGGTGCGGGACGGGAGACTGCGGGATCTGCGCGGTACTGGTCGACGGGAAGCTGGTGAACAGCTGCCTGATGCTCGCCGCCCAGTGCGACGGAAGGAGGGTGCTGACCCTTGAAGGCCTGCTGAGCGACCCTGACATGAAAAGGGTGCAGGAGAGCTTCGTCGTCAACAACGCGGCCCAGTGCGGGTTCTGCACACCGGCAATGCTGATGGCGTCTTGGGACCTGGCGAGGCACACCCCCAAGCCCACCACCGACGAGATCAAGGTCGCAATCAGCGGAATACTATGCCGCTGCACCGGGTACTATCAGATAATCGACTCGGTCCATCAGGCGTGTGGGGATGGCAAGAAGTGAGCGAACAGGTTTCTCAGCTTCTGGAGTCGCTGCGGGAGAAGGCAGTGAAGGGGGACCTCCTCTACATCGGGGAGAACATCGTGAGGGTGGACTCGCTGGAGAAGGTTCTGGGAAAGCCTGTCTACACGGCCGACTTGATCCCCAAGGGGACGGTTTACGCCAAGCTCTTCCACTCGTCCATACCGCATGGTGTCATCAAGCGCATGGAGCTGGGGGGAGCGAAGTCCCACCCCGGCGTCCTGGGGGTGCTGACCTGGAGGGACATCCCTGGCATCAATGAGTCTTCGGCGATTCTCCCAGACAGGCAGCTCTTCGCAGATTCGATAGTGCGGTCGACTGCAGACATCATGGGCGCCGTCGTCGCCGAGACCCTGCCCGCAGCGTCTGACGCCGTCACGAAGGTCAAGGTAGACTATGAGCCGCTGCCGGCCATCTTCGACCCGCTGGAGGCACTCAAGCCCGACGCCATCAAGCTGCATCCGAAGGGGAACATCGCGAGGCAGATGAAGATACGCAAGGGGGACGTGGAGAAAGGCTTCTCGAAATCTGATGTCGTCCTCGAGAAGACGTACCGGACCCAGTTCCAGGACGCCGCGCCCCTCGAGCCGGAGATGGGGCTCGCGATACCCGAGGACGGCGGGATGAAGGTCATCGGATCCATGCAGAGCCCCCACCACACCCAGGCAGCAGTTGCCAAGGTGCTCAATCTCCCCCCGGAGAAGGTGAGGGTCATCCAAGCTGTCACGGGCGGGGCATTTGGACCCAAGTCGGACGAGACGCCATATGATGTGTGCTCCACCGCGGCCCTCGCGGCCATGAAGTACCGCAGGCCTGTGTTCTGCGGCCTTGATAGAGAGGAGTCCATGGTGATGCACACCAAGAGGCACCCCTTCGTCATCAGCCACAAGACCGGGGTGACGTCGGATGGGATGCTCGTGGCGGATGAGTCGAGGATTGTCGGCGACACAGGTGCCTATGCGTCGCTCGGGGTCTTCGTGATCGTCAGGGCGACGTTCCACACGGTGGGGGCATACGAGGTGCCCAACGTAAAGGCCGACTCCTTCCTGGTGTACACCGACAACACCTACACGGGGAGCCTCAGAGGATTCGGCGGACCGCAGGCCATCTTCGCCATCGAGAGTCAGATGGAGGAGCTCGCGCGGAAGCTGGGAATGGACCCGCTCGAGTTCAGGCTGAAGAACATGCTTGTCCCCGGCAAGAGGAACGCGACGAACGCGGTGATGGACGCGAGCTGCGGGCTTCCGCAGTGCGTCGAGAAGGTGGTGGCGTCGAGCGACTACGGGAGGAAGGCGGCCCTGTACAGCAAGCAGAGGGGGGGCCTGAGGAGGGGGCTCGGGATCGCGCTGTTGATGCACGGGAACTCCCTGGGGCCAGAAGGGAACGACTACGGGGCGGTGCACATGGAGATCCTCTCAGATGGGACAGTTTCAGTTGGAACCGGGCTGACTGAGTACGGGACCGGCGCCATTTCCGGGATGATGCAGGTCGCCTCGAGCGTACTTGGGGTTCCCCTGGCCAGGTTCAAGTTGGAGCGCCCAGACACTTCCAGGCACAGGGAAAGCGGGCCGACGGTCGCATCCCGGGTGGTGGTGATCGGAGGGAACGCGTCGATGATAGCCGCGCAGAAGCTCAAGGCCAAGCTGGTGCCCCTGGCCGCCAAGATGCTGGAGGCGGGCGCTGATGACGTGTCAATCGCCGACGGAGTCGCGTTCAGGAGAAGCAGGCCCTCGGCGTCTGTGAAGTGGGACGACCTAGTGGCCGAGGCATACAGAAGGGGCATCGACCTGAAGGACGATGGATTCTTCATGGCCCCTGCGGCACCCTGGGACACTGATGTGGGCCAGGGGACCCCCTATGTGCAGTACACCTGGGGGGCCCTGATTGCCGAGGTGGAGGTCGACACCGAGACCGGCTACTACAAGGTGCTGGGAGTTCACGCGGCCTACGATGTGGGCAAGGCTGTCAACCCGGGCGGAGTTCTGGGGCAGATTTACGGCGGGACTGTCCAGGGGTTGGGATACGCGATGATGGAGGAGCTGCTTCACAAGGACGGGCAGGTGGTCAACCCGAATCTGGGAGATTACTACATCCCTACCTCGATGGACATCCCGGCGGAGTTCAAGGCGTTCATCGTTGAGGTGCCGGGTCCGCTGGGGCCGTTCGGTGCGAAAATCATCGCGGAGCCGCCCATCGTCCTTCCAGGTGCGGCCATCAGGAACGCCGTGCTCAACGCGACCGGGGTCTCCGTGGACGACCTTCCGGTAACGTCCGAGAAGGTCCTGATGGGAGCCACGAAGGTCGCCCGTCCCCCTCGATAGAAGCTATTCCGTCCTGAGCAGTCCTGCGATTTCCCTCTTACGGGAACGGAGGGACGAATCTCTGGTTGTCGACGTCGTACATCCCTTTGTCTGTTATCCTTGCGTGGGGGATGACTGAAAGAGCGAGTAGGTTCGGGAGCGGCATGTACGGGTGGTCGAGCACCCCCATGGTCCTGAAGGCTCCGCGCAGACGCTGTACTTCCTTGGACACCCTTGAGAGGCCGTGTTCCGAAATCAGGCCGGCAATGGGGAGCTTGACAGTCGCGAGCGTCTTCCGGTTCAGGACTGCGGCGATGCCGCCGTTGCTGCGGATGACCAGGTTGGCCGCCGCGCGCATGTCGTCGACATTGGTCCCCACCACGAGCAGGTTGTGAGAGTCGTGGGCAACGGTGGTGGCCATGGCGCCCTTCCTGATGAGGTTCCGGGCAAACCCGAAGGCCCTGTTCCCGTTCTTCCCGTGCCGTTCGAATACGAACACGAGGGCGACATCGCCCAGCGAGAGTTCTCCTTTTCTGACCCTGACCTTCGCCCTGCTCATCTTCGTCAGGATCATGTTCGCGAACGCCTCGCCGTTGTCCTCGTGTTTCCCGTAGCCGCTGAAATCTATGGTGTTGACATCGACAGTGCCGTTGTCCCTCGGCGGACGAACGGTGAAGGCTTCCCGGCCTAGAGGGGCCAGCTTCATCGTTTCCCTCGTGGAGCCGTCGAACTCCCTCTCCCTGATGTCGACAAGCATCCTGCCGTTCTTGGCTACGGGGACCCCGTTCGCGATGACGAGTTTGATGTTGAACTTCCTCAGGTCGTCGAGCAGAACGATGTCCGCGGCGCGGCCTGGAGTGATGGCCCCCAGCTCAAACTTCCTCATGTGAAGCGCAGGCCGCAAAGTGACACTGCGGACCGCTTCTACGGGGTCCATGCCGGCCTGCATGAAAGCCCTGCAGACGTGGTCCAGGTGCCCCCACCGGGTTAGGTTGTCCGGGAGGACGTCGTCGGTGCAGAGAATGAGGTTGTAGGGGTGCGGGATGGCTCGCAACGCCTTCACGAACTTCTTCGGGTCAAGGATGTACGGCCCCCTGAGCTTCACGTAGAGACCGAGTCTCAGCTTCTCTAGCATGGCCTCGACCGTGAAGTTCTCATGGTCAGCCTCGGCTCCGGCAACGACGTAGGCGTTGAGCTCGAGCCCGGTCAGGAGTGGGGCGTGACCGTCTATGACCACCCCGTGCTCCGCTCCGATCCTGAGGATCTTCATCATCTTGTCCTCTCCCTTCAGGACGGCCGGATAGTCCATGACTTCGCCTAGTCCCCAGATCCCGCGCCAGCCCAGGAGTTCCTCGATGTCGCCGGGGGTAAGCTCGGCCCCCGCAGTGACTGCGTCTGACTCGGGGATGCAGGTGGGAGCATAGTAGTAGAGCTTCTGAGGCAGGCCTCTGCTGTTGTCGATCATCGCTCTGATGCCCTCCTTCCCCATGACGTTTGCAATTTCGTGTGGGTCAGCGAAGGCTGTGGTAAGGCCGTGGGGGAGGGTGGCGGCTGCGAACTTCGCAGGAGTCATCATGCTGCTCTCGACATGCAGGTGCGAATCGATCAGGCCGGGGATTGCGACCATTCCCTTCGCGTCGATGACTTCGGCGGCAGGCGGACATCCGGACGAGTGGCCGATGTAGACAATCCTGTCCTTGTAGATTCCGATAGTGGATTCACTGATTTCACCTGTGAACACGTTCAGAAGGGAGGCGTTCCGGATGGCCAGAGTCAGCTGTCTCTTGCCCAGGGCCGCGGATATGAAATCCAGCCGAGCCGACATTACGACCTTTTGAAGCACCCTTCTAATAAGAATTGAGACTAATCTAGTAACCTATCTCTGAACTCGGACGCAGGTGGCGCATCGACTTGACCCGGCCGCACCGCTTGCACCTGTACATCCCCCGACCTCTCGGGTTGTAGTCCCTGGTGTCTACTACGGCTTCGTGCTCAGTACGCATCATGCACTTCTCGCACCAGCGGTAGTCGGACAAGGTTTGGAGTTTAATCGCAGACACCTGGGCAAAAGCCTTTGTGCCGGCCGCCGGCAGGAATGCGGGGTTCTTCGCCCCGGACGGCTTATTACCGAAGTCAGTTCTCATCCTAACATATGCACGGAAGCCGAGTTCTCCTTTTCATCCTGACCCTTGTTCTGTTGCTGGTTAGCATCTACGAGACCTGGATCACAGGGAGAATCTATGGATTGATACCTGTGATTGCCTTCTCGTTCCTCCTTCCATACGAGTATGCGAAGGCCTTCCTCCCTCGGCAGAAAGGGTCCGAAGCAAGAAAGCATTAAATAGAAAGAATCCAATATTCTACGAAGTATGCAGAAGATGCAACCGTTGGTCCTGTTCACCCCTCTTGCCAGGCAGAAGCTCGGCGAAGTGCTGGCTGAGGAGAACGCGACCGATTCCTACCTCAAGATAGAGGTCTATCAGGGTGGAGGATGCGCCTGCAGCGGCGGATATCGCTACGCGCTGAGCCTTGAGAAGGCCCCCGGCGAGTCGGACATCGTCGAGGACCTGGACGGGCTGAAGGTCGTGGCTGCGAAGTCAGATGCCGAGATGCTGAGGGGATCCAAGATCGACTTCATCGAGAGCCTCCAGAAGACCGGGTTCAAGATTGAGAATCCCAACGTGCATGTCGAAGCCTGCGGCTGCGGCGGACACTAGCCTGCCCATCTTCTCGAAAGAGCTTAAGAGCGAAGGGCTCCCCTCCGGCCCGTCATGAAGTACGTCGAGGGTTCCAAGCGGGTCTTTCTCACTACAGGGACGAGGTTCCCGCGGGAGGTCATCTGGGCGGTGGGGGCGCTGAAGCTCTCAGCGGCCCGCTCAAACGTGGAGCTTGGGCTCCTCGACAGGGAGGTCGGGAGGACCATACAGGGGAAGGCGAGGGAGCTGATGAACGGGGACCACGATTCGCAGATGGTGGTTGATGTATTCCAGACAGGCTCGGGGACCGGGCTCAATATGAACGCCAACGAAGTCATCGCAGAACTTGCGTCAGTAGAACTGGGGAAGAAGGTGCACCCGAACGATCATGTCAACATGAGCCAGTCGTCCAATGATGTTGGGCCCACGGCGATCAGGGTTGCAGCCGCCATGGCCGTGAGCAGGGAACTGCTCCCCTCGCTAAGGACGATGAGCAAGAGCCTGGCCGGGCTGTCGAAGAGGACGGCGACTGTCTACAAGTCTGGGAGGACACATTTGCGGGACGCACTTCCGGTGACCATGGGGCAGGAGTTCGGCGCCTATGCCGAAGAGTTCGCGCGGGACGCGAGGCTTATCGAGCAGGCGATGGGATACATGCTTGAGCTGCCAATAGGGGGAACGGCTGTGGGGACAGGTCTGAACGCAGACCCCAAGTTCGGAGGCATGGTGGCAAAAGAGGTCGCCCGGCTCTCTGGGCTCGGATTCACCAGCGCCAGGAACAAGTTCAGGGCGACCCGGCTCCTGACCGACATGTCGTCGCTGAGCGGCATGATGAGGTCGGCGAGCATCGACCTCTACAGGCTCTGCCAGGACATCAGGCTGATGTTCTCCGGTCCGCTAACAGGCCTCGGGGAGATAGACATCCCGACCCAGGAGGAGGTGGCCGGGAGCAGCATCATGCCGGGGAAGACGAACCCCGTGACAGTGGAAAGCGCTCTTCTCGCTGCCGCGGAAGTGGTCGGGCTGGACGGAGCCAACGTCTTCGCAGCGTCGCTGGGGGAGTTCGAGCTGACCATGGGGGTCCCTCTGATGGGGTACAACGTCGTCCTGCAGGCGAAACTCCTCTCAGAGGCAATGAACAAGCTCTCGTCTTTGGTGGTTGACCACATAGTGCCCAACAAACGGAAGGTCAGGGTGTACGCAGAGACAAGCCCAGGCCTGATCACCCTAGTCTCTCCTAAGATAGGTTACGACAAGGCAACAGAGCTCGGCAAGAAGATGGCCAAGGGCGTATCGATTCGGACTGCCTTGAAACAGTTGGGGTTTGGGGAGGAGGAGATAGATGTCCTTCTCAACATGAAGGACCTGGTGGAGCCGGGAATACCGGCCAAGAAGCTCTAGGCGTGTTTACGGCTGAAAACGAGGGGTTTCAGCGCCGTACCTTGACCCCGATCTTCTCCATCAGTTTGCCGAGCTCCGAGTCGTCGACGGCGTCCATGCGCAGATACTTCAGAATCTCATTCTCTGCCATTCCAACCCGTCTGGCCTCGGCGACCGTTGTCCTGTAGGCCTCCAATTCTGTGGGCCTGTCCACATATTCGAACGCTTGGTCGTACAGTTCCTTTCCTTCGAGGAACTGCCTGACGTGCACCAACACGTGGATCACGTCTAGGTAAAGGAAATCGCTCTTGGCTGAGGTGAGGTGCTTGGAGCCGATGCAGATTGTCCCGGTGTCACGGTCGAGCCAGAGGCCGGAGTCGTTCCGCTCGACCCGAAGTTTCAGGTGCCTGAGAATCTTCGCCATCTGCGTCTTGGAGCCGAACACCTTGGCGAGAGCAGAGGAAGACTCGAGTCCGGCGAATACCTCTGAGAGCTTGTATTCTCCCACCTCCGCGCTCCTCTTGACGCGAAATGATCTTACCCGCAACCTGTTGGCTTGAGACGGGTCCGGCAAATCAAAAGTCTGGAACTCAAAAAGTCGTATTGGTGCGGTGAAGATTGGTTCACATGGCGCCCAGCGACCGGCTGAAGCCATTCGAGGGCAGCATCCCTTACTTTATCTGCACAGAGGGAGAGAAACGGGGGCGGAGGAAATGATAGCGTCGCTGAGCGGCATCAGAGGGGTGCTCAACTCAGACATTAGCCTGGCCGATGCCTCCCGATTCGCGCTGAACTTCGCAAGGGCCACGGGATCCAGCGAGTTCCTGATTGCCCGAGATCCGAGGAGGACCGGTCCCGCCCTGAGCAAGACGGTCGCCGCCGCGATGATGTCGCTCGGTTCCACGGTGTTCGATTACGGGATGATTTCCACCCCCGCTCTGTTCAGGGAGAGCAGGAGGAGGGAGCTGCCAGCCGTGATGATTACGGCGTCCCACAACGAGCCTGAGTTCAACGGCCTGAAGTTCATAGTAGACGGTGCCGGCATCGGTCAGGATACCCTCAACGCCGTGGTCGAAGAGAAGAAAGGGAGGAACGGAGGGTTCGGTGGAGGTTCTCTGAGGACGGCCCTCCGGTGCAGCTACGTGGACGACCTGGTGGAAAGGTTCGGAGCGGGTTCGTGCGAAGGCGTGAGGGTCGCCGTGGATTTGGGTGGAGGAGCCGCGATATCCCACGCCGTCCCGCTGCTGAGGAGACTCGGGTGTGAGGTGTCGTCTCTCAACGATGCCTATGGCGTGTTCAACCGGAGGGTAGACCCGGTGGCGGACGATCTGGAGCTACTGCGAAGAATCTGCAAGCGGAAGGGGTGCGACATAGGCCTCGCTTTCGACTGCGACGGCGACAGGCTCGTTATAGTGGACTCGGCGGGGAGGAAGCGGAGCGGAGATTTCATGCTCTCCCTCGCGCTGTCAGAGCTGTTGGCCGCCTCGGGGGAGAAGAAGGTGGTCGTCTCGACAGACACCACTCAGGCTGTAGATGATCTTGCGAGGAAGGCTGGGACGCAGGTCTTCAGGTCGAAGGTCGGCGAGGCCAATGTTGTGGGGCTGATGAGGGAGAAGGGCGCTAGGCTCGGCGGAGAGGGGAGCAGCGGCGGCCTCATAGACGGGTCCTTCAACTACTGTCGTGACTCCATGCTGGCTGCGCTGGCGATAATCAGGGGACTAAAGAGACGAGGGAGAGGATTCTACGCATCTGTGCCTACCTACTCCCAGGAGAGAGTGGCGCTTGCCATACCCAAAGCGAAGAGCTTGAGAGGAATCAGCAGGCTGGCGAAGGCATACGAGAACCCCGACAGACGCGACGGGCTGAAGGTGATGCTGCCAAATCATTCATGGGTGCTCCTTCGGCCGTCGGGGACCGAAGATGTCGTAAGGGTCTCGGCCGAAGCCAGGAATTCGGAGGCGGCAGCTCGGCTGGCAAGAAACTTCGCCAGGAAACTGAAGGAGCTGAGCGTGTAGGTTGCCCGACGAAATTGGCATCATTGAGTCGATCGTCTCGCTGGCAGGTAAGGTCCCGAGGGGATACGCCAAGATTGGAGACGACGTCGCTGTGGTCCGCCCGAGAAAGGGGAAATTAGTGGTGAAGGTCGACATGCTTGTTGAGCACACCGACGTGCCGATTGGGATGACCTACAGACAGGCGGCGCGCAAGTCCGTTGCAATGTGCGTCAGCGACTTCGCGGCCAAGGGTGTGAAGCCCGACTCGTTCATGGTTTCATTGGGCCTGAGGAAGGGTGTGACGCAGGAACAGGTGGAGCAACTCGGCCTAGGCTTCCATGATGCTGAGAGGGAGTGGGGGGTGAGCCTGGTTGGCGGCGACACGAATGAAGCTCAGGAGCTTGTGATCGACTGCGCCATGGTGGGCTTCGGGGAGAGGATGGTTTCCAGGGCGGGCGCCTCTGCCGGAGATGCCTTAGTGGTGACCGGTCCCTTCGGGTACCCCCCTTCTGGGCTAAAGATCCTGACCGGGGGCGCGGTTTCCCAAGCGAAATTCGCGTCGGCTGCGAAGGACAGCGTGTTGAAGCCGACTCCGAGCTTAGGTGTAGGGCTGGCGCTGGCGCCTTTCCTGACTGCGTCCATGGATTCGAGCGACGGATTGGCGAGGAGCATCCACACTCTTGCGAGGGAGAGCGATGTCGGCTTCGAGCTGTCGAGCCTCCCACGGGCGGAGGGGGTGGAGGAGTTCGCCCAGATGAACGGCCTAGACCCACAGTCTCTTGTGCTGGATGGAGGGGAGGAGTACATCGTTGTGGGGACGGTGAGACAGTCGAAGATGCGCCAAGCGCGGGAGGCAGCGAGGAAGGCTGGAGGAGAACTCATCGAGATAGGAAGGGCGACTTCGAAGAAGGGCGAGGTATTGCTCCGGTCAGGCGGGAAACCTGTGCGAATACGGGATGCCGGGTGGACGCACCTAAGCAGCGGCTGAGGCAGCGACCTTAGCGAACCTCTTCGCCAGCAGGTCGGCAGCTTCCTGGGTCTCAGCTTCTGAGAAGATTCTGACGACCGGCTCGGTTCCGCTCGGCCTGACGAGGACCCAAGAATGCTCGCCCGCCCAGAACTTGATGCCGTCCACCCGTTCGACTTCCCCCTTCGCCTGGCGTTCGACGGCCCGCATGACAGCGTCGAGCATCATGGGGCTGACTTCCACCTTCGTCTTTGCCTGATAGTATTTCGGAACCATGAACGACAGCACTTTGGAGAAGGACATTCCCCTTCCGGCGAGGCACTCGAGCATGAGGGCGGTGGCCATGCCTCCGTCGCGGACCGGGATGTGAGGCTGGTAGATGCACCCCCCGTTCTCCTCGAAGCCGAAGACAGCGTTTCTCTCCAGGATCGTTCGGGAGAGGTCCACGCTTCCGACCTTGGTCCTGATGACCCTGGCGGCGTGCCTCTTGGCAACGGCCTCGATTGCCTGGCTCGACGCGATGGAGGTAGCGATGGTCCCCCCCTTGTGCTTCTGAAGGACGAAGTCAGCTACTAGGCATCCGCTCTGATCACCCCAGAGAATCCTCCCCTCTTCGTCGCAGAAGATTGACCTGTCACCGTCGCCGTCATAGGCGACCCCGAGGTCCGCGCCCGTGGACCTGACGGCCACAGAGAGGTCCTTCAGTGCCTCCGGAGTGGGCTCCGGCCCCCTCCCAGGGAAGTTGCCGTCGACGATTGAGTTCAGCGTGATGAGTTTGCACCCAAGGGCCTCGACTAGATAGGGCGCTGCGACCGACTGCGTGCCGTTCCCAAGGTCCATCACAACCGTGAACTTCCGATCCGCTATCGCCTTGGCGTTGACATTGGCCAGTATCCCTGCCAGGTATCTCTTGACAATCGATTGCTCGGGCCTGGCGACACCAATGGTCTTCCAGTCGGCCTTGGTCTGCGACCTCTCAAAGTAGATCTTCTCCACCCTCTGCTCATCAAGGTGAGGAATCTCCACACCGTCGGGCCCCGACACCTTCAATCCGTTGTAGCGTGCGGGGTTGTGAGAAGCTGTGACCATGACGCCCCCGCGGAGTCCCAGGGCCTTGACGCCGAACTGCAGGGCCGGCGTGGGAACCTGGCCGGCTTCCGCCACATCCCGTCCCGAGCTGAGGAGCCCTGCGATGGTGGCGTTCGATACCGCAGGGCTCGAAAGACGTCCGTCCTGGCCCACTAGGACCTCTCCGCTGCCGAAGTAGGTGCCTATTGCTTCGCCAAGGTTGATGGCGAAGTCCAAGTCATGAGAGACGCCGGGGACAAACCTTACTCCGTTCGTTCCGAAGAGCCGCTGCTGAGTTGCGGCCAAGGGCGTACGACTGACTCCTGACACGATAAAACCTTCCTATTTTGGGCTCTCTCATGTTGCCGGCTCCGGTCAATGCGGTAAACGCTTATGTTGAGACGGCAGTCGACGCCCTTTGGGCCCGTAGCGCAGTACGGATAGCGTGGCAGCCTTCTAAGCTGTAGAGAGCTAGGCTCGCAGAGGTCGTGGGTTCAAATCCCACCGGGCCCGCAGTCATCCGTAGGTACAAAACCGCAATTATTGTTAAATATGCCAAGGGAAAACTGAGACCTAATTGGTTAGGGCCCCGGGCCACGCAAGAATCCTCAGCACCGCCCTTGTCCTCCTCCTGGCTCTCACGTTCACCGCAACCCTCCTGGCTCCACGCCAAGTATTAGGGCAGAGCGTGACTGTCACGGGAGTTGGGCCTTGGACCCAGCAGAACAACTATGGCTCCTCCAGCCAGTCAGGCGGAATTCAGATTCTCGGGCAATCCTGTGTAATCTACACATCGTACGAGTATTGTATCGGTGGGCAGAATCTCACCTCGGGGACCGATATTAGCGACGTGTTTTATGCGGCTGTCACTTCAAGTGGCTCTCTCGGAGCCTGGACCGAGACCACGGACTATGGCGCCTCGTCCGGCAGCTCTGGTGCTGGAGGGGTGGGCATTGAATGGCCCTCCTGCGTCGAGTACAATGGGTACCTCTACTGTGTTGGCGGCGCAACCAATGGTGGCCTTGTCAGCAAGGTGTTCTATGCTCAGTTGTCCTCAAGCGGAGTGGGTCCCTGGACGGAGACGACGGACTACGGGGCGGCCTCTGGAGATGCAGGGACTGGAGGTATCACAGGGTTTCAACACGCCTGCGTCGCTGACAGCGGCTACGTTTACTGCGTAGGAGACGCTTACGGGACCTCGCAGGTCTTCTATGCCCAACTCTCCTCGTTCGGCGTAGGGCCGTGGAAAGAGACAACCGACTTCGGGGCCACTTCCGGGGATACCGGCGCTGGGGGTCTGAAGATCGCTTCCACAGCCTGCGTCGACAGCAGTGGATACACCTACTGCGTGGGCGGGACCCTCTCCTTCAAGCCCGTTAGCGATGTGTTTTACGCACAGCTGACCTCGTCGGGGGTGGGCGCTTGGACGGAAACGACGGACTATGGCGCGTCGAGCGGTAGCAGCGGAAGTGGTGGAGTGCCCATCTATGGTACTACTTGTGCAGAGTATGCCGCGAATATCCTATGCATCGACGGCGACACCACAGGGAACACAGGAACAAACGGTGTGTACTTCGCACAGGACCCTGGGCTTCTCAAGTGGCTAGCCAGCCAGACTCCGTTTCCGGAGGATGCATACTGGATATTGTGCGCGATGTACTATGGACCGGAATACGCCTTCATGTTCTGCTACGGCGGCGGTGACCAGGGGTACTCAGCCCCAGTCCAGCCGACCTCTACCGCAAGCAGCACGAGCACCAGCTCCAGCAGCACCACTACGACCAGCGCGTCGACGACTTCCGCAACAAGCACAGCCATCACTTCGACGACGACGTCGACTACTAGCCCTACTGAGCAGACCTCCGTGACAACGACGGTTACGCCGAGCACAACCTCCACCACTACAACGCCCGTGGTGCCGCCCCCACCCGGATCATTCCCACTGATTCCTGTGGCGGCAATCCTGATAGTGATCCTCGGAGGCGTCGGTTTCTTCCTATGGCGGCGAGGGTCGACTACTGAGAAGCCACCGCCTCCGCCCCCCACCGTCACTCCTCCTCCGACTCCTGTAGCGCCGCCGCCTCCCGGGCTCTACACCCATGCCCCCGGCTGCCAGATCAAGTCATACTGGTTACTCGACATGCTGGACCTGAATATCTTCCCCAGCAAGAGCCCATCGACTTTCACTACCCGCCCTGACGAGCCGGTCCTTCTCAGGGCGTGGGGGACAGACTCGCACTTTCTTGTCCACGAATGCAACTGTCCAGGGGTGGACGGAGACAAGAGCCGGGAAATCATCAGGATGAAGGCAAAGACCCTGATCCAATGGGAAATCGTCCAAGGCCAAGGCGGATTCGTAGATTTCTCTGGCGCCAAGCCGACGCAGACTGACGCCTGCGAGGAGGTGCTCTTCCAGCCCCCGAAGCTTGCCGACGATTCAACAAAGACAGTCACGATTCAGGTGACCATAAAACATGACGACCCCGGCAAAACGCCAACCGACCACTCCGTCACATCCAGAATCATTCTGGCGATCTCGAGGAGACCGGTCTCCGAGGATGATGAGAAGAAGTTCGAGTACCGCTACGCCTACAAGATAGAGCCTGGGCCCGGAGTGAAATCAGATCCTCCTCCGACACTACTGGGAGTATGCATTCCCTCGCATGCCTGGGCACAGGTCGACCCCATTGACGCTTCAATCTACAAGTTCCCCAGGAAAGTCAAGCCAGGGGAGTTCGTGAGGGTGGGCGCCATGGGGAGGGACGTCGACCGGATCACCCTGACCTGCACCCCTAGCGGCAAGGGCCCCTGCACAACCCCGGCGGAGAAACAACTCGTCCTAGGCGACCCGGTTGAGTTCGCATGGTTCGCGGACAAGGGGAGCTTCCCACTCGATGAAGCGTATCGGAAGGAGCACGGGACGGCGGTCACAAGGGCTATGGACGAAGGGCAGATAGTGGTCTGGCACGCCCCCGAGGAGCCGGGGTTCGCGAGAATCAAGGTCCAGGTCACGGACTCGAAACGCCAGTACATCGACCCTCCTATGGACCTATTCGCTGACGTGGAGATCGTGGGGCCTGAACCTCCGCCGCCTCCTCTGGTCACGCCACCCCCGGCCCCGGTCACTAGGACGAAGGAAAGGAAGTGCGACATAACTTCGAAGAAGTCGCCTTCTGACTTCGCCTGCGACGTGGCAATCACCGACGCATGGACCGACCCGAACGGCAAAGGGGAGAGCCTCCGGAACTCGATAACGAAGTCGCTGGGGCACTCCTGGGACCCCGAGCTGCCAGGGACGGCGGTCGCGGTGTCGGACGGAGCGTGTGTCGGGGGGAGCGTAAGCGCCGCTGCGAACCTGAGGGTGATCCGCCAGTTCGCAGACCTGGGGATGCCTGACTACACCACGCACCTGGTGGCCAGCGAAGAGGGCTCCACAGGCGTCGAAATAGAGGTGCATGCGTCGCCGGGGTCGACCGGGAGGATCTGCGCAGGCACGCTGATTGCGCTCAAAGCTCACTCCTCAGTCCTGGATATTCCGCTCCTGCTCTATGAAGGACTCAAGGCCATAGACGAGACGAAGGAGCAGATCAAGGAGGCCAAGGAGCCCATGGAATGGTACGAAAAGGTCGAGGGGTGGATGGAGGACGGGTTCAACTACGCCAAGGAGATAGGCAAGAAGGCGGGGAAGCTCCCGCTGAAGGCCATCAACAAGATCAGGGACTTCATAGTGAACGCGAAGGTCGAAGTGGAAGCAGGGGGGGAGATGCAGGTCTACGGCTGCACTGGCCTGAGAATCGAGGCGAAGACTTCGAAGAAGCTGGAGATAGAGAAGGGTACCGTGAAGGAGCCGAGCCCCGAATCGGAGGGGCAGACCCCATTCGTTAATGACCGAGTGGAGAGCGCCATAGGTACCTGCACGGCGGTCGACCGTCTAAGCCTGCGGATTAGCGGGAAGGTGGATGTGAGCGGGGAGGCGTTCTATGGAGGCGCCGGGGACGCGACTGTCGACTCACTCTGGGCCGTCGGCTGGATAGCATCTTGCTGTGGGAAGAGCGAAGCGACGGGGATGGACATAGCCTTCGGGCAGTCGGTCCCCAATTTCGAATTCAAGACCTCCTTTGCAATAACTCCCGAGATGCGCCTGAAGTACCCTGACACAAGCGAAGCGGCGATACGGAACACAATACTCACTCAGATGAAGGACAAGCTGAGCGAGATGAAGGATCAGGTCTCATACTTCTCGCCCTGTGACGACCCTGAGTCGGCAGAGGAAGCGATCAGGAAAGCGCTGTCTTCGTGGTACATCTGGATCCAGAACGAGATAGGGCTCTTCGTGGAGACCCCGACCGAGCCTCCCGACTGGACCACGTTCCTTGAAGACGTTCTCTACGAACCCTACGGGAAGAAGGAAGAGTAGGACCAGGCCCGGTCTACTTCCTGGTTGCGAAGGCGACTCCGGCCAGCATTAGCCCCCCGCCGGCCATCACGCCCAAGGTCACCGGCTCGCCCAGAAGTATCGCACCGCCGACGACGCTGATTATCGGTATCAGGTAGAGCTGGATGGAGAGCCTGGTGACGGCACCCCTGCTGATGAGAGTGTAGAACATCAGGTATCCGAAGACAGTGCTGAGAAGCGAGAGATAGAGCACACTGAACCAGCCGTAGAAGTCGAGGGCTGAGATTTGGGAGAAGAAGCTCCCAGAAAGCAGAGGGAGCATCATTGCAGTGCCAACGAGACCCACCGTTATGGTGGTAGGCGCAGACCCGTACTTGTGGACGAGCGGCTTGCTCAGCACGGCGAAGAGGGCGTAGCAGAAGGCGGTGACTAGGGCCTCGGCGATGCCTCCGAAGGACGAAAAGTCGCTTACCGATATGGACCCTGTTGAGAGGACCGCCGTCCCTACTATAGCAAGGGCGAGCCCTAACAGTATGTTGCGTCCTGCCTTTTCGTCAAGAAGCGTGTAGGAGAGGACTACAATGAAGATTGGACCGAATGCGATGAGCAGGGCGGAGAGCCCCGCGGAGAGGGTGGTCTCAGCGTAATTCAGAGAGAGGTGGTACCCGGCGACGTTCGCCAAAGCCATCAAGATAAGGCGCGGGATGTCCTTCCGCTCAAACTTCGCTTTGGGCCTCCCGATGATGGGAAGGAGGATCAGGAAGGGGACGCTGGCCACGAGCCAGCGGATGAGGGCTAGATTCACCGGTGAAAGCTCGGTATCCGCCTGTTTGATGGCGACGAAGGCCATCCCCCAGATCACGCTCAGTACGGCAAGGCCAGAGTATGCAGTGACACTCTTTCGTAGCTGGGACATGTTCATTCAGTTGAGGTGTCGGCGGGCCAGAACTCTCTCGGTTGAAAGGAGGGCCTTCTTCCTGTTAATGCCGAGTCCATATCCGCCGAGACTTCCGTCCTTTCTGATCACCCTGTGGCAAGGGATGATCAGAGGCACGGGGTTCGAGGCGCAGGCATTTGCCACTGCCCTGATTGCTTTGGGCTCGCCGATCAGCTCGGCCACTTCGCTGTAGCTCCGAGTCTCCCCGAACGGAATGTCACGCAGCGCAGTCCACACACGGAGCTGGAAGCCTGTCCCTTTGACGTCAACTGGTAGCCTCACCTCTTGTCCGTTTAGATAGTCGTTCAGCGCGTGGAGGAAGTTGCTGGCCCTTTTGCCCTTGGCGAGCCTCGCCCTCGGGAACTCGGACCTGAGCGATTGTGTCAGGTCAGTATCGTTCTTCCCGGCCTTTACCGAGCATATGCCGTGCTCCGTCGCAGCAACCAGAACCCGGCCGATGGGCGAGTCGCCCGTCGCGTACATGATTCTGGTGCCCTCACCTCCGTTCTTGTATGTGGCAGGCGTCATGCCGAGCCTCGTCTTGGAGTCCTCATACAGCCAGCTCTGCGCCGAGTAGCCTGTGCCTCTGAGAGCCGAGACCACTGGCTCTCCCTTTGCCAGCCTGGCCCTCAGGTCGCTGAGCCTGCACTCTTCAAGGTACTTGCGTGGGGACATATCCATCACGTCGCTGAAAATCC
>Ga0187771_10000919_pt1 | contig 19027 bp, 13 predicted proteins | sample 0116_SJ02_MP15_1_FD_133139 | JGI IMG/M metagenome (GOLD analysis project Ga0187771, IMG submission 133139) | Tropical peat soil microbial communities from peatlands in Department of Meta, Colombia - 0116_SJ02_MP15_10_MG | ecosystem: Environmental > Terrestrial > Soil > Wetlands > Peat | place...
AGCCGTTCGTGTTACGAGGCGGTTGCGCGATGGTATTTAGACCCACGATATGGCCGGCCATCACCGAATGGCGTAGTGCATGCTGACGAGACGAAAGACAGAATACCCGATACACTCGCGATCAACAGGATTAAATATAAACTATGGCATGAGTTGTACAATTATCAAATGTTACGCGAAGTACCTCTGGATGAGAGCTGGAAGAATATGCAATATGTGGAAAGGTACCGGTCAGCGGAAAAAGGGGTAGAGGAGTTCGCCTACATCGGGCAAGAAATACTCGCCACCGGAAGCACTTCTGAGCACTACGTCAAGACCGGTCAGTGGTGCAAACAGGACTGGAGAGACAAGAAAATGAGGTTGTTGGAGGTCTCCCCGGAAATTATTGCACTTTTCAGGGGCGTGTTCAATCCCGAATTGACAAAGTCATCGCTACTCCCTCGCTCCTGTCAAAGGTGAAGAGTAGTAGCTCTCAAACATGCATGCATGATACGGCAAGTTTTTTGTGACTGCTTCAACTGCCTGTCATTACCCACTCGGTGAAGCCTTCAATTTCATAAAAATTAACGCTCGAGAATTTCAGGATGAAGAGCTCGCGCAGAGCTACACCCAAAAACTATTACCTTCCTGCCACAGGATCCTTATCGACGGCATCTGCAAAGACGCATCTGCAATCTGATCAATATGAGTTCACTACCCCTTGAAACATGCAACGTTTGAATACACAGGCCTTCGTGGCTTTTCGCGCCGGATAGGGCAAACACCTCTTGCCGCTGGGATTCTCCTCCTCGCGCAGCGAGGAGAAAACGCAAAGATGAGCCACCGAGGCACGAGGTCGACCCGAACGTTTTGTTGGGCAAGGTTCTATGACCTTCATGTCGTTCTGCCATAGCCTATCCCTGCTATCATTCCCCTCCGAGTCGCCACGTTATATGGATACTTGTGGTCATCCACGACGCCCCTCCTCAAATCCATTGCGTCGTGGTCGGTTTGCTTCATGTTCCCGTACGCGACTACTTAGGGGCTATGGCCTTCTGCGGCGCTGTACGATTCACGTTCTCTTCGAAGTTCTGAATAAAGAGGTGATCAAGAATCTGGACGGTCAGGATGATCGCCAAAGCGCTGTTCAGCCTTCTCTTCAACAGGGAGTTGGAGGAAAGCAGCTTCACAACCCAACGCAATGCAAGGATTTGTCGATAGCTGAAAATGCCGCTTTTCGCGATGGCTTTGCGGCTGAGATATTTATCGAAAAGGGCATCCAGCCCGGGACATCGCCCCTTTTCGATCCACAAAGGCGGGGCAGAATAGGGCCATTTCCCCCGGGAGTAGATGGCCTCGGTGAGTCGCTCCTTAAAGGCTTCCCGCAGCACGTATTTCTCAACACCACCGTGAATCTTGAAACGGTCCGGGATGCTTCGCGCCGCCGCAAAGAGATGGTGGTCCAGGAAAGGAGTCCTGCCCTCGATGGAATGTCCCAATTCAGGGCGATCGCCAAGGACAGTGAGCAGGTAAGGGGCAAGCATGTTCTTGATCCAAGCATACTGCATTTTCCTCGCCAACGACCGCCCTTCCGTCTGATCCCGGTCGATGCGCGGCACAAGCCTCCGGAGGGGATGGCGTGCCTTAAGCCGGGGCCTGTGTTTCCTGTCGAAAAAGCTGAGAATGCGTTTTTGGACTTTCGGCGACATCATGAAATTATAATCCGGCATGGGTACAAAACCGAGCGTTTCCAGCATCCCACCTGTCTGCGAGCGCTTCGGCGCTCCTTGCTCTTTCAGCTTGTTTACCATCTGATCGAGGAGCGAGCCTTTCCCCGACTGGAAAATAATATATCCGAGGAACACCTCATCAGCTCCCTCCCCGGTGAGGATGACTTTTACGTGCTTGCGCGCGAGACTCGACAGCATGAATTTTCCAACGCCGTGAAAATTGCTAAAGGGCAACTCCGTCACCCAGATGCAATCCTCGGCATTTGCCAGGAGTGCTTCGGGACCGCACTCGATGGAGTGGAACTCCGCCCCAATCTTCGCCGCCATCTCCCGCGACAGCCGGTCCTCGTCGAATGCCTCGTCCTGCGGGAATGAGATATTGAACGCCATCACCTTTTCGCGGTGATATTTGGCAACCGTGGCCGCGACGATTGCCGAATCGATCCCCCCGCTGAGGTAGACGCCTACGGGAACATCGGCTCTGAGGCGCAATCGCACGGCCTCATCGAATTTCTCCCGAACCATTGCCAGACAACGGTCAAAAGCCATTTCATTTCCTGCGTCTATTTCTGCCGGCAGATCACAGTCCCAGTAACGCTTCATTTCGTATGTGCCTTCTCTCAGGTTCGCCATGAGCAGACATCCTGGCGGAACGGCTTCGACCGCCTCGAATATCGAATCAGGGATTACCATGCTGAAAAAATCGCGTATGGCTTCAATATCGAGCCGGGGAGTGAGCAATCCAGTTGCCATCATTGCCTTAGCCTCCGATGCAAAGAGCAGACGTCCATCCTGATCGTTGAAGAAAAGCGGCTTGATCCCGAATCGATCTCGGACAGCCAGCAATTTTTGGTCGCGCCGGTCATAGAGGAGGAAGGCAAACTCACCACGAAGGTGTTCGACAAAAGCGAGGCCGTGTTGCTGGTACAAATGGATGATCACTTCGGAGTCGCTGCGGGTGCGGAACGCGTGACCGTCATAGATCAGCTCTTCGCGCAGGCGTTCGAAATCGTAGATCTCACCGTTACAGACGAGGACGATATCCCTGTCCTCCGAATAGAGGGGTTGGGCCCCGCTTGCAAGATCGATGATGGAAAGCCGCGCATGACCCAGGGCGACGGGGAATTCGGGATCAAGGAACATACCGCTGCCGTCTGGACCGCGATGGTGCATCGAATTGATAGCTTGCTGCAGTGCCTGTTCGGAAACGGAATGGCCCGTCACCCCCACGATTCCGCACATATCACACCTCCCATGGAGTTTGGCCTTTCTTGGGATTCTCCCCTCGCACAGCGAGGCAAGAGCTATATTGAGCAGACCCCCTGGTGACTCCTGTTTTTCGGAGTTCTCTCCTTCAGTTATGAACGTGCTATTTACTTATGGCAATTTCGATCATATATTTGTTTTTAGAGATGTCACCCATTTTGACAAGATATTCTGAAGGTAAAAATTAACATTTTTGAAACGCAATAGTCAATGGTTCAATAAATTGCAACGCCGCGTGAAGATATGTTAAATAGGGGATACATAACCAGATCAGGATAGCAGGGAACATATTTATTGTAATCTGCCCCGAACAGAAATATCCTGCTAAGCGTGTGCTTTACGATCTCGGTTATCGCGCCTGGCGCACGCGCTGGTGAACCTGGATGCGCATCCCCTTCGCATAACCACTCGCCATGTAAGCTGTGGTGTGCATGATCGCGAAACGGCCCTTCCGGTCGAGAGCAATGAGGCCGGCCTGGCCGTGAATGCGAAGAAGGGCTTTTAGAGCTGCACGAGCTGCTGGAACAGGTGTCCCATCCACCATCAGTAAACAAGTCTCTTTTGCGAGCGATCTTCTCAGGATGTGCTCTCCTGACCCCGTGCAGGAAACGGCGCCGCTTCCGTTCTCCGCATAGGTCCCGGCGCCAATGATCGGCGAGTCCCCCACCCGTCCTGGGAGCATCGCATAGGTTCCGCCGGTGGATGTTCCCGCAGCCAGACTTCCTCTTAGATCCAGCGCAACTGCTCCCACGGTGGAGAAATATTTCCGGTAGAGGCGGACGACCCTGCCTTCCCGCCGAAGGAGCTTTTTCAATTTCTCCCGCGATTCCTTTGATGGCCTAGGCAGCCGCGTCAGACCTCGTGCGATCCTGCGCGCACCCAAATCCGTCATGAGCACATGTGGGGTGTCCATGACCCTTCTCGCCGCTTGAATGGGATTGCGAAAGCCTTCAAGACCGGCAACTGCCCCGGCTTTCATTTCTGTTCCTTCCATGAGCGAGGCATCGAACCTCTGGACGCCGTCGAGCTGAAGCACTCCACCCAATCCCGCGTTGAACATGCCCGAGTTCTCCATGACGGTTACCGCCGCGACTACGGCGTCAAGGCTGCAGCCCCCGTTCAAAAGGATCGCGTAGCCTTTTGCAAGAGATTCCGTGAGGACATCGAGAGTTTTTTTTGAGGGCGGTTTATATCCAGCGCCACCATGCACGAGGATAACGGGATTCGCTATCATGGCTTGAGCGTACAATAACGGAAGGGAAAATGCAACAGAGTTCAGCTTGACCTGAAGCAAAATAACGGCGGGGACGATTCATAATTTCGGCGTTAAACGTACATCACCAATACTGGCAACCTCGTGAAATTCAGGAAGTTCTTGTTGTCAGAAAAGCCTTATCGTACTGTCCAAAATTCAAACAGCATGCTTCATATCCAAAAAATTCTGGCCTTCCGACCTTCATCTACTGCGGGGTAAAGCAAATTTATGAGGATGGTGCACACTGCCAGCTCAAATGTACACGCTCGTATTATGGCTAGTACATGCCTAAGATGAAAATGATCCCTTCTCATTTCTCATCCTCAGCATACCCGATCGTCTGTCCGAACAGCGGTCGCTGATGCGGTTTCAGCTTGACAGCTTCCGCAAATGCAGCCTTATTACAATTGTGAAACCACGAAGCCAGTCCGAGCGAAGATGATGCCAGATACACGTTTTGCGCGATGAGGCCAGTGTCGACGAAGTAGTATGATTTCTGGATCTCCGGATCATAGAGCCCCGGTTCCTGGAATCCCGCTTTCTTGAATTTGTCGATATAGACGACATAGATGAAACGAACGGGAGCGTTTGCCCCGGCCTTTCCCTGCCCTGGCCCGATCGCCAGAGCACGGCTGTCTCCGAAAGCAACCGGAGACAGACGGTGAGACTCTGGTTCATACAGATACGTCCCTTCCTCCTTGGCGACATAGATGCAGATTTCCTGTGAATTACTGGCGGAGCCGGCAGTCCTACCCGGGCCTCCGAAAGGTCCCTTGAGGCGGTTGACACCCTGTGCTGCCCAGAGGATGTCCGATAGAATCTGCAAAGAGATCTTCCGCCCGCCGATGGCGCGGGACGTCCTTCTGACCTTCAGCGCCTCAAAGATCGTCAGGCAACGGTCAAAGACGGGTTTGGGAAGTAAAATGGGCTGGAGATCTCTGCTCGCGCTTTTGTTCATGACATTCCTCCGGGTCCGCCGGTTCACCAGGATTTCTTCAGCAGACGGCTCTCCGATTCGCCACGGGGTTCAGAAAGGATCATCGCTCCGTCTCCATGGAAAATCATTTCGGCATCGTTCTCTAGTTCCCTGATGACGGACGGCAGGTAGTCCGAGAGATTGATCCCTCTAAACGTGAGGTGGGCGGCGTCACGTCCTTTCCTGTTTAATCCAGTATCGACCATGGGTGGAACGATTTCAATGACCCTCACCGATGTGTCACTGAGCTGTTGCCTCAGCACGAGGGTGTAGGTGTGAATCGCTGCCTTTGTCGCGCTGTAGACGGGCGTTATGAGCAACGGCATGAACCCGAGACCTGAGCTCACGTTGATGACCGCGGCCGATGGCTTGCTCATCAGGTGGCCTATGAAGAGAGCTGTCAGCTCAACCACGGAAACGAAATTGATGGCAATCTCGTCTTCCCCTGATTTGAGTTCGTCATAACCTTTCTTCAGATCGACATATCTCTGGATGCCGGCGTTGTTGACCAGGATATCGAGGTCGGGGAAACGGCGCATTACTTCTGCCGCGAGATTTTTCCTCTGCAGGCCATCCCCGACATCACAGGGCAGTGCCGTGATCCCCGGGAACTTTTCTTCCACCGCTGCAAGCCTTCTCCTGTCTCGTCCGCAGACGATGACCCTGCTTCGACAACGGTAGAACGCCTCGGCAATGCCGAGGCCGATACCGCCGGTACCTCCCGTCACGAGGACGGTTCTGCCTGACAGTTTCATAGTAGCTCCTCACCGGGGACATAAGGGCAGATACGGTCCTCAACAGGAGGACGTTGCCTCATCATTCTCGTATCTATGAACTTAATACGGCCTAAAAAGAATTCTTCAGTAATGGTTACGGATCACCTCTTCTGCATGGGGAGTACTCCTCATTTCCTTCATATGTACTATATATGGTAGATGGAAATCATGTGAGCTCTTGAACACTAATTTGTATGTAGCCATCATGCAATACCGGGAATCCGTTGTTAGCTGGCTTCGCGAATAAGGTACCGTGATGTATCTGCTTATGATAGGATAGCGCAGGCCTCAACTTCAAAAATGCATATCGGCCCATCTTGCGAAACGTGCATAGTTCTGGATGACGTTATCACCAACAACCTCACCCCGGATGCTAGACAGCCATATCGCTTACTTCCCCTGGACAGAATAATTTTCGCTGATCCTCTTTTAAACCAACGGTAACAGGCTACTGAAATCATTATCAATCTTCATCATATCTAAATAAAGAGAGATCATGCCCCGATGATGGGTTTGGTGATTAAATATGTGCAGAATTGATCCTCCGACATTTTTCTTGACTGTTTCTCCTTTAGCATTCGCAAATGATATTATTTTTTCTAAATCACTTTCCGTAATCTCACCTGTAAACATAATCAGTTTTCTATCCAGTTCTTCCCTTTTAGATATATAGTCGGCAATATCATCAAAAGGCTTAGAGTTATAGTTTAAGTCCTGATCAAAAAGGGAATCTTTTGTAAATTGAAAATCTCTGAATTGACCAAATCTTTTCAGCCATCTGTAATCCGAAATATAAATATGACTGCATAATTGCTTTATAGTCTTGAAGTATCCTGCAAACTCTTGATTCCACTGTGCGTTGCTTAAATTACGAATTATGCCATCCATTTTTTGGTTAGCTATTTGATTATACTGTGCCAAGAATATGCATGTCTTACTATCCATATAACCTCCTGATCGGGAACAGGGGGCAGGTACGACCCCTAATTCTTCTTGAATTTATGATTTTTTATACAGCCTTAAGAGAGCTTTTCGTCCATGATTAAGAACAACTTCTTCGGGATGAGGATTACTCGTCATCTTCCATATGTTTGCCAAATATGATTTCGGGAATGCCATGCTTTTTTTGAACTCTCCTCCTATGTAGCCTCGGGTCAAATACCGGGAATCCGTTGCTATATAGTTTAGCAGAAAAAGATGCCATGAGGGATCTGTTTCATGAGAGGATAGTCGCAGTCTTCAACTTCAATAAAGCATAGTGGCACATAGTGCTAAAAATACCTAGTTCAGGACGTCAATGTTTACAAGGAACTTGATCACACTATGCGTGATACATTTCTCACCTCGAATGGAATTCGTATTTTTTGTACGGTTCTCCTCCCTCTCTACAATATCAATTCTATGTTGAAGGCAACAAATTCCGTTCGCAATAGGCACTTGAGCGAATGGAGCGGAATGACCTGAGCTTTACCAGTTGAGCTTTGTTGCCTAACGCAAAGCACGGTGACCTACGACGATGTGAGCCGAGGATGCGTGTCTGAACGAAGCAGCTTGTCACGGAATGGATGCTGAGTGGAGCAACAAGACACATAAGAGGGCTGTTCCTCTGTGGCTTGTCAACGATCTTGAACAGCAATCTCCTTGCACTTAACTCCAAATTTTTCGACGCCCTTTAAAAGAGTCGTGACATGCGTTGGAGATGTCTTATCCCTATAGTCCGACTTGAGCTCCAAAACGCAAAATTTTAAGCTCTGCACAGCTATGTCCATAATATGTTACGGCCGTCTGACAATCCAAAAAACATCTTGTGAGGCAGTGAAAGCTGACGTGATATGGGTTTCAACGACATTCACACGATGAACAGGCTTAGGAAATCGTTTACATAACTGGGTAAAAGAAAAACAGCGCTGAAGAGAAATTAAATTTATAACTCATTGTTAAAAAATAAATAATAAGATGGTATTAGCTTTGCATATTTTAGTCTGCTGAAACTTTTGGTTGTCAAAAATCCAGGGGTAAAAGATACCGTTTAACCATAAGTTTTATTCCAAATAAGCAATAGTAGCATAGGTGTGAGTAGCCATGCTGCTACTACACATCAGGTAGCATCACCGCAAAGATGATAGTGTCTCAATTAAGAAAGGAGGAAGAATGGGAATTAAATTTATGCTGTTTGCGGTCATGGTAACAGGAGTTCTAATCGGTTGCAGTTCAACAACGAAATTCACGAGGGAACTGCTTATAACATCCGAGCCGGCGGGGGCGGTAGTGTATATGGACGGTGACAAAGTTGGGGAGACGCCCCTGAAGATCCAGACGTTCTTTACGTGGAACAAGGACTCACTCTACGATTCCTTGCTGCGACGGGTTGTTCAGGTCAAAAAGGATGGTTATGTGCCCCAGACCCGCGACCTCTATCCAATCGATATGCCGAACATTGCGTTTTTCTTGATCCCGGATAACGCTCAAGGCAATGAAAAAGGAAGGATAAAATGAAGAATATTTTCGGTGGTGTCCTCTTCTGTTTTATTTTATTGGCTGGCTGCGCAACCACTTCAACCATCACTGTAAAAACAGATCCCGCGGGTGCTCATATTTATCTCGATGGGAAAAGTATGGGGCAGACGCCCGCAACAATTAAGGTGAAGTTTTCTGAAAATGCGCAGCTGGTAACTGAAAAAAAGATACTCGCTGTGCAACTGCCTGGATACCGGGAGAGAAAGGAAGTAATTTCCCTGGAAGGCACACCGCAAATGACGTTGGAATTCCTGCTTGTGCCTGAATTAAAAAAATCGACTACCCAGGTTGTCAGCAAAACGACGGCGACAACGACAGCGCAATTATCACAGGAAACTAAATCTGTGCGGCATTAGTCAGCTCACGGACTATAAAGATTAACTCCACTGCAATGGTCTCGAGTAGCGAGACCATGAAGGGAGATGAGAATCACCCTTAATTACAGGAAACGCCGACTGCATGATCCATCATGCATTCTAATATCAATCCCCGATTTGGATTTCGTTTGTTTCACCGACAGTCTGTACTGGCATTAGCAACAAGAGTAACGAATTCCTGTTGTAATATGATAATTGCATGCGAGTCGAACATTCTCGCAAGCGGAAATCGTGTTAGCTCAATAGAAAGTTTCTCTTGCGAACCACTCTGACAAGCTCAATAGTGATCTTAAATCTGCTTTTGCTTGAACAAGAAGCTAGTGCCAACTTTGAATTCTCCTTCCATTTTTGCATACCCTATTTGATCCTGTCATGCATATCATTGATTTAAAAAGACAATCTCCCTTATAAGTCTATAGATATCAAGAGGAAGATTTTCACCGAATAATTGTTATCCTTTAAATATCGCTTACTTATCCAAAATTAAATTACATACGATTTTGCGTTACTTTCTTTATACCTAATTAACATGATGCCTGCTGTACGTCTATGTTTTTTTTGCGTTCATCGTTTTGTTCGTTAGGTTTCAATGGGCGTATGTACCAAGGTCGATTTGTTTTTTATCGGGCTTACGTTCAAAATCAGCGTAGCTTTACCTGTGCTTTACGCGGATTGGATAGCGCTGCCGCCAATACACACAAATCACCCATTTTTTGCGCTGAGTCCCCAGACAGCTCTGCCCTCTCTTCGGTCAGGATTATACGGTTGTGTCTTATGATAGAATAACTGTATGGCATCCACCACCGATGGCAAGTTCAACCAGATCAAAAGCCCACAAGCAAGATTTCTCATTGCTATTGTGCTTGCAATTGTCGCTTTTACCCTTTGGCAACAGGTCAGCGGACCGCCAGGTCCGGAGCGCCGCATCATCACCTACACTGAATTTCTGAAGCAGCTCGACGCCTCAAACATCAAGTCCATATCCATAAAAAAACTGCGAGTGAACGGCGAATTCGTTAAAAAAACGGAGATCAAGCCCGTTGATTCACCGAACGCCGTATCAGTGCAATATTTCCAAACAAACCTTCCTAATTTTCAAGGCGAGGAATTACTGACCAAGCTCAACGCGAAAAACGTGGCCATTACCGTAGAGCCCGCGGAACAGAGTCCATCGTTGTGGGATTTCGCTCTCAGCATGCTTCCCTGGGTGCTGATCATTGGTTTCTGGGTCCTGATGATGCGGCGGGCCCAGCAAATCCAGGGAGGCGCGGGAGGGCTTTTCACGTTCGGCCAGAGCAAAGCCAAGCTCTATGAGGTCAAGCAGTCCAAGGTGACGTTCAAGGACGTTGCGGGGCTTGATAACGTGAAACGCGAACTCATGGAATCAATCGAGTTCCTAAAAGATCCGGCGAAATATGCGAAGATCGGAGCCAAGGTGCCGAAGGGCGTTCTGCTGGTCGGACCGCCCGGTACGGGGAAGACATTGCTCGCGCGGGCCTCGGCCGGAGAGGCGGGCGTTCCGTTCTACAGTATCAGCGCATCGGAGTTCATCGAGATGTTCGTCGGCGTCGGTGCATCGCGGGTTCGCGACATGTTCAAGAAGGCGCGTGACACTCATCCCAGCATCATTTTCATCGACGAGATCGATGCCGTGGGACGAACGCGAGGGACGGGCTTCGGTGGAGGTCATGACGAACGGGAACAGACGCTGAACCAGCTGCTGAGTGAGATGGACGGCTTTTCCCCCCATGAAGAGGTCATTGTCATGGCGGCGACGAACAGACCTGACATTCTCGATCCGGCGCTCCTCCGGCCTGGCCGGTTCGACAAGCATATCGTCGTGGACCGGCCGGGATGGAAGGAGCGCAGGGCCATCCTCGACGTCCATGTGAAGAATAAGCTTCTCGCCGAGGACGTGGACCTCGATACGATTGCCCGGGGAACTCCGGGCATGACCGGAGCCGATCTCGAGAACCTCGCGAACGAAGCTGCCCTCGTGGCGCTCAGAAAGAACCAGACGGTCATTCACATGCGCGACTTTGAGGAGGCACGGGATACGATTCTCATGGGCATCGTGCGCGAAGAGACGATCACGGACAAGGAAAAGAAGATCACTGCCTACCACGAAGCGGGCCACACACTCGTGGCGCTGGAGCTGCCGGGAACGGATCCGATCTACAAGGTGACCATCATCCCACGAGGGATGGCCATGGGAGTTACGCAGCTCCTACCCGAGGAGGACCGCCATTACTATCCCCGGACCTACCTCATGAACAAGCTAAGTGTCGCGCTCGGCGGCAGGAGCGCAGAGAAGATCGTTTTCAACGACGTGAGCAGCGGCGCCCAGAGCGATTTGAAAGAAGCCACCTCACTTGCGGAGAAGATGGTGGCCCAGTGGGGCATGAGCGACAAGGTTGGGCCGGTTAACCTGGGGAGAGGGGAAGAGAACCCCTTCCTGGGAAGGGAACTCGCGCAGCCCAAGCGCTACAGTGACGAGATGGCCTGGATCATGGACCAGGAGATTCAGCGGCTGATTAAAGAAGCAGAAAGCATTGCCATGGGTATCCTGATGAAAAACAGGCGCATCCTCGATCCCCTTGCAGAGGCGCTCATGAAGGAAGAGGTTCTTGACAGGGCGGACATTGACCGTATCATTACCGAAGCCAAGGCAGGGGGGACGGAGGAGAAGCGGGATGCCTGATTCCGTGAGCTTTTGAGAAAGTATGACCCTGTGCGACACGCATGGGTTACCAGGTATCCGTGCAATCATCAACAAGTGAAGGCATGCGAGGGTTCCCATGAACAATTCCCGCGGTGTCGTGGTATGGTTACTTCCGTTCCTCATTGGATTACTTGCCGGCGCGGTAATGCAGCGCTATATTATTTTCGATCCCGTACCGTCCTCCGTCATTTCGAAAAAGGCAGTTTCTGACTTCAAGCTGATGGCTGAGGCTTGGAATGCGATCGATGAGTACTACGTTGACCGAGCCAGCGTGAAGCCCCGGTCGATGGCCTACGGTGCCATCGCAGGCATGGTGAACTCCCTGGGAGACACGGGCCACAGTACGTTTCTTGATCCCGCGATGGTGCAGGCCGCGCAAATGATAGAAGAGGGGAAATTTGCGGGCATCGGGGCGGAAATCCAGAAGAAGGACAACCAGATCGTGATCGTGGCGCCGATGGACGGAACGCCGGCGCAAAAGGCAGGCCTCCACCCAGGCGACATCATCGTCAAGGTAGATGGCGTCAACACGTCAGGTCTTTCGCTCCAGGAAACGGTCCGGAAAATTCTCGGCCCGGCCGGTACCCGCGTCACCCTGACGATCAAGGATCCCAAAACAGAGAAGATGCAGGAGATCGTCATCACGCGTGCGAATATTTCTCTCCGAAGTGTGACTTGGCACATGCTGCCGGGAACGTCCGTCGCGCATCTGCGGATCGCTCTCTTCAGCAAGGACACGTCCCCTGACGTGGAAAGAGCGCTTTCCGAGATCGAGCAGCGCGGCGCAACGGGTCTTGTCCTCGACCTCCGGAACGATCCCGGCGGGCTGCTGGATATGGCGGTGGGTGTTGCCAGCCAATTCCTCAAGACGGGACCGGTGCTCCAGGAAAAGAACGCGAAAGGCGCAATTCACCTGGTGCCTTTGACATCCGGAGCGAAAACATGCCGTTTGCCTATGGTCGTCTTGATTAACATCGGAACCGCCAGTGCTTCCGAGATCGTTGCCGGCGCACTCCAAGATGCAGGACGCGCGACCATCGTAGGTGAGACTACCTTCGGCACCGGGACCGTCCTGAACAGCATTCCTCTGTCTGATGGCTCGGCAGTGTTGCTCGCCGTCATGGAATGGCTCACTCCGAAGGGACGAACGATCTGGCACAAAGGCATCACGCCCGACGTGGCGGTTCCTCTTCCTGCCGGCGCATCGCCGCTCGTTCCGTCGGCAGAAGGCGGAATGACAAGCGCGGAACTGCATGCCTCGCAGGACGTGCAGTTGATGGGTGCGCTCGGCGTGCTCGAACACACGATGAGGAATGGACGACCGAAGACATAAGCCCCTGCGCAAGAAAGTTATGGCGTTCCTCCCGGGAGTACAACACTCTACGATCTGTTGGAGATATTGGATCCTTCTATAGTCCGCCGTGAACTCCAAAATGCACCATCTCAAGCTCTTCAGAGCGATGTCCACCGTAGAATACGTCTCGTCAGACAATCCAAAAAACGCCTTGTGAAGTGGTGAAGGCTGATGTGCCATTGGTTTCAAGAGAATCATAAGATGAACAGGATTAGGTAATCGTTTACATAACTAGGTAACAAAAACAACATCGGAAAAGAAAAGCTGCAGAGATAACTCATTGATGAAATAAAAAAAAACGACTTGGCATCAGGTTTGCTTTAGTTAGTGCGATTAAACTTTTTACCTATTGTAGTGTCAAATTTTCACAAGAATGGAATTATGTCATTCCCTCAACAATAAAAAAACAGGGAGGTAGACTCAAATGATTCATAGGCGCGCGATTTGGTTCATTATATTGCTAGCGGTAATATTCACATTCCAGGCATGTAGCGGAAGCAGCAGCTCAACGTCGTCTCCTTTATCTTCGTCGGGGGGCACGCAGGGGGCCATGAGTCTAGCGATTACCGACGCACCCGGTGATTTCGATCATGTCTGGATAACAGTGAAGGATGTCTGGATCCATACGAGTACGGCAGCTGGCCCAGATGATTCAGCATGGGTCAAGAATCCCCTGCCAAACCCCACTCCCGTTGATCTTATTGCTCTCACGAACGGCAATATGCAATCGCTCTGGAGCGGCGTTACCTTGACAACCGGGACCTATCAGCAAATCAGACTGTTCCTGGTTCGGACCTATGCGGCTAATCCCCCAACCGGCCATGACTATTTCAACGAGGTTGTGATTGGCGGGACTACCTACCCCCTCAGGATTCCAGACGCGGAGCATGGAATCCGGCTTATCGGGAAATTCGAAGTTACCGCTGGTGCACCACTACAGCTGGCCATTGATTTCAACGCGGGAGAGGACATCGTAGAGTTCAACGGATCGGAATATGTTTTGAAGCCGAGGCTGGCTTATTTCGATCTTGACCATATCGGCGCAATCGTCGGTCAAATCAGCACTGGCTCAACGTACACAACGGCACCGCATTTCGTCATCAAGGCTGAACAGCTGTATTCGGATGGCACGTATACATATAATGTGGTGCGCCGGATTACGGCCCCTGATGCCAATGGGAAGTTCACTTTGTATCCGGTGTCCGTGGTGACGGGTACGACAAACACCTATGATATTTTGATTCGTGGGCTCGGATATGAAACGATGATCGTGAAGGGCGTACCTGTAAACATTGATACAACCCCGACCTTAAACCCGACATCCTTACCAACAATTACTATGACACCCGGCACGGATTATGCCGCAAGTGGGTCAATCATTTCGCCTTATGGGGCGTGGGTGGATTTCTATCAGACTCTGCCAATTACAGGAGATTCGCCGTATGATGTCCGGTTCAGGCATTTCAATCCTATGACGGGTAAATTCAGCGGGTTTATGCTGTCGAACAGTCCTCTGCAGTGGGGCGTGTACAGCAGCGGCACGATTACGTTTACTACCGTCGATCCCGAAGAAGGCGTCGGAGGCTATCAGGCTGTGGCATTCGCCCATGGCGACCTGTATGATCATACTCCATTCCCCGGGGCCTCGAATCCAAATATGACGTATTCCTCGCCAACCGTATCTTTTGGAACTCTTCCGGTGTTAGCACCATGGCATGGGAATACTATTAGTGGCTTGATATCCATGTCAAATCCCACTTCAATGAACAACATAATGGATACGGGCGTCATCTTTGCCGTTTATGGCGGCATGATTGTGGATACGATCAGCACGGGGAGAAGCGATAGGCCACTCTCGCCAGCAAATGTCAGAACTGGCGGATCCTTTACAATTCTAGATATCCCGGGGGGTACGACAGCAGATCCCATGCCATCAGCATATTATGGCGTTGATGCCTCATTCTGGTCATCGACGACATCAACCACTAGATCTATTCCAACACCACAAACGGTTGATTTGCGCAGCGGGAACGATACTGCAAATCTTCAAATGCTTCCTCTCTACTAATAGTATATTTTTTCTGTAGCATTTAGGCCTTCCAGAAACGGAAGGCCTTTCTTTTTTCAGTGCAAGGGGGGATTTATACGAGAGTCCGCATTCATGCCGAATATGCGACTGATACACGGAGGTGTCAACAATAGCGAATGAATTTTTGAAGAGATACGACGATGACTTCAAGACGTATCTGCTTATCCATTTCACCTAGCAGTGTGTTGGAAACGGTGTTGTACAACTCACTCCTAGACGATTGGTCACGCCCGTAATGTCTCCAAGAAGGATTGCACCAGTAATTGTTATCGATGCTCGGTTCCACAGAACGCGTGCCTCGGAGGCATTCAAACACTTTCCCCCTCATGTCTAACTTGATCAAGTAAAAGTAATTTTAGACAGGAACGGAGGAGCATCATGGAAGAGAAATCTGTTACTCGCGTCGCGTTGGTTGTTTTCATCGCAGTAGTAAGCCTTGGACTCTGGTCGGTTCCGCAAGTGTTTGCGAGCAGCGGCGCATGTGCGGATGATTTGGCGAAATACTGCAAGGATGTCCAGCCGGGGCAGGGCCGCATCATCAAATGCATGGAAGAGCATGAGAACGATCTGTCTTCCGGTTGCAGGGCAAAGCGGGCCAAAATGGAAAGGAACCACCCATGCGCGGACGACGCTATCCGGTACTGTAGCAATATACAACCAGGAGAAGGCAGGATTCTTCAATGTCTGAAGGAGAACGAGAGCGAACTAACACCTCAGTGCAAAACGAGGATTCAGACACAGCGTCCGAAAAGAGCGCGGGAATAGCGTCAAATGTGCACGTCGGCAGGCTCTAGAAACGGTCTCTGCTTTATTTGATTTCCCTTCCTGCCTCTCCATTCATCCCGAAACGATTTTAATGAACGCTATAAGGCTTGCGCCCGATGTGACGAGATATCAGCGATAGCGAATTCGTTGTATGCTAACAAATGCATGGTGAATATTTTGCGTGCTGCAGAGAATGGTAAGTTCAACTACTTCCGGATAAAATCTGCATTTCAATAAGATGCAGCCAATGTGTACTAGAGACTGTGACCGACACTGAGTGCTTCACAAGTTGCCGCATTAGGATTATGTGATAAGGGTCTTCCTCCCGTATTGCTCTGTCCCCTTAAGGACGTATCCCTTCTAGCTTATTTTCTCCCTCACGAGTTTGATAAATTACTCTGCAGGGAAGACCCTGCTGAGTAGATAGCGTCGGACCCCATCGTACTCCATCTCGTGCAAGAATGGCTGATAATCTTCCGACTCCCTGCCGTAGGCTGATCTTCAGGATTCCAAAGGGGAATTTCCTCAGGTTTCCCACGGGAACATAGCCGGTTCCTCAGCCATCGATCAACAGGCATCTCACCATATTCTTCTTTAGATAATCAGTAAGGGCTGTTCTGGTTCCCCCGCGGTACTGAACTGCCTCGTAGAGGTTGCCTCTCCTCCCTAGCATCAATATAAAAAGTGTCACGATATTTGCCGACACGATAAAAGAGAAAACGATTGACAGCTTTTTTTACGATGTTGTAGTATAATGATCATGCATGATCTAGCTTGATCGACGTTACTGAAAAGTCATCCGCGTCTCAAAGCAAACGCTCCCCCTGCTCCAACCAAGTTCCGAATGCAAGTCGTTAAGCAGCAGGTCCTGGGGAAATAATTAATATGGTGAAGAATACCCTGTTGATTGTTGATGATGATCCTTATGTGATCGAATCCATTTCAGCGTTGGTGAAAGAATACGGATATACTGTCTATACGTGCCTCAATGCGCCGGATGCCTTACAAATGGTCCATGAGGTCAATTTCGATGTGGTTCTGACGGATGTAAACATGCCTCAGATGACCGGCATAGAACTTCTCGAGAATATCCATGCCTACAATCAGCACATCCCCGTTATTTTAATGACGGCTTTTGCCGAACTTGAGGTGGCCGTCGACGCCGTCAAGCGGGGCGCCTTCGATTTTATCACGAAGCCCTATTATCCCGACCATCTTCTGCACTCCGTGGAAAAAGCGATCAAATATACGCGCTTTATCCAGATGGAACAAAATTACAAAGCCATGCTGGAGGAAACGGTTCGCACACGGACCCAGGAGCTCGCGGACGCTTTAGCCATGGTCAAGAATATGAGTTCAGAGATCATTCAGCGGTTAACGGCCATTGCAGAATACCGTGACACCGACACGGGTGCCCATATTGTTAGGACCGGCCTCTATTCGCGTAAGATCGCCGAGGCCATGAATATGTCGCCCGAATTCGTGGAAACCCTTGCCTTTGCGAGTCCCATGCATGATCTCGGGAAAATTGGCATCCCCGACAGTATCCTGCTTAAGTCCGGCCCCCTTATAGCGGAAGAGTTCGAGATCATGAAGACGCATACGACGATCGGAGAAAAAATGCTGAAGGGATCGACGTTCCACGGTATCCAGGTAGCCGCGTCGATTGCTTTATCACACCACGAACGATGGGACGGAAAAGGATATCCTCGCGGCCTTAAAGGTCAAGAGATACCCATTGAAGGGAGAATCGTCATGCTCGTGGATCAGTATGACGCGTTGCGGAGCAAAAGGCCGTACAAGCCGACAGTTCATCATGAAAAAGCATTTAAAATCATTACTGAAGGAGACGGTAGAACATTGCCGGAGCATTTCGACCCCTCAGTATTAAATGCCTTCCAAGCCGTAGCGCCATCCTTTAACGAAATTTACGAAGCACATCAGGATTAACAGGATGTGACGCCAATATGCCAAGAACAGTCCCGCCCGCGTCTCCTGACTGTTTGGAATCCGGTAGGGCAAATATCGCCTCGGGCCGAGGCAAGGACCTAGACCTCATCCTACGTCAAGGTGATATTCTGAACCTGTGCCTAGCCCTCAACAGGCGATCCGGCTCGTTCAAGAGCAACCGCGTTTGCCTTAAGCCGCACCCGGCACCACCCGGAGCTTCTCCGTTACCGGTGCTATACCTGCCCTCGGAGATGATTTTTTGAATGTCGGCAAGGAGGACAAGAAAGACCAACGATCCTGAGGGTGTTGTAGTTGCATTCTTTGAAATAAACGGATTTCCAAGCCGATATGGTGCATATCGCATCGTTTCCGGTTTGCCCCCGAACACCATGATGCTGCCATCCATCCAACTTGCGTGATGGCGAATTTCACAGGCCTGGCCTCAACACTCCCAGAGATTCTAAAGACCCATGGAAAAGCAACGAAAAAAAATACTGCTGGCATACATCGTTTTTTTATGCATGATCATCTTTTTTTTCTTTCTCATTATCAGCTATGCTGTCTACCAAAAACGCATCGCAAGCCTTACAGACATCTTTCATAACGTTACCAATAAGGAAGAAACGATTTGGATCCGCTTGGCGCTCGTTGCCCTTATCAATCTCTTCGCGTTCAGTTCGGTAATTTTTGTCGGCCTCCTGATATTCTTTAAGAGGAAGAATAAGCCCTGATGCATAGTGACCATTTTCCCGGGACAGGGAATTGAGAAACGCAAAGGATCTCACCTCCAACAGGCAGTGCGAAGATTGACCTGACGCTCGTGGTACCGCATTTTTTTGAATCCTGTCAGGTCACCTTCTGTGTTCATCGGAATGCCCTTAACGTGTTTCATGGATCAGAGGGAGCCTTCAATACACTAACGCTTGACATACACTAACGCTGTCGTTGACATCTACTGAAATCAGTAATATATTTATATGTAACATATCTCCTGGGCTTATTGCCACCTGGTAAAGTTCGCATGACATGTGCTTGGTTGGGCTGACTCAATATTTCAACGTTAATGATGAGGTATAAGATGGGATACTTTGACGAACTTGCAGATGCTTCATTTAAAACAGATGACAAAGGGAATACAATATATTACCCGTTGGTAATAATCGGCAAAGGATATATTCTTCCCGAGGATAGAAAAAACTGGTTTCGACTTACGATAAAGCGCCTCTTGCAAATTTGTGTGGTATTAGCTGTCGCATTTTCAATGTTTTTGA
>Ga0187771_10000920_pt1 | contig 19006 bp, 10 predicted proteins | sample 0116_SJ02_MP15_1_FD_133139 | JGI IMG/M metagenome (GOLD analysis project Ga0187771, IMG submission 133139) | Tropical peat soil microbial communities from peatlands in Department of Meta, Colombia - 0116_SJ02_MP15_10_MG | ecosystem: Environmental > Terrestrial > Soil > Wetlands > Peat | place...
GATCAACACCCGCCTCCACATCAAGACCGGTGAGGCGGCCGGCGAGATCAAGGAGGCCGAGGTCTTCATGGGCGACTTCGCCATGATGACCCCGCAGGGCACCTTCATCGTCAACGGGACCGACCGGGTGGTGGTCAGCCAGCTGGTCCGCTCGCCCGGCGTGTACTTCACCGCCGCCGAGGACCGGGTCACCGGCCGGCTGCTCTACGCCGCCAAGCTGATCCCCAACCGGGGTGCGTGGCTGGAGATCGAGACATCGAGCCGCGACGTGCTCACTGTCAAGATCGACCGCAAGCGCAAGGTCCCGGTCACCACGCTGATCAGGGCGCTCGGCTACGCGAGCAACGAGGACATCCGCGCCTTCTTCGCCGACGTCGACAACGACCCTGAGCACCCCTACATCCAGGCCACCCTCGACAAGGACACCACGACCACCGTCGAGGAGGCGCTGATCGAGCTCTACCGCAAGATCCGTCCCGGCGACCCGCCGACCGTGGAGAACGCCCGCAACCTGCTGAGCTCGCTGTTCTTCAACCCCCGCCGGTTCGATCTCAGCAAGGTCGGTCGCTTCAAGCTCGACAAGAACCTGGCCATCCCCGAGGACGAGGCCCGAGAGCGCGCCCTGGACAAGGACCGGCGAGTGCTCGACAACCAGGACTTCGTCTCGATCGTGCGCAAGCTGATCGCCCTCAACAACGGCACCGGCGAGCCCGACGACATCGATCACCTGGGCAACCGGCGGGTGCGCGCCGTCGGCGAGCTGCTCCAGAACCAGTTCCGCATGGGCCTGATCCGGATGGAGCGGATCATCAAGGAGCGGATGACGATCTGCGACGCGGCCACGGTGACCGCGGCGAGCCTGATCAATGCCCGCCCGGTGGTGGCCGCCATCAAGGAGTTCTTCGGCTCGTCCCAGCTCTCCCAGTTCATGGACCAGACCAACCCGCTGGCCGAGCTGACCCACAAGCGGCGGCTCTCCGCCCTGGGCCCGGGAGGACTCTCTCGGGAACGGGCCGGGTTCGACGTCCGCGACGTGCACTACAGCCACTACGGCCGGATCTGCCCGATCGAGACCCCCGAGGGTCCGAACATCGGACTGATGGGTTCGCTGGCCACCTTCGCCAGGGTCAACGACTTCGGGTTCATCGAAGCCCCCTTCCGCCGCGTCTACCGCGAGATGGCGCCGACCGACCCCAGGGAGGCCGCTCTCCTGGTGGGCCGGACCCTGGGCGACGGCGCCGACTCCCTGCCCGCCGGTCACGTCCTCAGTGCCGAGGACGTCCGTCGCCTCGCCGGCACCACCGACCGGGTGCGGATCGTCCCCTGGGTCTCCGACGAGATCGTCTTCCTCTCCGCCGACGAGGAGGACAAGTACACGGTCGCCCAGGCCAACGCGCCGGTGGACGACAGGACCGGCCACTTCACGGTCACCCACACCGCGTGCCGGAGCCGGCACACCTTCAAGGATCTGCCGGTGACCGAGGTCGACTACATGGACGTCTCGCCCAAGCAGATGGTCTCGGTGGCCACGTCCCTGATCCCCTTCCTCGAGCACGACGACGCCAACCGGGCCCTGATGGGCTCCAACATGCAGAAGCAGGCGGTGCCCCTGCTGGTCAGCGAGGCCCCGGTGGTCGGCACCGGCATGGAGGTGCACGCGGCCCGCAACTCCGGCGAGATGGTGATCTCGCAGGGCACGGGCACCGTGGTGGGGGTGAGCTGGCCCGAGCCGCCCGACGACGACCGCTCGGTGGTCAAGGTGCGCAGCGGCCAGGACGCCGGGGTGGGCATCCTGGTGCGGCCCGATGACGGCGGTCCCGACATCTGGTACGGCATCCACAAGTTCGTGCGCAGCAACCAGGGCACCTGTCTGTCGCAGCGCGTCTCGGTGCACTCAGGGCAGCGGGTCGAGTCCGGCACGGTGCTGGCCGACGGCCCGTCGACCGCAGGCGGCGAGCTGGCCCTGGGCCGGAACGTGCTCTGCGCCTTCATGCCGTGGGAGGGCTACAACTTCGAGGATGCCATCCTGATCAGCGAGTCGGTGGTCCGGGACGACAAGTACACCTCGATCCACATCGAGGAGTTCGAGATCGAGGCCCGCGACACCAAGCTGGGACCTGAGGACATCACCCGTGACCTTCCCAACATCGCCGAGGAGTCGCTGAAGAACCTCAACGACCGCGGCATCATCTACATCGGCGCCGAGGTCCAGCCGGGCGACATCCTGGTCGGCAAGATCACCCCCAAGGGCGAGTCCGAGCTCTCCGCCGAGGAGCGGCTGCTCCGGGCCATCTTCGGCGAAAAGGCCCGGGAGGTTCGGGATTCCTCGCTGCGCGTCCCCCATGGAGAGCGCGGCACCGTGGTCGACGTGCGGGTCTTCAGCCGGGAGTCGGGCCACGAGCTGCCCCCGGGAGTCAACGAGCTGGTGCGGGTCTACGTCGCTCAGAAGCGCAAGATCTCCCAGGGCGACAAGATGGCGGGGCGCCACGGCAACAAGGGTGTGATCGCCCGCATCCTGCCCATCGAGGACATGCCCTTCCTGCCCGACGGAGCTCCGGTGGAGATCGTGCTCAACCCGCTCGGCGTTCCCAGCCGGATGAACCTCGGCCAGGTCCTGGAGACCCACCTGGGGTGGGCAGCTCACGCTCTCGGCATGCGGGTCGCCTCCCCCGTCTTCGACGGTGCGCCGGAGGAGATCATCGAGGATGAGCTGGAGCGCGCCGGGCTGCCGCGCACCGGGAAGGTGACCCTGCGCGACGGCCGGACCGGGGAGACCTTCGACCGCGGCATCACGGTCGGCCAGATCTACATGCTGAAGCTGGCGCACCTGGTCGAGGACAAGATCCACGCCCGGAGCACCGGGCCATACTCCCTGGTCACCCAGCAGCCGCTGGGCGGCAAGGCCCAGTTCGGCGGCCAGCGCTTCGGCGAGATGGAGGTCTGGGCCCTCGAGGCCTATGGGGCCAGCCACATCCTGCAGGAGATCCTCACTGTCAAGTCCGACGACATCGTCGGCCGGGTCAAGGCTTACGAGGCGATCGTGAAGGGTGAGAACACCCTGGAGGCGGGCATCCCGGAGTCCTTCAGGGTCCTGGTGAAGGAGCTGGAGGGACTGGCGCTCGGGGTCGAGATCCAGTCCGAGGACGAGAACCAGATCATCCTCGGCGAGGAAGATATCCCCGACATCCCGATCGACCTGGGGATCCACCTCGAGCGGGACGAGCGCGACGACGTCGACGAGGCCGCCCGTTGAGCCATATGCCGAGCCGCGGAGGTGGTGCTTCGCTGCGGCCCGGACGTCGGAACGGCTTGACCGCCGTTCCGCGTCCTCTGCTCGGCGCGGTTGCAACCCGCGCCTGCGCAGCGCCTTCGCTCAGCACGCACCTTCGCGTCTCCCCTCCAGCGCGCACCAGGTCGCCGGTGCCTGGTTGCGCTGGTCTCAGCTCGAATGCTCCGGCCGGCGGCAGCGCCGGCATGACGTGCCCACCAGCATGTGAAGGTCAATGATGCTGAAACTCGAGAACTTCGACGCCCTCCGCCTCTCCATCGCCAGCCCGGAGATGATCCTCTCCTGGTCGCACGGTGAGGTGACCAAGCCGGAGACCATCAACTACCGCACCCTCAAGCCGGAGCGGGACGGGCTCTTCTGCGAGAAGATCTTCGGCCCCACCAAGGACTGGGAGTGCCACTGCGGCAAGTACAAGCGCTACCGGTACAAGGGCATCATCTGCGACAAGTGCGGCGTCGAGGTGACCCGGAGCAAGGTCCGTCGGGAGAGGATGGGGCACATCAAGCTCGCCTCCCCGGTCTCCCATGTCTGGTACTTCAAGGGCATCCCCTCCCGGATGGGACTGCTCCTGGACATGAGCCCGCGCAACCTGGAGAAGGTCCTCTACTTCGCCAACTACATCGTGATCTCGGTCGACGAGAAGGCGCGCCAGGACCTGCTCGCCAAGCTCGACCCGGACAGCGACGAACGGATCATCGCCCTGCGCGAGACCCTCCGGGGCCAGGCGGGGGAGATTGACACCGAGGAGCGCATCCGGGCCCGCCACGCGGAAGCCGACGAGCGCGTCGCCGGGCTCGAGGCCGACCGTGAGCGGCGCATCGAGGCTCTGCAGCAGTCGGCCACCGAGGTCGAAGCGCGCATCGAGCAGCTGCGAGGCCGCAAGTCGCCGGCCAACGTCATGCTCAGCGACGGGGTCGAGGAATCGGTGGTGCTCGAGCGCGGCACCGTGCTCGACGACGAGGCGTCGGTGCGCCTCCAGGAGCGCACCGCCGAGCGCCGCTCGGCGATCGAGGAGGAGGTCGCCGGGCGGATCCAGGCGACGCGCGAAGACGCCGGTGCCGAGATCGCGCAGTGGCAGGCCAACGCCGAGGGGGCTCGCGCCGAGGCCGAGCAAACCGGTGCCGGAGAGCTGGAGCGGCTCCGCCAGGAGATCGAGACCAGCCGCCAGCAGCTCGAGGCGCTCTCCCCGCGCGACCTGCTCACCGACACCCAGCACCGCGAGTACATCGACAAGTTCGCCAAGGCGTTCAAGGCCGGGATCGGAGCCCAGGCGGTGCGGGAGCTGCTCAACCAGATCGACCTGGCCCAGCTCTCCCTCGAGCTCCGCGAGGAGTCCAAGGCGACCAGCGGGCAGCGGCGCCAGAAGGCGATCAAGCGGCTGCGCGTCGTGGAGGCCTTCCGCAAGTCCGGCACCAGTCCTGCCTGGATGGTCCTGGACGTGCTCCCGGTGGTTCCGCCCGAGCTCCGGCCCATGGTCCAGCTGGACGGCGGCCGCTTCGCGACCAGCGACCTCAACGATCTCTACCGCCGGGTCATCAACCGCAACAACCGTCTAAAGAGGCTGCTCGAGCTCGGTGCCCCCGAGATCATCGTCCGCAACGAGAAGCGGATGCTCCAGGAGGCGGTCGACGCGCTCGTCGACAATGGCCGGCGCGGCCGGGCCATCACCGGCACCGGCAACCGCAAGCTCAAGTCCCTGTCCGACATGCTCAAGGGCAAGCAGGGGCGGTTCCGTCAGAACCTGCTGGGCAAGCGCGTCGACTACAGCGGCCGCTCGGTGATCGTGGTCGGACCCGAGCTCCGGCTCCACGAGTGCGGCCTGCCCAAGAAGATGGCCCTCGAGCTCTTCAAGCCGTTCGTGATGCGCGACCTGGTGGCCCAGAACTACACCCAGAACATCAAGAGCGCGAAGCGCATGGTGGAGCGGGTGCGTCCCGAGGTCTGGGACGTGCTCGACCAGGTGATCAAGGAACACCCGGTGCTGCTCAACCGCGCTCCGACCCTTCACCGGCTGGGCATCCAAGCCTTCATGCCGGTGCTCGTCGAGGGCCAGGCCATCCAGATCCATCCCTCGGTCTGCAAGGCCTTCAACGCGGACTTCGACGGTGACCAGATGGCGGTGCACGTGCCCCTGTTCAGCGGCGCCATCGCCGAGGCCCGCAACCTCATGATGTCCTCCAACAACATCCTGAGCGCCTCCGACGGTCGCCCGGTGGTGACGCCAAGCCAGGACATCGTCCTGGGTGCGTACTACCTGACCCAGGAGGGCAACGATCCGCCCCCCAACGCCGAGGCCGCCGGCCGGTTGCCCACCTTCGGCGGTGCCGAGGAGGCGATGCTCGCCTACGAGCACGGCCGGATCCTGCTCCACCACTATGTCCGGGTCCGCCTGCCCCGCCGCTTCATGGTCGCCCGCCGGCCCGGGGACGAGGTCCCCGAGGGTCAGACGCTGGTGGTGACCACGGTGGGACGGCTGATCTTCAACGAGGTCCTGCCGGTGGGCGAGACCGGCACCGAGAGCCACCTGCCCTCGATGGTCTTCCGCAACGAGACCATGGACCAGCGCAAGCTCGGTCTGCTGGTCAAGGAGTGCTACGACCTGCACGGGTCGGAGCGCACCGCGGTCATCGTCAACGCGGTCAAGAAGCTCGGCTTCCACTATGCAACCCGAGCCGGGGTGACCATCGCCGCCATGGACATCAAGACGCCGGAGGGCAAGGCGGCGATCATCGGAGCTGCCGAGAAGGCGGTCGAGGAGATCGACCTCCAGTACCGCCGCGGCCTGATCACCGACGAGGAGCGCTACCTCAAGACGGTCGAGATCTGGACCAAGGCCACCGACGACGTCACCCGGGTGACCATGTCGTCATTCGACAAGTTCCACTCGGTGCTGATGATGTCCCAGTCCGGCGCCCGCGGCTCCACTCAGCAGATCCGGCAGCTGGCCGGGATGCGCGGCCTGATGGCCGACCCCACCGGACGGATCATCGACCTGCCGATCCGGGCCAACTTCTCCGAGGGCCTGACCGTCCTCGAGTACTTCATCTCGACCCACGGAGCCCGCAAGGGATTGGCGGACACCGCCCTCCGCACCGCGGACTCCGGCTACCTCACCCGGCGCCTGGTCGACGTCGCCCAGGATGTGATCGTGCGGCTCGAGGACTGCGAGACGACCGCAGGCATCTGGATCGAGCTGGAGGATGACGAGCTCCGGGAGCGCGTGATCGACCGCTACGCAGGCAGGATCGCCGCCCAGGACGTCGTCCTCGGCGAGGAGACCCTGGTCCGCGTCGGCGAGGAGATCGGCGACGAGGTCGCCCGCCGGATCTTCCACGATCGGGAGGGCCTGCCCCGGATCAAGGTGCGCAGCATCATGACCTGCAAGGCGAGGGAGGGGGTCTGCCGCGCCTGCTACGGCCGCAACCTGGCCACCGGCCGGCTGGTCGAGATCGGCGAGGCGGTCGGCGTCATCGCCGCCCAGTCCATCGGCGAGCCGGGCACCCAGCTGACCATGCGGACCTTCCACACCGGCGGGGTCGCCACCGGTGGCGCCGACATCACCCAGGGCCTGCCCCGCGTCGAGGAGCTCTTCGAGGCTCGCATCCCCAAGGGCAAGGCGCTGATCAGCGAGATCGACGGGGAGGTGGAGGTCATTCGCACCGAGGGCAAGACCCTCAAGGTCAAGGTGTTCTCGAGGGACGTCTTCGACACCTCTTACCCGGTGCCGCCCGGGCATTCGGTGATGGTCAGCGACCTCCAGCCGGTGGCCGAGGGGGCTGAGCTGATCCGCGGCACCGATGAGCACGGCCGCGAGATCTCGATTCGGAACCGGTACACCGGCGTGGCCCGGATCGGCAAGAACGAGGTCATGGTGCGGACCACCGACGAGGAGGCTCGGGAGTACGCCGTGCCCGCCTCCGCGGAGCTCACCGTGAAGGACGGCGACCGGGTGCTCGCCGGCGACCGGATCACCAAGGGTTCGATCAGCCCTCAGGAGCTGCTCCTGGTCCGAGGCCGGGACGACGTCCAGAACTACCTGGTCCACGAGGTCCAGTCGGTCTACCGGAACCAGGGCGTGGACATCAACGACAAGCACATCGAGGTGATCGTCCGGCAGATGATGCGCAAGGTCCGCATCGACAACGCCGGTGACACCGACCTGCTCCCCGGCGAGATCGTCTCCCAGTTCGAGTTCGAGGAGGCCAACGCCAAGGCTCTGGCCGAGGGAGGCGAGCCGGCAATCGCCCAGACGGTGCTCCTGGGCCTGATCAAGGCGGCGCTCAACACCGCCTCGTGGCTGTCGGCGGCCTCCTTCCAGGAGACCACCCGGGTGCTGACCGAGGCCGCCATCTCCGGCAAGGTCGACCGTCTGCGGGGCCTCAAGGAGAACGTCATCATCGGCAAGCTGATCCCGGCCGGCACCGGCCTGGACTACTACCAGAAGCTGCGCGAGGAGGCGGTCCGCCTCTACGAGGAGGACGAGAGCGTCGCCCTTACCTCCAACGGCAAGGTGGCCGAGGAGGTAGCCGAGGCGGCCGTCGCTGCCGTCGACGGCAGCACGCCCCCGGCCTGACCCATGCGGGGGGCGCTGCCCCCCGCATGACCCTCCATGCGGGGCTGCGCCCTCAGCAAAGCACGGCGAGGGCCGCGAACCTCCCTCGGCTGGCCGCGGGGTGGGTTACGCCGTCCCGGGGCGGATCACGGTTCGGCGCAGGCTGGCCTTCCAGTGGACCTGGATCGCCCTCTGCACCTGCAGGTTCGACCACCAGAGCGGGACCTCGGCGAACTGGTCGCGCCGGACGATGAGGCCAGCCCTCACCAGACGCCGCCGGACCGGAATCCCGAAGTCGGGACGGTAGAAGAGCTTGTAGGCCAGGTACAGGATCACACAGCCGAGGAGGGGAGCGAGGCCGAGCGCGCCGTTCATCACCGAGTCACGATAGATCCACAATCGTCACGCGGTTCGCACAATCCGGTGATGACCACGGACATGAAAAGGCCGCTAGCGACCGGAGCCGCCAGCGGCCCTTGGGAAGGGAGGGCTGGGAGGACTGCCATGCGACGCCGCGGCGCCGCACCTCAGGCATCATCCGACGAGAGCCTTGACGGCCCCATCCCCCACCGGTGACGGGACGGCGACGCGACTGAGCGGATTCAGCTAAGGGCGGGGCGGATCTGGGGGGCTCCGGACGGCAGCTTCCGGGCCGCCCCGGTGAGCACGCCGGCCAGGTCGTCGCCGACCAGGTGGGCCGCCAGCTCGCTGACCGCGGCTCCATCGGGCAGTCCTATGACCAGGTCGGCCACCGCCCGCAGGGCGGCCGGGGGGTCCCCCACCGCGATCCCGCAGCCCATGCAGTCGAGCAGCGCGGCGTCATTCTCGGCATCACCGACGGCGACGCAGCCGGCCGCGCTCTCGCCCATCAGATGGAGCGCCGCGCGGGCTCCCGAGGCCTTGCTGACCCCGGCCGGGAGGATCATGAGCTGGTCGCGGTTGAGGATGAGTCCGAGCGGGAGCCCCACCTCGCGGACGGCGCCGAGCACCGCCGCCTGGTTGCCGGCATGGGTGGCGCAGATGGCTCGGCCCGCGACCAGCGGGTGGACGCCACGACGCCGCAGCGCGGCCAGCAGCCGCTCGGAGACGGGGGCGCAGAGCAGACGCTCCTCGCCACCTCGGAGGTCGACGAGGAGAGCCCCGTTCTCCAGGACCAGCACGTCGAAGAGGCCGAGGCAGGCCGGCAGCGGATCGAGCTGCGCACGGGTGCGGCCGGTGACCAGGATGAGGCGACGGCCGCTGGCCGCGACCCGCCTCAGGGCGGCGACCGCGGCTGGCCCGACCACCCCCTCGGTGGCGATGGTCCCATCGAAGTCGCAGGCGAGGACACGGAAGCGCATGTGGCTATTGTCGCAACCGTCCGCCCCGACCCAGCCTGGCGGCCCGCGCAGCAGCTCAGCCCCGGGGGTCTGCGGGGGCAGAGCCCCCGCATGTTCAGTATTCGAAGCCGACCCGGATCTCGGTGCCCTTGCCGATCTGGGAGCGGATCTCCAGGCGGCCCTTCTCCAGCTCCGCCCGCTCCCGCATCGAGATCATGCCGAGGTGCTTGCCGGCGTCGGCACGGGCCTCGGCGGCGGCCACGTCGAAGCCGACGCCATCGTCGCGGACGATCGCCGACACCGCGTGGGGCTGGAAGGCCACGACCACTTCGACATTCTTGGCTCGGGCGTGCTTCTTGGCGTTGTTCATGGCCTCCTGGATGATCCGGAAGAGGGTCGGCTCCAGAGCCCCGGGCAACCGCACCTCCTCGCCCATCACCCGCAGGCTGGTCACCAGCCCGCCCCGGTCGTAGTCGTTGGTGAGCTTGCGAAGCGTGGGAACCAGGCCGAGGTCGTCCAGGGTCATCGGCCTGAGATCGAAGATGAGCCGCCGGGTCTCGTCGAGAACGCCACGCACACCGTCCTTGAAGTCGGCGAGCTCGTTGACGACCAGCTGGGGATCGCGGCTGATCAGGCGCTCCAGGATCTCCGCCTGGAGGACCAGGTTGGCCATCGACTGGGCGGGCCCGTCGTGCATGTCACGGGCAATCCGCATCCGCTCCTCTTCAATGATCTGGAACACCTGGCGGGAGGTGCTCCGGAGGCGGGCGGCGCCGCCACCGGCGGCCGGCGGCCCCGCCGTGGCCGCCAGGTCGTCAAGGCTGCGGTGGACCTGGCGGAGAACCTCCTGCTCGTGCCGCATGTCGGTGAGCCGGCCGGCTGCGTCTCGGGCCCGCTCCTCCAGCGCCGCCAGGTCGGCCCGCGTCGATGAGACGAGGCGGAACTGGGTGTCCACGTCCTCGGCTGCGAATCTCTCGAAGTTCTTGAGGACATGGCTCCAGGCGACCTCGGCTTCCTCGAGCCGGTCGCGCAGCTGGTCGCGGCGCTCGGCGGCATCGGCCTGGCGCGCCTCGAGACGCGCCGCAGCCGAATCCAGGTCCTCGATCCGCTTGGTGATCAGGAACCGGACACCCAGGATGGCCGACGGGTTCACCGGGCGGCTGGTCTCCGCGGCCACCGTCATGCGCGGGCGCGCTCACTGCTCATGCGCGGCCATGATACCGGTGGGTCCGCGGTACGTTTGACGCATCACCGTGACAAAGGCGCGCCCGTACCGTGACCGGCGGACCCAAGCGAGTGGCCCCCTGTCGGGATCTGACGCCAGGCGGCCACTCCCCGGGGTGCCCGCCTGGCGCATGCCGGCGGGGAGCTCATGTGGGGTGACGGCCCGGTGGCAAGCCAGGCCCTCCTGGGAGCCCCCTAAATCAGCTCTGTGACAAGCCGGTTGCGCTGTCACCCGTCGTTAACACCCCCCGCTATAACCGCCTCACGGCCACCGCCGTTCAACTCACCGAGGCCTGGTCGGTGTCGAGACGGCCGGACCGACAGAGGACGAGTTTGATGAGCGAGACGAGGGGCCCGACGCGCATCCTCGTTGCCGAGGACGATCCCGCGCTGCGCCGTCTCATCGACATGCTCCTCTCCAACCAGGGCTTCGAGGTGCGAACCGTCGTCGACGGCGCCGACGCCCTTGCCCTGATCGAGGACTGGGCCCCTGACGCCTGCGTGATCGACGTCATGATGCCCCGCATCTCGGGCCTCACCGTATGCCGCGAGATGCGGGCCACGCCGCGCTACACGGCCACCCCGATCATCCTGCTGACGGCCCGGGTGTTCGACGAGGACATCCAGGAGGTTGTCGACCTGGGCGGAATCGAGTACATGAGCAAGCCTTTCAACCCCCGCCGGCTGATCGCGGTTCTCGACCTCCTGGTGCCGGACTGCTCCCGCGAGGCGCGCCCAACGCCCGTCGGCGCCGGCCGCGGCGGCTGGGCGCTGGACGGGGATGACCCGCCCCGGATCTGAGGCTGGCCACCCGGCGTCGCACCGGAGCCGGGGGGGACAGGGTCCGCAGCACCCGAGCCGCGTCTCCGCAGCCGCCGTGCGGCGGCCGGTGGCCTGATCCCGCCGTCATGGCCGCGGTCGAGGTCAGCCGGAGGGCCCGCCCGCAGACCGGGCAGCGGAGCCCGTGGCGGGAACGCCTGGACGGGCTCGCCTCACCCAGCGGCATGCTCCTCATCGCCGCCCTGGTGGTGGCGGCCTTCGCGGTCACCACGACCGAGCGGGATCCCGACTTCTGGTGGCACCTCCGCACCGGCCAGCTGCTCCTCGCCAACCATCTCCAGCTGCTCGGCACCGACCCCTACACCTACTCGGTGCCCGGGCATGCCTGGACCATGCACGAGTGGCTGTTCGAGGTCTGTATCGCCGAGCTCTACAGCGTGGGAGGCATCGGTGCCATCGTCCTGGTCCTGAGCGCGCTGACCTGGCTCGGCATCCTGGCCATGGTCGGTCGCACCCGGCTGCTCACCCGGAGCCGCGTCGCCATCGGCCTGGGCATCCTGGTCGCGGTCATCGCCGCCGATCCGATCTGGGGACCACGCGACCAGATGATCGACTTCACCTTCGCCTGCGTCGTCCTCCTGCTGGTGGAGCGCTACCTGACCGGGGGAGGCCGGTGGCTCTGGATCCTCCCTCCCCTCTTCCTGCTCTGGAGCAACCTGCATGGCGGCTTCGTGATCGGCCTGGTCTTCATCGCGGCCATAGCCGCCGCAGAGGCGCTCGGGGCTCGTCTCGGGCTGCCCGAACCGGCCCCCCTCCGCCGATCCGGCTGGCTGGCTCTGACCACCCTCGGCTGCGGTCTGATGTCCATGGTCAACCCGAACGGGCCCGGGATCCTGATCTACGCCTGGGCAACAGTGGCCTCGCCGGCCCAGCAGGCCCTGATCCTGGAGTGGCAGTCACCCAACTTCCAGATGGAGGAGGTCCGGGCCTTCGCCGTGATGCTGGTCAGCCTGGCCGGCTTCATCGTGGTCAACCGCCGGCTGCGCGCCCGCGACCTGGTGCTGGTCGCCGGGACCGCGGCTCTGGCCCTGGAGTCGGTGCGCAACATCGCGCTCTTCGTGGCTGCGGCGACGCCGGTGTGGAGCGAGCAGCTGGCGATCCTGACGAGCCGGCTCCGCGAGCAGCGAGACGGCCGGCGTCACCGCGCCCTGGCAGCGGCGACCGGTGAGCCGGCCGATGATCCGGAGGCGACCTCTCGGGCGGCGCCCCCGCCAGCGCCGCCACCCCCGCTCCGGCGAGGCGCCCCTCCCTTCAGCTTCCGGGTGGCGGTGCTCGGGATCGTGACCGTGGCGCTGCTCGGCGGCTACATCGGCCTCCGGCTGGCGCCCTCCCTGGCCGCGGCCCCCGGCGATCTCAGCTATGCGCGCACCTATCCGGTCTGCGCCAGCCAGTGGCTGCGCTCCGGACCTCACGGGCTGCGCATCTTCAACCAGTACGGGGAGGGCGGCTACCTGGCCTGGAGCCTGGCCGGCACGGGTGACCGGATCTTCGTTTTCGGCGACGCCGCCCTGATGGGCGACAGCCTCCTCTACACCTACGCTCAGGTGATCGGCGCCGAGCCCGGCTGGCAGGGGGAGCTCGAGCGATACGGGACCCAGGTGGTCCTCTTCGACACCGGCACCCCGTTCGACCAGGTCCTGCGTTCGAGCCCACGCTGGGTTCGCGTCTACCACGACCCGCTGAGCGACGCCTTTGTGCTCAGAGACCAGGAGGCGGCTCTGCGGCTTCCTCCCCAACCGCGGCCCACCGGCACCTGCTCGCTGCTGGCGGCCCAGGGCTTGGGGACGGCCTCGTCGTGACCCAGGCTCTGCCGATCGCCGCCCCCTCCCGGAGTGAGCAGCTCGGGTCCCCACCGCGCGGCTCGCCAGTCACCGCCGCGGCCTGGCTGGGGACCGCCTTCTGCGTCTCACTGCTCGTCACCGTCCAGTCCCTTCACCACGGTGACGAGTGGTGGCACCTGGCCCTCGGACAGCTGATCCTGAACGGCGGCATCCCGGCGTCCGAACCCTTCAGCTTCGTCGCCACCCAGCATCCCTGGGTGGACCCGCAGTGGCTCCTCGAGGGGCTGCTGGCGCTGCTGGTCAAGGCGGGAGGCGACGGCCTCGCCTCTCTGGTCCTGGGTCTTGCCGGCAGCCTGGCCCTGCTCCTGGCTGCCCTCGCCGTGCCCAAGGCTGCCCGGGTGCCGCCCGGCTGGCGCGCTGCGGCCATGCTGCTGGGGGGCGTGACCGGTGGCGTGGCCATGGGCGTGGGCGGCCAGACGATCACCGCCTTGGGCGTGGCGGCGACCCTGCTCATCCTCCGCAGATGGCGTGACGGGAGCCGCCGGGCAGTCTGGCTGCTGCCCCCGCTCTACCTTCTGTGGGCGAACCTGGACCCCGCGTTCGTCGCCGGACTGCTGATCCTCGCCTGCACCCTGCTGATCCACCGGGCGACCGGGGGCCGCAGAGGGGCGCCGGCATGGTCACCGGCCACCTCGCTCGCGGTGATCGGGGTGGGCGCCGCCGCCGCGACCGTGCTCGGCAGCCTGGGGCTCGGGGTCGCCGCGCTCGTCCTGCTGTGGGCAGCGTTCCGCCCCGTGCCTGTGGAGCCGGGCAGCCGCCGCCGGTCACTGCTGCTGGCGTCAGCCCTCGCCGCCCTGGTCACCCTGGCGAATCCGGCCGGACCGGGCCTCTACGGCTATGTCGCCGAGACCCTCGGCAACCCGATGCTCTCCCAGCTGCTCGCCGGCTGGCAGTCGCCCAACTTCCACGACATGGTGACCCGGCTCATCGAGATCGTCGCCGGGCTGCTTCCCCTCTGCTGGCTGCTGGCCCGGCGGGTCCGGGTCCCCGACGCGCTGCTCGCCACCGCCCTCTTCCTGGTCACGCTCCAGGCGGTCGGCGCCGTCAGCCTCTTTGCCCTGGCCGCCATCCCTCAGCTGGCTGAGTACGGCTGGGCTGCCTGGCACCAGCGGGCTCCGGGGGGCCTGCAGCGACGCCTCGGGGTCAGGGTGGCACCGCCGGTCGCCGTCGCGGTCGCGGTCGCGCTGAGCGGGGTTTCGCTCGCCGTGGTCGTGCCCCGGACCAGCTCGGCAGCGGCGGTCCGGTTCGAGAGCGCCAACGAGCCGCGGGCCGCCGCCGCCTACGTGGCCCTCCACTTCCCCGGTCAGCGACTGCTCAGCTCGGACAGTGACGCCAGCTACCTCGCCTACCGCTTCCCCAGCCAGCGCGTCGTCTTCGTCTACGACGAGATCGGGATCTTCGGCACCGGCCCGCTCACCGACTATCACAACCTCGCCAACCTCTCCGGAGACTGGAAGGGCCTCCTGGTCACCTATCACCTGAACCACGCGGTGCTCAGCGCCACCAGCGTCGACGCGGCGGCGCTCCTTGAGCTGGGCTGGACCGTCGACTGCTACGACGCGGCCAGCGACCGGGTGGTGATGTCGGCCGGCGGAGGACCGCCGACAGCCTCGCCCCCGGCCCCCAGAGAAGCCGCATCCTGCAGCTCCTGAGGTGACAAAAGCTGATAACGGCTCAGTTGTACTCCGGGCCGCTGCCGGGAGCCTCCGCCCGCCCCTGACGGGTCCGGGCCGCCCTGGCCGTCAACCAGATCCGCCAGTGAGGATGCCGCCTCCGAGATGATCCAGGACAGGGAGGCGGCCGCCGTGGAGCAACCGACCGAATCGCTGGTCCGGCTCTTCGACGCGGTCGTCGAGCTGCGCGGCGATCCCCGCCGGCTGGAGAGGGCCGCCGAGGCCGTGGTGGCCGAGGCGAGAAGGCGCCTGCCCGGGTGCGAGACCGAGATCTCCATGGTTCCGCCGCCGGATCCCCATGAGCCCGACAGCGAGTTCCAGATGATCGCCGGCGCCGGTCCATGGGCCGAGGCCCTGGTGGGCGGACGCTGGCCGCTCAGGGGCACCGTCCACGGCCTGGCCCTGGCCGGCACGGATCCCATCGAGGTGGTGGACCCCGCCGAGCCGTCCCGCTTCCCGGAGATCCTGCGCCGTGGCGGCGTCCGCAGCGGGCGCCTGGTCCCGCTGGTCGCGGGAGAACCGCTGCCCGGCGGGCGGATGGCGCTCCGGGTGCTCGCCTTCTGGTCGCCGCGTGCCGAGCCCTTCAGCGAGGCCGAGAGGGTGGTGACCGACGACCTGGGACGGATCGCCACCTTGGTGCTGGCCCAGGTGGAGGCCTGGCACGCGGCGGAGCGCAGCGAGGGCCGCCTGCGCCTGCGAAAGGCGATCGCCGAGGACGTCCAGACCAGCCTCGACATCCCCGAGGTCGTCGAGCGCGCTGTGGGCCACCAGCTGGAGATCGCGGCCGCCGACCGGGTGACCCTGAGCACGGTGGAAGGGGACGAGCTGCGGATCCTCTTCACCAAGGACCGCGGTGAGGTCGAGCCGAGCTGGCAGGGCATCCGCATCCCGCTGGAACGGGCCATGCGCAACCCGGCGGTCGCCGGGGCCTTCGCGGAGCGCAGGTCCTACCGGGGCGGCCCCTTCAGAGCACCCGTGGAAAGCCAGTTGGAGCCGGAGTTGAGCCGGGCCAGGCACACCGCGATGATCCCCCTGGTCATTCGCAGCGAGGTCACCGGCCTCATCGTCCTGACCCGCCGAACCGGTGACCACTTCTCCGACGACGAGATCGCGGAGCTGGAGATCTCCGCCAGCGTCGCCGCCCTGGCGTTTCGCAACGCCCGTCTCTACCAGCAGGCGCAGGCGGCGGCGGCGGCCCGCAGCGCCTTTCTGAACCTCGCTGCCCACGAGCTCCGCACGCCGTTCGCGGTCATCTCCGGCTACCTGAGCCTGCTGACCGAGGGCACCTTCGGCCCGGCTCCGGCCGACTGGACCCGCCCCCTGACCGTGGTCCGCCAGAAGACGGCGGAGCTGGGCCGGCTGATCGACCAGATCCTGGCCGCCTCGCGGGCGGAGAGCGGTCAGACCGCGCTCAAGCTGGAGGCGGCGAGCTTGGCTGCGCTCGTCAGGGCCGCGGTGGAGCGGGTGCAGCCGCGGGTCGAGCTCCATGGCGGCAGCGTCTCGCTGGTCGTGGAGGAGGACCCGGTGGTCCGGGTCGACACCGCCGCCATGGCGATCGTCCTGCGGCTCCCGGTCGATGCCGAGCCGCCTCCTACCGGACGGGCGGTGGGACCTCCGGCGAGCCGCTGATCGCCGGGCGGCTCCTCACCGATCCGGGTCGGCGAGCAGGGAGGCCGCCAGCCGGAAGGCCTCGGCACTGAGGGAGGCGGCGCCGGCTCGACGGGCCTCGTCGCCGACCGCTCTGAGCACGCCAGCGGAGACCCGGCGGTCCTCGGGAGCAGACGATGAAGCGGCCGCCTCTCTGGCATAGGCGAGCGCCACAACCAGCCGGCCGCCCTCGAGAGCCACCCGGGCCAGCGCGCGCAGCGCCGCGGCCCGGAGGGAATCGTCCGCCAGCTCCTCGGCGCTGCGCCGGCAATCCTCGAGGCATCGGGTGGCGGCATGAAGCTGGCCGCGGCGCCAATGAGCGATCCCCAGGTCGTGGAGGACCTCGGCGGCTCCTCGCGCGTCGCGATCGGCCTGGCGGAGGGGTAGGGCCTGGCGGAGCCGGGCGCCCACGTCTTCCCAGCGCCGGTCCTCGGCTGCCTGGGCCGCCAGGGCGACCAGGCCGTCGGCGACCACCCGGAGGTGCGGTCCCTCGCCGACCTCAAGGGCCTCGTCGAACAGCCCCAGCGCCACGATCTCTTCCCCCCGGGCTGCGGCCAGGCGACCGAGGTTGGCAGCGGCCGCGGCCCGGGAGGGAGCATCACCTTCCGCCCTGCCCCGCTCCCAGAGCGCGGTCGCGGCGCGGGCGTCGCCGCGCTCGGCGGCCGCCGCCCCGAGCTCGACCAGCACACCCCCGAGCCCCGCCGCGCCAGGTCCTGCGGAGAGCCGCCGGGCGGCGCTCAGAAGGGCCGCGGCCGGACCGGAGTCCGAACCGTCCGCGAGGGCCCGACCAAGGGCGGCCAGCGCGACGGCGCAGCTCCCCGGGTCGGCGGCTGCCCAGCTCTCGATGGCAGCGCGGACGCTCGCCGCGGCCGCCTCCGGTGCGGCGCGAAGCTCCTGGCACAGACCCTGGCCCAGGAGGGCCACGGCGCGCCAGGTCGGTGAGGGCTCGGCGGCGATCACCATCTCGAAGCCGCGCTCGGCCCGCCCCGGGTCGTCCCCGGCCATCAGCTGGATCGCCGCCAGGATCGGGGCGGGGGCGGACCCCGGCTCGGGGTCGAGGCCTGTCACAGGGGTGCCACCAGGTGATGCGGCATCGTTACCGGAAGCGCGGGTGTCCCGGTGGAGGGCGCGCCTAGGCTCATCGACGTGAGCCGGGCAATTGGTGCGCCACCATGAGCGTGACCCCAGGCGTCGCCGTCGACGCCCACCCCGCGGGTGCGGCGCCAGCCTCGACGTCGCCCAACGGCGCCCACACCATCCCGGACCTGCCCACGGTCCTGGACCGTGACCGGCGAGCCGGCGTCGAGCGGGTCATCGAGCTGGCCCGCTGGATCGTGCTGGTATTCGCGGCTGTCACCGTCAACTTCCCGGGCAACATCTACAGGAACAGCGACGGAGTGGACCTGTTGCTCGGCATCTGGGCAATCTTCACCCTGGCCACCACGGTCGCGCTCCTAATCAACCGGATCCCCACCCGACGGGTACAGTACGCCATGCTGGCGCTGGACATCGCGGTCGCCAGCGGCCTGGTCGACCTCACCGGCGGCTTCCAGTCCGAGCTGGGAATCGTCTTCTATCTGGTCATCATCGCGAGCAGCCTCCGGTTCGGTCTGGCCGGGAGCCTGATCTGCGCGTCCAGCATCACCCTGCTCTATCTCGGCATTGGCCTTCTCGACCACGGCCAGCTGAACGGACCCACCATCAACCTCTTCGCCCAGCGGCTGTTCCTCTTCATGGTGATCGCCCTCATCAGCGGGCTGCTCTCGCGAGAGATGATCCAGAGCCGGGCCCGCCAGCTCACCCACACATATGAGCTCGAAGCCGTCGCGTTCAACGAGCTTCGCGAGGTGGACCGGATCAAGAGCGACTTCATGATGCTCGCGTCACACGAGCTGCGTACGCCGCTCACCAAGATCAAGGCGTGGGTCAGCCTCATGCAGGACGCCGGGGACCGCCTGCCCCAGAGCGCCCGGGACGAGGGCATCCGCGAGTTGAGGGTCGAGTCCGAGCACCTAGCCAGGCTCACCGACAACCTGCTCGCCATCGCCCAGCTGGAGTCCGGCGAGATCCGGCTCAAGACCACGGCGTGCGACCTGGCGAACGTGATCGGAGAGACGATCTCCCGCTTCATCGAGTCAGCGGACCGGAGCCGGTTCCTGGTCACCATCACCCCCGACGCTGCCCGAGTGATGGCGGACGCCGAGCGCCTGGCGCTGACCCTGGCTTGCCTCGTCGACAACGCTCTCAAATTCTCACCGGAGTCGGAGCCGGTCACCATCACCAGCCACCGTGACGGCGCTTACGCCCTGATCGGGGTCCACGACAACGGCCGGAGGATCCCAGACTCCGAGGCGGACCGGGTCTTCGCCTCCTTCTACCAGGTGGAGTCCCCGCTGCTCCGCCAGCGCGGCGGCTTCGGCGTCGGCCTCTACCTGGCCCGCCAGCTCGTCGAACGGATGGGCGGCCGCATCTGGATCGACAACAGCCGGGTGCGGGGCAACACTTTCGTGATAGCCCTACCGGGACACATCTGACATGCGGGGGGCGTGGCCCCCCGCAAACCCCCCGGGCTTCACCGCATCGGGGCCGTGGCCCCCCGCAAACCCCCCGGGCTTCACCGC
>Ga0187771_10000921_pt1 | contig 19000 bp, 23 predicted proteins | sample 0116_SJ02_MP15_1_FD_133139 | JGI IMG/M metagenome (GOLD analysis project Ga0187771, IMG submission 133139) | Tropical peat soil microbial communities from peatlands in Department of Meta, Colombia - 0116_SJ02_MP15_10_MG | ecosystem: Environmental > Terrestrial > Soil > Wetlands > Peat | place...
TATCTGTCCCTCGTGTCTGACGAACCTGCTCAGGGCAAGAGCTCGGGGCTCCCCATAGATGGGGCTAGTCATCACGATTGGAGGCCCCCACGGAACAGGAAAATCCACTTACGCTAGGATGATAGCGAAAGAATTCAAGATTAGATACGTCTCAGCAGGTCAGCTGTTCAGAGACCTAGCGAAGGAAAGAGGCGTCAGCCTGGAAGAACTAGGCAAACAGGCCGCAAATTCGTCTGAGATCGACCGTATGATTGACGAGCGAAGTACGGCAGAAGCCAAGAAGGGAGACGCAATGATCGAGGGTCAACTAGCCGCCTGGATGGCCAAGGACCTGGCGCAAGTTCGCATCTATCTTAAGGCGCCCGATGAGGAGAGAATAGCGAGAATTGCGAACAGAGATCATCTCGACCGCCAAGCAGCCCGTCGACAGACATTGGAACGTGAGCGGATACAACGCGAAAGGTACAGGCGATACTATGGAATCAACACAGATGATCTTACCCTGTACAACGTCATTATCGACACAGGAAGCCGCTCCGTAGAAAGCACCAGCAGGGAGCTCATTTCCAAGATCCATGAGATACTCCGCCAGAATAAGCGTGGATGAATGCAGGATGATCGCACGGTCCGAAGTTGTGCTAAGCTTAGTTAGCACGCTATTCTTATATCTCTCGTTATACTTTTCACCTATGGGTCTTGGCCTTGGGCCAGGCGCGTAAGAACAGCAAGGATCTTCTCTTTGAGACGTGGCTGGATCAGCTTTGGAAGGAGAAGCCGCAGACGGCGCGTGGTTATGGTGCTGGGCTTCGCAGGCTTCTTGACTTGATGAAGATAGATTCCAAGACGCTGCTCAGACGTGCAGAACGTGACCCTAAGAATACTTGGATTCAGATGAAAGAGGCCGCCAAAGGCTTTCCGAAGAAGTCGGTTTCGATTACAGCGCTCTATGCTGGCCGGAGGTTCCTACTCGACCACGACGAGTACATGATGCTACCCGCGGCTAAATTGAGGATAGTCAAAGTCAAGCCGCCGGTCTACCTCAGATGGGATGACGCACACGCGATCGCGGATGCTGCGGCGCTCCCATACAACATGATCTTCAAGATCATGCTCCACGTGGGCTGGGGCATCGGCGAATTCCTCAAATTCAACACCCCGGAGAATTGGACCCGAGTGAAAGCGAACGTCGCAAATGAATCGAAAGCAGAATACTTCAGAGTGGACTTTGCAGGCAGGAAGAGAAACAATCGCCCGTTCTTCTCGCTGATACCTATGGGGATACTCCGGGAGTGCGTGGCGCTTGAAACGAAGAAGGGCATGACCCTCCCGATGTGCGGTCGAGGAAGAAACGGAGCACCCGGGACGCCGCTGGATGATAAACACGTCTTCTCTGCTCGAACCTACATCGAGTCCGCATTTAGGACGGCATTGAAACGAGCCCCAGTGACGGATGTTCAGGGAACTCCAGGTGCTCACGAGTTGCGGGATGTATTCTTCACGCGTGCCATTCAAGTGGGATGCGCTGAGAGTGCAGCTAATTTCGTAATGGGCCACATGATCGACAAGCTAGGCTACAACAAGAGCAGCAACGATGAGCAGTGGGTTTGGAGCGAGATAAGCAAGATCCACGGACCCGCAGCCGTAACCGAGGACAAACTTGAGTCAAGAGACCGACAAATCCAGCAGCTAAGACAAGAGAATCTGGACTTGAAAGCTAGACTCGACAGACTCGAAGCAATCAGCGTCGAAAGACTCGTCCTAGCAGCACTGAAGCATCCGAGAAGCCAGAAGCGTAGCAAATAGGAACCGGCTCATGAAGCAGGCTTGTCCAGTTTGTCGAATACTATCTGATATTCCTTGAACTGACATGACCGTAGCACGTTCAACAAACTATTCGCAAGCGATTCAAGCGCTGAGCTAGTTGCCTTAGGATAGGTATCCACGCAAGCATTCAGAATCTGCAATTGATGAATTGCAGGAAGAACGATGAGGGACTCTACCAGGTAACCGCACAAGAACGGCCAGAGGATTGGATCGCGATAGACCGACAGCAGTCTAGAAGTTGCGCGGAGTCTTTCGAGTTCGGCTTCAATGAACGTGCCGCGAATGAACAAGTGAGCCTCCTCCGGAGTAATCGACTTGGCTTCAATGTTCCAGATGAGTCTCTTCACTGTCATCTCTATGGAAGCAGCGGCGAATAGCATCTTGTCAACCTCTCTCGACCATACTTCTGGCAAGGTTACCTGCAGCGTGATACGCATGAACTTTCGTCCTTTCCTTTCAATCCGCACTAGGCCCCCTCTACGCATGTCCTCAAGAAGGTCGCGTAAGACAGACTTGCTTGACTTGCCAGACTTGCTGAGTAGTTGATCCTTCACGAGCGAAGAATCCCAGATTTCCTCGAACCTCATTGTGGGACCTTTCTGAACCAAAGTCCAATATATCGCAGCCTTTCTTTGCGTGCGTTTGGTTTGTAGGAACTTCCTCACTGCTTGCCGTGCAGCAAATTCAGCGGTTGGGCGAACCATTTTCGTGCTCCATAGTTCTGGTTCTCTATGTATTACATTACACTTCCGTGTATTGACAAACTTTGGTCGAATCGACCACCAAACGCCTAGTATGCGTCTGGCTTGACAAAGCAATACTCGTAAGACTAGAGGCTGTCAGAAGAGGCGACAACCTCAGTGAGACGATTCGTCGAGTTCTGGCATCTGGATTGGACGCGACGCAAATACCGGGTACAGCAAAGGGAGGTTCTTGATGAACAGTCAAAGCCGGGAACGTTTGTCAGAGATAACCCCGAGTCAGCTGGGCTCCAGAATCTGTCGACTACTCCACATCGATAGGACCGCTTCTATTGAAGTAAGTGTGCTAAGAGGCGGAGGAGTGCTAGTCTCAAGAATCGATGACTCAAACGTACACATCGAACCTAGACAAGAAAAAGGTCGGCGGCTGGATCCGCCGAAGTGCGACAAGAAGGTTGTTGACTTGCTCGGTTCAGAGCGTGGCCGCTCCGTACAACTTGCTACGCCGAGGAACGATACGGTCATGCTTCGACGAATCGGACGAATCAAAGCCAGATGAGAATGGCGGGAGTGTGAGACATGGGAACCCGGGTAGGTTGGGGCCGCTTGCGGGCGGCCCAGCACGATGATGATGGACGACTCGAGGAGCAGTGCGTGCTTGGAAAATAGTGTCACAGTTGAAGCTAAAGACATTTCGGCTCCGAGCCAGTGGTCGAAGGCCGCTCGGTTCCTATTCAAGCTGTGGTCGGACAGGGGCAAGGTTGAGGAGTTCACGGTCTCGTTGAATGCCTTTCTTGATAGATTCCCGGACTTCCGCGAACTCATTGAGGCATGCGTACGTGAAGACCTGTGCGAGGCCTGGCCGAGCGTAGAGTGTGAGATCGACCGTTGGCATCTGCCAGCGAAGGATGCACTGCCCAAGGAGTCCTACAATATTCGACTTACTCCGCGTGGCCTGCTCTGCATGAAGGAGATCGCTAAGGAGCTCAGACCAGTCTACAGGCAGGCCACAATCGACGGTGAGAAGGTTGACCTCAGAAGCGGCGTCGCCCTCATGATCGCTACTGCAGAGATCGCTAACTTGGCAGATATTGCTCGCCTCTGGTTGGCTTGCGTCAAGAACGAGCAAGGGGACAGAGGCCGAAGCAAGCCCAGAATCAACCTAGAACGTGTCATAGGATGGCGCGGACACGAGCTTGCCGCCTACAATCCTGAACTCAAAGCAGAGATAATGACCCTCCTGACTTCCCCGTGCTCGTTCTCACGTAAGAGAAGAGAAAGAGAAAGTGGGAAAGGAGAGAGCGAGCGAGAGGTGCGATAGCAGAATGGACAGAAAGCAGCCCACCTCAAGGCGTTTCGCGTACGGTCTCCCTCTACGACTTCTACAGCAAGAAGGAGTTTGACATGGTAGAGGAGGACCTTCCAGACAGGTATCGTGAACTAGTTCGCCTCCTCTCCCAATCTAATCCAAGGCTCGTCTTGTGACCCAACCATAGGAGGCCGCAAGCCATCTCCAAGAAGAAAAAAGGCCAAAACAAGCCTGTCAAGCAGAAACACGCGAAATCCGATGAGAAAACTGAACAGGGGGGGTCTGAGGAGCAGAAGGCGAAAACTCTCACAGCCAATCAGCGGCAACAGATTCGCGACGCGAACGTGCTTCTCCAGAACAAGATGATGAGGCTTGCAGCGGAACCGATTCCCTGGACGCAAGACATCAAGGAACCTGCGGATCTGACATCCTACCAGATCAACTTGATGAAGCTTAGCTTCGACCGTAAGCTCTCACCGATGGACTTCCGAGCTCACAACGAAGCCATCCGCAACCTCCGCGAGCTCATGGTAGGAGTCGAAGAGAAGCCTCCTTTCGACGCAAACGATGTCGTCATTCAATTCGTTCAATCGATCAAAAAAACCCAACTCAAGAACGCGCTGGTAGGTTATCTCAGAGATGAATCTCGATCTCAAGAAGATCTACAACGCGCTTGATCCTCTTGATTGGCTGGAAGCCAACACTGGCTTCCATCCCTTCACGTACGAAGCTGAGATCCTGGGCGATCACTCGCTTAGACTTCGAGTAATTCGGAAGTCTCGACAGATCGGTATCACTACAACGATTTGTCATGAGAGCATCTGGAAGGCCTGCACATCGAATGACCGCTTGATCCTTATCGTGTCGCCAAGCGATCGACAAAGCAAGGAACCCATGCGCAGGATCCAGATCCTCGTTAAGGCAAACCCGAAGCTTGCTGCTATGGTCGTGAGTCTCAATAAGAGTGAGATCGATTTCAACAACGGATCCAGAATCATCTCACTACCCAACAATCCCGATAGGCTGAGAGTCTACGCGGCGAATGACATCTACCTGGATGAGGCCGCGCACTTTCTCAACGATGAGCCTGTGATGGCTGCTATCAGGCCTATGCTCATCGCGACGAAAGGAACCTTCACAATCATATCGACGCCATTCGGCAAACGAGGACTCTTCTGGACGCAATACAAGATCGCGACAGACCTGAAAGGCGTCGATGCAACAGTGAAGGCTTACGATCTCTACCCATCAACGATCAGCCCGATAATCACCCAGGAAGATCTCGATCGCGAGAAACCATTCTACACTGAGCTGGAGTGGAAGCAGGAGTATGAGGGCGAATTCGTTGAAGAGGTCGATGTCTACTATCCGATGACGCTCATCGAGCCATGCGTGAATCTGTGGCTGGCGAATCATCGAAAACTCCTGGAGAGAGGCGCGATCGGGAAATCCTACGTTTGGGGCATCGATCTAGCCAAGCAGCGTGACGAAACAGTCGTCATGATTCTGGAGCGGATCCCGAAGTCGCCTCAGGTCCCGCAGGAGCATCTAGCGGTTGTGCATATCGATCATTGGAGCCAGATGGATTATTCGAATCAGATCGGCTTGATGGGAGAGCTCAAGAAACGGTTTCCGATCGCTACGGGCTACTGTGATGAGTCAGGCGTCGGCAAATCCGTAATGGAGGATATCGCTCGTACGCTTCCAGGAATCGAAGGCCTGGACTTCACGATCAAGAGCAAGATCGATATGGTTGCGACGTTGCGAGCTCGCTTCGAGTCCAAGACGATCGAGATCCCGAATGACAAGAAGCTGCTGATGCAGATCAACGGACTACACTACAAGATCAGCAAGATCGGAAACATCATATTCGAATCTCCTGAGAAGGGGCGGATCCACGACGACTATCTATGGGCGCTCGCCCTGGCTTCCCTGGCAGCCAAGAAGCCCCAACTAGTAGTAACTGACTTATTCACAACTCCAGGAGAAGAGGAAACCGAGGAAGACGAGGACTGAATCAAAGGACGACAAGATGTCAGTGGCGATCTCGCTGGGATTTAGATACCATAGTTGCATTCCAGGGGCGGAGATGATTGAATCCTTCTCAGGGTATCCCATCGGGTTATGGCTTCTTCTCAACGGAGTTCCGGCGGAAAAGATTCAGCAAAACGGGCAAGCGTCAGCAGGTGGCGGATGGTTTGTGTTTTCAAGGAAGTCATGCTTCACGAGATGAAACAAGGCCATTTCGGTATCCTGCGTTTCCCGCTCTGATCTTGTCTCGCTTCGATTGTAGAGCTGATATTTCCGTGGGTGCTGTCCGATTCGTTGTTTCACATTCTGGCTCTTGCCAACATAGACCTTCAGCTCAGGCTTAACCTGCACCAGCGCGTAGCATCCATACCCTGAAAGACTCTGCTCGATATCACCGGTGGATCTCAGATATATCGGACGAAGGGCATCGTAGGCTTTCTCAAGTGGCCTATTCGGTTTCTTTCTTCCCTTCTGCAGCAAACGCAACTGCCTTTCATCCACATAGTCAGTACCCAGAACTGAGATGAGCATGTCAGTCGCAAGTCCCGAGTATGCAGCATGGCCGCTTCCGTATCCCGTAGCTTTGCCCCTGCGCCTGCTCCAGAAGTCATCCAGTTTGAACTTCTTGGAGATAAGTGCCAGCAAGTCCTTGTACGTAGAATTGAGGATCTGTTTGCACCAGTAGATGACTGGTGCTAGGTCGTTCAAGGATCCGACGCCAATGCTTCGACATATCATGTAGTTCCTCCCATCACTCTGACTGAACGCCCTTGGATAGGCCTTGCTTACTGCATCCCAATAATCGACTAGCATCGTCTCTTTCTCGTCCATGCCAAGGGACCTGACCGGGCTTCTTCCTCCACAAAAGAATCGAAGAGTGTCAACAAAGTTGCCTTCTGTCATGGGCTTCCAGCGCCCTCTTTTCCTCTCCTCCGCTCTCTTCTCGCCAGGCCGAAGTATCATGTTTCGCCAGGGAGAGTTCAGGTTATCAGCTAGAGCGATACAAAGAGTGAGCGCAGGAATCCGCCAATTCTCCAACCCGAGTTTCTCTATTAAGCGATGAGTGTTATTTCTATCCAGTCCATAGAGCACGCGAAGTTGCAGGTCAGGTCTAACCCTCTTCTGTTTCGTGTTTATTACTAGGAATTGGCCTGCTTCCTGCACAACATTCAGTCCGTCTAGCACTGCGACAAGGAAATCATCGTTCGAGTTGCTGGCAACTATTGCCTCGATGCGGTGTTGCCCATCTATCACATAGAGCTCTGCGGAATCAGGAACTCTGAGTGTGCTGGTAGGCGCTTCAAATGTGATCAGCCCTCGATTTCTGCAATTGAGGACTATCGCTCCTGGTAGAAGAGTCGGAAGAATGTCCGTAGAGGATCCGCTCTGATTCAACGCCTCAGCGAGCTCTCGAGTTCTTTCAGGATCTACTACTCGTTGGTATCCCGGGTTGCTCTTGCTAGGATCAAACTGATCGACGATAATCTTTCTTGAAGTCCAGAGTTCGCGGATCTTTTTGCCAGATAGTACTAACCCATACATGGGTACTTGATACTGAGTCATCGGTAAGGCTCTAAAATCCAATACGACTCAGTGGATTAGTTTCGTGGGTACTATTTGGGTCTTGTCAGCATCGATCTAGGCTCCCTCGTAAACACTCGTACTAATAGTAGGTGAAGCAAGAAGTCTGTCGCTTTATCTGGACCAAGGTTTGCTAAACTCTCAAATCGAATCCTAAAAGCGCTCAGGGTAAGTCCCAGATCTCTAACTGACTGATTGATGTAATTGTCTTATTTGTAAATTCGTAGACTTTCTTAGAGAAATCGGTCGAGCGGTTAAAGCCAAGCAGCTGGCCGCGATAAAGAAGCAGCCGACTGAGGAGGAAATCAAAGATTTTGTCACAATGATGTTGCAATAGCTTCGTGCAAACTTGTCGTTTGGAAACCCATGAATCTAGGTAAGACCAGAAAGACGATGGGTAGGGAATGTGGGCAGCGATTTTGCAGAAGACTTTCACGGCAGACAACTTGCTGGTTTCATCCGTGTCCTGAGGGACCACCTAAGGTCGCAAGGAGACCCAGTCTTCTCACCTGATGAAAGCACTACTCCAACATGGCGACTCGTTTGAACCAACGCGCATCAGGTGCGTTCGTGGGCGTTCCAGAAGGTGTTCACAGGAAGGGATACCGAATGGCGAGGTTCAGCTCGTGAATGAATTCACAATCGCTAAATGAGACGCAACTGCTCGTTCATTGACCAGTCTAGCGAGTGAAGTCAAAGCCTTGAGAGCAGTCTTCTCGTCAAAACTCCACGAAATGTGCAGGTCTCTACAAGACAAATTCCGCCGTAACTTGCTTCGCAATCATCTGATCGCCATGCTTCTTCTTTCTGCGCCTTCGGCTGTCTACATCTGGTGGTACACGTCCCAGGGCCTGAACCTATTCCAGCGAGAGCCGTGGCGCTTAGTCGACTTTCTTGTTGTGTTGGCCTACGTGGTTTTCTTCTTGAAGATATTGGAGAGTCCTGGCACCGTGCCGGCCAATAACTGGTCGAAGTCAAGAAGTGACATCATTGACTTCAGCCAGAAAGCATCGGTGGCCTTGAAGCAGGCATTCCATGGCAGATATCCCTTAAACGCTAGGAACCTTCTTGCTGCTTTAGTCGAGGTTCTCTACCTTGAAGTGAAGTTATCTCGCAGAGTGCGTTCCAGTAGTGCTTGCAATGACGAAAGACGAACGGATGGCTCTGTTCGTTTAGGCTGTCCGGCTTCCGCTGGTTTGCTTGCTACCCTGTCTCTATGGGTGGATGGTTGGCGAAACCTAGCCGACAAACAATGTTTGCTTAACAGCCAGAAGTCTAAAGTAGGGTTAAACCGCCTCTCTCATGATTGATTAGAATGCCTAGAGTAGGTAGACGTAGAGGATTCCGTCGACCAACAAGCATAGGGAGGCCTAGAGGGATCAGGCGAGAACCGACGCTTCGTCAGAAAATAACTAATGAACTCATCAAGACAACGGATCGTGCAACACGTTCCCGAATTGAGACTCGTAGAAACAGGCTGACAGGAGAACTCGAGAATACGATTATCGGACGGCCTTCCGAGACTGCAATTCGAATTCATCATGACACTCTCGTTGCGAAGTGGGCTTACAGGAAAAGCGAAGCTGAGTTTGTGGCTGACCTGCTTAGACCAGTTAGGATCCCGAAGCCGTGATACATCAGGCTTGTGTAGAGCCGATGTCGTGCTTGTGCAAAGTGGTCACTGAAGAACCCTCCGAATCTTTTCATCAACCTCCAGTTTACCCGACCAGTCAAGAAGCCAGCATAGTCGGAATACCCAGACCGAGAGAGAACGAAGGGGAGGTTTGCGTTGAAACCCGTCATTTCCACCCCGCATACAGTGCAACAGTTGCAGGGAAATGGTAGCCCATCACGGTCATTTCTTCCGCTGTTGGAGAAGGCAGATCAAGTGCCAGTGTCGGAGCCCATCGCATCTCTCTCCGCTTTTGGCCTGTCCATAATCTGAGGTTGTATGTGAGATCCGTTTCCCATCTCCTGTGGAGACAACTTCACCAATGGTGGCACTCCACCACACATGGCCCTCCGTGCGCTGCACAATATCGACAAGCCAAAACCCCCCGCGAATCAGCTCCAGTAATGAGCGAATTTGTCGGATGCCTGGATGAATGGCGTCTATCCCGACATGAAGGATAGTCTCCTCTGAACACGCAAACAATACTTGGAAACAAGACTCGTAGAAGCTTCGGCACATTACGCGAAGGTCTTCCCTGAGCTCGGCGAGACCAGCCAACTAGCAGAGTACCTTGGAAGGCTCGCTCCCAAAGTGAGAGAGCTTGTACTTGAAGTGGATCTATTCGCCAGCATATTGTACGATAAGCTCGGTTCACTACCAGAGTATCTTAGAGACTCGATTGCCATTGTGGTTATGTTTTCGATGATAGAGACTCTTCAGCTAGCCACCAAGAAGTACGCCTCTATTCTGGGGCAGTTGGCAACGTCCTGCAAATTGTTGCCGTATGTGGAATGGGGGCTCAGGTGATCGTCGTCGTGCTCGGGGTAGCGGTCACCCTCGTTGCAGCGGCTGACCTTCTTGGCTACCTAGACCGCAAACTATGACGATAGCACAATTCAGCTTTTCAGTCCTGGTGGATCATTCTTCTTCTGCTGATGCCAGTTGGTTCGATTAGATGTTTCAGTCCCATCCAGTATCTAGGTTATTGAGTTACTTGCGTATCATCATCTCAGTGTCACACGATTGATAGCGCGCGCAACATTTTCTTATTGCTGTGTCGGCCGATGGCTGAGCGATGTCCCTACTGTGGTAGCATCATCACTCGAAGAAAATTCGAGCTCGTCAAGCGACGAATTGCACAGGATCTAGAAGCAAAGGTGAAACAGCAACTTGCCACCAAAACTCGACTGCTTGAGGCGGCTAATAGACGTGCACGGCAGAGAATAAGGGCCGGGCTTGCAAAGCTGAATCGCCAAAGGCGTAAGCTTAGCGTTCAATTTGGTCAGCGATTGCGAAATGCGCTGGCAATTGAGCGCAGAAAGATTCTGAACGGCCTTCGGCGACGTGAGATTGCAGTTGCCGCCAAGGAAAGAAACTTCAAGACCGAAGTACAACGAGCGGTCAGGCTAGGAGTGGAAGCGCGAACAATCCGTGTCAAGAGAGAGCTGCAATCTATGAAACGGTCTGTTGCAACAGTCCGAAGGGATGCTCTTGCTGAAGGAGCCAAGTCCGAGAAGCTCAGAAACATGAGAAAGATCGTTCAGCTAGAACAGCGTGTGTCTGGACTCCAAAGAGAGCTGCAAGACAAGTCAGCCGACGAACTTGGGGAGGAAGGCGAGCGAGACCTAGCGCAGATTCTCAGAAGAGACTTTTCTGGAGACAGCATAACTCGAATTACGAAAGGGGAACGCGGCGCAGACATAAGGCAGATCGTAAAATGGCAAGATCGCCCCTGTGGCACTATCATTTATGAATCAAAGAATGTGAAATCCTGGAGCAACAGATTCCTGACGAAGGCCATGAGGTATAAGAGCCAATACAATACGCCTAACGTGATCATAGTAAGCACAGCATTTCCTCCCAAGGAGAGATGGTTCTGCGTACGCAACGACGTGCCGATCATTCATCCGTCGAAGGTCGCTTTCTTAGTCCCGATTATCCGCGACAGCATTCTAACTCTGGCAAGATCAAGGCTTCCCGAGCATGAAAAGGCCTCCAAGATGGAAGAATTGTATCGTTACATACACAGCGACGAGTTTCAACAGAAACTGAACTCGCTGATCAGCAGCACCGAGAATCTCAGGAAATTGCAGACAAGGGAAAAGCGAGCCCATGCTAGTACCTGGAGCAAGCAAGATGAGGAGATAGGCGAGATAGAAGGGGCAACTTCACAAATTCAGGGCAAAGTGAAGGCCATAATAGAACGGGTGACGCCCATTCCTGTAATCACCGTTAGAAGACAGAAGCCACGAAGCTGACTAGACTCAAACTGCTGCTCTGGATTCCATCTTGGTTATGTGATAATCGAAGCCTCGACGTTCCCGCTCCGACCAAAATCTAATGACCCCCCACACCCCCTCCCCCCCTGCTATGGATCCCCGAATCAAAACGGCTTACATGCTGACGCAGATCAGGCGAATGCAGAAGCTCGCGAAGCCGCTAGGGATCAAGATCAGGATTCGTTCTCTTCAAGATGTCCTGAATCGGATTGTTCAGCTTCAGACCGACAAGCGACTGGAGCCGATGGAGATGAGAACTCTCATCGATGCTGCCGAAGTCTTGAGGAAGATTTTCCAGCCATCCGAGATTGAGGCGAAGGTCGACGAGCTTCTCAAGGAGACAACGACACTCCGAGAAACTGTCAGCCAGCTTAGGAAATCTAGCAGCGATCAAGGCAGAGCTCGAGGCAATACGAAACCCGATTCCGCAGGATCCCGTCCAATGGACCGAACGGATTCGCATCCTAAAGGGTGAACCATTCAACTTTCAAGATCGAGACTACCTTCTACCGATATACCGTGATACCGCCAGTCGCATCATCATCGTGAAAGCCCGACAACTCGAGATGACAGAATGGGCCGTCAACTGGCTTCTCCACAATCTCACAACGCATCCCTTCACGACCGCGATCTATACGGCGCCTAGGATGGATCAGGAGAGCGATCCTCAACGAAGTCTTAGGCCAATTCTACGGAGGACTTGCGAAGCCATTGATCGATGAGGATATGCTCGCTTGCAGAGACTTCAGGTTAAGATTGATGGAGCATCTGGATCCTCCCTATCAGAGCTATGCGGGAATCGATTGGGGAGAAGGAGAGCACGCGTTCACGGTAATCTGGATCCAAGCGCGAGACGACAAAGGACGATGGGTCCTGATGTATCTCCACAAATTCGATGACCGCGATCCAATGAAACAAGTCGAAGTGATCTCTAGGCTCATTCCGCTGTTCAACGTGAAACAAGCCGTCGCCGACGTCGGATACGGCGCCGTCCAAGTCTCAGAGCTCCAAAAGAAGTTCGGAAGTCGAGTCATGGGCTGCCAATATGTACGAAGACCAGAACTCCCACTCGAACCGACGCACATCGACGATGGTGGACAGAGGATAGCCCAGGCGATCGTAAATGCAGACCGTTCGTTCTGGATTGAGACTGCTATCCAGATCATCAAGCAGAGAGATCAAGCAGGGAACCGAGTTCCTGGATTAGTCCTCCTCTGGAAGGATCGAGCTGAGATCGAATGGATAATCGATCATTTCACCTGCATAGAGATGGAGGAGCAAGAGATGGTCGGAGGCAAGAAATATCATCACTACACGCATTCCGAAGGTCAGCCAGACGATGCCTTTCAAACCTTCGTCTACGCTCTCATCGCAGACGCGATCGGGAGGATACGCCCCGAGCTAGTAGTAACTGATTTATTCACACCTCTAGGAGAAGAAGAGGAGGACGACGATGAATAGAGTGCTCGGCGATCGGTTTCGGATTGCCTTCCATGGTGCTGCAAGCACGGTCTAAGTGGTCTTCGACGGACATTGGACAAGGTCTAGTTGAGAGATCCCAGTTGAAAAGGCCGAAAATACAGATTAGGAAGCCATGAAATTGCCTCGTCTCCTAGAGTGTCCAGAATACTGCTGGAAGTTGCTCATGTTCAGGAAGAGGTCTCAGGAGTGTGGCAATTCATGGAGCATTCTCCTCCCATTCATCTGCTTGGCTACGCTATGATCAGGAGGCCACTATCTTTTGACATCCCTGTTTGATGAGGTACTAGCTGAACAACATAAGCGTGCTATCCGAAGTTTTAGGCAGCGTTGCGATGAATGGAAGGCTGGGGAGACAGTCAAAATCGTTGTTGAGGGCGCAGGCAATGTATTTGAAGAAAAGTACTGGCCTTTCTTGGAACAGATGATTAAGACGCGTGGAAGAGCCCGTATCTTCGTGACGGACGTCAAGGAGCCGACAAACTACGACGATCTGCTAAGGCGGTCGCCAAGTGTAGAGTTCTATAACAAGAGAGTGCTGGCTGAATTTGAGAAGTACTCACTCCTTGATCCTGATGTTGTCCTAGTATTGGTGCCGGACACGGTTCACATGCAGACAGTCACCGAATGGATCGGGGAGGAATCTTGGGTGGGCAAGGCAAGAGCCATTTTCATCGAAAAACCTTGGGATCGATCACCTCTCCGAGCTGAGCGCTTTCAAAGGCTATTCGCTTCGAAGAAGCCCTATACTCTGTGCTTCTCGTTCGACCATTATTTGAGCAAAGTCGTCGATTTCGTCCCAAGAGCGAAAGAATGTATTGACCTAATCGGTGGCGAAGTGAGCCGAATAGATTTCGCGATACTTGAGAATGGAGAAGTGGAGCCAACCCGCGCCGCCGCGCTTGGGGAAGGTATGATTTTTGATCTGCTTTGCCACATGCTTGCCATTACATCTCTTGTGACCGACCTAGACACGTTGGATTTCGTGAAAGTCTTGCCCGCAAGGCATGAAGGCAGTGTACTTCCAAAAGATGCCGAGACTTTCGCAGACTTGGAGTTCTTCGTTCAGAACACGAAAGGCACTACTGCAACTGGGCAAGGTGTTGTCGGAAAAGGCGTCGGGCAAGAACCGCACAAGTTCATTCTTCTTGAGGGAAAACAAGGTTGGATTCAGATTGATCTGAATCCAATTCAGATTGATCTGTCGGGCACGAAGACGATAGAACGGAAGATAGAGGTCTTCCAGAACGGAGCGAAGAAAAGAGAATACGCAGTAAGAGATGGATACAAGAATTTCCTGGGTGTTCTTTTTGGGGGTGACTATGTGACAATTCCAGCGGGCGCTCTGACGCATGAGGCATCGATGTCGATTGTAAAGAACCTTGAGGACGCTAAGGGACGGGTAAGGTCACTCTGTCAGAAGAAAGACTTGCCGGAATACAAGGTCGGCACCAGCTTGGATGAGCTTAGGAGACTGTGTCGAGAGTACTGGTCGCAGCTGTCATAAGCGCTGCTATGTTGTGGTCTAGTTGGGTCGCCTGTTACCCATTGTTTGACGGTGCATTCTGGATTAGTAACCAAATGCCGGGTCCGCTATGCGAGATTCGTTGAATTACTGCGCGAGCCTTATCCGGTACGTCGTGGGTAGCGCGACCCCGGACACCGTGCCTGCGCGGGGAGACGTGCAATCTCATATATACTCATGCTTACGGTATTACAGGGACTCGTGTAACCCTTGGACTCCTTTTGCGGTTACAGTGAGTTCACGGGTGTAGGTCGCTTGCTATTTCTTGACCAGAACTTCGACTATGCTGACAATGGAGAATGGGGAAAAGACATGAAAGTAGAGGAAAAGCTAAAGAACGATGCAGAAACGGCAATAGTCGAGTTGCCGGATAGTGCGCACGACAACGTGTTCATCCGCACAGCTGAGTCCAGACAAGAAGGTAGCAGAGATCGCTTGCGCTTGCCAAATGACAACACGCAGATCTTAGTAGCTCCCAGCGAATGTCAGGGTTACAGCACTTGGAGCAATTAGATATGAAAATAGATCCGGCGCAGTTGGACAGCTACATCGAGGATCGAAAGAACGTTTTTGGTGACCCCAGCCGCTTTGGCTTGGCAGTGCTTGTAGCCTTCATACACAATCCTTCTGCTGTAACCATCGAATACGTTCTGAGACGTCAACATGATCTGGGATTGAGTCTGTCCGAGAAAGAGATTCGAAGCATTCTAAGTGACTGGCAAGAGAAAGGATACGTGCAGAAAAGACCGGAAGGATATTTCGCGACGCAACGAATGCTCGATGCGCTGGAGAAGGATGGCATAACCGAAGAGAAGTTGGACACAATGGCAGATGCTCTCTACTCAGAATAGTTTCAGCGCCTCGTCGAGCACAAACCGTATGTTGCTGTCAAACTCAAGGAGAGCCGTCTTGTTTCTAGTATCAGCATGAAAGAGTGGATATGACTCCTCCCTTGTAACCTCTCGGCTACGGGTCAGTAGAACTAAAGTCTCGGATTTTGACTGAAGTGTGTCGGGGGGCAGGAACTTCCACTCTGCCTTCTTCTTGAAAGAGACCCGCTCACCTTTTTGTTCAACATCACAACTGATTTGAATTCGTGCAAAATCTGTGGGCATAGTTGTGTCGTATGATATCCTGCATTCCCAATCATTCTCCTTGACAATCTCGGAGAGAGCTTGCATTGGGGGTGATCGCGGGTTTCCCTCGATCTCAATCAGTTCATTCTTCTCTTTCTTCTTGAATTGCTCTTTTAGCAAGATGATAAATGCTGTTACCTTGGCTCTCTTATTCAGCACCGCGTCGGTAGTCATCGTTCGCTCGCAGAAACTAGGTCACTTTTTGGGCTGAGTTCTTAAGTCTTTGCATCGTGGCAGACTGTTACATGTATTGTTCTCTGCCGGGTCTCACCCGTCTGAGGAGAAACATCACGAGAGCGACAGCTCCTACAATGATTGCAATGAACGCTCCTATGAGAAATGCTGGATACGTCTCAACCGATGTCACAGTCTGATTGCCGACTGGAATGTCAGTTTCATACAGGAGTCCAGTCAAAGTTGCCGAACCGCCAACGAGAAAGCTGACCACTATGAGTATGCCAGTGACTTTGTCGTACCAACGTCGGATGACGCCTGCTGAAGCTTCGCTGGAGTCGAGAACCCAGCAATCCACGCGCGAGAAGTCTTTGTTGTCCGGTGGAAACCCCGATGTGGCAGGCTTGTTGATTCTCTCGGGGTTTATCCAAAAGTCTCCATAGAAGGGGCATGTTCACCAAAGACGAGATCTCACGAAGAATCGCTTCCTACCTGAAGAAGCAGGACTGGCCCGTAACAACTGAAATGGTTGCAAAGGAGCTTGACGTGTCTTGGAACACGGCCCAACTCCACCTCTACAAACTCGTCACCGAGGGTCTGGTGAAAGGAAGACGAGTGGGAAGGCAAAACCAGTGGATAACAACTGAAAAGGGAGTAAGAGAGGCCAGTGGATAAGGCAAGAAAGCTAGTCGGACTTGCTAAGGCTCACTTTTGATTTCACCAGTGATCATCAAGCAGAGGGGGGATCCGTCAGAAGCAGAGCTCGGTATGGTTGAGGTAATGTTCTTGACAATGAACTCTAGGACAATGAACTCTAGTATTTCGCGTTTCTGAGTTGGCCGAAAGGAATTGAGAAGCTCAGGGTGATGAATGCCATTCCGAGACCCGCAATCTCGAAGAGCAGGCCGACGGAACTGAAACCCGCCAGCCAGCCAAAGGTAAGTGCCGCAATGGGTTGCGCCGCTCCCAACAGCGAGCTCATCACCGTGATCGCTCGACCGAGTAATTCGCCGGGAACCTGCGTTTGCACAAGAGCTTGGATGGGTGTGTTAATCACGCCGGAAAGGGCTCCGACTGCGAGGAAGAGAATGAAGCCTTCCGGGACCGTGGTTACAATCCCCGCCAACGCGATAAGCAGGCCCGTCGCAATCACACCGAAGATTATCAGCTTACCCACGTAGGTTCGGAAGTTCACTTTTCCAACTCCGAGAGCGCCAACTATTGTCCCGAGGGCGAATGCGGCCAGCATGAAACCGTAGGCAAGGCTATCGCCTTTCAACCAGAACTTAACATATGGAGCGATCATGGTCGCGACTCCAGCCCCGAAAAAGTTCGTGATCAGCCCAAACACCATGAGTTCGAGGAAGAACCTGTTCTGTCTAACGTACGCCAAACCTTCTCGGAAGTCTCGCGAAAACTCGCGCTTCGTGTTGCACTCATTGATAGAGGCATCCTTCCTTGGCTGACCATATGATGTTACGATCAGTGTCATCATCGCGGCGGCGAAGAAGAACGTAAGGCTGTCGTAAGTGATCGGCGCGACCGCGCCTAACGTGGCGATGATAATTCCGCCGACCGCATAACCTGCTAACTGGTTGGCGGACAGGCTAAAGGTGAAGAGGCTGTTGGCGGCTCCGAGGTTCTCCTTACTCACCATTCTTGGTATGATGGCGGTAAGCGCCGCTCGGAAGAATTGTGCACCTGTGAATAGCAGAAGCACCAGGAAGATGAGGGATGAGAAAGTCAGGTCGCGCATCACGAATAGTAGCGAAATCGTTCCGGTGACTACTCCCTGGGAGATGTTGCTTACGACCATTATGGTTTTCCGGTTCAATCGGTCCACGTAGACGCCAGAAAAAGGGCCCACAACAACACCTGGAATGAGGACGGCGGCTTGAGTCAGTCCAACGAGCGCGGTTGATCCCGTTGTTATAAGCACTAGCCAGAGTAGCGCGACGTCGAATACTGCATCGCCGGACTGTGAGACGACTTGGCCAACCCACATGGACGCGAAAGAACGATTTTTCAGTAACCCGGAATAGCTGGGGCCGTTGCCAGTCATGCAGATTTCAGCTCGTGGTTGTCGTCCGCTGATTCACAAGTTACGTAGGCCTGCTGTTGACTGATCGCCCAGCGCAACCATCTCTCATTCGTCATAAGCTGGCCCTCATAATACCGATCCGCAAGAAGCTACTATGGGCAATCCAAATAAGACATCAGGTTTCAAAAGTTATGCAAGGACGGGTCATGTCTGAGTCAGGAATGTGCCCTGAGAGCACTGGAGAAAGAAATCGGATATGAGCTATGTTCCTTTGAAGTTGAACTGAGTCTTATGCCTAGTGTGACGGTTACTTTTCAAAGATCAAGTCAGCCGCAAGTAAACTTGGACCGTTAGCTTCAGTTGGGGGTACATATGCCAAGACTGGGCGAAGAGATCGTAGAAGAGTGGCTAAATCGGCAAGGTCACTTCACTATCCGTGGCATCAAGCTAGGCGTTGATGAGATAGATATACTGGCAATCCGACCGCTCCTCAATGGGAAAATCGATTGAAGGAGCCGCGGTACAAACCTATATACAATCCGACCTGTCGCCCGGTCACAAGGATATCCAATGGGCGCTCGTTATTTCGGGTTGCCCGCCCGCAACCAGCCGGCGTAGTCCGCTACCGCCGAAGGCAGGTCAGCTTGCGCTCCTGGCTATACCTCGCCTCTCGCGTTCTGGAAGAACTGAAGCCAAAAAAAAACACCCGCTTGTCATTCTACCGTGTTTTTGCCTGCAGAGAATCCTGATACTGCATTCACTATTCTGTCCGCTATGATCGAGACGTGAGCAACAACATCCACGGCTCCAGCCTCTATTGCGGCTTTGTTCATCCCGAAAACGACTGATGATGACTCATCCTGAGCGATTGTGACGCCTCCGTGGTCTCTTATGGCCTTCATCCCAATGACTCCGTCATTTAGCATACCACTCATGAGAACCCCCACGCATTTTGCACTGTAAGCATCAGCGACAGACTTCATCATTATGTCGATTGATGGTGAAGGCGTCTGCTCAGCCTTCTTAAGCTGTATTCTCCCGTCTTTAGCTATCTTCATGTTCTGGCCACCAGGAGTGATGAAGGCTGTTCCTGCTTGCACAACGTCATCTTGCTGCGCCTCTCTCACCTGCAGGTCTGATACTGCCGCGAGTCTCTCGCTAAATTGTTTGGTGAAACCGTTGGGCATGTGCTGAGATACGACTAATGCGGCTGGCATTTGGTGAGGTAGTCTTGAAAAAACCCGCTCA
>Ga0187771_10000922_pt1 | contig 18999 bp, 16 predicted proteins | sample 0116_SJ02_MP15_1_FD_133139 | JGI IMG/M metagenome (GOLD analysis project Ga0187771, IMG submission 133139) | Tropical peat soil microbial communities from peatlands in Department of Meta, Colombia - 0116_SJ02_MP15_10_MG | ecosystem: Environmental > Terrestrial > Soil > Wetlands > Peat | place...
ACAGGGGTGGTAGTTAAGTTGGTTATAACGCCGGCCTGTCACGCCGGAGGCCGAGGGTTCAAGTCCCTTCCACCCCGCCAGAAAATTTGAGGGGTTGCGCGATGAGCGCAACCCCTTTTTAGTCGCTAGCCGATTCGTTCCCCACGGTATTCCCCACACTCTCGATGGTATTGCAGGGCGTAGCAATAAAAAAGGGAAGTGAGATCGGCCTCACTTCCCTTTTTTCGCCTGTCAATCAAATTGTCCGGAGAAACTTGCGCCTAGGATTTCTTCCTGAGGCTGCGAAGGACACCCCATCCCACCACCGCTCCGCCGATGAGGAACAGAGTTGCCGGTTCGGGAACCGGGTCCAGCGACTCGGTGAGACTGGCATTGGAAGTCCCGATGGCGAAGCTGAGATCCAGTGTCAACGAGTCAGGAGAACCAACGATTGCTCCGCTGGTGTTATATGAAACAGCAGGAGGAATAACGGAGTTTAACGTCAGCGTGCTTCCAATCTGATGGTCCTCTGCGAAAGTGTTGTTGGTGGTGCTGTAATAGGCCTTCCCAGTTACCGACCCGGTACTCAGCTCGGTTGCAGCAAGCGAGTACACGGCGCCCGGAGTTGAGAAGCCAACATCGGACAGCTGAAAGTCCACGGCACCTACTGTCTTTCCTACTACCTGGAGCGTAACCTGGTCCAGAAGAGGACTTCCCGAGGGAGGATTCGACTCGACGCTCCCGCTAAAGGTAGCGCCACCAGCAACCGCTACAAACGAATACGTAGTACCGGCGACGAATGTGAGCGCGACGGGTACGCCGTTAACGTCAAGTACCGGCTGCGCGGCTGCCGGCCCGACCGTCATGAACCCTGCCAGCGCCACAACCATTCCCAAAATTACTGCCAACCTTATCATCTTTTTCACCTCCTTAACGTTTTCTTGTTAGTAAAACCGCTTATCATGGTCAACCAGGGTCTTCAAGATTTCGGGCTTCTTAGAGGCAAGAGTCGTGCCAACTTCGACCGCCGGATTATAAGCCGTTGTTTCCACTTGTTAAATTTGGGCAAAGGGTGAGAAGGGAAGGGAGGAAGGTCGTGCCAAACGTGTAAACTATTCCGACGCTCAGGAGAGAAAAGAAAGGGTGGATGGCCAATAAGTGGATTTAAATCATGGGGTTATCCTACTTGCCGAAACCTGTAAAATTTCCCGACAAAAGACCGGGTTTCTCAAATTTTCACCCGAAAAACGCAAAGGTGTGAGCGAGTAAACGGGATAGAAAAAATAAAAAAGCGGTTGGACCATGTTCATTTCACGCAAGCGGCAAAATTACTGAAAAGGTGCTCCCGCATCCTTCGCGGCTTTGGACTTCGATCCTGCCCCCATGGGCTTCCACTATCGCCTTGCACTGGTAAAGCCCTATGCCGGACCCGTGGTCCTTGGAGGTCTTGAAGGGATGAAAAAGATGTTTGTCCATGAACTCCCTCGACATCCCGCAACCCTTGTCGGCAACTGAAAGGAGCAGACAGTCCCCTTTGCGGCGGGTGGCGACCTGAATTTCGGCCCTATCGGCTGCCGATTCGCCGGCGTTGAGAATGATATTTAGCAACACCGTCCGGATTTGCTCCGGGTCAAAAGAAGCATCGGGCACCGGTGACAGATCGGTCACAATCGGACAGCCGAGACTGATGCCTGAAACCGTGTCGGCAACGAGTTCGTTCAGATTGCATATGGACCTGCGCAACTCGAGTTTTTGGTCGACCGCCGAGAGCCGATTGAGCATATTCCTTATCTTTTCCACGCTTTTCGACATTACTCTAAGCGCATCAGTGCGAAATTCCGGGTCTTCATAATGGACGGGCAGGTTAGCCAAAGTGAGCGACAGCGTGGACGCGACATTCTTAAGGTCATGGGCGAGAAAGGCGGACACGGCCTGGAAAGCCTCCATTTCCCTTGCGCGCCCCAGGCTTTCGAAAAGCCTGTGATTCAATATCATTCCCGCCGCCTGGTCCGCGATCATTTTCAGCAGGTCTAGGTCCTCGAGTGTAAACTCTTCTCCAGTTGTTTTTCTTCCCAGAGTGATAATGCCCAGGAACTCGCCTCCAATCAAAAGCGGAGCGCAGCAGCATATCCTGTCCGCCGAATTCTTTGGAAAGACTTCCCCTCCGGCCCCCGGCCTTGGGGAATCGAGGTTCAGGACCGTTTTTTGCTGCCGCAAATAAAGAGCCAGGTACCTGACCTCGCTTTCCAACTCCGGGTCCAGCTCGCCGTACGGAAAGAGGTGGGTAGAGCCAAACATTACAGGCTCGTTTCGTACTTCATCATTTAGCCAAACGCTTGAATGGCTTACTCCAAACACTTCACTGGCCGTCCTGGCAACAGTGTTACACAGGTCGTGAAGATCGACCAGCGAAGTGGTTCTTGTTGTAAAGGACCCCAGAATCTTTTTATAATCGTAAACCGGCCGCTTGAAATGCCTGCTTATGAACCGTTTTAATTTGAATTTGATACCTTGTGAAAGAAATAAAACGGCTATACCCACAAAGGCGATGAATATCAGAAAAGCGTTATCCAGCAGCAGCGAGCTTGAAACGAAATACTGGGCGAGCTTTGCCGCAACCCCAAAGGCCAGCAGATAAATGCCGACGATCAATACGATTATGGAGTTGTAGATAAAATCGCCGGAGACATAGACATTGATATTTCTGAGCCTGGTCCTGAGAACAGCGACGGCGATCAGAATGTCGGCGAGGACCAGTGTTCCCGAATCCACAGTTAAAAGGCGGCTATGGTCCCCGGCAAACAGAAGTCTCTCGGCCGTACAGTAAATCCTTGCCGCAATTAAAACTCCTACGCCGAGCACCATGAACTTTATTTGCCATCTTATCGCGCCTGACGATGACCGAAGAGTCTTTTCCAGATTTATCAGAATGAGTATGGCTAAAAAAAGAATCGATAAATTGTACAGGTACGCCGGCCACCCAAACGAGACGATCCATTGGTGATAGACACGGCTTTGTGAGATAAGCGGACTGCGAAAAGAGACGACCGCGGCGGCGGCGGGAACGATGAATGCGGCCGTGAGCGCCCATCTGAATCTCGCCAGGTTCTTCCTGAAATCCTCCCGCGCATAGCAGATGCTGAAAGTGAGCCAGGCGCCTGGAACAAAGGAGCCGGCGAGCATCTTAAACAGTTCCCAGCGCATGAACTCACCAGGCGAAGCGGAGCGGGCGGCAAGAACGGCACAAACCTGTTCCGCCGCCAGTATGAACATCCCGAGGACAAAGATTTTGTAGACGAAGAGTTTCCTGGCGCCCAAAAGAGCGAGGAGGCCGATGCAGAGACTCAAAAGCCCCGCTGCAACAGGCAGTATGATTTGCATATCTGGGCGCATCGCCTCTCGATTCTGCCCCGGGTTCCGCTCCAGCCTTATTTTTCAGGGGATTAACCCCTGCACCTCAACCCTACGTAGGAGAGGGGGAGAGCAGCGCCGTATGCCCTCCCAAAATGTTTCATCTTTAACGCAACCTGGTATAACCAGTCAAGATTGTAGCACAAACCGGGGAGATTCGATTTTATTTTTGGATATGACCCTTATCGGGTATTCTAAATAAACCGAATTATGGTAGGTGAAATTGGAGGCCGTATGCCGCAAAAATTCGGATCGTTCCTGGCGAGGGCTTTTCTGATCGCGGCAATCGTTGCAGGGACGTGTAGGCCGCAGCATGCTTTTGCGCAGGCAAGAACCACGTTGGATTCCAGGGGCCTTATCGTCTCCCTGAAAAACCCTGACTGGTCTGTTCGAGGGAAAGCGGCCTGGTCCCTCGGGATGATGAAGAGCGTCGCCGCCGTGGAACCGCTCGTGGCCGTCCTATCCTCCGATGAAGTTGCGGAGGTCCGAAAATATGCCGCCTGGGCGCTTGGGGCGATCGGCGACCCGAGGGCCCTTGAACCTCTCCTTGCCGCTCTTAAAGACAGGGATGAAGAGGTGCGCCGGGACGTTATCAAGGCGCTCGGTAAAATCAAGGACTTCCGGGCTACGCCTGCGCTCTCCGATATTGCGCTTCGAGATCGGAGCGAACTGCTCAGAGATGAAGCAGTGAATGCGCTCACGGCAATCAAAGACCCGCGCTCTGCGGAAATCCTGGTCTCGGGGCTAAGCGAGAAAACTGGATGCGACCCGGCTGTCCGGCAAAATGCCGTGCTGGCCCTGGGAATACTGAAGGACCCGGCCGGACTTGGTCCCCTGGCCGCCGCCGCTCTTGGCGATTCAAATCCTGAAATCCGTAAATCAGCGCTGACGGCGCTTGGACAGATGCAGGACGAGCGCGTTCTGGATACTGTCCTGGCTGCAATGAAGGACACGGATCGGGAGGTGCGGCAACGCGCTTTGCAGCAGTTCGAAAAAATTCCAAGAAAGCCGGGAGACCCGCGAGTTGTCGATGCGCTTCTTGCCGCCTGCGGCGATGAATACTGGGCCGTGCGCGTTTTGGCCGTATCAGCGCTGGGCGTTATGGGCGATTCCAGGGCCCTGGACCGCCTTACGGCCGCATTGGGAGACGAGGACGAAAGCGTCAGGCTGGCCGCGATAACCGCGCTGTCCGCGTCAGGCAATAAAGGCACCCCCGCCGCCGTCAAGGCTGTTGTCGCGGCCGCGCTCAGGGATGAGAACGGGTCGGTGCGGCAAAGCGCGTTCCAGGCAGTTCCAAATCTCAATGGCGCTCGCGTGAGGGACTTGCTCGTTGCCGCCATGAAGGACCCGCATGAAAAAGTGAGGGAGAATGCGGTTCGTCTTCTCGAACAAGCGGGCGATAGTGCCGCATTCACCTCTTTATCCGCTGCCGTCCTGGCCGACGAAAGCGCGAACGTCCGGCGCCTTGCGACGCTGGCGCTGGAAATGATCGACGGCGCAGCGGCACTGGGACAACTGGGCGCCGCGCTCAAAGACGGCAACCCCATTACGCGGGGCAATGCAGTGGAGGCGCTGGGGGTCATCAAAAGCGGCCCCGCCGTCAAGCTGATTGTCACGGCCCTGGAAGACGAAGACGCGCATATCCGGGCAAAAGCCGCGAGTACGCTCGGAGAAGTTGGAGATCCAGTGACAATCCCGTCACTGATCAATGGGCTCAGGGATGAAGACCGGTCGGTTCGAAGAAACATCGCGGACGCCCTGCGCTCGCTCACCGGGCAGGACTTTGGAGAGGACCGGGAACCCTGGCTTCAGTGGTGGGCGGAAGGCGTTCACCACAGAGAGCACTGAGGACACGGAGGGGGAAGGCAAGAGAGAACCGCAGAATGTAGAATGTAGAATGTAGGACCGCAGAACCGCACAACCGCACAAAAACCCCTGCGGGGGAAGGCAAAAGGCAAAAGTAAAAAGGGCAAAAGTGAAATAACCTTTGACCACGGAGGTCACAGAGGTCGCGGAGGAGAGAAAGGCTATAGAGTTCGTCTCCGTTGGGCGGGGATAAACCCCTGCACCTCAACCCTACGTTGGGGAGGGGGAGCGTAGCGCTGTATGCCTCCCGATCACATCAATCTTGAAGGCAACTTGTTATTACCAGAAGCGGTACTGTCCCGTCGAAAGGACGTATATGCCAAGCGCGAGGTTTGTCACCGCATGACACAGTATGCACTGCGATATGCTCTTCGTGCTGTACAGGATAAGGTTGTAGACGATCCCCGCAGCGATCCCCGCGATTATTAGCTGGTGCTCCAACCCGAAGAAGATGGAGCAAAGGATAAACGAACTCCAGGTAAATGTTCCGATCGGGATTTCATCGAACTCTTTGCGGATAATGCAGCGAATGAGAAATGACCTCCAGAAAAGCTCTTCCATTATGGGAACTATGAGAGCGGCCCCCGTCAGCCTGATCGCAATTACCAGCCACATTGCAAAGCCGCTCGCGATCAGGGTGGGATTGAACCCCTTCCCTGCCGGGCCGATGGAATAATCCAGGTTAATCCACGCCACGAAGAGGGCCAGCCCTGCAAAGACGCTGATGGTTGAATCGCGCAGCCTGGAGAGGTCGCCGAATTTTATCTCTGAGTAAACGGACCGGAAGGACAAGAGGACTGCCGCAGCGGCAAGAGCTTTTAGCGGGTATACGACGAACGGGAAATACTCGCCCGGGTCAATTATCCCATGCCTGGACAAAAACCCGGCAATTTCGTCCACACCGACAAAGGCCATAAAGACCGCAAAAGGCAGCACCCTCGGGACAGCCCTGCTCAGCACGGAGGGGTTATAAGGGAGGTCGGAGGTCGGATGTCGGAAGACGGAGAAAAACAGCCCTCTGGCCATAAGATCGTGTCAACTTTCTATAGATAAAATACAATTGGGGTTCAAGATTGTCGGGAATCTATAATAAACGGGGTAAACTTCCCGCTCTGCCGGTGGTCCCGCGAGGCGCGGGATTGACAGTTCCGGGAATCCATTAAAGTGTTGCCCCGGGATCCTGTTTTAAACTCCATGAGAAGAACAGGACCCTCATCTCGTCATTCCGTGTTTGAGTGCTTCTGAGCCGGAATCCAGTTTTCTTGTTGAACTCAAAAGCACTGGACCCCGGCTTAAAGCCCGCCGGGGTGACGAATGTGGCGTATTATCCGTAATGGATAATATGAAGCGTGCCACCGCTCCAAACCGCTTTGAGCGGTTCACGGGTTACCATGCCTACGGTTTTACCGGAGGTTCTGACTATCTGTTTCTCTGTGCTCACTGTGGTGAACGGTCTTGCGCTATTTCAATTCTGCCAGAGTCTGCTTCGCTTCTTCGATGCCTTCGAAGTTCACGCCCTTCTTAAGCGCCCCGGCAAGGTTCTTCCTTGCGCCGTCATTATCGTTCAGCTTGAACTGAACCATGCCGAGGTGGTACTGAATCGCCGCGTCATCCGGCAGCTTATCGGCGCTTTCCAGTAAATAGGCAAGCGCCCCCTGGCAGTCACCCCGCTTGTAGAGCACCCACCCAAGGGTGTCTGAGACGTGCGGGTCTTCGCCTGCGGCCTCATGCGCTTTTGTGGCCAACTGAAACGCTTTTTCCAGGTCGCCTCCGTCCTCCGAGTATATCCAGGCGAGGTTGTTGGCCGCAGGCGCGAACCGCGGGTTTACGGCAAGAATCTTTTCGTATGCTTCACGGGCTTTTTCCAACTTTCCTGTTTTCTGATAGATCATGCCGGAAAACATCAGCGCAGACGTATCATTGGGGTTTTTTGCAAGGGCCTCATCGATTTTTGCCAGGGCCGCATCCTCCCTGCCCGAGGCGGCATAGATTTGGCCAAGAGCCAGGTACGGGCCGGTCGCGCCGGGATCTGTTTCGACAGCTTTGTTGAAAGCGGTCTCGGCCTGTCCGGTTTCCCCTTTTGCGGCAAAAACCTGGCCCAGTATATAGTAGAGACCTGCCGACTTCGGTTCGAGCGAAATCTGCTGCTTTACCCGTTCCACCGCCCGGTCAGGTTTTTTTTCGGCTAAATCCAGTGAGACCAGCTTCGCCAGGGGAGCAGCATAACCGGGGGCAAGAACAATGGCGGCCTCGTATTGTTTCTTTGCCTCTGTGGTCTTACCGGCGGCTTGCAGGGCCAGGCCCAAAAGAAAAGGCCCTCTTGGGTCTTTGGGCGCCAGCGTCATGGCGTTGCTGAAAGCATCCGCCGCTTTGTCATATTCTTCCTTGCCAAAATGCGCCGAGCCCAGCAAAACAAGGGCCAGAGGATTTTTGGGCTGCTTGTCCAAAAACTTTTTCAGTATGTCTATGGCCTGCTGAAAGTTGCTCGTTTTTATTTCCAACTCCGCGAGCCCGAGGCTTGCTTCCGCGGAACCGGGATCGGAGGTCAGTGCCTCCTTCAACTCGCCCTTTGCTTTGAGAATGTCCCCGGACTTAACGTATGCCAGCGCGAGTTGAATCCTGGCCTGCACCGCGCCGGGATTAAGCCTGACTATTTCCTGAAAATCCTTAACGGCTTCCGGGACCTGACCTTTCACCAGGCAGATCTTCCCCCGGAGCAGTTTCGCTTCAGGATCGGACTGGTTTTTTTGGAAGACCGGATCGAGGGCTTTAATCGCTTCGTCATACTTGCGCTCGACAAACATAATCCCCGCCAAGTGGAGCCATCCCTGCTTGAACGCCGGGTCCTTTTCAACGGCCCGGCGCAAAATGTCTTCACCCTGTTCGGGCTTCCCGGCAAGAACGTAGAAATCTGCGAGCCTGATCCGCTCCTGAGAACTGTTGGGCGCCAGATCGGCTGCGGCTTTGAATTCGTCTTCAGCCTTTTGCGCGTCTTTTTTGGAGATATACAAATTTCCGAGGGCCGTGTGGACTTCCGGCGCCCCGGGTTCTTTTGCGGCCGCTTCCTGGAAGGCCCGTTCCGCGCCCTGAGCATCTCCTTTGCGCAAGTAAAGAGACCCCAGCGCCAGATGAAATTTCGCCCGGTCGCCGAAATCGGGAAGCGCTTCCTCGAGGCGCCCGATCGCCTCGCTCACCTCATCGGAAGAATTTGCCGTTCCGGTAAGCAAGAGGAGTCCGTCAAAGTTTTTTTTGTCATGCTCCAGAATGAATTCCGCTTCCAGCCTTGCGTCCTCGACCTTTTTGGCCAAAAGTAAAATATTCCCAAGCTTGGATCTGACCTGCAAATTGTCCGGATCGAGATCTCTTGCCCTGGATAAAAAGGGGAAAGCCTGATCCATCTCGCCCAGGGCATAGTGAGCATAGCCGATCTGCTCGACGGCGTGAACGTTTCTGCCCTGAAGCTTTAGCACATTTTTGTATTCGAGGATGGCTTCCCTGTATTTGCCCTCGCTGAAATACTGGTCGCCTCTGCCGTTGTACCGGCTTATTTTTGCTTCCTTGGAACAGCCGGCAATGACGGCGACAAAGAGGACTAAAATCACAAGACGGTTATATCGCATATCTGAATCCTTTCTTAAAACAGGAACTGTCACCGTGGCACAGAGAGCACGGAGGAAAAGACAACTGAATTAATCTGCTCTGATATATTTTTCAAATACACTCTCTGTGACCTCTAGTGTTCTCCATCGCGAACTTCCCGTGGCATTCACCTCAGGGGGCACAGAGAACGCTGAGCGACGGGGATTTAGCCGGATTTCACAGAAAGTAGGTTATTTTGTCAGCTTAAACACAACCGTCCCGCAATATTTAGACAATGCATCTATTCTATATAAGAGAGCCGAGTCTAATTTCTCCCAAAAAGAAGCACTGGTGTTATTGACTTTTCTTAAATAGGTATCCATACGTGAAAGCAATGTGAAGTATTTTCTTTCAGAAAACTTAAATTTATCGCAAATATATTTTATATCAGTACTGCAGAGTTTCCTTTCGTCAAACGTTATATGTCGATTAAAAGACATATGATTCGGGAACAACGTTGTAATGAGTTTAGACCTGCGCAACTTATCGAATACAGGTGCTTCCACATGTTCCTTAAAAATGGCTATACCATCTTTATTAAGCACTCTATGAATCTCTGGTATAGCACGGTCAATTTCAACATGATGGAGTATATCAATACCAACTATAAGATCAAAGAAATCATCCTTATATTCTAGATTTTCTGCGGTCTGAACTGAAAAGTCAATATTTTTAAGAAAATCGTATTTTTTTGCAAGTTCATTAGCCTGATATATATTTTCATCTGATATATCAAATGCATATACCTGAAATCCAATTTGTGCAAACCTTATACTAGCAATACCAGCCCCACATCCGAAATCAAGCAATATGCGTTTTCCCGACTTGAAAAGTCTGCCAACCTCTTCATAGACATACCAGTATGGATTCCATGGTCTTCTCTCTTTCCCCATCACTGGGTCGAAACTAATAGATGTTGTCGGATGAATCTGAGAGAAGTATCTGTAGTACAATTTTTCTCTTTTTTGTCTCTCAGTAAACTTGATTTCCATTTTCAGTCTCTTTTGTCATTCGCCTATTACCGGTCCACCCTTGATCAAGTATGCCTAGTGCGTAAGTTCGTCTCGCCTTTCATGGGTTTGGCACCATACCACCCAGAGTCGCACATTCAGGGATTTGAGATTCGCTCGTAGAGCCAAGGTCTGTGTTCTATGTTTGCGAAAAGTTTTGCGCTGGCGAGGCCCCGCACCGCGGTTCTGTCGCATATCTGAATCCTTTCTTCTTCAAACGCATTCACCGCACAGGCCGCGGAAAACTCAGAGGAAGCTGGCACGGGCATAGGGTGGTTATCGCAACAATGCTTTCCGCTGAAACAGGAGGCATGACAGTTGATGTTTTTCTGCAGCGCTTACTTTTTGGGCGGTTTCACCTGCTCGCCGACGGTCCGGTGATTACCTGTGCGAAACTGCCAATATTTCTGCTCCTCGATGGTCGCGTTATTCTCTTGAGCCCATTTGGCAACCTCAGCCTTTGAATAGGGCTGAATGATATAGGGGGGGGCATCCCGAGCGTGGCTTGAGCCAGGCAGTCCATAAACATTTCGGACATAGCTCCTATCGTTAAAAGGGAGCATGAGGACGAGACAGTCGCACGGGTTGAGGAGTGGAAACATGTTCCGCACAGCAACATCGGCACTCTATGTGTTCGACAGCACTTATGCAGGTGATCAGGTCGAACTTCTTCTTGAGGCGGATGTCCGTAATGTCGTCGTCAATGATGGGACAACCGGGCTCAAAGCCGACCATCCGCTGAGTGACGCATCCGCATTCTCGACTTTTTATAAGGCTTCTCTGCATACTTTCATCGCTTTGAGACGTCCGACCATCAAATCTGCTAACCCACTATAATGTGAATCCGTCACCACAAAAGTGAGTGAGCGGCCAGGAATCAAGTTCTGCATACTCCTCGGTAATCCGCCAGTGCGCCGGCAGGGAGAATTTAAATGACATTCCTTTTCCTACAGCGACCAGTCCAAAAGACCTCGCGACTTTCGCGACTTCTTTTGAGTTACTTATAATTTCGAATATCTCTGCCCTGCTTTTTAGAAACAATGACATCGACTCATGTAGTATTTGGCCGTACAACTGATCATTTATAGTGCCATAATCCATAAGGGTCATCAGCCAGAAGTTTTTATACCTAGAGGCAAGGGGAGCGCTTTGGTGTCTGAGTCGTGTGACGAAATACCCCAATGGCTTGCTAGAGATAGTGTCAAAAAGTATATACAATTCGCATTCATTTCCCTCTCGCAGGCTTATCCTGTCCACCTTCCACCTCACCTTTTCGAAATCATTTCTGAAGTGGAAACGTGTATGATTAATATATTTTGGAAACAGTTCCTTTTGTATACGTAGATCCAGCATGGATGCAGCAATGCATTTGACATTTGTTGTTCTATACCTTCGCTTCATCACTGTATATTGATAAAAAGATTTCAATATGGGGTCACTTACATGCTTGGCAAAAGTCTCCACTGGAATTTTAGGCCAGTGGGCCATTAAAAACGGTCTAGCAGATTTGAGAGCTAGATACCTCCTTGCATATCCTGGTACCACGAACCCTAATTTTCTATAGATTCTAAGTGCAATCTCAGTTGAAAATACCCCAGCCCAGGCTATTCCACGTGCGTGAAGTATGGCCGTTATGTTATGGATTAATACTGTTGCTAGCCCTTTGCTGCGGTAATCAGGACTCGTGAACAAACTGCCAGCCCATGCTAACCTATAGGTGTTGCTTTTATAATAAAGTTGATCAGGAATGAACATAAGATAAGAAGCAATATTGCCGCTCTGGGTAGCCAAGTATGCAAGCACAGGGAAGTCATCTTCAATGTCTGGACAAGATTGTACTAAAGAAAAGTTGATTGAAGGGAACTGGGCGGCGATGATGGGATGGCTTCTGTCAAGCTCTGATATTTGACGGAATTCTACGAATGAAAATATATAATCCCCGCCCTTTGTTTGCATATCCATATTTGCTCCGGTTGCCGGATTTAAATTACATATGTATATTATACATTCTATAAAAGAAGGTGAGCATTCGCTAAATTAAAGTTCCTATTTTCTAGTTCGATTATCATCGAATCAAGGACATGAGGAATTAAAGCATTATCGTCATGCATCAAAAGTATATCGCGCCCCCTTATATTACTAATAGCGATATCCTTAATCTGTTCGGATCTTAATGATTTCGCAAAACTGTACTCGCCTGTTGCGATAGTCCAGTGGATGAAACGCATCCCCAATAGCCTGCTGGCTAGTAAGGATTTTAGGGTGACTTCTCCATAGGGGGGTCTATATAAAACAGGGAGATGTCCAGTGAGTTCATATATACGACGTGAGCATAGTTTAATGTCAGCATAGTATTGGACAAACGAAAGGTGCTCGTGACAGCGGTGGGTGTAGCTGTGATTTCCAAGTAGATGGCCCCGTTTCAGAATTACTTCCGGCAAGTGGGGAGCTCTTTGGATTCGATTTCCTACTATGAAGAAGGCACCGATAAGGCGATGTGTATCTAAAATGTCGAGTACCCTTGGTGTAATGTCTGGATGAGGACCATCATCAAAGGTAAAGAAAACTGTATTTTGTCCCTTGCGATGCAGTTGTGTTGTGATGAGCCAACGTGGTATTGACTTCTTAATGAATTTGCGCAAAGATGCGTCCATTTGCTAAGGCACTTCGATGCATGACTAATTAATGACTGTGTCCGACAGAATGTTGCATACCTCTCGTCTGGACGGTAAAGAGTTGTTGTATTACCAGGTATCCTTTGTGAAATCGTGATCGATTACAGGCAATGTAAGAGATGCTCGGGACATGACAGACCGCCGCACAAAGGAGTTTAAGGAAGCTATAATCTTAGCTTTCGCTTGGTGACGTAGCTTCAAAGGGATAGATGCAGTCGATAAAATTATACGTCGGTAATTTGCAGGTGAATCCCGGGTCTCACAGAATTCTCTCCTCTCAGGGATCTCCACCTTCCGCCATGAGCAATAGCTCTCTTGCGCCGGGGGAATCGAGACAGCGCCGAGAAATCTTGGTGTGCACGGGTTACCGACTAGGGGTGTGCTTTTCAGAAGCAGGAGACTTGAAGGTGGTTCTCTTGGAAAATCGGGTCGAGGGCTTCAATCGCTTCATCATACTTGCGCTCGGCAAACATAATGCCCACCAGGTGGCGCCATCCCTGCTTGAACGCCGGGTCCTTTGCAACGGCCCGGCGCAAAATGTCTTCACCCTTTTCGGGGTTCCCGGCAAGAACGTAGAAATCTGCGAGCCTGATCCGCTCCTGAGAACTGTTGGGAGCCAGATTGGCTGCGGCTTTGAATTCGTCTTCAGCTTTTCGCGCGTCTTTTTTGGAGATATACAAATTCCCTAGGGCCGTGTGAACCTGCGCCGCCCCGGGTTCTTTTGCGGCTGCATGCTGAAAGGCCCGTTCCGCGCCCTGGGCATCCCCTTTGCGCAAGTAAAGAGACCCCAGCGCCAGATGAAATTTCGCCCGGTCGCCGAAATCGGGAAGCGCTTCCTCAAGGCGCCGGATCGCCTCGCTCACCACATCGGAAGAATTTTCCGTTCCGGCAAGCAGAAGGAGTCCGTCAAAGTTTTTTTGTCATGCTCCAGTATGAACTCCGCCTCCAGCTAGGCGTCCTCGAGCTTTTTGGCCAAAAGTAAAAAATTCCCAAGCTTGGACCTGACCTGCAAAGTATCGGGATCGAGATCCCTGGCCCTGGACAAAAAGCGGCAAGCCTGCTCCATCTCGCCCAGGGCATAGTGTGCATAGCCCAGTTGCTCGACCGCGTGAACGTTATTGCCTTCGATCTGGAGTACATTCTTGCACTGGATGACGGCTTCCGTGTATTTGCCCTCGCTGAAATACCTGTCTCCGCTGCTGGTATACCTGGCTTTCCTGGCCTCGGGGGACCGGGAGCATCCGGCGAGGATTGCCGCAAGGGCCATTAGAATCACAAAACGATCAGCACGCAGCAAGGTGCACTCTGCTTCGCGTCTCCGGCGGGGACAGTATCTCATCATAAACTGCTTCTATCTTAGTAACAGTGATAGAGGAGGTAAACGAAGATTCGATAATTTGTCTTCCGCACTCCCCCATTCTTTTTGACAGCTCACGGTCGTCGAGAATCTTTATTATTGCTTGCGCCAGTGAATGAGGATCGCCGGGAGGGACGAGAAGTCCCGAGCGGCCATCCCGAACGAGCTCCGTGTGGCCGGCAATATGAGATGCAACAACGGGCTTTCGGAGGGCCATCGCCTCCATTATGACAGTGGGAAGTCCTTCGGGAAAGGTTGCGGCCTGTACGACCAGGTCCAGCCCGGATATGATTTTCGGCGCGTCCTCTCTCCAGCCGGTGAACAGTACCCGGCCGGAGATGGAGAGTTCCTCCGCCAGAAGACTTATCTCTTTCAGTGCCCCGGAACCGAGTGGATCGTCCCCTATAATGAGGAACCTGCATTGCGGCTTGTATTGCAATACGATTGAAGCAGCCCGGATAAAGTCCTCGAACCCCTTTCCCCTGGAGACCCTTCCGATACTTCCTACCAGAATATCATCTTGTGCAATGCCAAACTCATGGAGAATAAACGGCCTGTTGTTCTTATACGCATAGTTCTCAAGATCGAGTCCGTTGTAGATAAGCTCTGCCTTATCAGGTCCTGCGGTGCTCCGATAAAGCGAATACATCTCTGCGTTAAGGGTAATGTACTTAGAAACCCATCCGGCGAAAAACCGCTCGAGCCGGGTAATTGGTACAGTCCCCCTTATGTGGCATACGCACGGTATCTTCCAGATTATGGACGCTAAAAGGCCAGGCAGGTTTTCATAGATGCCGTTATTCAGGTGGATGATCTCAATTCGATATTTAAGGATTGTCCCAGCCAGATGCAGCAGGGCCAGTGCGCAGTTAATCAGTAGGAAGCCAATAAACAACAAATCGTGCATTGCACCATTCATCGTGTCACGGTCCTTATCCGGCACGCCGTTTATCCGGTATCTGCCAAATTCGAATGCTTTGTGTTTTATTATTTTACATCCGGATGACTCAATCCTCTGGATTGGAGGACCTACTCCGTAACAGAGAACCAGGGGACAAAAACGCTTCCTGTCCAACTGCTTAATGGTGCGTTCGAGACTCCGTGCGGACCCTCCAAAACCCGATCCAGATTCGATAAACAATATTTTGTACATTATAGGATATGCCTGGGATATCAGTATTCAGCAGATTGTAAAGTATTATATTCCTTGATTTCGTCCAAAACAAATCCTTTAAGCATTGATCGAGAGATGTCTTTAACCACTACTTGAAGTGATAATGGTAAAGTGAGTACAAGCCACATAAATTCAGTATATAAATAGGCATGAGTAGTCATGCATCCCAATGTATAAACTATCAATATCGTAACAAGAGCATATATATAATAATCAATCAGATTCTTACCGGGATAGCTATCATCAAGTACTCTGCCTGTTTTTATTAACTGCCTGAATGTTTCTATTATTATTAACAGGAACAACAGGAACCCGACTATGCCGATTTCGGAGTAACACAATACATAGGTGCTGTGCGCATCCCAGGTGTCGAGACCGTAGCTGGGCAAAACCTGTTCGAAGTTCTTCACCCCTACCCCAAAAGGATGGTCCGCAAAAACATGCAAAGACGTTTCCCATATCTCTAAACGGTTCTCTTTATATCTTGTTTCGGCCTCCGTGATGGTCTGCATTCTTTGGAAAAATGTGGTATTGGCAAGCTTCAAAAACAGCACTGCCCCGAGCAGGGCAAAGGTGACAATCAGTAACCTTCTCTGCCGGGGGGCGCGAAAAACTACATAAGGGAATGCAAACGCGAGTCCCATGAAGACCGCACGGGATTGAGTCAAGATAATCGTGTCAAGTATTAACGCGACTCCGGGGATGAACAGCAGCCTCTTGAACCAGGAACAATCGATCATTTTTATGCTCAGAAATATCAATGACAGCGTCAGGAAAGCGGCCAGGGAGTTCCCCTCTTTAAAGTCAAGACCGCCTAATTCCTCCAATCGGCCTTCAAAAAAGAAATCCCTGGATACCAGATGCCCCTGTATGGACAAGAAGACGCCGGCAAGGATCAAAGTCAAAACCACCCACTGGAAATACTGAAGTTTATTTACGGTCCTAATAAAAAGAAAAATAAATATGAAAAGCTTCAGCAGTTTTTCAAGATAGATGTAGCTGATGTCACTGCCGTTTCCTAATCTTATGGTGATAATCCACGAGACTGCCAGGAAGGCGTAGAAACAAAGTTCCTTAAGGGTAAATGCCCAATTCAGACTGCGGATATGCAACAGGCATCCGGCCGCCAAAAAAAGTACCGCGGTGAAGGAAGGTCTCGGGAGATATTCGGCTACGGCAGCGCCCCACCATATGTCAGGGTTGTATATGGCATATACGGCGATGTAGCCAAGCACCCCGAATATGGGTTTCCACAGGGCCATTGCAAACAGGCTACACAGAACCACCATGACTGCCAGGCTTGTTAAGGACATAGAATTTTCACACTTCCATAACCGACGCAAACACATGCTTTACTTCATGCGCCACTTTCGACCAGTCGCGGCTTCCGGCATGTGCGGCGATATGATCTCTATCCCAGATAGTTTCGAGCGCCGCTCGCAAACCCTTGCCGATAGAGACTGAAGTTTGATCCACCAATACACCGACAGCTGGTGTGGTAATTATTTCAGGGGCGCCGTAAACTTTCGTTGCAACTACGGGCGTACCGCAGGCAAGTGCTTCCATTAACACGTTGGGCCAGCCTTCCCTGGAACTTGCAAGGCAAAATACATCAGCGGCGTTGTACCAGTCTCGAAGGGCCTCGTTGGGACGGTTCCCGAGAAGTGTAACATTGCCTCGCAGATTCATGCGCCTGATCTGCTGTTCCAAGGATGACCTTTCAGGGCCCTCACCTATAATGAAGAAATGAAGGTCAGGAATGCTTCCCAGAAGGTCGGGTAAAGAATTCAACACCAAGTGAAATGCTTTGCGGGGGATCAGCGCTCCTACAGAGACAATCACTCTTACACCTTGAGGTATTGAGAGCTTTTGCCGCGCCATCGCTTTCTCGACAGGATAGAACCGTTCAGTATCCACGCCGTTGGGGACTACCGTGATCCTGTTACCGTCGATTCCAAGGCTAACCATTTCAGTCTTTAAGCTCTCGCATACCGATACGGCGCAATCCGCGTGCATCAGGGCGAATTTGATCATGGGCCTGATGGATTTAAAGGCAGCGAACTGGTTAATATCCGACCCTCTTGCCGACAATACCAGCGGCTTTTGCATGGATGCGGCCAGGAGAGCGGCCGCAAAACCATCGGGATAGATATAGTGAGCGTCGATCAGTTCGAAAGGGAAATGCGCATAAATTCGCCTCAGCAAACGGCGGCTTGCCAAAAACATCAAAAAACCGTGCGCCGCCATACCGACCTTTGGTATAAGGGGGTAACGGGGGTGGTAGACCTCAATTCCTTCCATGATCTCGTACGGGCGGATTCGGGAATAAAGGCTCCGTTTACCGAGCCAACCCCACGGCGGGATATAGGGAACAGGAGCAACGACCTTGATTTCACAACCATCCAATTTTGCAAAATGGAACATCCTTTGCTTGATAAATATGCCCTTGTCCGGTTCCAGGTGGTTCGGAAACAGGCTGGTATAGACAAGCACTTTCATTGAATTTTACCTGTATGGAAAACCTTCGCCCAAAGCTGAAAGGAGAGCAGGATCCAAAGGGGCTGGGAAAAATCCCGCATTCCGGAGAGATGCCCATCCCAAAGGCGCCTGACATGATTGATGTCAAACAGGCCCGCTCCTGGTGAAGTCCTGTCAAACAGCGCGGTTTCGGCCATTTCACGCAATTCGCCGCGAAACCATTTTGCGATTGGAATAGAAAAGCCCATCTTTTTCCTGGAGGTTATGTCCGGGGGCAGCAGGGCGGCCACGGCATTTTTAAAGATATATTTAGACACCCCCCCGTGCAGCTTGAGACTGCTCGGCACCCTGGCTGCGTACTCCATGAATACGTGGTCCAGAAGCGGGCATCTCACCTCGAGCGATACGGCCATGCTCGCCCTGTCCACCTTGGTCAGGATGTCATCACAGAGGTAGGTTTTTATATCGAGGTACTGGAGCCGGGAAAGGTGGTCGGAAGCCGGGGCGTTCCTATATATTTTGTGGAACAATTCCGACGTCCTGTAATCGCCAAGCCTCGCCAGAACGTCAGGATTCAAAAGTTTTCGCTTGTCCTCTTCGCAGATCGTAGAGGCCGAGAAGAAGTAGGCTTCCACCGGGTCTTTCGCCACATTCGACAAAAAGGTCTTGCCGCGAAATACCTGGGGCAGGTAATCGGCCTTTGGGTATATTCTTCCGAGTGCGCCGAAAAGCGGTTCGCGCAGTGTTTTCGGGAAGAGGTTTCTGACCGCGTTCTCCTTCAAGTCGAAATAATATTTGCGGTACCCGGCAAAGTTTTCGTCCCCGCCGTCCCCCGAGAGCGCAACGGTCACATTCTGCCTGGCGGTTTTGGAAACATAATAGGTCGGCACCGCGGATGAATCCGCAAAAGGTTCATCATAATGCCAGGCAAGCTTTTCGACTATCGGCACCGCTTCAGGCGTTACCGCGAATTCATGGTGATCGGTCGAAAACCGTCCGGCTACCTTTCGGGCGTATGCCGCTTCGTCATAAGTGGAAACATTGAAAGCGATCGAGTTGGTCACGACCGGTTGATCCGAGTTGCGGGCCATGAGCGCCACGACTGTAGCAGAATCGATACCGCCTGAAAGAAAAGCCCCGAGCGGAACTTCGCTGATCATCCTCATGCGCGTGGCTTCATCGAGAATGCCCACAAGTTCGTCCATCATTTGGGCTTCGCCGGTATTGTGGCGCGGCTCAAACGAAAGGTCCCAGTAGGGTTTGATCTCCAATGAATCTCGCGTGGCAATTGCATAATGGGCCGCAGGAAGCTTGCGGATTGATTCAAAAATGGTTTTCGGCGCCGGAACATAAAGAAGCGACAGGTAATCGGAGAGTGCTGTCAAATCGATCTGAGGCGACACTCCCGGG
>Ga0187771_10000923_pt1 | contig 18997 bp, 19 predicted proteins | sample 0116_SJ02_MP15_1_FD_133139 | JGI IMG/M metagenome (GOLD analysis project Ga0187771, IMG submission 133139) | Tropical peat soil microbial communities from peatlands in Department of Meta, Colombia - 0116_SJ02_MP15_10_MG | ecosystem: Environmental > Terrestrial > Soil > Wetlands > Peat | place...
GAGGGCCTGTGGTTCGCCATGGACCTCACGCCCCTCGTGCGGGACGATTCCCTCGACGTTCTCGAATTCGTCCTGGCGCACATCGACAGGTTCCGAAGGGACGTCGCGGACAGAATCCGGAAGCACGCGCCGAAGACGCGGTAGAGCGCCCGACAGGAGGGACACGATGGAAGTCGTCATCCAGCCCGACAGCCAGAAGGCCAGCCTGATCGCCGCCCGGATCATTGCCCAGCTGATCCGGGAAAAGCCCCACGCCGTGCTCGGCTTCGCGACCGGCAACACGCCGCTTCAACTCTACAAGAACCTCGTCCGGATCCACCGGGAGGAGGGGCTGGATTTCGCCGGCGTCACGGCCTTCAACCTCGACGAGTACGTCGGCATCCCTCCCGCCCATCCCTCCTCCTTCCACAGCTACATGTGGGCCCACCTTTTCAGCCAGATCAACATCGCCAAGGAGCGCATCCACATCCCCGACGGGCTGTCGTCCGACGTCCTCGCGACCTGCCGGAAGTACGAAGAGGCCATCAAATCCGCCGGCGGCATCGACATCCAGGTCCTCGGCATCGGCACGAACGGCCACCTCGGGTTCAACGAGCCGACATCGTCGCTGGGGTCGCGGACGCGGATCAAGACCCTGACCGATCAGAGCCGGCTCGACGCGGCCGCGGCCTTCGGCGGCCAGGAGAACGTCCCTTCCCACGTCATCACGATGGGGCTCGGCACGATCCTCGACAGCCGCATGTGCCTCCTGCTGGCCTTCGGGAAGAAGAAGGCCCGGGCCGTGGCCATGACGGTCGAGGGGCCGCTCACGGCTTCCGTTCCCGGCTCGGTCCTCCAGCTCCACCCGCGGGCCGTCATCATCGTCGACAAGGACGCCGCTGCGGAGCTCAAGATGGCGGATTACTACGCCTGGGTCTACGAGCACAAACCGGAGTGGCAGAAGTACTGAGGATCAGTAAATCCTTTTCCAATCCTTCTTCTCGAGGTCGAAACGCCAGAGCGTATTGTTCTTGCCGTCCTCGACGAGGGCCTGATGGCCGACGACCTGAAGGCCAGCCGGCTTGTTCATCCAGGCCGGGAACGGGGCTTGGCCTTCCTCCTGAAGATCCACACCGAGGATTTTCAGACTGTTGGCTTCGCGGTCGATGACGACGAGCTTCATGCCGTCCGCAGTCCAGGACGGCGCAAAGAGCATGGCCGCGGCCTCGCTCGTCGTCATCCGCTTTTCAGCGACGACTCTCTGAGCTGCGAGCGAATAGACCGCCAGGATATAAACGTCCTGCCCATTCGGCTGGGGTCTCCGAGCGACATAAGCGAGCCGGTCACCCTGGCTACCCCAGAACGCCCATAAGCAATCATGGTCAATCGATGCCTCGTTCTTTCTAAGCTCGACCGTCTTGAGGTCAAACAGGCCGAGCGTCCATGGCCTCTCCGGGGTTGCCTGATACTTGAGCGCCATGAGATTGCCTTGCGGGGACGATGGGAACCATGAGGCCGGCGCGGCGTTTTCGAATAGAATCCTGGAATTCTTGCTCTCCAGGTCGTAAAGCCAGAGGGTGAAGATCTTCGGCTTGTTACTTTCTCTCCTCGAAAGGAGCAGGGCGTTTCCGTCCCGGGCCCAGGCCACGAAACGAATGAAATAGATTCCGTGCGGAATGCCGAAGAGCGCGGCGTCGTCGGGGAGGTTCTCCAGCCGTGTCCCGTCAGTGCGGGCGATCCACAGCGGAGGAGACTGGCAGCGATGTCCTCCGTAGGCGCTATCGGACAGGATCGCGACCTTCGTGCCGTCGGGGGAGATTAGGAGGTCTATAATAAACGTATCGTCGGGCCAATGGTTCTTCCCGCGGGCGCCGCCGATGATGCACGTGCGTCCCGTCCCGTCAGAGTTCTCGACCCAGAGCTTTTCCGTGATATCGTGCCGCGTCCTGACTTCGTACGCCGTGTAGGCGACCTTGCCTCCGGCCGCCGAAACGACGGAATACGAGAACGGTCCCGCCTTCATCAGCCATTGGATCCGGTCTTCGGCCGGGGAATACTTAAAGATCCCCCGGTCGGTTTTGTAACAGGCCTCCCCTCCAGTGAAGGCTATTTCCCACAGATGGCTCCGGCCGTGTGTGGGACTCGAGCGGGCCCAAACGGCCGTGCCGACTAGGGCCAGCACAAGCAGCGGCGCGGCCCATCCGACGAAACCCAGGAGCTGACTCCGAGGCTGCGAAAAGTCCGACCGGACAAGGGTCAGGATCGAGGCCGCGGCGAAAGCCAGGGCCAGGAGCATCTGGCCGACGAGGAATACCGGCAAGGCTTTCTCCGGCGCGATCCAAGCCAGGTGCCCGCCCACCCTCGAGTTCAAGACGGCCCAGACCACAGCCGCGACCCCCACGCCGGCGAAGACGCCGATGAAGAGGACGCTGAACTGGCGCTCGTGAAGTAGAGAGAGCGAGAATGAGATCATCAAAAGAAAGGCGGATTGCCAAAAAGCCCACGACGGAAATCCGGGGCCGATGGGGAAACCCACAAGGACTTGCGTTCCCCCGGCGAGTTCCGAGATCCCCGGAACGGCGAGCCACGCCGCCGCGAATACGAGCCAAAGGGCGGCGAGCATGCTTAGGTGAGCGACGAACTTCGCCAGCCAGATCGAAGTCTTGTGGACCGGCCGGGAGAAGAGATAAGCCCAGGCACCGCTCCTGAATTCCGTCTCGAAGCCCCCGGTCCCGAGGATGAGCGCGGCGAAAGGGAAAAAGACGAGGAGCACGGCGTAGGCCAGCCACTCGCGGACGTCCTTTTTCTCGCGAAAGAAGGACTGGCCCAGGACGAGGAGGACGAGGACGGCCAGCTCGAAAAAGAAGAGGAACGCCTTCTCCTTCCATTCCTTGAGGTACAAAGCTATGAACATCACGGTCTCCCTCCCTGGGCCTTGGCCACGAGGCTGACAAAGATGTCCTCGAGGCTGGCTTGATACCGGGCCTTGACGGTCTCGAAATCCTCGTCCAGGATGAGCCGGCCGCCGTGAAGCACGAGAAGACGCTCGACGATGCGCTCGAGCTCGTGGACGAGGTGCGTCGCAAAAAGAACGGTCGTTCCCGAGGCGGCCAGCTCCCGGATGACATCCCGGAGAAAATCCTGCCTCGTGGGGACGTCGAGACCGGAAGTCGGGTCGTCGAGGATGAGGAATTCGGGCGCGGCGGCCAAGGCCACGGCCAATCCCAGCTTAAGCTTCATGCCCCTCGAGAGCGTCCGGATGCGGGCCTTCGGGTCGATGGCGAAACGTTCGAGGTCAGAGGAAGCCTTCTTGGCGTCCCAGAGCGGATAGAAACGGGCGTTGAAATTGAGGAGGCTTCTGACGGTCATGTCCTCGTAGAAGAAAGGATCTTCGGGGACGTAGCCGAAGGCCCGCTTGTAGCCACTGTCTCCGAAACCGATCCGGCGACCCTTAAAGCGGATTTCCCCCCCGTCGGACGGAATGACACCCATGAGGATCCTGGCCAGCGTCGTCTTGCCCTCGCCGTTGAGGCCGAGAAGGCCGTAGACGCGCCCGTTTTCGGTGGTCAGGTCGAAATCCTTCAGGACCGGACGACGCCCGAAACTTTTCGAAAGATGATGAATGCTCAGAAGCTCACTCATGACGGCCTCCCCTCGTCTTGTTCGCGTTCTTCGAAAGCCGCTCCTCGAAGATCTTGAGGATGTCGTCATCTGCGAGAGCGAACTTCCGGGCCTCGGCGATCGCCCCGTCCATGACCCGGGCCAGACGGGTCTTGCGGTCATTCGCGGCGTCGAGACCAGCCCTGGGAGCGATGAACGAGCCGCGGCCTTTCTGGGTCGAGATCAGGCCGGTCTGCTCGAGCTCGCGGTAAGCCCTGGCCACGGTATTCGGATTGATGATGATCTCGGCCGCCAGGTCGCGGATGGACGGGAGGGGGTCGTGGACTTTCAGCCGTCCCGTGGCCACAAGCCTGAGGATCTCCTGCTTGACCTGCTCGTAGATCGGAATAAAACTCGCGGGATCGACTCTTATCACGGCATCGCCTCCGTATCGCTGTATTATTAATATAATACACTTTTCGGATTTGTCAAGCGCTTTTTAATTTAGGAATTTGGGGACACAATACTCATTTCCGAATTTCTTCCTCGCTCGGGCCAATTCGCCCGATAAATCCTGATAAGCAGGGAAATGAGTATTGTGTCCCCCTATTTAAATGCGGCCTTCCTTTTCCGCGGCCTCCCATGTAAACTGGGGAGGGTCTTTCCGCGCGGGGGGCCGTCAGATCTCATGTTCGAAAGGAGAATCCGATGAACGGACTTTTCAAGCACATCCTTTGGGCCACGGACTACTCGGAAGAGGCGGATGTCGCGCTTCTCTACGCCAGCCTGTTCGCCAAGACCTTCGGCTCTCAACTCTCGGCCCTCCATGTGGTGCCGGACTTCTCCGCCGTTCTCTACGAGTCCCTGCCGGCCGAAGAAGCCGAGCTCGCGGGTAAGATCGAGGCGGCCACCGAGGCGGCCGAAGACCGCATCCGGGAGATCAGCCGTAAGAGGGGGATAGCCTTCAACCATATTTACATCAAGAAAGGCCCGGCGGCCGCAGCCGTATGCGAGGCCGCCAACAGGGAAAATGCCGATCTCATCGTCATCGGCCGGACGGGCGCCTCGGGCCCGGGAAAGACGCCCCTCGGCAGCATCGCCGGGAACATCCTTCGTAACTCCGCCGTTCCGGTCCTGGTGGCCAAGAAAGGAAAGCGAAGCCTGGACATCCACAAGATCCTCGTCCCCACGGATTTTTCGGCAGGCGAGGAAATCGAACGCGATTTCGCCTGGAAACTAGCCAAGGGATTCCAGGCGTCCATCGTTTTCCTCTACATTCTCGAGCTCTACGGCCACGACTTCCGGCTGACGGAAGAGCACTTCGCCACCGCCCTCGACAAACTCAGGGCGCGCCGCCGCAAAGAGCACGTCGGCGTCGACATGCGCGAAGACGTCTACAAGGCCCATAACGCCGCTGAGGGGATCATCGACTACACGAAAACTCACCCCAGCGACCTGATCGTCATGTCGACCCACGTCGGGAAGGTCGCCCGCTTCTTCCTCGGAAGCAACACAGAAAAGGTCATCGCCCGGGGTCCAGCCGCCGTCTTTGCCATCCCGCCGAAGCGCGCTTGAGCGGCCGTTCGAGCGTTTGACTTTTGGCGGGGATTTGACTAAGAAAAGACCGGAACCGTGAAAAAAATGAGAAAAGCACTGATTCTCGCATTCTCTCTTATCCTGCTTATCCTGGCCGCCTCCTGCGCCCGGACGGCCGTCCCGATTTCCCGCTTCGGCTATCCGGTCGACGGCGAGCCCTGGTATTTTATCCGAGTCTCGATCACCCCTCCCGCCGCGGCGGCGGGGACCGTCTGCAGGGTGGCCCGTGTCGAGGTCGACAAGGCCCGGTGCCGGGACTTTCTTCTTATTCAGGACGGAAAGGAGCTGAACGCTAACGAGATCAGGATGGACCGGCCGTTCGAGGTCAAGGTCCGCTACGGCTGGCTGCCGAAGACGACCTACGCCGTCGACCTCACCCTGGAGGATGCCAAGTCGGGCCGTCAAACGTCCCTCGGCTGGTCGGGGACCTCGCCCGCGGGTCCGGGCTATTGGGACTCCGCCTGGAGAAATTATCTCTCGCTGATCCTTTCCGAGGAGAACGGGGTGGCGAGGACGAACAATCTGGTCCATGCCACGGTCAGTGTGCTGAGCTCGTATCTCCGGTCTCCTGACGAAATCCGCGTCGTCCGGGCCGAGCCGGCCGCCGCCGGCGGCGTCTCCTACCGTGAGGTCTCGAGCCAAGTCTACGACCTCGTCAAGTGGGACGACGAGAAGATCATGGGGACAGAGGAGAAGGATGCCCGAACGGGGAAGCCCGTCGTCCGCTATCACCCGACGACCACACTGAGCGTGGCCTTCCTGGCCGACCTCAAGCCCGGATCCAAGGCCACCTATCTCGTCTTCTTCAACAACCCGGCAGCCGTCAAGCCCGTTTACGCCTCCGGCCTGGCAGTCCAGAAAGGCGCGAATCTCGCCCGCACGATCGAAAACCGTTATTACAAGATCGCCCTTCAGGAGAAAAGCGGCGTCATCTACGAGATCACCGAGAAGACGACGGGCCTCAAGCTCGAGCACAAGCTCGAGACCAACGGCGCCATCCAGTGGAACCCGGACGTCTACTCGCCGCCGCACTCCTGGTACCACAGTTCTGACTGGTCGGACCCGGTCGCCACCGAGGTCGAGGGTCCCGTGTTTTACTCGATGAATCTCAAGGGCACGCTCCCCTTCCCCAAGGGGATTGCCATCGGGATCCGCGACCGCTTCTACGCCGACTCGCCGGTCATCATGGTCGAATCGGTCATCGACATCGGCGAGGACATCTTCGTCAAGGCCCTGCGGGACGCCGAGGTCGTCTTCAACAAGGCCGTCTTCACCAAGGCGGCCTTCAAGAGGGACGGCCGGACGGAGGTCCTCGACCTCGCGACGTCCCGCATGCACCCGGACCACGCCGCGGTCCTGCGGCCGGACACGCCCTGGGTCTGCTTCTTCGACGAAACCAAGGGCATCGGGTTCGCCGTCCTCTATCTCGACCTGGCGACGCCCAACCTCGGCGGCGGCTCGGCCTCGCTCGAGCAGCCTTTCATCTATATCGAGAACGGGCCGTGGTATTACGCTTCGCGCGGCTTCGTCTACTCGTTCGCTTCCAACAACCAGACCCGGATGCTGCCCGTCAAGGCGGGGAGCATCTACTACGAACGGAACGCCTGGATCGTCTTTTCCTATCCCAAGGGAGAGGCCCTCGACGCCTACCTCGACGCCTGGTTCAGCCAGCTCCGGCACCCCGTGGCCGTCGCGGAGAACATGGAGACGTTCGCCGAGAGCCCGGAAGGCTGGATCGTGCCCATCCTGACCGAGCCCTTCGAGGAGGGCGTCAAGTCGGCCCTGGGCGGAACGGAACGGAGAAAATAGCGGCCCGGGATTTGGGGCTTGTGGTATAATGTTTATCGTTAAGCAAGGGATTTGTCCTCGCTTCAAACAACGCAATGAATGAGTAAAGGAAGGGGCCTGCGGCCTCATCGGTCATAAACTCCTCTCCTTTATCCAATTCAAATATCTTCAGAAGAGGAAAGACTCGGGAGAGTTTTTCCATCGTCAAAAGGAGACGAGAATGAATATCTACGTAGGCAACCTGGAAAGAGGCGTCAACGAGTCCGACCTGAGGGAGGCCTTTCAGCCTTACGGGGAAGTCACGTCCGCCTCGGTCATCAAGGACAAGTTCAGCGGCGAGTCCCGCGGTTTCGGGTTCGTCGAGATGCCGAACAGCACCGAAGCCCAGAAGGCCATCTCCATGCTGAACGGCAAGTCCCTGAAGGGCCGGACGGCCACGGTAAACGAGGCCAAGCCGCGCACCGACAGGCCGAGGACCGGCGGCGGCTTCGGCAACCGGCGGTATTAAGGCCCGCGGGACCGGAAGGTCCGCTTTTTCGACCCGGAGGGTTAGAAATGATGCCTTGAGAGGGGGCGGTCGGCTTGACCGCCCCCCCCCTTTTTTCGCCTTGACGCGGCCAAAGGCGCAAACGGCAGGCGGAGCGCGGCTTGACAAGCCCGCCGCCGAACCTGTTTAATGGATGGGCAAAGAGGCTCGCCGTGAAGAAAGCCGCCGCCATCCCCATCATCGCGTGTATCCTAGCCCTGATTCTGGCCGGCTTCAGCCGTGCAGACTTTCCTTCTGTCTTCTCCGCCGGCCGGACCCCGCAGGACGACCAGGTCGTCGAGGCCCAGGTCCTCCTCTCGCGCGACGGGGTCAAGCCCGGGGAGACCCTCAAGGCCGCCGTCCTCCTCAGGATCCAGCCCGGCTATCACATCAACGACAATGCTCCTCTCGACGAATTCCTTGTCCCGACGACCCTCACCATCGCCGATAACCCTGAGGTCGATGTCCTCGAGACCTGCTTCCCGCCCGGCCGCCGGGCGCGCTTCTCCTACAGCGAGGCCGAGCTCGTGGTCTATGAAGGCGAGGCGACGCTCGGCATCATCCTCAGGGCGAAGCCGGGGGCCGCTCCAGGACTCTTGAAGCTCAGGGCCTCCCTCGGCTATCAGGCGTGCAACGATATATCCTGCCTGCCCCCCAAGGAGCTGCCGATCCAGATCCCGGTCCCGGTCGTTCCGCCGTCGCAAGCCTGCCACGACCTCCACCAGGACGTGTTCTCCAAAATCTCCTTCAAGACTACCGCCAAATGAGCGAGTCGCCTCTCCGCAATCTCCCGTCCATCGAGGCTCTGCTCCGTGAACCGGCGGGCGAAGCCATGGTCCGGGAATACGGCCGTCCGGCCGTCGTCGCCGCCGCCCGCGCCGTCCTCGAGGGAGCGCGCTCCGAGATCCGGAAGAAAGAGCCGGGCGCCCCGCTTCCGGACATCTCCCCTGCCGCCCTACTCGACGGGATCAGGGCGAGCCTCTGCCGGAAGTTCCGCGCCTCCCTCGGCCCCGCCGTCAACGCGACCGGAGTCATCATGCACTCCGGGCTTGGCCGGGCCGTCCTTTCGGAGGACGCGGCCGATGCCCTCCTGGCCGTCGCGCACGGCTATTCCACGCTGGCGCTCGACCTGGACACGGGTCTCCGGACGTCCCGCGACCGCCACGTTGAGGGCCTTCTCCGCGAGCTCACCGGCGCCGAGGCCGCCACCGTCGCCAACAACAACGCCGCCGCGACCGTCCTCATCCTGAACACGCTCGCCCGCGGCCGGGAGGTCATCGTGTCGCGCGGCCAGCTCGTCGAGATCGGCGGCTCCTTCCGCATGCCGGACGTCATGAAGATGAGCGGCGCCGTGCTGAGGGAAGTCGGGACGACGAACAAGACGCACCTCCGCGACTACGAGGAGGCGATCGGCGAGTCCACGGGCGCGATTCTCCGCGTTCACCACAGCAACTACCGGATCGTGGGTTTCGCCGAGGAACCCGGGATCGGGGAGCTCGTCGCGCTCGGCCGCAGCAGAGGCCTCCCGGTCGTCGACGACCTGGGGAGCGGCGCTCTCGTCGACCTCAAGCCCTTCGGGCTCCAAGCCGAGCCCCTCGTCCAGGACAGCATCCGCGCCGGGGGCGACGTCGCCTGCTTCAGCGGCGACAAGCTGCTCGGCGGTCCCCAAGCGGGCATCATCGTCGGCCGCTCCCAATGGATCGCAAAGATCAAGAAGAACCCCCTGGCCCGGGCCTTCCGCTGCGGCAAGCTCAACCTGGCCGCGCTCGAAGCGACGCTCAAGCTCTTCCTCGCGCCGGACCGGCTCACCGAGCGGCATCCGATCTACCGGATGCTCGCCCTGAGCCCCGAGGCCCTCGGCCGTCGCGCCAAGAAGGTCGCGGTTGCGCTCAGAAAGTCGCTGCCGGGAGCGGTCCGGATCACGGTCGAAGACGGCGCGTCGCAGGTCGGGAGCGGGGCCGTGCCCGTTGAGACGATCCCCACCCGGGTCCTGGCCGTCGCCTCCCCGTCCCTGCCGGCTGGGGAGCTGGCCGCCAAGCTCCGCCGCCTCCAGCCGCCGGTGTTCACGCGGATCAGGAACAATGCCGTGCTCCTCGACTTCCGCACGATCCAGCCCGACGAGGACGACGTCGTCGAGCGGGCTCTCAAGGGGCTTTTTGCCGAATAGGGCTGAAGGGGACGGTCTCCCGGGGCTGTCGCCATCGAACACAAAAGGAACGGGCGACGATGATCGACTATGAAAAACGCAAGCGCATCATGGGCCGGTCGGTCCGGCTCGGCCACTGCATCTGCAACCCCAAGGAGCCGTGCCCGTGCGATCTCTTCAAGCAAAAAAACGTCTGCCTCTGCTCCGGCGAGCGCGAGGAGGACGCCCTCGAAAGCGTGCCGCTCACGACCCTCGTCGAAAACGCCGGCTGCGCTTCCAAGATCGGTCAGGAGGACCTGAAAAGGGCTCTCTCCGGGCTGCCCCGGATCTTCGATTCCCGCGTCCTCGTCTCCTCCGACACGTGCGACGACGCCGGGGTCTTCAGGCTCAACGCCCGGACGGCCCTCGTCCAGTCCGTCGACCTCTTCACGCCGGTCGTCGACGACCCCTATGTCTTCGGCCAGATCGCGGCGGCCAATTCCGTGAGCGACATCTACGCCATGGGCGGAAAGCCCCTGACGGCCCTCTCAGTCATCGCCTTCCCGGTCGAGCGCCTGAGTCCGCGCATCATGAACAAGATTCTCCAGGGCGGGATCGACAAGCTCGGGGAAGCCGGGGTGGTCGTCCTCGGCGGCCACAGCATCAAGGACAAGGAGATCAAGTTCGGCTTCGCCGTGACCGGAATCGTCCATCCGGACAAAATGACGGTCAATAGCAAGGCGCGGCCCGGCGACGTGCTCGTCCTGACCAAGCCCATCGGGACGGGAACGCTGAGTTTCGCCCGGCAGATCGGGCGGGCCCCGGCCGACGGACTCGAGGAGGCCGAGCGCTCCATGACGTCGCTCAACCGTGCCGCCGCCGAAGCCATGACCACGGCCGGCGTCACCACGACGACCGACGTGACGGGCTTCGGGCTGGCCGGCCACCTCAGCGAGATCGCCGTCCAGAGCGGGGTCGAGGCCGAGGTCTACGCGGAATCCATCCCGCTCTTTTCAGGGGTACTGGAGCTCGTCCGCGACGGCGTCATTTCGGGGGCCGTCGAGCGCAACCGGGAATACGCCTCCGCCTTCGTCAAGCCCGAAAAGGGCGTCGGCGAGGACCTCGAAACCGTGCTCTATGACCCGCAGACCTCGGGAGGGCTTCTCGTCGCCGTCCGCAAGTCGAAGGCCCCGGGATTTCTGGCCGCACTTCAGAAGAAGGGGGTCGGACAAGCCGCCGTCATCGGCAGGATCACGCGCAAAGGCCCCGCGAGGATCATCCTCAGGAGGAAGGCGCCCGTCCGCTGAGCCGGCGGGGCGGTGAGGAGCCATGGCCGGGAAAGATCACGTCATCGTCGGGACCGCCGGGCACATCGACCACGGCAAGAGCGCCCTGGTCAAGGCCCTGACGGGAAAAGACCCCGACACCCTGCCCGAGGAAAAACAGCGCGGCATGACGATCGAGCTCGGGTTCATCTTTCTCGACGACCCCGGCTATGAAAAGCAGATCGTCTTCATCGACGTCCCGGGGCACGAGAAATTCATCCGGACAATGGCCGCCGGGGCGAGCAGCGTCGACGCGGCGCTCTTCGTCGTCGCCGCCGACGAGGGTATCTCGGTGCAGACCCGCGAGCACTTCGACATTCTCCAGCTTCTCGGCATCCCGCTCGGCCTCGTCGCGCTGACGAAGAGCGATCTCGTCGATGCCGCCCGGATCGCGGAGCTTGCGGCTTCCGTCCAGAGCTTCGTCCGCGGCTCATTCCTCGAGGCGGCGTCCATCGTCCCCGTCTCGTCACTAACGGGCGAAGGCGTCGAGGACGTCAAACAGGTTCTCCGCGATGTCGGCCGGAAGGTCGCGAAACGCCCCGACAGCGGGATCTTCCGCATGCCCATCGACCGCGTCTTCTCGATGCACGGCTTCGGCACGGTCGTCGCCGGCACGGTGCTCGGGGGCGTTGTCCGGACGGGCGACACGGTCGAGGTCTTCCCCGACGGCCTCAAGTCCCGAGTCCGGGGCATCCAGGTCCACAACGAGAGAAAGGACTCGTCCGGGATCGGACAACGGACGGCCCTCAACCTCCAGGACCTTAAAAAAGAGGACCTGCGCCGCGGGCAGGTTGCCGCCGCGCCGGGCTCCCTAGCCCCCTCGCTCCGCCTGGACGCCCGCCTCGACATCCTCCGCAGCGCGGACAATGGGGTCAAGCATCGCAACCGGGTCCGGCTTCACATCGGGACCGATGAGGTCATGGCCCGGCTGGCGGTCCTCGAAGGTCAGACGGTCGAGCCGGGCGCATCGGGACTCGTCCAGTTCATCCTGGAGAGCCCGGCCGTCGCTCTTCCCGGAGACAGGTTCGTCATCCGCTCCTTCTCCCCGCTCGCGACGATCGGAGGCGGGCAAGTCCTCGATTCCCATCCGGCCAAGCACAGGAGGTCCAGCGGCGAGGCCGTCGAAGGGATCAGGCGCCTGGGCGGAGAGGCGAAGGAAGCCGTCGAACAGGCTTTCCGCCAGTCCGCGGGCCGCCCCATGAGCGCCGAAGAGGCCGCCCTCAAGCTCGGCAGGAGCGAGGGCGAAATCTCCGGCATGCTCGGGGAACTCGAGGGCGAGGGACGGCTCGTCGCGATCTCTCGGGAGAAACCGGAGACGTACCTCCACGCCGCCGAGTACGAGGCCCTCAGGGAGAAAGCGGCGGCCGGGGTCAGGAGATATTTCGAGGCGAATCCGGGGCGGCCGCTCATGCCCGCCGCGGCCCTGCGGACGGAATTCCTCAAATGGAGCGATGCCCAAACGCTCAGGCTGGTCGTGGACGACCTCTGCCGGGCGAACATCCTGACCAAGAACGAAGCCGAGATCGGGCTCGTCGGGCACGAAGCCCGGATGCGGCCGGCCGACGAGGAAGTCGCGGCAAGGATCGAGGCCCTCTTCCGGAGGGCCCGGCTTTCCCCGCCTCTCGAGGAGGACGCGCAGCGAAGGCTGGGGCTCAACCCCTCGGTGTTCAAAAATATCCTCGACGCGCTCATCCGGGAGCGCCGGATCGTCCGGCTGGGGGCCAAGGTGACCTACCACCGGGAGGCTCTCGAAGAGGCAAGGGCAGCCGTCCTCAACCTGATCGAAAGACACGGCAGCGTCACCATCGCCGAGCTCAGGGACCGCCTGCGCCTGTCGCGAAAGTACGCTCAGGCCCTGCTGGAATATTTCGACAGGACCGGGATGACAAAGAGGGTCGAGGACCGGCATGTCCTCGGCGGGAAGGCCTGAGTCCTGTCCCGGCGAACGGGGGCTTCGGGGCCCGGTTATAGGAGGGATCATGGAGCGAACAAAAAGCTATCCTTACGTGACCCGTCTCGACATTCTCCACGGCCCCCTCGAGAAGGTGGACGTGCCGTCGCTCGCCGCGGCCTGCAAGGACCGCTGGTACAACCAGACGCTCTGCCGGGTCAACGATTCCGTCGTCCGCCTCGGAATCGTCGAGGGCGAGTACCATTGGCACAAGCACGACGCCGACGACGAATTCTTCTTCGTTCTCGAGGGCCGCCTCCTCGTCGATCTGAAGGAAAAGACCGTCGAACTCTCGGCCCGTCAGGGGTTCGTCGTGCCGAGCGGAATCATGCACCGCACCCGGGCCCCGGAGCGGACGATCATGCTGATGGTCGAGAACGCGGGCATCGTGCCGACGGGCGATGCCTGAGCCACGCGGGCCAGCCCCCCCGCAACGGCAGCGCCAAATTTCCCATCCGACATTTTTAAGATCGATGCTCTCCGCAAAAAGAGGAGCCCCACTCGAGGCCGATGAGGCACCGATCTTTCCTCCGGGGCTCATGCCTCGGCTCCACCCATCCCCCCGAGCCTTTGGAGGGGACTCTGAGTCCCATTCCGCCTCGGGCCGGCGGTGACTAGAGCCGTGCCACGCCTCCGGCAGGGAACGGATTCTGAGGGGCGACCATCAGAAGCACAAAGGCCTGACACGGAGCTGGCCTTAGCTCGTGCGCTTGCCCTTTGCAAGGGCCGCGGCGTAGGCGAAGCCATAGAAATAGCTGCGCCAGCTTTTTCCGGTTGAGCGGAACTCGTTATCCCCGAGGAAAAAATCCAGGAGGGCCTCGCGCGTGCGGGTCAGTTCCTTGAGTCGTCGTCGATGCCGGGGATCGGCTAGAGTGAGCTCGAGGAGCTCCAGGGCTCGAAGGAAAGCCAGACGACTGTATTCGGGATTATTCCTCTCCTGCCATCTGAGCGCCCGTTCGACCTCGCTTCCGACATTGGCCAGCTGCTCCATAAGGGAAAGGGTCTGCCATCGGCCCGCCGCCAAGGATGAATGCTGAACGGAGCTCATTTGATCAACCCGCCAACGACTTGGACGATCTTCTCCCGAATCGTGTCATCATCAACGCCGCGAGAGCGATTCCCTTGCGAGGGCCGGATGTTGATGACAGAATCGAATTCGATCCGGTCTGACCCCTCCAAGTCGGGATAGATATTGATCCCCCACAAATCTTCCTGCCGGGAACCCTTCTCCAGAAGGAGCGCCTCTTCATCCGCGTGCAGTTCCCCATCGATGGCCATGATCTTCCGCTCGACGTCGACAACGGCCTTGACCAGATTCCCGAAGCGCCCTTCCGCCAGCGTCTTGAGATCAGCCAGGGAAATCGCCGAGTCGATGATCACCATGGGATATATATATCATAGAAGGTCAAAGCGCAGAAAGCTCCGTCCGCGCGATTTTGAAACGCTATGCCAGGTTCGAATTGACTTCGCACCTGCATAGCGTTATCCTTAGGCCGGCAAACGAAGGGGACCAAAAGGCGATGAGAAGGGGAGGCCAGGAGTATTTTGTTTTTTATTCCTTCCTTCTATGTTAGCTCGGTGCGTGCAATAATAGCACGCAATCGATTCAGGAATATCTTTTGAGTTTTGCTCCTGAAAAATTCGTAACAAAATCTGATATTCCTGATTGGCGGAACAGTTTCCTTTATATCCAGTATGCCGCTGTCGATCAAGTCAATATCATGAAATCGAGCCGTCCCGGGGCTTGGGGGAAGGATAGTCGGGCAGATGGGCCAGGGAAGCGGCCCAAAGAGGCCAGGCCGCTCCCCGCTCCCGATCGCTGGCTACTCCTATTCCCCGCTCTCCTCGGCCGCCAGGGCGACTTGCTCGAAGGCATGAGGTGGCGGCAGCTTCTCTGCAACGAATGTCAACACCAGGTGACGGATGATTCGGGCGTTGGTGAAGAGCCCGTAGGTGCGGACCATGACCTGGCCTTTATCAGGAATGTGGGAGACGACCCGGGCGATGAGCTCCAGGTAGTCCATCCGTTCGAGCTCAGTGCCTTCGGGGCCGTGCTGGTAGCCGACCTTGCCCTCGGCCTCCAGGAACGAAAGCCTGTCCAGGGCGAGCACCGGCCGGACCATGTATTTCCCGACGCGTTCCGCCTCGGCTTTGGTCTTCGCCCGGACACGGCTGTGGACGTTGAAGCCCGTGTGTCGCCAGCTGAGGATCCGCTCGGCCCACTCCGGGCTGAGCAATCCCTTGTCAACGAGAAGCCTGAGCACTTCCCGGACGATCGGCCGGAAATAGCCGTCTTCCCTCTCGAAGCGCGGCTCATATTCGATGAGGAACCGCTCGAAGTGGTGAAACAGCACCCGGTAGAAGACGGTCCGCTCCGGATGGCGAGGACGGTAGATTCCCGGCACATCGGGAAGGCTGATTCAAAAAGCGTGCCAGGAGCAATAAGAGGAGGCGCACTCGAGGCCGGTGAGGCACCGATCTTTTCCCCGGGGCCCATGCCTCGGCGGCTCGCGGAGAGGAGGCGGGACGTGGTATGATTTTTGAGAAGGGAGACTGGGAATGAGGCTGATCGCCATAACGGATCAGAGGAGCGCGGAAACGCACCTCGTCCAGATGGACCTGGTCAGGTCCGTCACCATGGGCAAGAACGCGGTGCAGTTACAGTTCGGTCTCGATGATAGTTGGGGTTTCCGGCGCGAGCAACTCGGGGACGAGCAGTTCGACCAGCTTTGCGCGGCCCTGCTCGCTCTGGCCGCGGAAATCAAGGACGGGCGCTTCCGCTTCGAATGAGCGGAAGTCGCCAGAACATCGCTCGCTCCGCGGCCGCAGGCCGGCGCCAGGATGAAAGACCCTAAGAGGCTGGCCGCTTCGGCGTTCCGGTTCGTCCTGATCATAGGCATCGTCAACCTGTTCGCCGATCTCACGTATGAGGGCGGGCGCAGCGTCACGGGCCCCTTCCTTGGCGTCCTCGGAGCCACGGGCGCGATTGTCGGCTTGGTGGCGGGCTTCGGCGAGCTCGTGGGCTACGGCCTGCGATCCGTGACCGGATATTTCGCGGACAAGACGCGCCGCTATTGGCTCGTCACGTTCGCGGGCTATACGATCAACATGCTGGCCGTTCCTGCGTTGGCCCTGGCGGGGAACTGGCCGGCCGCCGCGGCGTTCATCATTCTCGAGAGGACGGGCCGGGCCATCCGCCGGCCCGCCGTCGAGTCGATGCTCGCCCACGCCGGCCCCGCGATCGGCCGGGGTTGGGTCTTCGGCTTCAATGAAGCGCTCGACCAGGCCGGCGCGACCGTCGGCCCCCTGCTGGTCGCCCTCGTCCTGGCTCTTCGGGGGAGCTATCGCACGGGGTTTGCCATCCTCCTAGTCCCCGCCCTGATGTGCCTGGGGACCGTCGCCGTCGCCCGCATCCAGCATCCTCATCCCGAGGCCATGGAGCGCGAAGAACCCCGGGCCTTGCGCGTGCGGGGTTTCTCGCGCCGGTTCTGGACGTATCTTGTCGCGGGCGCGCTCGTCGCCGCCGGCTTCGCCGATTTCGCCCTGATCGCGTTCCATTTCCAGCGCACCGGGAGCGTTTCCAACCAATATGTGCCCGTGTTCTACGCGGCGGCCATGGCGACAGGAGCCATCGCCGCCCTGCTCTTTGGGAAGTTCCTTGACAAATTCGGCTTTCGCGCGGTCTACGTGCCGTTCTTTATCTCCGCGTTTTTCCCGCCGCTCGTCTTTCTCGGCGGCTTCAAGCTCGCCCTAGCCGGCATGGTGCTCTGGGGCATCGGCCTGGGCGTTCAGGATTCCCTCCTCAAGGCCGTGCTCACGGAGATCGTCCCCGCAGAGAAGCGGAGCACGGCGTTCGGGGTCTTCGACACCGGCTTCGGCATCGCCTGGTTCGCGGGCAGCGCCGTCATGGGGCTTCTCTATGACCGCTCGGTGGCCGCCCTCATCGCCTTCTCCGTGATCGTTCAGCTGGCCGCCCTCCCGGTGTTCGTTCTGGCCAGGAGGCGGGCGGCCGAGGCGGGCTAGAAAGCCCGGCAGAGTTCCCGCCGACAGCGACTGAGCCCGCGACCTTCTCAAGCGCCTGGAAGAGGCCATGGCACTTTATACCCGCTGGTTCGGGCCCCCCGAATCGTTTCGGGGATTAACGAATGGCTCTTCACGCCGAAAGCCGCCGAGCTCGTCCAATCCGGCGCATCTCTCTCTCGGATCGCCGAGAGATACCGTTAAACGATTCGTAAATTTCCTTGCCGATTTGACAAATGGTAGAGTCCGCAAGGAGCTCCGATAAGGCGGGAGTTGAATAGGGCGCCTGGCATAGATTATGCTGTATAATGCTTATAGAGGGAGTTTTATAGAAAGATTCGAGGCAACCATCCCGCTGGTTTCAGCCGGGACAATAGGGAGCAAATGCCTCGTAAGATTCGGAGAGTCCGAAGCCTGGCCCCTGGGGTTTCCCTTTGGCTGGGGCTTGTCGCGGCTTCGCCTCGGTTCGGCCTTCAGGGAAGACCGCCGGCGGGATCTGGCTCGGGAATATCAGCTCGGGACGAAGCCGATCTTCCGTCCCTCCTGGCCCGGGCGGCTGGATATTGCGATAAACTCTCAAGCGCCGTTCTGGACTTCGTCTGTCGCGAGAGGATCGACGAGTGGTTTTATGGCAAAGGCGAGAACTTTAATAATGCTCGATCTTTAGAGCAGGTACCGGGGCATCTCGAAATGATCTTCGTTGACAACCGAATCGAGAGAAATAATTATATCTATGACTACCAACTCGTCCGCGATAAAACCGGCCACATCCGGGAAAACCGCACTCTCCTCCAGGAACAAGGAAAGAAAGTAGAGATTCGCGATGCTCCGCTCAAGACGCACATCTTTAAGTATGGCTATGTCGTCATGGGGCCTCTCGGCCTCCTCAGTCGCAATCACCAGGCGGATTTTGACTACAAGATCACCCGCGAAGAAAAGCTCGCCGGTGAGCCAACCGTGGTCATTGAAGCCGTGCCGAAGCCGGGCATCCATCCGGATTACCTTTTCGGGACGATCTGGTTGCGGAAAAGTGATGCCGGCATCCTGAAGGTCCAATGGAATCCCGCATCGATGGAAAACTACGCGGGCGTCGAAGATCTCGGTCGGAAGCTCCGCATGAAGCCCGATATCCTCATGACATCGGAATACGCTTTCGAGAAGAACGGCATCCGTTTTCCCAGCCGCTATAACGTCAAAGAAAGATACTTAGGATACCGCGGCCGATTCGAGCGTTCCGAAACCGACGTGATCTACGATCAGTATAAATTCTTTACAGTCAAGACAGAGGTGAAATACTAAGGACGTAAAGAGGGCGCGGATGATCCCAATGAGGAGGCGTATTCCGGTATTCGCGACAGTAGGTTTGCCATTGATCATGGCGCTAGGATTGTGGAGCAGCCCGCAAGGCCGGCCTCAACAGCAGCCGCCTCTCCATTATGAAGCCGCAGCGATCGTCAAACTTGTGCCGGTCCGAGTTCTCGGCGCGGACGGACGGCCTGTCATGGACCTCCGCAAGGAGGATTTCATCCTTTATGAGGACGGGCAGAAAAAGACCGTCACCGAATTCGAAGTCCACACGATCACCGAGGCGGGCATGGCGGTGAGCCCCGAACTCCCCGCTGCGGTCAAGCCGGCCGCGGCCATGAACCGCAAGTTTTTCTTGTTCCTCGACGTCATGGGGAGCGATCTTGAGGGAAGGCAGAAGGCCGTGGCCGTAGCCCGGCAGTTTCTTGACACCCAGATCCGTCCAGGCGACGAGGTCGGGCTGCTCGGCTTCTATTCTGGCTCGGGCCTTTTCATCAGGGAATACCTGACGACGGACATCGGCAGGGTTCTGAAAGCCGTCGCGACTCTGACAGAGCCTCCGCCCAGCCCGGAGGAGGTGGTGACGTACGGCGTGACCGATGTACCAACGAAGGTCGGCGCCTCTGGCGGACGGAACTTCGAGCCGGACCACGGCGGCTTTGATCCCCATGGCACGGTGATCATCCCCGGCTCCAAGGATTTCGGCCGCAAACCCGAAGACTTTGTCGACCGCCTGAAGGACATCGCCGAAGTCTTCAAGACAATCCCAGGCAATAAGAGCC
>Ga0187771_10000924_pt1 | contig 18991 bp, 14 predicted proteins | sample 0116_SJ02_MP15_1_FD_133139 | JGI IMG/M metagenome (GOLD analysis project Ga0187771, IMG submission 133139) | Tropical peat soil microbial communities from peatlands in Department of Meta, Colombia - 0116_SJ02_MP15_10_MG | ecosystem: Environmental > Terrestrial > Soil > Wetlands > Peat | place...
GAGCGCGGCGGAGATCAAACCGCTTGCCGTTGCCGTGCTGAATTTCGCCGCCAAGACGCCGGATGACGCGCATGCGAAGGAAGTGGCCGCGCAGGCCGAATATGCACTGCTCACCGCGGCGCTCGCGTCCCAGCAACCGGCCGAGCAGGCGGATCTCCTCGCAGCGCTCGAAACCGCCAACCCGAAAAGCGAATACATGGGCAGCGGCTATCCTTACTACCTGAATGCGCTGGCCCGTTCTGCCCCGGCCAAATTCGGCCCTGCGGCCGACAAGGCCGCCGCCAATTTCGGAGACAATCAGGACGTCATGGTTGCGGCCGCCGATGCCGCGCTCGCGGTCAAACAGAATGATCGGGCCGTGACTTTCGCCAACAAAGCTCTCGCCGCGAAGGGGGGCAAGGCCGACGCCGCGACTATCGGCAGAATGCACTACGTCATCGGCCTCGTCAGTGCCACAAAGAACCAGTTCGGTCCCTGCGACAAGGAACTGCGGGCGGCGCAGCCCACGCTTTCCGGCCCCGCGCTTGCGAACGCTTATTACTATCTCGGCATCTGCAACTACCAGCTCGGACACCAGATCCAGAGCAAGGACCGCGTGCTGCAGGGCCAGAAGTTCATGGAACAGGCTGCCGCCATTCCCGGACCGATGCAGGCGCAGGCCGCCAACACGGCCAAGCTGATCGCCGGCGAAGCCGCGAAGATGCGGTAGAAACACCTCCCTACGGACGGCATGACGAGGCTATAATTCGTCATGCCGTCCGTAAAAATCCGCCCCCTCGCAGTTCTCCTCGTTTTTCCCCTCCTCGCCCAGGAACGATCCGCGGATTACAGCCTCGTTCACCAGATCCGCCAGGAAGCGTACGAGCATTCGCAGGTGATGGATACGCTCGCGTTCCTGACCGACCGCTACGGGCCGCGTCTGGCTTCGTCTCCCGAGTTCGATGAAGCAGCCGATTGGGCCATGAAGCGGTTGAGCGGCTGGGGACTCAGCAACGTGCACGCGGAGAGCTGGGGGCCGTTCGGGCGCACGTGGTCGCTGAAGCATCTTGAGGTCGAGATGATCGAGCCGCGGTATTCGCAGCTGAATGCGATGCCGCTCGCGTGGAGCGAGCCGACCGGGAAACCGCTTACGGCGGATGTGGTGCTCGCGCCGTTCAGCCCCACGCCCAACCAGCAGAAAAAAACGGAAGAGGATTTCGCAAAGTACACGCAGGAATGGCACGGCAGGCTGAAGGGCAAGGTGGTGCTGTTCAACAAGCCGCACACGAGTTCGCTCGGGACGAATCCCGCTCTGCACCGGTATACCGACGCGGAACTCGCCAACATGACAAAGGCTCCGGATGCGGGTGTGCCGAAGATCGACATCAGGCTCGAGGACGTGAAGATTCCGGAAGATCCCGAGGAGGCCGGCCGGTATGTCGCGAGCCTGCCCAATGCGGTTCGCACGGCGCTGCAGGATCGCAACCGCGAAGCCGGCGAGAAACGGGATCAATGGTTTGTTCAGGAAGGCGTGGCGGCGCTCTTCCTCGAAGACACGCGTTCGCATGAAGGCATGGTCTTTGCCGAACAGGCGGGCACCCGCAAGGCGGCGGACCATCTTTCCAGGAAGTTCCGCATCACGGAAGAGCAGTACAACCGGATGGCACGGCTCGTCGAGAAGAATGAGCAGGTGAAGGTACGGATCGATCTCGAAGCGGCGGTGGGAGATCGCGATGTGAATGCGAAGAACCTCGTGGCGGAGATTCCGGGAGGCGCGAAGAAGGATGAAGTGGTGATGATCGGCGCGCATTTCGATTCGTGGCATGGCGCGACGGGCGCGACCGACAACGCGGCCGGAAGCGCCGTGATGATGGAAGTGATGCGCGTCCTGAACACGCTGCGCGTGAAGATGGACCGCACGGTGCGGCTGGCGCTGTGGAGCGGCGAGGAAGAGGGGCTGCTCGGTTCGAAGGCCTACGTGAAAGAGCATTTCGGCGACCCGGACACGATGGTGCTCAGCGGCGAGCACGCAAAGCTCGCGGCCTATTTCAACCTCGATAACGGCAGCGGCCGGATTCGCGGCGTTTACCTGCAGGACAACGATGCCGCGCGGCCGTTCTTCGAGCGCGCCTTCGTCCCGCTGCGCGATCCTGGCGTGACCACGATCAGCATCCGCAATACCGGCGGCACGGACCACCTTTCCTTCGATGCAGTGGGCCTCGCGGGGTTCCAGTTCATTCAGGATCCGCTCGACTACATGACCATCACGCACCACTCGAGCATGGATACGTATGACCATCTGATTCCGGAGGATCTGAAGCAGGCGTCGTTGGTGATTGCGAGTATCGTGGCGATGGAAGCGAATGCGCCCGAGATGATGCCGCGCAAGCCGCTGCCCGCGGCGAGCAGGTAACGGCTGCGCTAAACTGGCCTGCGGTAGCCAACATGACACCAACCGAAGTTCTGCAATACGCGAAGGAGAACGGAGCGCGCCAGGTCGACATCCGGTTCTCCGACATTCCCGGCCTGCAGCATCATATTTCGTATCCGATCGGGGAGTTTTCCGAGTCTTCGTTCGTCGACGGATTCGGCATCGACGGATCGAGCATCCGCGGCTGGGCGGCGATCAACGAGAGCGACATGCTGCTCATTCCGGATTCCACGACGGCGTTCATGGATCCGTTCATCGAGACGCCGACGCTCGTGATGCTGGGCGATATCCGCGACCCGCTGACGCGGCAGAACTACGAGCGCGATCCGCGCTGGATCGCGCGCAAGGCCGAAATGTTCCTGCTGAATTCCGGCGTGGGCGACACGGCTTACTTCGGCGCGGAAGCCGAATTCTTCATCTTCGACAATGTGCGGTTCGACCAGACCGTGAACTCGGGCTTCTACTTCATCGATGCCGAGGAAGGCCGCTGGAATTCGGGCCGCGAGAAGGACAATCTGGGTTACCGGCCGCGCTACAAGGAAGGCTACTTCCCGGTGCCGCCGACCGACCATTACCAGGACCTGCGCTCGGAGATGGTGAACGTGATGGAGCGGTGCGGGCTCGTGATCGAGTGCCACCATCACGAAGTTGCGACGGCAGGGCAGAGCGAAATCGACCAGCGCTTCAACACGCTGGTGAAATCGGCGGACAACATGACGATTTACAAGTACGTCGTCCGCAACGTGGCGAATCAGTACGGCAAGACCGTGACGTTCATGCCGAAGCCTCTTTTCGGCGATAACGGCAGCGGCATGCATGTGCACCAGTCGATCTGGAAGGGCGGCAAGCCGCTGTTTGCAGGGGACGGCTACGCGGGTCTGAGCCAGATGGCGCTTTACTACATCGGCGGCCTGCTCAAGCATGCGCGGGCTTTGTCCGCCATCATTGCGCCCACCACAAACAGCTACAAGCGGCTCGTACCGGGTTATGAAGCGCCGGTCAATCTGGCGTATTCGCGGCGCAACCGTTCGGCCGCGTGCCGCATTCCGATGTACTCGGCGAGCCCGAAGGCCAAGCGCATCGAGTTCCGTCCGCCGGATCCGTCATGCAATCCGTATCTCGGCTTCTCGGCGATGCTCATGGCGGGCCTCGACGGCGTGATGAACAAGATCGAGCCGGGCGACCCGCTCGACAAGGACATCTACGATCTTTCGCCGGAAGAAATGAAGTCGGTTCCGTCGATGCCGGGCTCGCTCGAAGAGGCGCTGAGTTGTCTCGAAGACGATCATCAGTTCCTGCTCAAAGGCGATGTCTTCACCGAGGAACTGATCGAGACCTTTATCGAATACAAACGGCGCGCGGAAGCGGACGCGATTCGTCTGCGCCCGCATCCGTACGAGTTTTCGCTCTACTACGACATCTAGCGGAGTCTATCGGCTCCATCGAAAATATCTATTTCCGCAGGGGTCTCTGCCCTCGTAAACTGGAACCTTAAGTTCAGCAGGGCAGCTACACCCCTGTCTCTTGACAAATCATTGATTCAAGGAGAAATACGCTGCGTATCCCGCTCTGTATTCTGGCTCTTGGTGTGTTCCTGTGCGCCGCCAGCCCTGACGCTGCCGGCCAGACGCCAGATCAGCCCCAGTCGGCCGCGACCGCCGATGCCGCCAAACCTCCCGACCCTCCAGCCAGACTCGGCGGTTTTCAGATCAGCGGAGTCGCCGACGGCTATTTCGATCTCAACTTCAATCACCCTTCGGTCACGAACAACCAGCTGCAGAATTTCGAGCTGAACTGGGGTACGCCGGAGCTGAATCTGGCGAAGATGACTGTTGACAAATCGGACCAGCCGGTCGGCTTCCACGTGGATGCGGGCTTCGGCGAAGCCATGCGCCTCATTCATGCCGGCGATCCCGCCGCCCTGGACCACAGGGCCCTCCGCTACATCGAGCAGATGTATGTGATCGCGAAGCCAGCCCACCTGCATGGCGCCGAAATCGACTTCGGGCAGTTCGTCACTTCGGCCGGCGCGGAAGTGATCGAATCCAATTCCAACTGGAACTATTCGCGCTCGCTGCTGTTCTCCTGGGCCACCCCGTACTATCATTTCGGCGCACGCCTCAATGTGCCGCTCACGAAGCTCTGGACGGTCGGAGTTCAGGTGGTGAATGCGTGGAACACGGTGTGGGGCAACAACGACATGAAGAACGCCGGCATCACGTCGGCGCTGACGACTTCGAAGCTGACCTGGTCGGCGAACTGGTATACGGGGCCGAATCATCCCGGGACGACTTCCGGGAAGCGGAATCTCATCGACACCACGTTCCTTGTGACTCCGAGCCCGAAGGTGAACTTCTACCTGAATGGCGACTACGGCCGCGACAACTTCGTAACCGGAGCCGGCTACAACGCCTGGTACGGCGTGGCGGGCGCGGCGCACGTGCAGGCGACAGGCAGGTTCGCGATCTCGCCCCGCGTCGAATTCTTCAACGACAGGAACGGTTTCTCCACCGGTACGGCGCAGTTGATCACGGAAGCCACCGTGACCGGCGAATACAAGTACAACGATCATCTGACCGGCCGGCTCGAATTGCGGCACGATCATTCCGATCGCAACTTCTTCGACCGCGGCGCCGAGCTTCCGGACGGAACGTTTCTGCTGGCGAAGTCGCAGACGACCGCGACTCTCGGCCTGCTGTACGTGCTCGGACCGTACAAATAGAGCGCGATTGACACGCCGGGCGCCGGGCGGGATCATCTGGACAGAGATGGTTCGGTGCGGCACATGGCTTCTGGTGTTTGCGGCCGCGGCCAGCGGACAGATCCGGCTGAACTATTTCGAAGGCGAAGCCTCGATCGCCGGCCAGACGCTGAAACAGAACGATACTGAGGCGATTCGCCCCAGAACCACCGTTTCGACGCAGGCCGGGCGGATGGAGACCTGCCTCGCACCCGGCGTTTTCCTGAGATTGGGAAATCAGTCGTCGGCGCGAATCGTTTCGAGCGGCACGGTTGAACTGACGGGCGGATCGGCGATTCTGGATTCGGTCGAAGCCGGAGCCGCGGCTGCGCCTCTGACGATCTGGATTCAGAGTGCAGTGGTGCGGACCGGAACCCCGGGGGAGTACCAGTTCACCTTCGATCCGCCAGGATTGCGTTTCTCGCGAGGCCAGGCCGAAGTGAGCGCCGGCGGCGAGACGAAAACGATCGAAGCATCGGGCAATTCCATCACACTGGGAACAGGCTCTGCCAACCCGCCGGAAGCGGACACGCTGCTGAGCATCTGGTCGGCGAACCGCCGGATTCTGCTCTCGAGCCTGCTCTCGGGTTCTTCGCAGCCGCAGCAACCGCTCTATGGACCGGATAACAACGTGGCGGCCGGCCAGAGTTCCGGGGCCGGTTTGCTGCCGTTCGAGATCGAATCCTGGCCGTGGTACGTTCCGCTGTGGCCGTACCGGCCGGGCTCGCAGTTCTTCGGATCGTCGAACACGATCTGGTTTCCGAATTATCCGTACAACCGGTATCCGGCGCCGGCGCGGCCATTCATCCAGGCAGTACCGCCTCCCATCACCGCCCGGCCGGGTATCCAGCCAGTGCCCGGCTTCAGCGGCAGTGGCACAGGGCTCTACATTCCAGGGCCGGTGATCGGGCACTAACAGGCTGCTGAAAAAGCGGGACAGTTCAGCGGGATGACGCCTTCATCGTCACGCGGGGGCATGAAAATGGGCGCTGTGGCGCGGCGCTGGCCGCGTGGTGGCTGTTGAGGCGGTTGGGCGTTAGTGATTTCTTCGATCGAGGGCCGCGGCTGGAGGGACAGACAGCCTTTTCCGCGACGACCGTTTCGTTGATTTCGAGTGGCCTGCGTGGCGCGGAAAAGGTGTCTGTCCCTGGGTGCCCGGTGTAGCTGCGAGCGAAATCCATTTACAAGAGAGACAGAACCGGGCAGCCTTTTTCGCCGCGGACTATCGCTCGAAACACGTGACTTGGCCTTGCGAAAAAGGTGCCAGTTTGGTCTGTCCCGGTGTCTTTCAGCAGCCTGCTAAGCGTGGCGCGCCACCCAGAGCAGAAGACCGAAGATCACGATCGGCAACAGGGCGAGCAGAACGTAGTTGAGCACGCGCTTCGGAGTCTGCGATTTGCGCGTCTTCCAGTCGGTGAGTTCCGGGCGCTCCGCCACGCCGATTTCACTCTGGTGCTCGAGATCGTGCGCGAATTCGCGGGCGCGGGCATAGCGGTTGCTCGGCTCCCGCTCGAGCGCGCGGTAGATGATCTCCTGGAGCTGGGGGCTGACGGCGGGCTCGAGTTCGCGCGGGGGCACGGGATTGTTCAGCAGCCGGTCGTTCATGATGACGAAGGCGTTGTCGCCGGTGAACGGCACCTTGCCCGTGAGCATCTCATAGAGCATGACGCCCACGGCGTAGATATCGCTGCGCCCGTCGCCGCGTTTGCCTTTCACCTGTTCGGGCGAGATGTAATCGGGCGTTCCCATCACGTTCGAGAGTTTGGCGAAGGTGAGGCGGCGCGAGCCCTGGCTGCCGGCGATGCCGAAGTCGATGATCTTCACGCGGTCCTGGCCGTCGATCATGATGTTTTCCGGCTTCATATCGCGGTGCGTGACGCCCTGGGTGTGGATGTAATCGAGCGCGTCGCAGACGCGCACCGCGATGTGCACGGCGCGGTCGATGGGGAACTTCTTCTTCTCCGCGAGCTCGTTGCGCAGCAGACGGCCTTCCACCCACTCCATCACCATGTAGACGCGGCTGCGCTTTTCGTGATTGAAGACCTTCATCACGCCGGGGTGGTCGAGCTTCAATCCGATCTCCTGCTCGCGCTGGAAACGGTCGAATAGCTGCGGATCGGCTTCCATCTCGGGATGCGGAACCTTGATGGCGACCATGCGGTCGTTCAGGGTATCGATGGCCTGGTAGATCGACGCCATGCCGCTGCGGGCGACGAGTTTTTCAATCCGGTAGTGGTCGAGGAGATCGCCTGGGCGCAGAGGGGTCATCGGAGTTTGTAGGGGCGGCCGCGGTACATGCCCATGCGTTCGACGTCTTTGATGCGGATGAGCTGAACACTCACATTATCACCGCCGTCTTTTTCATTGGCGAGCGCGACCAGCTTGCGCGCCGCCACTTCGAGCGCCGGATTCCACGCCACAATCTCGCCGATCTCTTTCCCGTTGACGGGACCATGCAGGCCGTCCGAGCAGAGCAGCAGAACATCGCCGGGCTGCACCTGGCGATCGCCGATTTCCACGTTTACGAAAAGATCGTTGCCGAGCGAGCGGCTGAGCAGATGCCGGGTGGTCGCGGTGGCGGCTTCGCTTTCCGACAGCAGGCCGAGCCGCACCTGTTCGGCGACGACGGTATGATCCCGCGTGAGCTGGGAAGCAAGACCATGCCGGATGAGGTAACAGCGCGAATCGCCGGCATGCGCGACCACGACACGGTCATAACGCAGAGCGCAGGCGACGACGGTCGTCGCCATCTTCGACCCGCCAGGGCTGCTGGCTCTCCCGAGCTCATAGATCCTGGTGTTGGCGGCCTGAACGAGGCGCGGCAGCAGAACGGTATGGGCTTCGCCGCGCGGCGCCGCGCGAAACCCGGCGATCAGCGACTCGACGGCGGTTCGCGAAGCGACTTCGCCTCGTTCTTCGCCTCCCACGCCGTCGGCAAGGACGAACAGCCAGCCATGCGTCCGGCTCTCCGCTTCCGTCTGCGGAAGAGCGCAGCCCGAACAGTCTTCGTTGTGGTCGCGCACCCGGCCCACGTCCGACAGTTCGGCGAACTCGAGCTCGAGCATGGAACTCACATTGTCACCCGCAGCGAAGCGTAAGCATCGAAAGACAAAAAAATCTGGTCCGGGCACATGTGGCCCGGACCAGTTAGGAGGTTACGCAGACTAAAACACTGGGACAGACCAAACTGGCACCTTTTTCGCCGTGCCAAATCGCGTGTTTTCAGTGAGGCGCTCCGGCGAAAAAGGCTGCCCAGTTCTGTCTGTCCCGGTTTTTCAGCAGCCGGACTAGGCGCTCGCCCTGTCCGCCCTTGCAGTAACAAGAGTCGTGCGCCCCGATTTTTTGCTCGAGACCAGGAAGTAAATGTACCCGTAGATGCCCCACACCAGCGCGATCCCGAGCGCCAGCAGCGGTTCCATTTTGGTGCCGTAGCCCATGAACGGTCCAATGAGATAGAAGGCCATGCAGCCGAGGTTCGCGACCAGCCCGAAGACCGGTATCACCAGATGCCGGATCGGGTTGAAGCTCGGATGATTATGGAAGCCGACCAGACAGATCACGCAGCTCAGCGCGTAGAGAACGAACGTGCCGAAGTTCGAAGCCAGCGTGACCGTCAGCAGGCTGTTGGGCATCGCGGCCATCACGTCGTGCGACGGATAGCCGAAGCTCGAGAAGAAGCCCTGCGGCAGAGCCTTGATGGCCGAATCGGCCAGCGCGGGCGCGTCGCCGAAGAGCATCGAAACCGCGATGCAGCCGATGACGGCCGAGATGGTGGCCAGCGTCCAGATGGCGCGGTGCGGGGTCAGATTCTCGGGGTGCAGCACGCCGAGATTGCCGCCGATTTCTTCGTCCTTGCCCATCGCGTAGGTCACGCGGGCGGCGGTGTTCATGCAGGAGAGCGTGGTGCCGATCAGCGCGAGCAGCACCGTGAACGCTTCCACCAGCATGAAGATTCTGCCGCCGCCCGGTCCGAAGAAGTGATTGCCGAGGATCACCATCATGTCGCCGATGGGCGCGGCCGACCCGCTGGCGTTCTGCATGGTGTATCCCGTGTTGAGGAAGTAATTGGCCGCGAAGTATTCGATCAGATAACAGAACGCGCCCTGCACGAGCAGCGACGTGATCACGGCGATCGGGACGTCGCGCTTCGCGTTCTTCGCTTCGCCGCCCATCGCCGTGACCGATTCGAAGCCGACGAGAATCAGGATCGCCACCGTGGCCTGAATGAACATCCACGCGACGTTGTGCACGCCGACGACCGACGAAGCGTTCGGGTGCGTGAGGAAGCCGCCCTTTTCATCGTGCTCCGGATACTGAATGATGAACGGCGCGGGCTTGCCAGCCGCGTCGAGCTTCGCCTTCGGCGTGCCGTCCTGGTTGCGCACAATCTGGTCGGTGGTCTGTCCGTTGGCGGTGACTTTTTCGGTCTGGAATTCGTAAGTGTAGGCGTCGCCCGAGGATGAATCGAACTGCCAGCCCGGGGTGCCGGCCGGATGCGTGCTGCGATAGCTGTACGCCATCACGGCGAATACGAGCAGGGCCGAAATCTGAATGACGTTGATCGCGATATTGACTGACGTGGAGCCGTTGACACCGCGGTGCGCGATATAGGCGACGAGGAAGGAGAAGGCGATCGCGACCGCCATCATGAACATCGGACCGGGGTTCGACGCGCTCATGAAGTTCGGCCACAGCGTCCCCGTCACATAGCCGCAGACCACGCCGGTGACGCCGACCATCACGCCCGGATAGATCCAGTAGTAAAGGTGCGAGCCCCAGCCGACGATGAACTTGGAGAGCCGCGCGTACTTCCATGCCTGCTCATGATTGAGGAACGATTGTTCGGCGAAATAGTAAGAACTGCCGGTTCCGGGGTAAAGTTTGGCAAGTTCCGCGTAGCAGACCGCGGTAGCCAGGCAAAGTAACAGAGCGAAGACGATTCCAATCCACATGGAAGGAGCTGTGGCGCCGGTCGCACCCTGGATCGCGAACGTGAGCCAGAGGAAGGCTCCGGGGGCAATCAGGGCCATGGCGTTCATCGTCAGGCCGGTAAGGCCCAAAGTTGCTTTCATTTCAGGGGCGGTATCTGCCATAAGATTTCCTTATTTCGATGTCCTTGTGTCTTCAGATTTGAAGGGACGACAGAGTCCGGTTTTCTTCATACTGCCAGGCCCCAGGCGCAAAGGGAAACTCAAAATTCTTATGAATCTCATACGGCTTTTTAATGGGACTTCCATTGCCTGTCCGGTCAACGTGTTGTGTTAATTTGGTGTCTCGCGATCGCTCCATGCCGATGAAAATCGCCGGTTTCGGGTTGCTTCTGGCCGGATGGCTGCTGGTGCTGGCGGCGCTCGTTCTGCTGCCCGGCGGACTGGCGCGCAACGCGTTTGCCGCGGCCGGGCTTGGGGTGGAAGCGGTGGGCCTGGTGCTCGCGGTGCGGGCGCACAGGATGCCCGACAGGAAATAGATGGCGCCGCGCGAGCTCTCGGAAATCCAGACTGCGGTTGCGGCGGTTTGCCTGCTCCTCGCTCCGCTTGCGGCCGCGGGCCTCACGCTCACGAACGCGGGACTGGGCCGGCTCCGCAATGCGGCGCATGCGATGATGGCCGCGCTTTGCGCCATCGCGGCGGCTGCCTGCGCGTACTTCGTTCTGGGGCGCTCGATTCAGGGCGAGACGGGCGCAGCCGCGCACGTGCTCATGCTCGGCGGCAAGCCGTGGGACTGGCTCGGCGCCATGCCGCTGTTCTTCGGCGGCCCGGGCGCGGATCTCGCGGGATGGATCGGGCTCGTCGGCGCGAGTCTGGCCGCGCTGATCCCTCCCGGCAGCGGCGCGGATCGATGGCGGCTCGCGGCAGTGTCTGTATCGTCGGCGATTCTCGGTGGTCTGACCTTCCCGCTGTTCGCGCACTGGACCTGGGGCGGCGGATGGCTCGCGCAGCTCGGCTATCGCGATCCGGGCGGCGCGGGTGTGATTCACGCAGTTGGCGGGCTCACGGGGCTGGCGATTACCTGGATTGTGGGGCCGCGGCGCGGGAAATACGGTTCGGGAATGCCGATGGCGATTCCCGGCCACAACGCGGTTTTCGTGCTCTTCGGTTGCCTGCTGTCGCTAGTTGGATGGCTCGGGCTGAATGCGGCCGGGTCGGTGATCTTTGGCGGCGCGGAAGCCGCGACGCTGCCGCGCATTGCGGTGAACACGGTGCTGAGTGCGGCGGCCGCGGCTCTTGCGACCGCTGCGGTGACGCGCTACAAATACACCAAGCCGGATGCGACCCTGACGGCGAACGGCTGGACCGCCGGTCTGGTTGCGAGCAGCGCGGTGTGCGCCTCCGTTCCGCCCGCCGCGGCATTGCTGATCGGCCTCATCGCCGGCGGCTCGGTGACTTTCACGGTGGAGCTGCTCGATCTGCGGCTTGAGATCGACGACCCGGGTGGATCCATTTCGGTTCACGCGCTCGGCGGCCTGTGGGGCATCGTGGCGCTCGGATTGTTCGGACATGGCAATTTGCTCGCGCAGGTGGTTGGGGTGGCGACGCTCGCCGGATTCATTCTTCCGTTCGCCTGGGGCGTGAACGCGCTGATGAACCTGCGGCTGAGGCAACGGGTCGCGGTGGAGGGTGAACATCAGGGGATGGACCTCTACGAACTGGGCGCGGGCGCGTATCCGGAAGTCGTCACGCATGACGACCACACGCGCCAGGATTCGATAGACTGAAGTCAGCCCGTCTTCGTTATCCTTCCATGGCGGAATGGCGGAACTGGCAGACGCACCAGACTCAAAATCTGGCGTAGTTCACTCTACGTGTGGGTTCGACCCCCACTTCCGCCACCAGCGCAGAATTCATGGCCTGGCCGCAGCTGCGCACTGCGGGGCCTGCGGCACGTACGGGCAGGCCTTTGCGAGGTTCTTCTGCGTGAGCCAGTAAGCGCCGATGGATTCCGCGGCGGGCCGGTACGCGGGATTGCGGTCGAGCGCCTGCTGCCAGAGCTGCAGAGCGCGCTGCGCATGGCCGGAACGGAAATGGGCTTCGCCGAGCGCGCAGAGCGCGGGGAGATTCTGCTGATCCTGCGCAACCACCAGGCTCAGCACGCGAATGGTGGCTGCATAGTCGGCCGAGTAGAGCAGTGCGAGGCCGTTCTCGTAGGCCTCTTCTTCCGCGAGCCGGTCCTTGGGATCGGCCCCTGACGATGCCGCAGGTTTCGCGCCCGCCGTGTAGCCCAGCGAACCGAGTTGCGCGCGCGTCCCGGCCGAAAGTTCCGGCGCTCCGGCAGCCCGCTGCGCGGGTTTCTCCGCCATCAGCTGATTGAGCCGCGCCTTCATGGCCGCGGCTTCTTTCTGGTGCGACGCAAGCGCGTTCGCCGCTTCGCCAGGGTCTTTGCCGAGGTCGTAGAATTCCGGCTTCGGCGCGTCCACATATTTGTAATTGCCCTCGCGCAGGGAGCGCAGCGCGGCCCAGCCAAAGGTATCGCGCGCGTAGACGCTCTCGCTGAAGACCGGATGCGCTTCCCGCAACAGGCTGATGCCCCGAAACGAGGGGGGCGCCGGGATGTTCAGGAAGTCCAGAATCGCCGGGGCCACATCGATCAGTCCTCCCGGCTGATCGACCGACTGCGGGCGCGGCGGCGCGCCGGCCGGCCAGTGAACGATCAGCGGAACATGCAGCGTGGCTTCGTAGACGAAATAGCCGTGGGCACTCTCGCCGTGATCGCCGAGGCTTTCGCCGTGGTCGGACAGGACGAGGACGAGCGATTTGTCCCACCAGCCATCGCGCACGAGAAAGTCGCGGAAGCCGGCAAGCACCTGGTCGACGTGCTGCAGCTGCGCTTCGTATCCCGCGCCGTTCGGCTTCATCCCTTCCATCCCCGGCACGGGATACGGCGTGTGGAGATCGTACAGGTGGATGAACACAAATGCCGGGCGCTCGTGATTCTTTTCCATCCACTGGCGCGCCGCGCGGATCACCAGTGCCCCATCGCGCCGGACACGTGTGGCCGCGAAGGGGCTGTCGTAGACGTCAAAACCCTGATCGAGACCCCAGGTCCTGTTGAGGACGAAACTGCCGGTGAAGGCCGCGGTCGCATAGCCCTCCCCGCGCAGCGTGGAGGCGAGCGTCGGAATACCGGGCGGCACAGGGCGGTCGTTCAGCTCCACGCCCGTGGCGAACGGATATTGCGAGGTCATCAGGACGGTGTGCGAAGGCAGCGTCAGAGGCACCTGCGCATCGATCTGCCGGTACACCGTGCCATGCGATGCGTAGGAGCTGATGCCCGGAGTCCCCGCGCCGACGCGGTCCGCGCGCAGCGTGTCGATCGAGATCAGGATCACCGGCGGTTTCTCCGCGCCCATCAGCGTGGGGCAGACAAACGCGAAGATCATCGCGAAGTTCAGGTAGCTGCGCTTCGGCAACAGGGCAGCGAGCGGCGCCGCGAGAAACGAGAACGCGAAGAACCAGACCAGCCAGTTGATGCCGAGAATGGTGGCGCGCGGCCACGGCACATCGACGTGATACAAGCGTCCGCCGGCGCCGCGTGCACCGAGGTTTCCTCTGAACGGCTGCTTCGGACGGATGCGCCAGCTGACCTCATGCGCCCCGGCGATACGCACGCCCGGTGTTTCGATAACCACGCCTGCAGGCGCCTCGAGCTCAGCCGAATCGACGCCCGCGGTCACGACCACAGCTCTTCCCGCGGGCAATGCGCCGTGCCCGCAGATCCGGTCGAGCGGCCAGATCACAATTCCGAACAACAGCGCCGACAACAGAACGGGCAGTGCGATCTGCCGCAGCAGCCGGGCATCCTCGCGGATCAGGTCCCGCTGCGCCTTCAGAACCAGCGACGGTTCGTCGATGAAAAGCCGCAGTTCCATGACGTGCGCAATGGCGCGGTCGAGCGTCTGCCGCGTCCCCTGGGATGAGAAGGAACGGAACAACAGAGCGGAGAGCAACCCGCACACGGCGCCCGCGGGAATGAGAATCACGAGAGGATTCACTTGATGTAGCCCAGGCCTCTCAATTGCTTTTCGAGCTGTTCTTTATCATCCGGCTCTTCATGAGCGGCCAGTTCCTTCTCGATTGCGTGCTCGATGAACTCTTCGAGCGAGCTGTAGCCGGCGGCTTCGGCGGCGCGGCGGGCCCGCTCGCAGAGCGAATTGTTGAGCTTCACGGTCATCTTCAATAAACTGTATGCCCCTTCATGGTTGATGGCACCGGCACGCCGTACGTTTCGAGCAGCGTGACCGGGAGATCCTTCAGCTCCGGGTGTACGGCGCGGATCGGCCTGGTGGCAAAAAGGACCGCGGTCACAGCGGCGGGATCGATGCAATGATCGGCGATCCAGGCGTCGTTGTTGTCTTCGATCAGTTGAGGCGGCGCTTCCCCCTGCGCGGTCTGCCAGGAGGCGCGGTAGCCGGGAGCGTAGCCGACGATCAGATCGGGCGACGAGTGCGTTTCGGTGACGCGGGTGATCACGGGCCGGCCGTTATCGCGGAACTCGAGAAGCCGGCTGCGCAGCGACGCGAGGATCGAGCGGTCGTTGACGTACAGACCATTCAGCCCCAGCGCGAAGGCTTTGCCTGCGAAGCCGTTCAGCGCCAGCCAGCGGTTCAGGTGCACGGCGCGGTCGAAGGAATGGAATCCGTGATCGGAGAGGACGATGATCTCCGCGTCCGGCTCGCGGTCAAGAGTACGGCCAATGGCGGCATCCACGTTCCGGTAAATGGAGAGCAGTTCGCCGTCATGCCGCCCCCAAAGCACGTGGGAGTTCTGATCGACGGCCGAGAAATAGAAAAGAAGCAGGCCGCCGGAAAAGTGAGTCAGCGCATCGTCAAGCAGGCGGTTTTCCTCGTCGAGCACGAAATGGCTCTGCGCGAGGAACTGCGGCAGATCGAAGACGCCCTGGCGGAGAGCCAGCGTGTCCTCCGGAATGCCGAGAGTCGAGAAAGGGCCGATGCGCCCGGCCACTTCGGTGGCGTACGAACCGATGGGAAGCGCGGGCTTCGCGGGATCCACGTTCACCGGCGACAGGTAGACCTCGAGCTCGGGGTGAACCTGTTTGAGAAAGATCCGGAACATGCCGCGCACGGAAATGAGATGCGGCACCAGCGGAAAATCGGCATGCAGCCAGTCTGACCATTCGCCTTCTTTCAGGATGACTTTCTCGTCCGGAAGCGTGAAGCGCGCGTACGGTTGCTGCGGATCGGCGTCAGCGACGATGTGAATCCTTGCCGGCGCCCGATCGCGGCGCAGTGTGTCCGGCGGTCCTTCGAGATCGAACTCGCGCTGGCCGGCGAAGTAGCTGAATGTTCCCTCGGTTCCGCGCAAATCCGGAACGCCCATGCCGGCGATCTCCCGGCCGGCCTTCGATGGCGGATAGTTCGCGGGCAGGCGAATGACCGTGACCGGCACGCCGCGATCCGCGAGGATCTCCCAGAACGCGCGGCCCTTGCGCATGGAAACGACTTCGGATTGCGACAGCGGCAACTCGTACGGCCCGAGCGGCAGCCGCAGACGAGGTTCGATGGTGCGCGTCGTCGAAAGATACGCTTCTCCGGTCTTCGCGTCACGCTCGACGAAATCGAGGATGCCGTGTTCCACCGGATCGAGGCCCGTGATGAAGGTCGACCACGCGACCGGGCTCTGCGGCGGGTCGGTGGTAGCAAGGTGCGAATAATGCAGGCGCTGCAGATTCGGCAGATCGGCCCGGTGGCTTTCCACAAACCCGGGGTCCATCCCATCGACCGCCAGCACGATCACCTTCCGGTAGTTATGCTGCCCGCAGGCCGCCAGCAACAGCAGGAACGAGAGGCTTGCCTTCCATCCATGCCGGCGGATCGATGCCGAAAAGGCGAAGCGCGGTGGGCGCGAGGTCTTCAATGCCCGGGTCATCTGCCTCGAGCCGGAGATTGGAGAAGAGCACGCCCGGCACCAGCACCGGATCGACGCAGTGATCGCCGTGCCACGGCTTGCCGTTGTCTTCGAACACGCTCGCGGTGGTTCTGCCGGCTGCCCCGTCCCATGAAGCCCGATATCCGTCAGCATAGCCAATCACCAGATCAGGAGCGGCTCCGAGATACGGGCCTTTGTAGATCGCGGATGAATCGTAAACATTGCGGATCGCGACGGAACTCCCGTCCTTCAAACCCGAGAGTTTGCTGGCCAGCTCCTTTTTGAGCGCAGCGGCTTCTTCCGGAGCGACGATGCCCCGCTGTTCCCTGCCCCGCAGATTCAGATAGAGGCCGCCGAGACCGAACGCGTAGGCGCGGGTCCGCGACCAGTCCACGCCGTCGAAGGAGTCGCCCGATTCCGCGAGCCCGTCCTTGAGCGCCAGATAGCCCTCACGCAGCAGCCACGAGTTGAGATTCACGCCGCGGCGGAACGAGCAGAAGCCATGATCGGAAAGAACAAACACGGCGGTTTCGGAATCCTCGTAGCTCAGCACCCTGCCGACGATGCGGTCCGCGTCGCGGTAAAGCCGCTCGATCACTTCCGGCTGGCTGTAGAACATGTGCTGCACGCGGTCGGTCGTGTCGAACACGCAGGCGACAACGCCGCGGCGCGTGCGCTCGAGCGCGCTGAAGAACATGGCCTCCCGTTCCTGGCGGATGAGATCGGTCTGGCGGAGAAACGCGTCGCCGTCGATCGCGCCTTCGTTCATCGCGGTCATGTCTTCGGCGAGACCGAGGGTGGCGAAAGTTCCGAGGAGCTTCGAGAGATACGCCGCGTAGTAAGGCGGATGGCTGATGGGCAGGGCTGGATCGGAAGGATCGATCTGGACCGGCGTCGCGTAGAGCGCGAAATCGGGTTCGCTGCGCACCAGAAGAAAGCGGACAATACCTGCTGCGCGGCCGAAGCGGAGACGAATCCAGGGTGTGTACTCGCCTTCCCTCAGATCGCAGACAGTCTCCTGAATCTCAAGGCGGCCATCGCGCACCACGAACGGGATCGACGCACCCTGCGGCCCTTTGAGGCTGCCCTGACGCGAGTCGAATCGCGAGTGGGTGCCCTGCGTGCCGAGCAGGTCCGGCGTGCACATGGCCGAGAGTTCGAGGCCGTTGAACGGCTCCGGGGGGAACGTCACCGGAACGCGCAGGATCGTGCTTTTGACCGCCGAGCGCCCCAGAATTTTCCAGAACGGCTCGCTCTTGCGCCGCATCTCGACGGAGGCGCGTTTGCCATTCCGCGCGGGCCAGACTTTGGCCGACGAGAGTTCGGGCGCGCAGGTTCGCAGGTCGCGGCTCAGGAAATCGAAGATGTTGTGCTTCGCCGGATTGACGCCGGTGGCGAAGGTCGACCATGCCACCGGCGAAAGCGCGGGGAACGTGGTGCGCAGACGATGGTACGAGCCGCGCCCGGCGAGGCGCGCGAGATTGGGCAGCCGGCCTTCCGCCATCAGTTTCTCGGTAACGCGCGGATCGAGGCCGTCGAGTCCGAGGAAGATGGCCCTGCGCACCTGCGCACGCCCACGGCGTTTGAAGAACAACCACGCCGTGCGGAAGGGCCACAGAATCGCGGATGCAATTCCGGCCAGGACCGCGAGCACGATGGAGAGAAACGACCCGAGAAAAGCGAAGCCGGCGCCTGGCCCGAAGTATGCCGGGAAAAACGTCATTCCGCGTAAGCCCGTTTCACCGCGTTCGGGAGGGCGCCGAGGCCATCCCACCCCGCATACTTCACCTTGAATTCTTCCGAGATCTTCGCCGCTGCCTCATCGGCGGATTTGCCTTCGCGCTTGAGCTGGGCCGCGCGGGTCTGCAGATCGACAAGGAAGGCCTTCTCCTGAGCCAGCAGCGAACCATCGCCGAGCGGTCCGTGATCCGGCACGACAAAGCGCGGCCGCAGAGCGGCGATCTGGTCGACCGACGCGATCCACGCTTTCAGACTGGCGTCTTCGTTCGGCATGTTGGGGGTTTGTTTGTTCTGGACGAGATCGCCCGAAATGAGCGTGCTGTCGGGTTCGACAAAAATCACTTCGTCGCCTTTCGTGTGGCCTCCGCCTGTCCAGAGGAGCCGCGCGGTGACGCCGCCGAGATCGAGTTTCAGTTCCTTGTCGAAAAGGATGTCCGGCGTGCGGAACTCGACGCCCGCCAGCAGTTCTTTCATCTGCGCCGAGCGGCTGCTGAACATCTGGAGGAACTGTGCGTTTCTCGCATTCATCTCCTCCTGCTGGACAGCGGGCCGGATGATGACGGTGCGCGGCGGAAAAGCCGGTTCGCCGCTCGAGTGTTCCGGGTGGAAGTGGGTGGTCGTGAGGTAGAGATTGGGCGTTTTGGCCAGTTTTTCGACCTCGCGCATGACCACGGCGCCGTTGCGCTGGCCCATGCCGGTATCGACCACCAGAGTCGCCCGATCTCCGACGACGATCGCCACGTTCGGCCAGCCGATGATCGCATAGACGTGATCGGAGACCTTTGTCACCGAATTCTCAGGCAGGAGCGGGTTCGTTTGCGCGAGAAGGGCCAGAGGGCACAAGGCCAGAGCAAAAAGACGCATACCTCCAATTTACAGAGAAAACGGTCCCGGTTTGGCACCACCTTCATATGCCCCTGTTCAAGACGCGGACCGCGGCGGTTTTCGGCATCGATGCGCATCCGGTGGATGTGGAAGTGGATCTCTACAGAAGCGGCATGGCGCGCGACTTCATGCTGGTGGGAATGCCGGATTCGGCGGTACGGGAGAGCCGGGAGCGCGTGAAATCGGCGTTGATGAATTCCGGGTTCGGATATCCGAATCAGGCGGTAACGGTGAACCTCGCGCCCGCCCATGTCCGCAAGGAGGGCGCGGGTTTCGATCTCCCGATGGCGCTGGCGATCCTGGGCGCGATGGGAACGTTCCAGAACCTGGACC
>Ga0187771_10000925_pt1 | contig 18984 bp, 12 predicted proteins | sample 0116_SJ02_MP15_1_FD_133139 | JGI IMG/M metagenome (GOLD analysis project Ga0187771, IMG submission 133139) | Tropical peat soil microbial communities from peatlands in Department of Meta, Colombia - 0116_SJ02_MP15_10_MG | ecosystem: Environmental > Terrestrial > Soil > Wetlands > Peat | place...
CGCGAGGGGCTGAGGACGTGCTCACCGAGGCGCCGCGGATCATCACGAGCCGGCTCGACCACGACGACTCGCACACCCTCGAGCGGTACCTCGCGACTGGCGGCTACAAGGCGCTGCGCAAGGCCTTGCGGATGCGGCCCGAAGCCCTGCGGGATGAGGTGAACCGGGCAAGCCTCCTTGGCCGTGGTGGGGCCGGGTTCCCGGCGGGCCGCAAGTGGTCGATGCTGCGCCCGGCGGCGACGACCTACCTCGTCGTTAACGGCGACGAGAGCGAGCCGGCGACGTTCAAGGACCACCTGCTGATCGAGCGGGATCCGCACCAGATCATCGAGGGTGCGGCGATCGCGGCGTACGCCGTCGGCGTCCGGCGGGCCTTCATCTTCTGCCGCGGGGAGTTCGCGCTCGGGCTCGAGCGCCTCGTGCAGGCCTGCAACGACGCCTACGAGTACGGGGCCCTCGGGAGGCGGATCTTCGGTTCGCCCTTCTCGCTCGACATCGTCGTCCACCCGGGGGCGGGCGCCTACATCTGCGGCGAGGAGACGGCGCTCCTCGAGAGCCTGGAGGGAAAACGCGGCTTTCCGCGCGTCAAGCCCCCGAACTTCCCGGCCGCGATCGGCCTGTATGGAGAGCCGACCGTCGTGAACAACGTCGAGACGATCTCGGCGCTGCCCTGGATCGTGCGCAACGGCGGCGACGCCTTCGCCGCGCTCGGCGCCGGCACGTCGACGGGCACACGCCTGTTCGCCCTCTCGGGGCGCGTCGCCCGGCCCGGCTGGTACGAGCTCGAGATGTCGAAGACGACCTTTCGCGACCTCATCTTCGACCCCGCCCTCGGCGGCGGGATCGTCGAGGGCGGCGAACTGAAGGCCTTCATCCCCGGCGGGGTCTCGGCGCCCTGGTTCGGCCCGGACGAGCTCGACCTCGGACTCGACCAGGACGCGGTCGCGAAAGCGGGTTCGATGCTCGGCTCGGGTTCGGTGGTCGTCTTGGACGGGTCGAGCTGCGTCGTGCGCGCCGCCTGGCGCATCACGCGCTTTTACTACCGGGAATCCTGCGGGCAATGCACGCCGTGCCGCGAGGGGGGCCACTGGCTCGAGAAGGTCCTGCGCCGCATCGAGGAGGGCGAAGGTCAAACCGGGGACGTCGAGCTCTTGATGGACGTCTGCGACAACCTCGCCCCGGGGGTGGGTTGGCCACCCGAACAGACGACGATCTGTGTACTCGGGCCGTCGATCCCGTCCTCGGTCGCCTCGGCGGTCCGGATGTTCGGCGAGGAGTTTCTCGAGCACATTCGAACCGGCAGGTGCCCCCAGGGGTCCCCCGGCGCGGCGAAAGCTTGGACGCGATGAGCGAGGTGGCGCGCCGCGAGTTCGCTGAGACCGCGGTCGTTCACCTGACGGTCGACGGGCGGGGCGTCGAGGCGTCGCCGGGCGAGCTCCTCATCGACGCCGCCGAGAAGGCGGGAGTCTTCATCCCCCGTTTTTGCTACCACCCGCGTCTCGAACCGGTCGGGATGTGCCGGATGTGCCTCGTCGAGGTTTCCGGGCCGCGGGGCTTCACGCTGCAGCCGGCGTGCATGGCCGCGGTGGCTGAAGGGCAGGAGGTGCGGACCTCGTCGCCGAAAGCGCGCAAGGCCCAGCAGGGCGTGCTCGAGTTTCTGCTCATCAACCACCCACTCGACTGTCCGGTCTGCGACAAGGGTGGGGAGTGCCCGCTCCAGGACCAGGCGCTCTCGCACGGGCCGGGGGAGAGTCGCTTTTCGGAGGAGAAGCGGCACTGGGCCAAGCCAATCGAGATCGGTCCGCTCGTGCTGCTCGATCGGGAGCGGTGCATCCAGTGCGCCCGCTGCACACGCTTTGCCGACGAGGTCGCCGGTGAGCCGCTCATCGACCTGGCGTTCCGTAGCGATGCGGTCGAGGTCGCGACGTTCCCGAACCGGCCGTTCGACTCGTACTTCTCCGGCAACACGATTCAGATCTGCCCGGTCGGCGCGCTCACGGCTCCCGCCTACCGGTTCGCGTCACGCCCGTGGGACCTCGAACAGGTCGAGACGACGTGCACGACGTGTGCCGTCGGCTGCCGCGTCGTCGCCCAGTCCTCGGCAGGCAGACTCGTGCGGTATCTCGGCGTCGACTCCGATCCGGTGAACCAGAGCTGGCTGTGCGACAAGGGCCGCTACGGCTTCGAGGCGGTGCACTCGCCGAACCGGCTGGTCGCGCCCTTGGCCGAGCGCGACGACATCCAGGTCCCGGTGACCTGGCACGAGGCGCTGGACGCCGTCACCGCGGCGATACGCGATGCCCACCGACGCGGCGGGCCGGAGTCCGTCGCGATCCTCGGCGGGGCGCGGTTGTCGAACGAGGACGCCTATGCCTGGGCCAAGCTCGCCAAGGCGGTTCTAGGGACGGATTCCGTCGATGCGCAGCTCGATGACGGGCTCCCCGCCGCTGTGGTGCTCGGCCTGCCGCACGCGACGATCGACGAGGCGACCCAGGCCAAGGCGGTCATCACGTTGACGGGAGACGTGCGCGAGGAGCTGCCCGTCTTGTTCCTGCGCCTACGGCGGGCCGCGCTGGAAGGCCTGGCGATCGTCGAGTGCTCGACCTCGGCCACGGCCCTCACCCCGTACGCGAGGAACCGGCTCGCCTATCTCCCCGGCGAGATCCGCCGCCTCGCCGAGGCCCTCGTCGGCTTGCGCCGAGCCGGGACCCCGACTGGAGTTGACCCGGCGGCGCTCGCGGCGTCCCGCGCCCTTCTCAGGTCGCTCGGCGCGAGCGGCGAAGGGCTCGTCGTCGTCTGCGGCCGGCCGTCGTCCGCCGAGCCGGCGGCGGCCGTCGCGGCGGCGGCCGAGACGATCCGGCGGGCTTTTCCGGACGCCCGCTTCTTGCCGGCGCTGCGCCGGGCGAACGTGCACGGCGCCCTCGACATGGGTCTGGCGCCGGGGCTCCTGCCGGGCCGGGTGACGCTCGATGACGCCCGGAGCGAGTTGCTGGCCGCGTGGGGATCGTTGCCGGCGCAGCGAGGTCGCGACGCCCGCGCGATCCTCGAGGCCGCGGTCAACAACGAGATCACGACGTTGATGCTCCTCGGATGCGACCCCCTGGCCGATTGCCCGGACCGCGCCCTCGCTCGTGCCGCGCTCGAACAGATCCGGTCGCTCGTCTACGTGGGGACCCATCCGAACGGGTCGAGTTCGCTGGCTCAGGTCGTGCTGCCTGTGGCCGGCGACGGCGAACGGGGCGGGACGACGACGAACTGCGAGGGCCGAGTGACGCGGCTCGCGGCCAAGGTGGTCCCACCGGGGATCGCCTGGCCGGCGTGGACGGTCGCGAGCGAGATCGCACGTCGCTTCGACGCCCCGCTCGGCTGTGAAGGCGTCGAGCAGATCTCGGCCGAGATCGCTCGAGTCGCGCCGGCGTACCGGGGCGTCGACGCGGGCCTGCTCGGACGGCCGAACCACCGCGACGGCGTCGTCGTGCCGCTACGCGCCGCGCCGGTCGGTATCAGCGGACGCCGGTTGCGGCCGATCGATCCCGTCGCGACCCCCGGGATCTTGTCGGTCGAGGAGCAAGGAGCCCCGCTCGACGTCGGATCGGCTCTCCCCGCCGGGTCCGGCGGCGTCGTTTGGAGTGCGGAGCCCGTCAGCGCGACGCCAACACGGCTCATGACCTTCTCCTCCGGGGACGGGCTGCCGGCCGCCGGGGAGTTGGCGAACGGTGCCTACCGTCTCGCCGTGCGCCGGACCCTCTATGACCGGGGAACCCTGGTCGCGGAGAGCCCTTCGCTCGCGCCGTTGACGGCCAAGCCGGCGGTGTTCGTCCATCGCCTGGCCCTCGAGGCGATCGGCGCGGTACCGGGCGCGATGCTCACGGTCCGATCGGCGCAGGACTCGGTGAGGTTGCCCGTCGAGGTCGATGATTCGCTGCCGCGCAACGTCGCCCTCCTCGTCGCCAACCTCGTCGGACCCGACGAACACGGCGCGAGCGCGCTCGTGGACTCCTCCGAGGCCGCGACCGACGTCTGGCTGGAGATGGCGTGATGAGTGATCCCCTCTTCGCCCACGGCGTCGACCTTGGTGTCGTCGTCATCGTGCTCGTGAAGGTGCTCGTCGTCTTCGGGTTCCTGCTCGTATCGGTGATGCTGATGATCTGGTTCGAGCGCAAGGTGATTTCGGACATGCAGAACCGGATCGGGCCGAACCGGGCGGGGAAGTTCGGGATCCTCCAGACCCTCGCCGACGGGACGAAGCTGTTCTTCAAGGAGGACCTGTTGCCCGAGCGGGCGGACCGCGTCGTCTTCCGCCTCGCCCCCTTCCTCTCGGTCCTGCCCGCCTTCCTCATCTTCGCGATCGTCCCGGTCGGCGGTGTCGTGACGATCGCCCACCACGCCGTCGAGCTCCAGGCCGCCGACCCACCGATCGGGATCCTTTTCCTGCTGGCGCTGTCTTCGGTCGCCGTCTACGGCGTGATGCTCGCCGGGTGGTCGTCCGGCTCGAAGTACCCGCTCCTCGGTTCGGTGCGCGCCTCGGCGCAGATGATCTCCTACGAGGCGGCGCTCGGGCTCAGCGTCGTCACGGTCATCCTCGAGTCGCACGGACTGTCGACGCGGGCGATCGTCGAATCCCAGGCCCAGGACTTCTGGCACTGGAACGTCCTGCGGCTGTTCATCGTGCCGTTCGCGATCTTCTTTGTCGCCGGGACGGCCGAGCTCAACCGCCCTCCGTTCGACCTCGCCGAGGGCGAATCCGAGCTCGGTGGCGGGTTCCACACGGAGTACTCGGCGATCCGGTTCGCGATGTTCTACCTCGCCGAGTTCATGAACACGATCACGATGTCGGCGGTCGTCGTCACGCTGTTCTTCGGTGGGCCGGACGGACCCGGATTTCACGTCGTGCGCTGGCTCTGGCCGATTCTCTGGTTCCTCGGCAAGACGGTCATCTTCTTATACATCCAGGTCTGGATCCGTGCCGCGCTCCCGAGGTTCCGCTACGACCAGCTGATGAACCTCGGTTGGAAGTGGCTTATCCCGCTCTCGCTCGGGTGGCTCCTCCTTGTCGCGGGTGCCCAGGTCTCGAGAGCGTGGGGTTTCGGGGTCTTTGGCGGGGTCGTCGTCGCCGGGCTGCTGCTCGCACAAGCCCGGGCCACGGCGCGTCGTCGTCGCGAGCACCCGATCGAAGGTCGCCCGCTGGCGGCGGGGGATTTCGCCGGCCTCGGCACGTCGACGACGGTCGTCGACCGGACGCGGGGCGGGAGCTGAGCGATGAGAATCTTCGGCGAAGGCAACTTCTTCGGCGGGTTCTACGTCGCGGCGAAGCAGGTCTTAAAGCCGCGCGTCACGACCGAATACCCGGCGGCGAAACGGCCGAAGCCGCCCCGGCTTCACGGCCGCCACCTCCTCAACCGCTACGAGGACGGAATGGAGAAGTGCATCGGCTGCGAGTTGTGTGCGGCGGTGTGCCCCGCGGACTGCATCTACGTGCGCGGCGCGGACAATCCGCCGGACGCGCCCGTCTCGCCCGGCGAGCGCTACGGATTCGTCTACGAGATCAACTACCTGCGCTGCATCCACTGCGACCTGTGCGTTGAGGCGTGTCCGACGGAGGCGATCACCGAGTCGAAGTTGTTCGAGTTCTCGTTCACGAGCCGCGCCGACGCGATCTACACGCGGACCGAGCTCCTCGTCGCCGCGGACGGCAAGCCGCAGCGGTTGCCGTGGGAGGACTGGCGCGAGGGCGAGGACCGCTTCAGCTCCGGGTGGATGCGGGCGACGTCGCCGTCGGGCGCCGCCGACTACGAGGGCGAGGTCCAGTGGTCGGGCGAGCTCGGCTACGGAGTGCGCGCCCCCGAGGCGGGCCAACGCGGCGAACGCGACGACGCGGCGACCGGCAACATCTCGATTCGGGAGACGCAGGCGAAGAAGATCCCCGTCCGCTTCGGCGGGAGGCGGCGCTGATGCCGGGGTCGGTCCTCGCCACCGCGACGCTGCCGGATCTCGCGACGTTTCTCATTGCCGGGGCGATCTGCGTCGCCGGGGCGGCCGGCGTCGTCTTCGGGCGCAATCCCGTCCACGCCGCGCTCAGCCTCGTGCTGACGCTTTTCGGGGTGGCCGTCTTGTTCGTCGAGGAGAACGCGCAGTTCCTCGCGGCGGTGCAGATCATCGTGTACACGGGGGCGATCGTCGTCCTGTTCCTGTTCGTCATCATGCTCCTCGGCGTCGACCGCACCGAGAAGGCGCTGGCCGACCAGTTCCGCGGTCAGCGCGTCGTCGCGCTAGGCCTCGGGGCCCTGGTTCTCGCCGAGGTGCTGTTGCTCGGCACGGGCCACTGGACGACCGGTGCCCACGCCGCGACGGGTGCCCTCAACCGGCCGCTTTCGAACGTCGCGCAGCTCGGTCGGGCGATCTTCACGACCTACCTGCTTCCTTTCGAGATCACCTCGGCGCTGCTCGTCGTGGCCGTCGTGGCGGCGGTCGTCCTGGCGCGGCGCTTCGACCGTGGTGTGGCAGACGAGGCGGGCGCGGGGGATCCCGCGGCGGATGCGGCCGGCAGGACCGAGGTCACGGGCCGATGACGATCGACGGCGCCTGGTACCTGACGCTGGCGGCGGTGCTGTTCACGTTCGGCGCTGTCGGCGTGCTCGTCCGGCGCAACGTCCTCGTCATGTTCATGTGCATCGAGCTCATGCTGAACGCGGCGAACCTCACCTTCATCACGTTTTCCCGTGAGTTGAACGACATCGGCGGTCAGGTCGCGGTGTTCTTCGTGCTCGTCGTGGCGGCGGCCGAGGTCGTCGTCGGCCTGGGGATCGTCGTCGCGATCTTCCGGCGCCGGGTCGGGGCGACGGCGGACGACCCCCACGAGCTGCGGGGCTGAGACGACCGTGCTGCATCTCGCCTACCTGATCCCGCTCCTGCCGCTCGGCGGGTTCGCGATCCTCTTGGCCTTCGGCAGGCGGGTCGGCAATCCCGTTTCGGGTTGGATCGCGACCGCCCTCGTCGCGGGGTCGTTCGCGATCTCGGTGCTCGCGCTCGTGGCTCTTTTCGAACGGGCCCCCGCCAGCCGGGTCTTCACCCAGCAGCTTTTCACGTGGTTCACGGTCGACCGTCTCAGCGTCACGGTCGGGCTGCGCGTCGACCCCCTGTCCGTCACGATGGCGCTGTTCGTCACGGGTGTCGCCGCGGTGATCCACCTCTACTCGATCGGCTACATGGCGCACGACGAGGACTTCGCCAAGTTCTTCGGCTATCTCAACCTCTTCGTCTTCTCGATGCTCATGCTCGTGTTGGCGAGCAACCTCCTCGTCACCTTCTTCGGTTGGGAGGGCGTCGGGGTCTGCTCCTACTTCCTCGTCGCATTCTGGTTTCGCCGTCCGGCGGCGGCGAGCGCCGGCAAGAAGGCGATGATTTACAACCGCGTCGGCGACGCGGGTTTCCTGGTCGCGCTGTTCCTCATCTTCGAGCGGACGGGGAGCCTCGAGTACACGACCGTGTTCGCGCGGCTCGCGCACGTCTCGACGGCGGACCTCACGGCCATCGCCCTGCTGCTCTTCTTGGGCGCGGTCGGCAAGTCGGCGCAGATCCCGTTGTTCCCGTGGCTCGCCGACGCGATGGAGGGCCCGACGCCGGTCTCCGCGCTGATCCACGCCGCGACGATGGTGACGGCGGGCGTCTACCTGCTCTGCCGGATCAGCCCGATCCTCCACGCCGCACCGGTGGCCGGACACGTCGTGGCGTGGGTCGGGGTCGCCACCGCCCTCGTCGCGGCGACGATCGGCTGTGCCCAGACCGACATCAAGAAGGTCCTCGCCTACTCGACGGTCTCCCAGCTCGGCTACATGTTCCTCGCCGCGGGCAGCGGCGCTTACGTGGCCGCCATCTTCCTCATGCTCGCCCACGCCTTCTACAAGGCGCTGCTGTTCTTGTCGGCGGGTTCGGTGATCCACGCCCTCGACGGCGAGCAGGACCTGAAGAAGATGGGGTCGCTGCGCGCTTTCATGCCGATCACGGCGGTCACCTTCCTCATCGGGTGGCTCTCCATCGCCGGCGTGCCGCCGTTCAGCGGTTTCTGGGCGAAGAGCGACGTCCTCGAGAGCGCCTGGGCCGTCAGCCCCGCGCTCTGGGCGATCGGAGCCGTCACAGCGGTCCTCACCGCCTACTACATGGGACGTGAGTTCTTCTTGGTGTTCGCCGGCGATCGGCGTTGGAGCGACGCCCGACCGGGCGGCGAGCCGCCTCGCGACCCCGGCTGGGTGATGGGCGTGCCGCTCCTCGTGCTCTCGGCGTGCTCGTTCCTCGGGTTGTTCATCGACCTGCCCTTCCACCCGACGTGGACGTTCCTCGAGCGTTGGCTGCAGCCCGTCGTCGGCGCCAACCTCGCGGTCCACCACTTCGGCCTCGCCGAGCTCTGGGGATTCGGACTCGCTGACGTGGCGTTCGCGCTGCTCGGTATCGCGATGGCCGCAGCCGTCTGGGGCGTCGCCGTCAACCGCCCGCGACTCGAACCCCGGTTCCTTTTCATGGCGTGGTTCATCGACTGGAGCTACGACCGCTTCGTCGCCCGTCCCGGGGCGCAGCTCGCCTCGTTCGCCTCCTCGGTCATTGACGCGAAGATCATCGACGGCGCGGTGGAAGGGGTCGGAAGGCTCGTCCGCCGCGGCGGTGAGCTGCTGCGGGGCGCGCAGTCGGGCTACGTGCGGACCTACGCCCTCACGATCGTCGGTGGGATCGTCCTACTCGTCGCCTACTTCGTGACGAGGGCCGGGTCGTGACGACCCACGCGGTCCTGTCGAGCCTCGCCGTCGTCACCGACCAGCACGCCTTCCCCTATCTCACGACGCTCGTTCTTCTGCCGGTGGGCGCCGCGCTCGTCGCGGTCGTGTTGCCCCGGCGGGCGAGTTGGGCGATCCGCTCCGTCGGGTTGCTCGGCGCTTTCGGGGTGCTGGGCGTGGCCTCGGCGGTGCTCGACGAATTCCGGACGGGCATCGGCGGCTACCAGATGGTCTCGGAACACCCCTGGGTCGGCTCGCTCGGGATCTCGTGGAATCTCGGTGTCGACGGGATCTCGCTCTTCTTGGTGCTGCTCTCGGCGTTGCTCTTCGTGCTCGCCCTGACCGGCGCGGGCGAACGGTCGAACGTGAAGTCCTTCACGGTTTGGATCCTTCTCCTCGAAGCGGCCTGTCTTGGGAGCTTTCTCTCGCTCGACCTGTTGATGTTCTTCCTGTTCTTCGAGACGACGCTCGTGCCCGTTTACTTCATCATCGGCGGCTGGGGCCATGAGCGCCGGAGCCACGCCGCGATGAAGTTCTTCATCTACACCTTCACGGGGTCGGCGGTCATGCTCGTTGGCATCCTGGCGCTCGTCTCCATCCACCAGGGTCAGACGGGCGTGACGACGTTCGACATCCGCCAGCTCGCCGAGACGCGTCTCAGCGGAACGGCCGGGGTGTTGCTGCTGCTCGCCTTCACTGCCGCCTTCGCGGTGAAGGCACCGGTCTTCCCGTTCCACACCTGGTCGCCGGACGCCTACCGGGAGGCGCCCGTCGCCGGTTCGGTGCTGCTGGCCGGCATCACCGCAAAGCTCGGCACGTACGGCATCATCCGGTTCGACCTCGGCCTGTTTCCCCACGCGGTCGTCGTCCTGGCGCCGCTGTTCCTGACGCTCGGCGTGGTCGGCATCGTCTACGGGGCGGTCGTCGCCGCGGTGCAGAAGGATCTGAAGCGCCTCGTCGCCTACTCGTCGCTCGCGCACATCGGCTTCATCGTCGTCGGCGCTTTCGCCCTCACCGGAGAGGCCGTCTCCGGCGCGGTCCTCCAGATGGTGAACCACGGGATCGTCACGGCGGCGCTCTTTCTGCTGGTCGCGATGATCTACAAGCGTCGCCAGACGATGTCGGTCGCCCACCTCGGCGGGCTCCAGCACCGGGCGCCGGTGATGGCGGCGACGTTCACCGTCGTCGTGCTGGCGTCGATCGGGGTGCCGGGTCTCAGCGGCTTCATCGGCGAGTTCCTCATCCTCGCGGGCACCTTCATCACCCACCGCTGGTGGGCGGTCGTCGCGACAATCGGCGTCGTCCTCGCGGCTGTCTACCTGCTCTGGGCGTACCAGCAGATCTTCCACGGTCCCGAGCGCGCCTCCGAGCGCGACAAGCCCTTCCCCGAGCTCACCTGGCGTGAAGGTGTCGTGATGGCGCCCCTCGTCGTGCTCATCGTCTTCCTCGGCGTCTACCCCAAACCCGTGCTCGACCGGATTACACCATCGGTCGACCAGCTCGTCGCCCACGTCGAGCAGGTCGCGCACCCGACGACCCCCCAGGTCGGCCGGCCGGTCCTGACCGTCCGGGCCAAGGCGGCGAAGTGACGCCGGCCGGGCCGAGCCTCAGTGCTGTCGCGCAGGCGACGTCGGGGATCGTGCTTCCCCACGTCGACTACGCCGCGATCCTGCCGGAGCTCATCCTCCTCGGCGGCGTGCTGTTTCTGATCGCGATCTCGGCGATGACGCCGCGTCAGCCCCCGACCGGCGCGTACGCGGCGACGACCGTCGCGTGCGCGGTGGCGGCGCTCGCCTCCTCGCTCTGGCTGTGGCGGGACGTGCACAACCACGGGGCCTTCACGGTCGTGGCGCACTCGATCGACGTCGACGGCTTTGCCGTCTTCTTCTTGGTCCTCGTCTCGTCCGTGCTCGTCGTGACGGCGGTACTCGGGGCGGGGTACCTGCGGCGTGAGGGGGTCGCCGGGTGCGAGTACTACGCGCTCGCCCTCATCTCGGGGTCGGGGGCGATGTTGATGGCTTCGGCGAACGACCTGATCCTCGTCTTTCTGGCCCTCGAGGTGCTCTCGATCCCGCTCTACGTGATGGCGGGATTCGACCGCCGCCGCGCGACGTCCCAGGAAGCCGCGATGAAGTACTTCGTCCTCGGCGCCTTCTCCTCGGCGGTCTTCGTCTACGGCATCGCGCTCGTCTACGGCGCGACGGGGTCGACGAACCTGCCAGAGATCGGCGCCTTTCTCGCCCACAACATCATCACGGCGAACGGTGTGCTACTGGCGGGGATCGCGCTCGTGGTGGTCGGATTCTCCTTCAAGGTCGCGGCGGTGCCGTTTCACATGTGGACCCCCGACGTCTACCAGGGCGCGCCGACGCCGGTGACGGGGTTCATGGCTGCGATCGCCAAGGCTGGTGGGTTCGCAGCTTTCCTGCGGGTCTTCGTCGCGACGTTCCCGACGCTGCGCAGCGACTGGCAGCCGGTCGTCTGGGCTCTCGCGGCCGTGACCCTGCTCGGGGGCGCCGTCGTCGCCCTGGTCCAGCGTGACGTGAAGCGCATGCTCGCCTACTCCTCGATCAACCACGCCGGGTTCGTGCTCATCGGCCTGCAGGCGGCGACGACGCGGGGCGTGGCGGCGAGCGCCTACTACGTCTTTTCCTACGCCTTCATGGCGCTCGGAAGCTTCGCCGTCGTCGGCGTCGTCGGGGGCAAGGGTGACCGCCGGCACGACATCGGGGCCTATCGGGGCCTAGCGACCCGCAACCCAGTGCTGGCGACGGTGTTCGCGGTACTGCTCCTCGCCCAGGCGGGCGTGCCCTTCACGACGGGGTTCTTCGCCAAGTTCTACGTCGTGGCGGCGTCCGTCGCGGCGCACAGCTACGCGCTCGCGGTCGTCGCGATGGCCTCGGCGGCGATCGCGGTCTTCTTCTACCTCCGCGTCGTGCTCGTCATGTTTTCGACCCAGCCCGATGAGGAGAGGGTCGCGCCGGTGCCGCCGCCGTCGGCCGGAGGCGTCACGACCCTCGTGCGTCCCGTCATCGAGCGTCTCGTCGTCTCCCCGTCGATCGCCCTCGGATTGGCTGTCGCCTGCGGCGTGACCGTCGTCTTCGGCCTCTGGCCGCAGCCGCTCATCGACTTCGCGCGCGCCGCGACGATGATCTTCCACTAGGAGAGTGCTGATTTAGTCCTTTTTTGCACCCATTCCGGCCTCAAACAGGCAGGATACGGCCCTGCCGAGGCGGACAAGACCGGCTGAATTGACACCCTCCGGCGCGTCTCGACCCGGCCGGCGTAAGGCCCGTCAGGGGGGACTCAGTCGCGGTAGTTGCCGAACTGGAGCGGAATCCCGAGGTCCTCGGCCTTCAGCCTGGCGATCACGGCTTGGAGGTCGTCGCGTTTCTTGCCGAAGACGCGGATCTGGTCGCCCTGTGACTGCGAGGTCACGCCTTTCAGGTTCAGTTCCTTCACGATCTTGGCTATGTGCCGGGCGTGGTCGGCCGAGATCCCGGCCTGCAGGGCCACATGCTGGCGGACGGTGCCCTTGGCGGCTTCCTCGACCTTGCCGTAGGAGAGGGCCTTCAGCGACACCTGGCGGCGCACGAGCTTCTCCTCGAGCACGACGGTGAGCGCGCGCAGGCGGTCCTCGGTGGGGGCGTGAAGCGCGATCTCGTGCGCGCTGAGTTCCAGGGAAGAACCGGTGTTCTTGAAGTCGAAGCGGGTTGCGACCTCGCGCGAAGCCTGGTCGACGGCGTTGCGCACTTCCTGGAAGTCGATCTCGGATGTGACGTCAAAGCTCGGCATGCTCCCCACGCTATCTGCGGCGGTCGCCCGGCTCCGGGGCGTGGCGCCCCGGAGCCGGGCGACCGCGGGACGGGGCATCGGATATCCTCGACGTCCGGGTCGGTACCCAAGCGGACAACGGGAGCAGACTGTAAATCTGCCGGCACAGCCTACGTAGGTTCAAATCCTACCCGGCCCACTTCTCCTTGTGACTGGGCCGGTTTCCGAGGCGCCAACTCGGGGCGTCGTCCGCGGCCGCCGGGCGACGCGGCCCGCGACGCCGGCGAAGCGCCGGTTCCGGCGTCGATCACCTGGGGTCGGGGAACCCGGCGGGTCCCGTGGCGACCCCGCCGCCGGCGGGACCCGACCAGACCGAAGGAGGAGTGGGCCGGGCCCGGCGGGCAGTCGTTTCCCGGCGGGACCTTTTTTTCTACCAACGGCGCGCCCGATGGGCGATGCTGGACGCGATGGCGGGCACCCTGACGGACGTGGGAGGGTCGCGCGCCGTCAGAGCCGTGTCGCGACCAGCGTGGGGCCGTCGGCGCGAGCACCGCTGGTTCATCCTCGCGGTGCTCTGTGTCAGCCTGCTCGTCGTCAGCCTCGACAGCACGATCCTCAACGTCGCGCTCCCGGCGATCGTGCGAACGATGCACGCGACGTCGAGCCAGCTGCAATGGATCGTCGACGCCTACGTGATCGTCTTCGCGGGTCTGTTGCTCGTGCTCGGCAGCCTCGGCGACCGCATCGGGCGCAAGTGGGTCTTCTTGGGCGGGCTCGTACTGTTCGCCGCGGGCTCGGCGATCTCGGCCTTCTCCGTGACGCCCGACCGCCTGATCGCGGCCCGCGCGTTCATGGGGATCGGCGGGGCGGCGATCATGCCATCCACGCTGTCGATCCTCGCCAGCGTGTTCACCGGCGAGGACGAACGGCTCCAGGCCATCGGGATCTGGTCGGGCACGACCGGGCTCGGTGTCGCCATCGGACCGGTGGCCGGAGGCTGGCTCCTCGACCACTACTGGTGGGGGTCGGTGTTTCTCGTCAACGTGCCGATCGCCTTCGTCGGGTTGCTGGCGGCGGCCTGGTTCGTGCCGAATTCGCGCAACCCCGCGAGCAAGCGGCCCGATCCCGCGGGCGCCGGGCTCTCGATCGTCGGCATGGCCTTGCTGCTCTGGGGGATCATCGAGGCCCCGAACCGCTCTTGGACCTCGCCGCTCATCGTCGGGGCGATCGTGGCGGCGTTGGTCGTCCTCGCCGCCTTCGCCTGGTGGGAGAGGCACTCGACGCATCCGATGCTGGAGATGTCGTTTTTCCGCTCGCGGCGCTTCTCGGCGGCGATCGTGGCGATGGGACTTGTGATCTTCGCCCTCATGGGGGCGCTGTTCCTCCTCACCCAGTACCTACAGTTCTCGCTCGGCTACAGCGCCCTCCAGACGGGGTTGCGGATCGCGCCCATCGCAGCGGTCCTGTTGGTCGTGGCGCCGGCGTCGACGCTCGCCGTCCGCTACCTCGGGACGAAGCCCATCGTGTTCGGGGGTCTCGCCCTGATCGCCGTCGGGCTCGTGTTGCTCTCCCGGATCACCGTCCACGGCACGTACCTCGGAGCGCTCCCGGCGCTCTTCTTCGTCGGCACCGGGGTCGGGCTGGCGCTCGCGCCGTGCACCGAGTCGGTGATGGGCGCCCTACCGTTCGAACGGCTCGGTGTCGGCTCGGCCACGAACAGCACCTTTTTGCAGCTCGGGGGTGCGCTCGGGGTCGGTGTGCTCGGGAGTTTGCTCAACACGCGGTACGCCGACCGGATGACCCCCCTGCTCGCCCGCTACTCGCTCTCGGGGTCCATCCGGGGTCTCATCACCGGATCGCTCGGAGGCGCCCTCGCCGTGGCGCAGCGAGCCGGGGCGATGGGAGCCGGGGCGATGGGAGCCGAGCTCGCCGGGGTCGCGCGGCTCGCCTTCATCAGCGGAATGGACCTCGCCCTTTTGGTCGGGGCGATCGTCGTCGCGGTCGCGGCGTTCGTCGTTCTCGCCGTGCTGCCGAGCAGGGGAGCACCGGCGCCGGGCGCGATCGCCCCGGGGCGCGCCGGACGGTCCGCGAGGAGGTAGCGGCCGCGCCGGGGTCCCGTGTTGTGGGCCGGGGTGGCGCCGGCCTAGCGTCGCAGCGGAGGTGGTTGCCTTGAGGAATGATCGCCTGCTCGCGGAGGCAGTTCGCGCGTGGGTCATCGAAGAGCGGCCGGGCGATGGCGCCGCGGCCAGCCGGGCTGCCGCCGTCGCCCAGGTTTGCTACACGAACGGCGCGTCCGTCTCCCAGGCGTGCCATCAGGCTCACGCCTTCGTCGACAGCTGGACTCGGCATCCGGCGCACAAGCAATCTCGGTCCCGCCGGGGGGGTCCGGTCCCCTTCTAGACGCTCCCGGCGTCACCGTCTCCGGCGGCGGGAGCGACGTTCGACCCCCGGCAACGGTCGCGTCGGGGCGCTCGGTATCGCGACAGGTCGCGACCGCGCTGGCCTCGGCGGCGCTTGCCCGACGACGTCGGCGCCGATTCGACCGGGATGCGCCGTGAGCTGACGGTGGCCCGGCCGCGGCGCGAACAACCCGCCCGGGCGGTCGCTTTTGCCCAGGTCGGCCGCTCGCCGCCCGGCGGAGGGGCGGGGAGCGGGAGACGGGCGGGGAAAGCGGGGCCGGGCGCCGCCGGTCCGCGGCGCGGATCGCGGCAGGATAGGCGCGATGATCGCCGTCGTCTCCCCGATTGCGTACTGGACCGCGGTCGGCTTCGGCGCGGTCCTCTGTTTGTCGCTGTGCCTCGCGGCCCGGCGGCGACCCGGTCGGTGGAGGATCGTCGTCGCCCGCGCGATCGGGTCGGCACTCGCCGCGGACATCGTCGCCTACACGGTCGGTCTGATCGTGGCGAGGACGTGGACGGCGGAGACTTCGCTACCCCTCGCCCTGTGCAACGCCGGAGTGGTCGTCGCCGCGATCGCCTGCTGGTGGCGGGTTCCGCTCCTCGTCGAACTGACCTATTTCCTCGGGCTCGCCGGAACGCTGCAGGCCGTCCTGACCCCGGACCTCAGTGTCAACTTCCCTCATCTCGTCTTTTTCGAGTACGTCGTCGGTCACGTCGGGATCGTGCTCGCGGCGCTGTTCCTCGTCGTCGGCTTGCGCCTCCGGCCGCGCCCCGGGGCCGTTCCCCGGGTCTTCGCGATCACCGCCGCCTATACCGCCTTCGTCGGCCTCGTCGACGGGGTGACGGGCGCGAACTACATGTTCCTGCGCCGCCCCCCCGGCGAGTGGACCGTGTTGCGGCTGCTCGGTCCGTGGCCCTGGTACGTGGTCAGCGCCGCCGGGGTCGCGCTCGTCCTCCTCGTCCTTCTCGACCTGCCCTTCCGGCGCGGCCGGGCCGGACCCGGACGGGCCGACACCGGGTCCGCCGACCCCGCCGGGTCCCGCCGCCGGGTTCCGGCGGCGGGCTGAGGCCCCGGCTCCCGACGGTCGGCGGACCGCGCTCGTCAATTCGCGGGGCGGCGGTGCCGGGAACGGAGGAGATCGACGGCGACGAGGGCGGCGACGAGGGCGGATCCCGCGGCCGTCAGCCCGGCGCCGAGGGCGAATCCCGGCGGGTCGTAGCGGAAGGTGACGATCGACGTCCCGGCGGGCAGCTCGACGGCCTGCACGAGGCCGAAACGCCGGAGCACCGCCGGTCGCACCCGGCCCCGGGTCGAGATCGTCGCTCGCCAACCCGGGAGGGCGGCGACGCTGCGGACGAGCAGGACGGCGCGCGTCGTCGCGACTTCAACGGTCTCGGTGGGAGTCCACGGCGAAGACGAGACGATCCGGACATGCGCCGCCACGGAGCCGTGGCCGGTCGGCGACAACGTGGCGAACGGGCCGAAGGCCCGCGTGTCGACAAGCCACAGGTACGGCCCGATCGAGCCCGCGAGCCGCCAGTGGGGTGGGGTCACGACTGCGGCGAGCGGCCCAGTCGGCGAGAACGCAGCGCGGCCGACGGGCGTCACGGTGACGGCGAGCTGCGGTGGCCCCGCTTGGCGCCGGGCGAGCACGAGCCCGGCAGAGGGCGCCCCCGGCCGGAAATAGACGGTGGCGCGATTCTTGCCGAGAACGATGCGCGCGGCGGGATCCGCCGAGCGCGCCCCGAGGAGACGGAGCCCGCGGGCGGCAGAGCCGAGCGCGCCCGCCGAGACCGTGGGCGCCGAGGAGATCTCGATCGAGGCGACGTCGACCTCTCTCCCGAAGTAGCGCGTCGTCGGAGTGGACCTCGAGAGCGCGACGAACCCCGGATGTCCGGGGGCAACCGGGTTCTCGAACGAGGAGGCCAGCACGAGCAGGGCCCGCACGTCGAGAGAGTCGAAGACCCCCGACGAGAGGGCGGAAGGCGTGACGACGTCCTGTCCGTGCGTTCCCGTGGCCTGGGCGTAGGCGGCCCAGGTGAGCGACCCGTAGCCCTGAGCGCTTGATAGTCCGAAGACCGCGTTGAGGTTCGGGGCGCCGAGCTCGTTGAGCTGCAAGCCGCCGGCCCGACCCGGATCGACGACGAGGAATCGCCCGTCGGGACCGATTGCCCGGGCGAGTTCCCGTTCGAGCCGGTTCGGCTGGCCGAGCGCGCTCGCCGGGACCGCGGCGAGCGAACTCTGGTTGGCGTCGAACAGGGCGAGGTCGACGACCGCCAGGGCGACGAGAACGAGGACGCGTTGGCGCCGCGCCAGACCGGGACCGGCGACGACGAACCAGGCCGCGGCCAGGGCGATCGCCGTCGTGAGGCCGAGATACGGCGCCACCCGCGCGACCGACCACGAACCAGTCGGTTTCCCGGCCAACGAGCGCGCCACCGCCGGGCCCCCGACGGCGACGACCGCGACAACGACGAGGATCGCCGCCGGCGCGGCGAGCGGAGCGAACCTTGCGAGACGGCCTTCCGGCGGCCCCGAGGTCCGAGCCCGTCGGGGCGGGAGCGTGCTTCCGGGATCGAGGACCTCGGCCGACCAGTAGGCGAAGAGCGCCGCGCTCGCCAACGCGACGAGCAGGAGGGCGCGGCTCGGCAGCCTGCTCGCGTCGATGACGGGCAGAAGGTGCAGCAGGTGGGGCAGCGGCGTCGCCGAGCCGAGGGCGATCACGAACCCCGTGATCCCGATGAGGTACCAGACGCGGATGTGCGTTGCCGCCCCCGACCGCCAACGAAACGCCAGCGCCACGCCGGCGACGAGAGCGAGGACACCGGGATAGGCGTCGATCTCGCCGAGGTTGTAGCGCCCGACGTAGGTCGTGAGCCCGACCGGGCCGCCGCCGAGGATGTGCGGCGCGACGAGCAACGGGAGCTGTGCGGCGCGCAACCCCCCGGCGACGAGGTACGAGAGCGTGACGTCGGCGCGTTGAGAGATGGCGAGGAAGCGCGCCGCCGGCAGAACCTGTACGGCGGAGACGAGCGCTCCCGCGCCACCCCCGGCGACGAAGAGCGCTGCGGTCAAGATCCGCCGCGCCGAGCGCACGAGAGCGGAGCCGGCGTAGATGAGCGCCGCGACTGCGGCGTAGAAGGCGGCCTCAGGGCTCGCCGCCAGGGCCGCCGTCGCCGTGGCGGCGCCGAGGAAGGCCGTCCAGGCGAGGCGGTGACGGTCCGGTCCCCGTGCGACGCGGTCGAGGCCGACGAGCACCCAGGGGAGCGCCGCGGCGGTCTCGACGACGTCGACGTGGACCGCCTGCGAGGTGACGAAACCACCGAAGGCGAACGCCGCACCGCCGAGTGCGGCGCAAAGCGGCCGGAGACGATCGAGACGGAGGAAGGTGTAGAGGCCGATCGCCGCGCCGGCGAAGGCGACGACCTCGGTGGCGACCCAGGCGGGAAGAGCCGGCAAGAGGGCGAAAAGAACGATGTCGGGGAAGACGGCGCCGGCGTTGGCCGAGGCGAGGAGCGGTGTTCCGCCCCACGCGAACGGGTTGTAGACCGGGAGATGGCCGTGGCGGAGGATTTCGCCGGCGAGGACGCGCAGCGGGTAGTTCTGGATCACCGCGTCGCCGGTGAGGAGCGGGTAGCCGAGTGCCGCGGGGATCGAGAAGGCCAGGACGGGGACGCCGACGAGGACGGCGAGCGCGAACCAGTCGCCCCGCGCCGGCCGCCGGGTCCGCACCCTCGGTTCAGACGGTGCCGAGGACCCTGGCAACTGCCGGACGAGCTGGGACGCGGTTCGGCCGAAAGACTCGCTTCGTCACGCCCGAACCGTACCCACGCGAATTTGGTGGCGGCGACCGTCGCCCGGGCCGGTGGGGCGCTACAAGCGATCGGGCCGAGTCAGTAGGCTTCTGACGTGTCGACGGGTCAACTCGATCGGCGGCCCGCCGCGGTGCGTGCCGGCGAGGACCGTCCCCGGGGTCTTCGCCAGCGTCTTGTCTCGCGCTCCGCCTCCTCCACGTGGCCGGCGAGCACCGAGAGCCTGCGGATGA
>Ga0187771_10000926_pt1 | contig 18983 bp, 17 predicted proteins | sample 0116_SJ02_MP15_1_FD_133139 | JGI IMG/M metagenome (GOLD analysis project Ga0187771, IMG submission 133139) | Tropical peat soil microbial communities from peatlands in Department of Meta, Colombia - 0116_SJ02_MP15_10_MG | ecosystem: Environmental > Terrestrial > Soil > Wetlands > Peat | place...
AATAGTCACATCTATGCCCGAAGAGAAATTATCATCAATCGCGGCGCAATCGTGAACGGTGCCGTAATCTGTCCAGGTAATATTGACATAACCGATTGTGAATTAACTGACATCTGCGGAAGCCAGATTGCTATACACGGGTCATGCCTCATACACGGGAATTTCATCACAGACAGAGATACGTTCGTCCCCGCTAGAAGCCAGATATCTTCTGTTTACTGTGGCGGTAGTCGTCTTGACGTTGGTGAAAAGAGCATGGTTGAAAACATCTTCTGCAAGGGCGCAGTAGTCTTGAGGGAAAATGTAAACATAACTGGTGTTCTGAGATGCTCGGACGTAGATCTCGGACGTGAGTGCGTCATAGGTTCGGTTTCTGCAACGGGTAATGTGAAAGTTCCCGAGAACTCCTCGATTACCAACTTGGCAGCTAAGGGTTCAGTCCGTATCGAAACAAGTGCGAAAGTGACGAGGCTACACACGCTTGGTGACGTAGAACTCTGTTCAGGCTGTGCCTTGCAAGAGATTGGTTGCCGTAATTTGCTAGCGCGGAATGACGTGAAAGTAGAGAAACTCCGAGCGACGGGATACGTTGTTGTGAGAGGAGAAGGTGCAGGTTTCCAAGGGGGACACATAATTGCTGACGGCGATGTTACTCTTCCCAGCAACAGTAGTGTCGAGGTCATTTGTTCCAAAGGAGAAGTGAAACTTGGATACCGATGCAATGTTAAGTTCCTTGTAGCAAGCAATTTCCAAGCGCTGGACAATCTTAAGTGCGAAAACATTAGGTGTTCAGGCTCGGTTGAACTAGGTGAAAACTGCATTGTGGGATCGCTCCAGGCTGTAGGAGACATCAAATTTAAGGCAGGGCTTAAGAGCGAAGATTGGACGGTTTTCTCGCAGAAAGGCAAAATTGAGGGTCAAGGTCTAGTTGAGTTAAAAGACACGAAAGTCGCAGCCGATGCAACAATTAGGTTTGCTGGGGGAAGTCTGCTGACAGCTTTGATCGACAGAGATCAGTTGGAACTCATTGACCGATTAGCCGGGAAAGGAGGAACAACAAGTTGAAGGCGGGGTTTTCCACTGTCTTCTACATTTCTGAAAAACCAGTAACACCTCACGAGGAAAGATCCCTTATTCTCGCGCACGCATACAAACTAGCCTATGAAGATTACTTCAATCACTCTGTAGGAAAGAGATTGTCTCGCTTTCTACGCTTGGCCAAACCTAGACGCGTGTCTGTCATTGCTAAACTCGCCTACCCACTGAGAATCGTTCCATTCAACGCGAACGAAGTCCTCATCTCTGACACTTTCAGTTCATGTGTAGAGAAAATGGAAATCATCTCATTTGATCCTAAACTCCTCAATGAAACTTCTGACAGTTTACAAGCAGTTGCCAAGGCTAATAGCGACCAAACAGCCTTCATTCGTCAGCTCGACTCTATTGGCCTTGCTGTGGACAATTTTGGAAAAAAGGCCTCTGGGTCACCATTCGTAAATGCTTCGGACATGCTGGTGAAGGAAATAGTGAAATGCCTTCCAGTTCTAGAACCCGCTGATCAATCCGCCACTGCGGTCGTACCTGAGCATGAGGAAGCAAATCACCCTGAGAAGCTTTCCACAAATCTTTCCATACTTCTAGAGAACAGCAAGGGATATATTATGTCTTTAGAACATGCGAGCAATCGAGTAACTGAGTGCTGTCAGCAAATGATTGCGGGCATGCAGCAAAGATACCCCTTTAGCCAACGAAAGCTAAAAACAGATGTAGATTTTGGTTGGGAAGTCCCTACAATCAGCTCGGGCAAAAGGGACAGTATATTAAAACCTGTCGATGAATTGATTGCCGGATTACGGGTTGAAGCACAACCTGATATCGACAAAATTGACAGAGAAAGCAAGCTTGAGATAGGAAAACTTGAGCAGGAAGCAAGACTGAAGGCCAAAGAAATTGAGCGCAATTTCGATGTCGAGAGAGATAATAAAAAAGGGGAAATGGATCTCTTACTGAAGCGATTTAGGTCTGAGGAAAAGTCGCTTGAGAGTCAAGTTGCACTCTTGGAACTAGAGCATGCCGAATCAGTGACTTCTTGTCAGAAAGCTCAACAGGACTATGACGAGTCATTGACCTTGAGCTCTTTTGGGGCTTCAGAAGAATTGCTCGAGAACCTCGGACGCCTAAGACGAAGTGAGGTTGACCTTAGAGAGAGATTGACAGATGCCGAAGAAACGTTGAGAACTGTAAGGTCCCAGGTTAATGATACCAAGAAACGATGTGAAAGTAGCCTCGAAAAACTTGAGCAGAGCAGGGATTTGAGGCTGAAGGATAATGCAGAGAAGCTTAAAATCGCGATTGAGGCAAGGCAAGAGGCGTGTAATAGAAGCATTAATGATAGGTTAGCGCACGTAGCAGCCATAAGTCAAGAAAGATCCTTGCTTGAAAACCTCGTTAAGACAAGCATGTCCAGCGTGGGAGAAAGCTTTCAAACCATAGAAAGAGTAGAACTGCATGATCTATGGCGTGACGAGACTCTTATGGATCTGAAGACGGGCGCAGTAGAAAATCTCCAAAGGCGCATTCTTAAAGGTATTGAGGACGCATTGAAATCCATTGATCAGACTAAACTATTCTTGAAAAATCACCTTGTGACGATAACCACCGCTTCCACAGTGACTATTGAACTGCTGATTCCTTTCTGGTATATCGAGATTGAATCAGGTTCAACCGACCACCATCGGATCGAAACGTATGTTGTATCGCCTTCAGAAGTAGTGGCACATAAACTTGAAGAAGGAACAAAGGCCATACTGAGCATAACTTTCATTCCTCGCTTACCCGCAGTCGCTTCGATACTCGATTCTGTAAAGGGTTATTCGAACGTAAAGTCTCAGGGTGGCTTGAACAACCAGATAACAGCATTGGACCTCATGGAATTTCTTCCACCAAATCATTGGATAGTGACAAATGAACACATCTCAGAAAAGTTCTATCAGAAACTACAGAACGATTTCAAGAAGCAGCCTAAACCGAGGCATTAGGAGCATTAGTATTATGTCTCGATGCCTGTCTGAAAAGATGTGGTTTCACAGACATCTGGTCCATAGAACATATTGATGTTTAAACATTAAGAGGTGCGCTGACTAAGAGGTCCGTCATTATGGTGGGAAGGATGACGAAGAAATATGATGACATAACACGACCAATCAATGCGATTGCAGAAGAAGTCAACGCTGTCTTGAACAACCGAATAAAGGAAAAATACTTTGAGGAGGTAGTCCTTCTTTACAGTTTCATTGAAAACCTTTTAAAATGGTTGGTTTTTGTCAAGACAACCTGGGATAAATGCTCGAACAAGACTTTGACTACAGAAGAAATCAGAAGAATCCGTTCTTTCTGCAAAAGCCTGAATTTCTATAGTGCGTTGAATATCGCCTTCTCAATAAATCTGATCGATTTTGGTTTGTATGCAAAAATAGACACAATAAGAGAAGAGAGAAACAACATTGTCCATCAGTTCTGGATATATGGTCATCGCGGCAACTTTTTGACGCTACGAAAGAGGCTAGAGATGCTTGCAAGAGCAACTAATCAGCTTGTCGGCATTTTCAATAAACTGACTGAAAAAGTCGGCGTAGAAGAAGTCTATGAGCTATTCCTGTAACGCGCTTGATGGCGAGTCTACAACATCTGCATCAGGTTCTTTTGGTTCTAGTAGCAATAACAATAATATTGATAAACTCAAAGCAGTTACGTATGTTAAAGATATGGTCCAAAGCTCTTTGGAGAATCGGCTGTTCGGGTGATGCTGGACGAACTTGACGACCCATTGGGTCTTGGCGTTTACTGTTGGAATCGCATTCTTCCATAACGTTGAGTTTGCTCTGATTATGAGCATTGGAGCTCTGATTCCCGACTTGGACAGAGAATATCTTTTCGTGGCTAAGAATTTTATTGGGAGACACCAACTTCACAGATCACTGTTCCACAATATCTTCATTATCGGGCTACTGTATCTCGCCAATCCCTACCTTGCTTTGGGAGCATTGAGCCACTCTTTACTGGACGCTTTCACGTCGGCAACCGACAGAGGCGTCGAACTCCTCTTCCCGTTGACGAGGCTGACAAAAGGTTACTACTACAATATCGAAGGAGATAAAACAGGCGGTAACAAGAAAACGGAGTGGTGGGTGGAGGACCCTTGGCGTCTGCTTCAACAGACGACCGACAGGGATCTGCAGGAGCCTAAGGAGCAGTCGTGGAGGAGGTCGTATGGGCCGTTCAGGAACAGCAGGATTGTTGATTGGGGAACGTTTTTCTCATCATTGGCTTTCATTTGCGGTTCCGTTCTTGTTTTTGGCCGCTCATTCTATTCTTTCAGTGATTTTCGAATCCTCTCAATTGTCTCTATTATTGGAATAGCCGTTTTCTACGGTCTGGGAGAATGGTACAGGAGAAAACTCGTCAACGAGAAACCAGAGACAACGAACTTTCTCGTTCTAGGGATTCTAATCGTTGGTCTAGTTGTCTTCTTTGTCGGAGGATTCTCTGGAGGAATCTTCCTCCTCCAAACTCCCAGCATTCCAAGCCCCGATTTAGTCGTCTGTGCACTCGTTTCGATAATCGTCGGCTTCGTTGCTTCATATTTTCTGGTCAAGACGAGAAGAAGACAAGACTTGGCTCTCTGACCCTCTCGGTTAAGAAAGCGAAAACAAGTTGAAAAAGAAATCGGAACCAACGAACACCTGTGCTCTTAGAACAGGTGCAAAATAGTGGGTAGATTATCTGGAAGATGATTTGTTTTGGAATCGGAGTGCCAAGAATGCTTCTTTGAGAAGGCTGTGCGAAATCGCCCGAACCAACTGTCGAAATGGCTTCTACGTATTTGGTGGGCAGCGTGAAAGAAGTCCAAACCCCTGTTGAAAGTTCGCTTGAACGACAGCTCTTTGGTGAAGTAATCGGTGAAAAAGACTTCTCCGATCCCAAGACTGGAATTCCTAAAACTAAATTCGGCAAGGATTCTTCGAAATGGCTGTTATGATTTCTCGCAAGAAATAAAGGCACTGAAAGGATGCTAGGCCTAGAAGTAATCTCGCAAGAGAATATGAAAAAATGTTAGCAGAATTTCTCGAAAAACAATAGGAGTTTTCTACCATTCTTGTTAAGTCGGTTTAATCATTGTCATGGAGAAGGCAATAAAATTGCCGAAAGAAAAAGGGAAATCATACTAAAGAATTTGCGCTAGACTGTTGACACTTGTGCTAGTGAATGCAGTTTGATTATCTTGATCAGTGTGTTTCGAGAGACGAGCAACTCATTCTCCATTTCGTCTAAGATCCTGTTTCGTTCAATCGTGGATGAACTTAGAAGACCCTTGATTTCTTGGTCATAATCTTCTTTGATGGCCTTTATCAGGGGTTTAATGTGAATGACCTCAAATCCTTTTATGTATGCGCTTCTTGCAAGTCTTCCATCTTCTGTTACCAGAGTTGAGCCTTCAACCGCCTCCAAGATCTTCAGTATGTATTCGTCTCTTAGCGAACTGTAGAATCTCCATGTTCCTTTGTTATGTTGTGTTATTGGAGGAATTTGGGGAATATCTCCTAGATGCTTAATATTGATATAACTGGCATCACTGAGTGCTCTAAGCCGCTGGAGCTCAAGATCTGCAAGTTCACATTGAACATTCTTTGCAGCCGGCCGATCAATCATGCTCTTGATTTCATAGGTTACAACATTTGGAATTATGATTTCTGGATTCTTGAGGGAATAGTCCTCGGTATCCGACATTGCACGCATTATCAGATATGAGAGCCTTCCATCAATCAGGATGTTAGCGTCAACAACAACTTTGCCAGCCAACTTCATTCTCTGTAATATCAGTTTCGGGTCGGAATACTGAACAGAAAGCTTGCCGACCAGAGCATCCAAGATCTGATCTGCTTCAATATACGTTTCTTGCAGACTTATCAGTAATACCACATCATTTTTCCCCCATGTACCAAATGCAGCCTGAATCGCAACTTCAAGATCCTCAAGGAGTTCTTCGGCCTTATCTTTCCGCTTGAAGCCAAACATTTCTACTATCCACGGGCCAAAGATGTTAATCTCTCTGCTACCATCCTTACTTATCATCGTCACTGTGGTCTCTTGTTTCATACTGATGTTATAGAAACCCCCGAATTTCTCTTGTAACTCACCTAAGATTCTTGATTCGACTCTTGAGTGCCCCCTGACAAAAAACTGGCTGTAGTAAGGGCCAAGAATGTTAACATGTGTGCTCTCTGTAACAATAAGCTCCTTATCTCTCGGTTCCGTCAAGAAAACCTGACAAGCTGCTGGATAAGCTGACGGCGACAATGCTTTTGACGAATCTAGAATCCATTTCTCAAGAAGATTGTAAGAAATACCTTTTATTGCTTTCACTTTGTCTAGTGGACAAGAGATCAGCTGCAGAATTGTACTTATCCCATTATCTCTGAGAATGGTCTTTCGTTCCACTCCTAGGAGAGGAAGCGTTTCTAGTCCGGTTCGTCTCAGATTCAATGGTTTCTTTTGTGTTTCATCTGTGTGACACCATAGCAAAATTTCATCCTTTTCTCTCACAATCTCTACTATTTCATAGTTCATCTTCTTGCCAGAAACTCTTATAGAAGGAGCTGATATCACCTTGAGCACCAACTTCTTACAAGACTCTAGCTTGCCACATTTCTTGATCTCAACATTAGGATCCGATTGAAGTAAACCCTTGACGTCCCACTCGGAGACTAAATTGATCCAATCGACATACCCTATTATTGCTCGCGATTTGTCTTCCATCATCTTGGAAATGATTTCTTGGGTATACCAGTGCTTGCCATAAGCCATTTTCTCCAAATTTTGATCCCATTTTTCTTTTGCTTTCACAATAGCATAGATTTTCCGTGCAAGTCTATCTTCGAAAGATAACTCCATTGCGACAATGTCGTTCTCATCCAAAAGTAGCTTTCTTCTGACTTGCCTGTCCAGGAAAACTCCTTTTTGGGTATAAGAAACAAAAAACTGTCTTGCCTTAAACTTCATTGATCTTCACATCCCTCACATGATGATCGATTTGGACTATTGGTAGCGCACATTTGTGTTCTTAAATCTCTTCCTTAATCGTAATAGGTGAGTCATGTAGGTTCTTCTTGAGGTGAATCACTAGGAGATATAAGAATCACTAGGAGATACGAGGCTCTAGAGACGTTTCTCTATAAGGCTGATTTATCCTTTGCTCAAAAGGGTCCTGTGAAGTCTTCGGTTGATTGTTGTCCTTGTGAAAAATCGGTTGGTGGTCAGTCATAAGCTTATTCCGAATGGTTATTTCTTTTCCGTGTGTATTGTTGCCCTTACGTTTCTGATGCATTGCTTAGCATCACTGAACAGTCGAGTCACTACTGCTCTTTGCCTTTCAGTGTCATATATCGGAATTTTCTCTGGAACGTTTCGATGCACTAGTCTGTTTCTTTCTTTAATGACGACATTCATTTTAGAAAAAGTGTCAGAGTCTATCAATCCTAAGAGGCGAAGTATTAACGTTAATGTGCTTACTGGTAGGCGTTCGAGCTTCCTTCCAACATCGATGTTTTCTCTGAGGCAATACGCTTCGATTGCCCAAAAGTTCCAGAACTCTAAGTAGGAAACAGCGTTTGAAAATGCGGAAAACCAATCGTTCCTCTCGATTGCCTCATTTATTACTTCCTCAGGCGTAGCGGTTCTTTTCCACTCGCGTTCAGCCTTCATTATCATTACACCAAGCGTTACGCAACTTTAAAACTAATCAGGTCAAGTTCCTTTCAGTAAAGCCTTTTCTCTCTCAAAAATTGGTCGATGAATCTGAAATTCATGATGTTTATTAGGTTCAATCGGTATTTCTTTTGTCAGGTGAAACCAATGGGTCACGGCGGTCATGGCGGTGGTCATGGACACGGGCATGAACGATCACCTAACGATCAGCGATCAGATTCCAAGAACCCGACAAGCCAAGAATACAAGGATGCCATGGACAATCGTAGTGATCAGATTAGAGAAAACAAGGAAGCCGAAAGGGAAAAAGAAGGCAAAGAATAGATTCAGAACGCTTTCCTAAGGTTTCCATCTTTTTCTATTTTTTACCATGACTTGCTTTTCCTGAGAACGGAGCAATCCCTAGGCAGATAAGCGGATACAAGGAATACCCAGGGCTCGACAAGAAACGTTTTATGTGTATGCCTCTGATAAGATAGTTGCTAACCATATGTTTTTCGGTGGCTCCTGTGGTTAGAATTACGCCCAGCAAGATTCGAGAATTGCTGTCTCAAAATGAAGGGCGAAAATTGGATTTCAAGCAAAGCCTTTCGCTAGCCACTGACAAGGAGAAACTGGAGTTTACCAAGGACGTTTGCGCGATCGCCAACACGCCTAATGGAGATGGATACATCATAGTTGGGATTGAAGACAAAACAAGGCGAGTGCTGGGCATAAATCCCAACTCTATCAGAGAGGAAAAATTGCAACAGATCGTCTCTAGCCACAGTGACCCTCCGCCAGTGTTCTCAATGGAGTTACTGAATTACGAGCGGGTCAAGCTTGCAGTTATTTTCATACCGAGAGAAAAATCGGGGACACTGCATCAAATAAAAAGGGCCGGGTTTCCGATAAGGAGAGGTTCTACAACAGATACCATGAGTACAAGTGAAATCTTAACTGTTTTGCAGACTCATGCGCGCAGAACTCGTCTGAAAAGCAGCAAGTATGAAGTTTTCAGCTCCTATGAGAGGAGAAAGGCTATGAGGATGGATGTTCTGGAAAGTCTCTCTGAACTTGGGTTCAATCCTAAGGAAACTAGAGAAATCCAACTGGCGACGGAGATGTTCGTCGTCACTAGAAAGACCGTCAATCGAAGAAACCTGAAGTTATATTTTCACTGTTGGTCAGAGAATGCTGACAAATTCTACATTGGAAAACTTCGATACACGGTCGGTATCCTTTCAAAGGAGATATCGATGCACCGGACCATATTGATCAGTATCGTTCATGGTTCCGTAAGCACTGGATCTCTGAAGGCAACAATCCGTGATTTTGGGTCTTTGACGTTGGTATCGATATCTCCGTCTATATTTTACTTTGGCGTGGGAACAGGTGTCAGAGAAAATTACTTCGACACCCTTGGTCAACCCACATTCTATGCTTACAAGGTAAAATCGAAAGAGGACATCAAAGCAAGAATTCAAGTTATCCTTGGCTGGATTAGAGAACGGGAGAACTTATTTTCCCAAATTGACAGTTACTTTCGCAAGAAATAGTTTACGCAAAACCATGCGCACCCATGCCATCGTGCTATGCTCCTAAATCATGGTTTTAGGTTATGATCATTTACACCATATCAGGACAAAGCAACGCCCCATTTTCTCGGAGGAGTCCATTAATCGAAAGGGAGAGAGGAAAAGACATAAATACCCACGCATCATGTAAATGAAACATGTAATGTGTGAGAAAGACATGTCAGTAGATAAATTATCGAAAGTGATTGAATTCCTTAAAAAAGAGCAAACGGCTTCACTTAACCAAATCGCTATGACCATTGGGTCCGATCGAAGAACAGTGGAGAAAGTCCTCAATGTAGCGGAGAACCTGAAGATAATCTCATGCAAGAGACTTGAGATGACTGGAAGAACCTACAAAACATGCGAACTTAACCCAGATTTTAAGAAGATTTTACCAAAGGAGCGAAAACAAGATGGCCGAAGAATCCAATAAGAACAAAATCAAAATAACAATCCGAACCGTTGACGGAGAAACTTGGACAGATGAGTTTAGTATTCATGAGACAGTCAAGAGCCTTTTGCAGAAATCGCTTGCTCACTTCAGAATCCAACCGGCTCCAGGGGTTGTGTATCATTTCCTCTATGAAGGAAGATTGTTGGACGAAACAAAAACACTCGAGCAAGAAGGCCTGAAAACTGGTTCAGTACTGCTACTTGGAACCGAGGCTCAAGTAGGATAGCTGAGATTTTAGCCCATCGTGACCAAAAATGACTATAGCGGTCTGCATCTGGGTTCCTGAAGGAATTGTCTTAGCATCCGAAAGTCGTCAAGTCTACAAGAATGAAAAACAAAATTATCGAATTGCCTCAGAGTTCGGTCAAAAAGTTTTTCAGTTGTCTGCTGGAGTTGGCGGAATAACATACGGCAAAGCCTACATCTCTCGAAAAAACATACATAGCCTGACCGAAGAATTCAAAACAACATCGAAGGCCTCAGGGAAAGATCTTGACAAAGCTTCCGTAGGCGAGTTAGCGCAGCTTGTTGGAGAATTTCTCCAAAACAAATTGAATGACGAAATGAAAAGCGGTTCAGAGCAGACTGCTCAACCCACGTCTTTGATCTTGGGCGGATATGAAAAAGAAATCAACAAAATATTTGAGGTCTCGCTCCCTGGCCCTTCTATAATTGAAATAAGCACATCTGCAAAATTCTGGGCAGTTTGGAGAGGTCAAACTGATGTAATAACTCGCCTGCTAAAGGGATACGACCCAAGAATAGGGAGACTTTCATGGTTCCAGCCGAGTAATTCGAATGAGCTAGAAAAATTGAGTTATATCATAAACTTCGACACGATGACCTTGCAGGATGCAATTGATTTTGCAATATTCCTGATAAAAACAACCATTGACATGCAAAGATTTTCGGACGGAATAATGCTGGACCCAGGTGACATTCCAGGTACAGGAGGCCCTATTGATATAGCAGTAATAAGACCAAACAAATGTTTCAAATGGGTGCAGAGAAAGGAGCTTAGAGGCGAAACAGTATCCAAACTAAGACAAACTAGAGAAAGATTTGAAATTTTGGCTCCAGTGCAATCTAAACAAGGCTAGAAGTTCGGGTATTGAAGAATGGATGACGCAGCTTCAGCAGCTTTCCTCGAAGACCAAATTATGAAACTCAAAATAATTTCAGATCATTTGCTGATACAAAGCATTAATGTTGACCGCTGGGATGTATATGTGACGCTTACTCGTGCTAAAGATGGAAAGAAGCACACTGTTCGCCTGCGATGTGACAATGGTTATCCCATAGTTGCGCCAAGCGTCACGTTTGTAGATCCTGCCGACTTCAAAGTCGAAGGTGTACAGTTCTGGCCAGATGATGGTGAACGAGCGTTCAAAAGACAGCCTGTTCCTCCCTTTTTATGCATCCCCGGAACAAGGGAGTACTACGAACATCATAGAGAAGTGCAGATCGTCCCCAAGGATGTCTCGTTACCCAAAATAGTTGCTGACTTGGTAACAATGATGAACCGATAGAAGTGTAAGTGGTTTGACGGACAACCAAAACATAACAAAGCCTAATCGAATTAGCGTCTTCTTCATCCAAAAAAGAATACTAGAACAAACACTTTCCTATCTCAGAAACAATGGAAGAAATGGTCAGGAGGGGTTTTTGTGCTGGAGTGGCATAATTCTTGAGCATAATAACGCTCTTGTAAGAAGCTGCATTTTTCCTCGGCTATCGGATCCAGGCAACTACGAATTTTTGCACGCGGAGATAACGATTCGAAGTGCCCTTGATATTGGTCAACAGATATATGACAAACACGAGTTGCTATTCGCTCAACTTCACACACATGCTTTTGAAGCATTTCACTCTTCTGTTGACGACAACTTTCCAATAAGTCATAAACCGGGATTTATTTCAATAGTCGTACCTTTTTTTGCAAAGAGGAAGTTCTATGGCAGCAAGACTCTCACAAACTGCAGTGTTAACGAATATGAAGGGGAAGGAAAATGGCATCATCTTGGAAAAATTGAAGTGAGAAGAAGATTCAAGATTGTTGAAACGGAGACTGTCAATCTTGACGATATACGATAGGACGGAGAAACTGGTTAGCGCATTTCTACCAAACAAGAGTCCGAAATCCTTTAGATTTGACGGTTTCAAAATAGGAATCGATGCCGACCCTGTTTTGGCTGAAACATTCAATGGGCAAGTGATGATGTTAACTTGTTTCAATCTGATATCTCGATTTATTAATAACATATCCTTGGGCAAAATTCCTGACGTCCCTGTATTGGGAGGGCCTCATAAAGGCAGGGGTAACTTGAAGAAAGAAATTGGCGAAATTGTTATGCAAGTCAACCCAGACACTGCCTTGAGTTTATTGAAGAGAGACGAATCGACCGATGTACTCATAGCTTTGGGGAGATCTGACTGTGACAGCGCTTTTAAGATAGCAATTAACTCCGATGGGTGGATCGCAAGACTGGAAGAGGGACCAGAAGCAAGTGTTGACTGCTATGATTGTAAATCGAATCCAATAGGCGCGCAAGTTGCTTCTTGTTTTGCATCGGCAGAAGTTTTTAAGCATATTCTCAAACTTTTGGGTAGCCGAAACTATGCGGTTCAAAATCCAGTACAAAGCATTTGCTTTTCTGCTTTTGACTATTCGTTTGACTCCGCACCATCCCAAAACCCCGAACTTCCTGAGGAGCTAGATCTTAACGAAGTCATCCTAGTTGGAGCAGGTGCGGTAGGTAGCAGTTTTGTCAACACTTTGGCTTTTTTGGAAGATGTAGTAGGACGACTCATAATCCTTGATTTTGACGTTATAGATATTACTAATTTGAACAGATACCAAATTGCAGGTTGGAAAGACGTTGGAAAGTCGAAAGTAAACGTAGCAGCGAGTTTTCTCAGTGGGAGCAGATTAGAAGTGGCTCCCATAGGCAAGAGCTACGAAAGTTTCGTAAGAGAGGATCGACCCGACAAAGCCTTTGACACCGTAGTTTCAACAGTAGATGATAATGCAGCAAGACAGCATATACAATCAGACTTGCCGAGGCAGATTCTGCATGGAGCCACAAATGAACAAACATGCGTGGTTTCAAGACATGATTTCTTACACGACGCCTGTTTAGGGTGTCTTTTCTACTCGAAGTCGATAACTTATGCTGAGCGAATCCACATTGAAACTGGAATTCCGCTAGAAGAAGTTGAAAAAGCGCTTACAACCAATGATCCTTTTAGTAATATCCATCTGGCTATTATGGTTAAAGAAAGGAACGTTGACCCTAAGATTTTCTCTCAATTTGTCGGTCAACCCTTCAGTGAAGTCTACGCCAAAGAAATATGCGGAGTCTTGGGATTAACCTTAGGTGCAAAGGCAGAAGCTGCTACTGTATCTTTCGTATCGAGCTTGCCAGGAATATTTCTAGTCGGCGAAATAATCAAGGATAAAGCTCTAGAAATGAATCAGTTTAGGCTTGACAACTATCTTCAAATGAGCCTCTTCTCCCTCAAAGCTAACACTCCAATAATTAGGAAGAAAGATCCCAGGTGTTCCTGCCTCTGCTATGAACCGATTATGATAGATCGATATAAGCAAAAATGGATGAACGTTCTTGGCTAGTTAACAGCAACAGCAATTCCGACTGCATAAACACCGTAGACGCGCGCACTAGGTCTAATCCCCTCGGACTCAACTCAGATAGTTCAAATCTCTACCGGACTTAACCCCAAATGGGTTCGAGTCCACTCGTCCGAAATATCCTGCCATCAGCATTCTCCTTGTCTTAGGCTAACCAGTTCAGAGCTTCCCGCCCCTAGGATACTACTGGGTTGATGTCGCGACAGTTGAACTTATACTGCCGTCCCAAGGGTACGGTTTTCCATAAGCCAAATCATGGGCAGCTAGACAAAACTTCGACTCAAAAACAACGAAGAACCAAGCGCGCGCGCGTCATCGTCAGCCTAACCTTCCAGAAGCTGAAACACCTCTGCAGGTTCGAGAAAGGCGGATATTGCAAGGCGATGAGGAGAACATGTGAAGCACAAAGTTGCCCGCAAACCATAAAAGGCTAATAGAATTTGTTTTTCAGGATTAGGTTTTTCATAGCTACTACGTTTTGTTCACTAGGTGTAACAAACAAATACCATTTTCTACCAATTTTGCAACACCCTAGCGCTTATCCACCGTTGATAAATTCTTGATCGTTAAACTCGTATTGTGCTTTGTATCCTGATACCACAAATGGGTTTACGGCAAGATTAAGCACGAAGCCATTTTCCTGAGGTTCCAACGTATACCAACCAACAATGGGTAATCTAACTATGACCCAAGCATGACCCTTCCCATCTTGATTAGTACCTAAAACGACATAGACATCATTATGCCCAAAAACACCATCTCGATACATCGAGACTAAGAGGGTTGAATAGTCCGCACACATGCCATACCTTGATTGTAAAGTATCCTTCGGGAATTGCCAGTGGTAAGTTCCACTATTCTCATTTTCGTATTTGATGTTACTCCCTACCCACTCCCATAAAGCAGTCCAATCGGCATCAAGCAAATTCAGCTATGGTTGACGAAAGACTACCAGAAGCATAGGGACTGCTTGGAAATGTAGAACCTAGAGATAAAGTGTAAGAGTCAGAAGAACCCTGACAGCTCGCAGCAATAAGTACGGGATACTTGGACTGTGCCTTTTTACTTGTTTGTTTTTTTACAGAGAGAGTGAGTAAGTTAGTAGGAGAGAAAAAAAGGATAAAGTTTTACCCACATTCTTAGATAGCGCGCTTCTAAATCTGGTGAATCAAAAGGTTATGTTTGTCCTGTTGAAGAGAAGGCTCTTGACGTTGCTTTAAATGGTTAGGGCGGGATAGAGAGTATGTCTAGGCTTGGTTATTTTTTGGTTGCGTTATTTATTTGGTGTCTGCCAACTCTGGTTCTTTGGGGTATCACGTTGGCTACGATGCCTCATTTTTGGGGGGCCGATTATAACGAAGGTTGGACATTTGCGATTGTGTTGGTTTTCTTTTTAGTTACGTTGATTTGGTTTCCTGTTTTGCTTTTGAGTGCGGTCATCGGTCACTTCACCCTTTTGGGTATTCTCGTCTGGGTTTACTACGTGGGCGCGTCTGGCTTTCTGGGCTTTTGGTGGTTCTCTCATCGTAAACGTTGCTAGTTGTTTTGATTGTTCAGGGTTTTGTTGTTGTCGGCTTTTTGGCGTATCGTCTGGAACGTGCGAGTGAGCCGAACGGCTCACGGTCTTGCTGTATCTATTTTCTACGGTTTTTCTTCACTATCGCATTGAATCGCTTTAACCATTTTGAATCAACCATAGATTCCGAGATTGTTGCTGCCAAACGGGACGATTGTGTGTTCCTGTAAAGGCTATACGCAAACATCAACACCGCACCTGTTAAGCTAGCTATTGAAACTCCAGCAGCTAGAGATTTGGGGACTGCTAATTGAGAATTCAAAATAAGAATGGACCAAGAACCCCATATTGATGCACCCCCAGCCTTGATTAACATTTCCACAAATGCGTGTTTTTCGGATTTGTTAAGGCATTCGATTTCTGACGGGAAGAAACTCATAATGACCGATGCATCGACAATTGAAAGAAGAAGCCCTACGATTGGGGCCATAAATAGTACGGCAACAAAAACATACGGTGTTTTTGAGAGCAAGTAAACTAAAATACCATTCAGTGAGAGGGCAATTGGCAGGGTCGCTACATAGGACCACCCTCTTATCCTTTCTACTGTTGACCGTTCCACTTGATATCGAAACTTCAATCTAGGTGAAACTATCGCCGTGTAGACAACCCAAATGGAATAGAATGCAGGTGGTATCCAGAGCGTTCTTGGGTCTAGGCCGTAGTATTGACCAATTGTAGGAACTAGGAATGTCAATGGAACAAGCAGTGCCAACAGGTAATCGAGAGTGTCCGCAATGTTCTTTTCTGTCGAGTTCTTCCCTCCTTGTTGTTTCTAATGGCAAAAAGAGAAAGGGGGGTTATTTGTGTTTTCTGAATATCATTAGTCCGTCTGGTGTTGTTTGGAAGGGTTGGAAGCCTGCTTCGGCTAGTTTTAGTACTTCGTTGTTGTCTCTGGTTGCTTTTGCCGTCCATTCGTCTGAGTTTTCTGTGAAGAGGGCGTTTTCTAGGTTGATGTATATCATTGTTGTTGTTATGGATTTGTGGCCTAGAACGGTTTTGACGTGGACGATGTCTTTTATTTTATGGTATTCCATTGTTCCTTTCCAATGTCTGAAGGTGTGTGGGTGTATCTGTAAGAATATTGGGTTGCTGAATTTTTTGGCGGCTCTGCGTCTGAGTTTGTCGAAGGTTACTTGGAGTCCGTGTGTGCTTGTCGGGAATACTCTTACGTTGTCGTGAGGTATTTGGTTTAGCATGGCGATTAATTTCTCTGAGATTGGGAGTATTCGGGAATTGCTTCCTTTTTCTGCAGTGATATAGATGGTTTTGCGTTGTACGTCTATGTGTGTCCAAAGGAGTGCTTGCATTTCTCCTATTCGTGCGCCTGTTTCCTTAAGTGTTTGCAGTAGGGTTGATGTTCTTGGTTTGCCTAGGGCTACTAGTAGGTCTAGTTCTTGTTCGGTTGGTATGAATGGGAGTCCGCTTTGGTGCGCGTATTTTGGGCATTCCCATGTTTTTCCTATGTATTTTATGTAGCCTGTGTAGATTTGTGCTAGGTTTCGTTTTGAGTTGTTTTTCCATGTTTGGAGTGCGATTGTGGTTTTTACTTGGTCGGGTTCGTATATGTTGCATAGGCGGTTTAGTCTGGTTAGGTGGGCGATTGTGGTTTTGATTGTTATTTCGGCTCTGCCGTTTTTCTTCATTTGCCATGCGTAGCTTAGTATGTTGGAGATTTGCTTATCTTGTTGTGATTCGATAGTGTGAGGTAAGTTTGTTATGGGTGAGTGAAGTGCCAGCAAACTGTCATGCTACGAAAATACAAAAGGTATTAGGATTAGAAAGCCTGCGATAGCTGCTCCTAACACATAGGCCATGGCAAAGGCATACTTTCTGTTCCAGAAGTCATTCTCAGGAGTCGCTGCTTTGTATGCTCCCGTGATTCTCTTCAAAGGAAAAAGGCCAACAATCGCACTACCAACAAGAAGAACTACTGCTGCTGCAAACTCGAATTGCCTTGAGATTCCTAGGACCACAAATGTGGTGAAAAGCATGATGTAATAAGCAAATACCATGGAAACGATGCCCCAAGAACTGAGACGCAAGAAGATCTCCTGGTCTTTTCTCAGGGTCATTAGACCCCAGAGCCAAGTACAAATAGCCAGAACAAGCGGCGCAGTCAGTGAAAACAAGAATTTCGACGTCAAGTCCAGGTTACTTTCAGGTTTTGTTATCCATGTCAAGAACGCAAACAGAACTCCTATCAGAACTGACATGAGCAAGACAAACCATTCAAAAGCTTTGTCCAGTGACTTACCGATTTTTACGAGCTGAGGATCCTGCTCTTGTGGTTTCTCAGCAGGGTTCTGAGTTTGCGTCGTGGCCTCCTCTTTGGGTTTCGCTTTCTTTCTTCTGACTATAGAGTACACTGCAAGGCCGGATGCAAAAACAAAATCGATGATGAGCAACAACTCTTCCCAAGTGAAGACATCAGGCGGTGCATATTGGTAGAACGATACGAGAAAAGACAAAGTGAACAGGCCTGCTCCAACAAATATGGCCAAGAAGTCCGTCCTTCCAATTCTTCTTCGATAGACCGAGGCAACTATCAAAATGCTCAATATCGCAAGAGAGGGCAGAAGAAAGGCAACCATCATTCTGAAGGAATTCATGAGGGGAAAACTCAAGCTCACTGTGACGAGGTAGAAGTCCGTCATGGTGTTGCACCTGTATTGGTAGAACTTCAGAGGGCTCAACCCCAGAGAGACTAATGTTTGGTTACTCGGCTGAGCGATTCTCTGAGCTGCTATGTCTTCAGAGTAAGACCATTGGTCCTGAAGGTATGCCGGCATCCAAATTGTCGTTTCGTTTGTGTTCAACTGCGTCGACATGTTTAGGGCGATTAGAAATGACAGGTCGTATGTGTCCCCAGGAAGACCGCCCAAGAGAAAATAGTGAGGAGTCAAGTGAAAACGCCAAGCATTGATACTTGGATTGTCGCTGTTCATAGTTTCAATCGCTTCTTGAACTCTTGATACATTTTGGCTCATAATGTTCACACCGCCATAATAGTCGGGCCGGAGGATTACCACATCGAAAGACGAGACAGTAGGATCCAAGGCCCACATCTGAAAGTGGTAGTACTGACTGTAGAGGCTTTCTGTTTTGAGATCTATTGAATACACATTAAGTTGCATCGACATATCCAATAAAGGGGCTGATGTGGCAGTTGCTGCCCTTGTATTCGCAGTTTTTCCAGCAGCAGCCATGGCAGCCATCAGAAAAACCAAAAAACAAATCTTTTTTCTACATGCAGTTCCTGAAACGGATGCCCTTGTTCTATCCACGAACCTTTTCATTTCCTTAGTACCTGTTGATGGGCTTCCGACATTTGATTGTCAAAAGCGCGGATTTCCTTTGTGAGGGAGGGGGAGGAGGCAGTGTACTTCTATTGTTTGTCGGGCTGTTACTGGTTGTATCCTTCGTCTTTTTGAGCCCTGTTCTGACAGCACTTAAGGTCACGACTACTCCACACGCGATAATCACTATTCCTACGAAAAACAGCACATAATCCGCTGGGATAGTGTGAAGACCAGAAAAGGTTCCTCCCCAAATTCCAGGGGGAATATACAGGGAGATATTTGCTGGCGCCACCGTGTATGGTATGCCGAACAAGTAGGTCGTCGTGTAGGGATTAGCTATGATCTCGAATGAAACTTCACGATTAATCGGCCTGTAATCTTGTGGTAGTTCACTCAACGGGATCATTGCAGTTGGTGTGTTTCCAGGCTCGTTTGCTTTTGCTCCTCCATCCCACACCAAATAGTAGAAGCTGTAAATCGAACCGTTGTAGCCGCTCGGTATTTGGATGGGAGATATTTCTATGGTATCTTCATACGAATTTACATAAAGGTCGGCAACTCCACCATCCTGATATGTCTTGTTTACGGAGTAATCAATGTACAAGGCAGATCCAAACATGAATGTCTGCTTGACCGTTGTTCGTACCGTTCGCTCAGTTCCATAGTATGATACATAACC
>Ga0187771_10000927_pt1 | contig 18979 bp, 18 predicted proteins | sample 0116_SJ02_MP15_1_FD_133139 | JGI IMG/M metagenome (GOLD analysis project Ga0187771, IMG submission 133139) | Tropical peat soil microbial communities from peatlands in Department of Meta, Colombia - 0116_SJ02_MP15_10_MG | ecosystem: Environmental > Terrestrial > Soil > Wetlands > Peat | place...
CTGTTCTGGCAATCCGGTAAGCCTCGGCCACCTGCTTCGGGGTCTTCAACAGAACCTTGTTATGGGCGCTGTCCTTGGCCCGTTCGTTAAATGCGCAGAACAGGCAATCCTCGCCGTTATCCTTGAGCGAACATTCATTGCTGTAGGTGACGTGAATGCCCCCCTGAACATTGAGATTAACGATATCCCGCACCTTTTCGCCGCTGCTCAAAAGCTGCTGTGACGCCGGGTTCCCCTTGACGAAGCTGATTTCACCAATCGGCTCCTTTTCCCGGTACAGCACCGGCTTACCGTCCTCCACTACCAACTCGTACGGGGTCCAGCGGTTGTGCCGGGAACGGGCGGTAATGCCGTGCGGCAAATAAAAGCTGGTGAGCCCGCCCCCTCGGTTGAACGGTGACGCCAGTTCGACCGGGTCCTGGAACGGACGAATTTCGTCCGAGTTAAAATTGATGCCCGCTTCCGTAAGATCGAGCCCGAGGCGCGCTTCATCGAGCAATAGCTGTTTTGCAGCTTCCTTGTCATACCCTGTCGATGCCATATATCTGCTCCTTTATTTTCTATAACTCTATAATACTTACGCCGCTTCTTTCTGAAATATCGGCAATGTCTCGTCTTCGATCCGGTACATGTCGTGCAGCAGGAACGTCGGAGATGGGGATGTGTCATATAAATGGTCATAGGTGAAACCGGCCTTACGCAAAATGGCATACGCCTTGAAGGCCATATCAAGGTGCCATTCCGGGGTCGGGGTCCGGTGCCCCTCCAGCGCAGAACCGGGATTGGCGCACCAGGCACCGCTCAGCGAGAGAATCCCTTTGGAAGCAAAATACTCGATCCCTTCCAGGGTTTTTGCCTTCGGCTCGATGCCGGCGACGATGCCGGAACGGACCTTGCCGTAACCGAACACTGTCGAGGCATACTCGATCGCCTCGATCCAGTGTTCCCATGAACCGCAGTGACTGACCTTGCCGGGGCAGATGGTATTGAAGTAGTTCTTGTCCCAGCACTCGATATTGATCGCCAGGGTGCGGAAGCCGGCCTCCTTGTACTTGTCGATCACTTTAAGGTCGCGGGGAGCGCCAATTACCGCCGTCCCGTTGAAATCCTCCAGCCCGGTCTGTTCCTGGATCGCTTCCGCAACATCAAGGTAGTAGTCGACCTCCCGCCGTTCCGGGATAAAACCGCCGGTCAGATTGACGTGTCGGGCGCCGAATTCGTACGCCTTGGCCACGGTCTCCCCGATTTGCCGGGGATTTTTCCAGAAGATGTTCTCTTTCTCGCCGTAGGCATCCTTGGTTGCGTTGGCATTGCAAAACAGGCAATCCTCACCCTTGTCCTTGAGGGCGCACTCATTGCTGTAGGCGACATTAATAACGCCCTCCCTGCCATATGCGGCCACGGTCTTCATCCTGACGCCGTCCGATGTTGAGAAGTCGTAATACTTCGGACGTTTGTCAAAATCGACCGCGAAAAGGATCGTGCCGTGGTCGCGGAGATGGTACACGCCGTCATCGAGCGTCACGCTGAACTGGGAACGGTTGTCCCAGCGCAGGCCGATATGCAACCCGTGAGGCGTACGGAAACCGCAGGGAAACGGAATAGCCACATGGTGTTCATGGTCCATTTCAAAGAGGGTGTGTACCTGTTCCTGATACACGCCACCCAGGTCCAGTTTCTTGAAAATGGCCGGGTTGAAAGCTATCCCCTCGACCATGGCAGCGTTTTTGAGTGCCAGTTCCTGATAAAGTTTTTCCTTGATAACGCTCATGGAACATTCTCCTGTCGCAAGTTAATTAGATTGTATAGCTGAACGGGTGCTCGGTATGTAAGTGAAACTCTTCAAGAACCTGTTCCTTGATCTTGACGAAATCATAACCGGCCCGGTCTCTCGGGCGCGCCAACGGCACCGGGATGATCTTCCTGATCGAGCCCGGACGGCTCGACATGATTACAATCTTGTCCGATAGATAGATCGCTTCATCCACATCGTGGGTGATCATGATCATGGTGATCCCCTCCTGCCGCCAGATCCGCTCCAACTCCTGATGCATGTACATGCGGGTCAAAGCATCAAGCGCCCCCAGCGGCTCGTCCAGGAGCAAAATCTCCGGCCGGTTCACCAGGGAGCGGGCAATGGCGGCCCGCTGCGACATGCCGCCGGAAAGCTGATAGGGGTAATGCTTTTCGAATCCCTGGAGCCCGACCAACTCGACATGCTCCTGTATCGTCTTCCTGGCTTCCGGGCTTTTGGTCTCTTTGAGGCCCAGGCCAATATTTTTCTCTATAGTCAGCCAGGGCAGCAGCCGGTGATCCTGGAAAACGACTCCCCGGTTGAGATCGGGTCCATTGAGTTTTCGCCCGTCCAGCAGGATATCTCCTTCGTAGTCGCTCTCAAGACCGACCACGAGGCGCAGGAATGTTGTCTTCCCGCACCCGCTGGCGCCGATAATGCTGATGAACTCACCCGGCTCGACGCTCAGATTGATGTTATCAAGGACCAGGAGTTCCTCGCTCCGCCCCTTGTATTTCTTCACGAGATTCTTGACCTGTAGTGTTCCCTGCTTTTCCATACTCTTCACTCCCTAAACCTCATATCCCATTCAGCCGGTGACTACCTGCGACTTTGACGATTTTACGCAAAAGCGCTAACGATAGGACCTTTTCCAGACCAGAAGCCGCGCTTCAACATGCCCTAGGACTTCATTGATCAGATACGCCACCAGACCGATGACAATGATACAGATCAGAACAACATCCAGCTTGGAGCCCATGCGCGCTGACCAGAGCATTTCGCCGATCCCCAGGCCGGAACGGGTGTTGATTTCCGACCAGACCACCAGCATCCACGACGTACCGAGACTGAGACGGAGACCGGTTACGATATCGGGAAACGCTCCCGGCACAACAACCCGGGCAAGCAGTCTCAATGTGCTGAACTCGAAGACCCGCACAACTTCAATAAACCTTCCTGGAACGCCCCTGACACCTTGAAAGGTACTGACCAGCATTGGAAAGAAAGCGCCTATGGCAATAAATGCAATCTTCGAGAGATCACCCACGCCGCACCAGAGGACAACCAGGGGTATCCACCCGATTACCGGCACCTGACGCAGTGCATTGCACAGCGGTGAGAAGAGCCGTTCCAGGGTCCGTGATACCCCCATGAGAGTTCCCAGGGCAAACCCCAACAACGTTCCGGCGGCAAACCCTTCGGCAATTCTCACCATGCTGCTGGCAAGGCTTTTGGCGAGCAGCCCTGACCGGATGAGTTCAATGAATGTTCTGACCACCACATTCGGCGGCGGGAATTTGTCCGCCGGGATCATTCCGGCGCAGGACAAGCTCACCCATGCCAGCAGCAGGACCAGCACGGTCGTCATCCCCCTGATGCGTCCTGTAAGTACCTCGCTATTTCCGATCAATCGTTTCATATCTCTACCTTTGTTGTCTCTTCTGCCAAACAGGCTCTAATCCTGTGCGATCAGCTGATAGCCGGAACTCCAACTCATGTGGCCGCCTTCAGTGGTGCGTCTGCCTGATACAGCCCCTCCCGCTGCATCTGAAACGCAACATGCGACTACCGGGCCGCATAAACAGCTGACCGCACAGGATTCTAGACCTGCCAGTCGGTCAGGCGCCTTTCAACGAGTGCCAGCACACTGTCCATGACAAACCCGGTCAGGGCGATCATGATGACACCGACAAGGACCACATCGGTCTGGAACAACCGCCGGGCCACCGTCATGACGTTACCAATGCCGGCGCTGGCCGCAACCAACTCCGCGCCGATCACCAGCATCCATGCATCGCTGAGGCTGAGGCGCAAGCCGGCGAGGATCGACGGCAGCGCCGAGGGGATGACGACCTTGCCGAGCAACCGGTACGGGCCGTACTCGAACAGCCTCACCACTTCAACATAGGTCGGCGGCACCCCCCTGATTCCTTCCCATGTTTTCAGTGCCATCGGAATCAGCGCCCCAAGGGCGATGAAAATTACCTTGAACAGTTCGTCAATTCCAAAGAGGAAAATCAGAAACGGCAGCCAGGCAACGGTCGGAACCTGGCGCGCCACATTGAAAAGCGGCGCCAGATACTGTTCGGCAACAGGGTTAAATCCCATGAACGTTCCCAGCAGAAATCCGGTTGTCGCCCCCAGGAAAAATCCTACCGAAACACGCAGCAAGCTAATCTTCATGTTGAGCGCAAGCTCGCCGCTGTCGATCATGTCCTTCAGCGTATCGAAGACCTGTCCAGGCGGCGGCAGCAACTGCGGGGAAAACAGCTCTTTCGTTGATACCAGGTACCAGGCGGCGAGCAAAAGCGCCGGCACGATGATTCCTATTAGACGGTTTCTGATTTCAAGCACATTCATGGCGTATCCTTTACCGGTCAGGTGAAGAAGAGCTGCCGAAGCGTCCTCTGCATGCTTCGGCAGCAGGAAAACCATCTACTTCTTCGGATTGCCATTGATGTCGTAGTCGGGCCAGAAATGCTCAAGGTTCAGCTCTTTCAAAGCTGCGTTGAGGAAACTTCTATCGATCCACCCCTTGTCCGGGTCGAATGACCTTCGGATCAAACCATGCTGCTTGAACAGGGCGATTGAGCGACGATCGTGCGCCAGCCACATCTCATCGAACTTCGGCGAATTCAGGTATACGATCGGCTGGCCGGCCTGATCCTCGCGGATTGTGGACAGAGGGGTTCCAACCCTGGTATCGAGCTTCTGTGATGCAAGCTTGTCCTTGCTATGGAGGTAAGACGCCTTGACCCATACTTTGACGAAGCGGCGCGTGATATCCGGATATTTCCTGGCGAACTCGTCACGCACCAGCAGAGCGCCGGCGTTCTGGTAGTAAACGTTCTTGCCGCCTGTCGTATAAATGATGCGGGCAACCCCCCTGGTCCGGAGGGTAATCGCATCGCTTGTCATGAAAGCCGCTTCAACCTGCTTTCCGGCAACAGCAGTTAACAAGGTGGCGCTGTCCATATTGTAAAAAGACACGTCATTCTCCGACAGGCCGTTATCCTTGAGTATTTTGAGTGCTGCGGCATGCATGTAGGTGCCAATGCTGATGGCAATCTGCTTACCTTTCAGTTCCTTAATTGATCTGATCTGGGAGTCGGAAGGAACGACAACATAGGTGTTGCCTCCTCTCGATGCCACAACAGCCCTGGTCTTGAGACCGCCGGCATACCCAGCGACGGCTGGGAGATCCCCAATACTACCGAAGTCGAGATTGCCGTTGGAAAGGGCCTCGTTGACGGCCGGGCCGGCGGCCTGCATATACTGGACATCCAGCCTGATGCCGTCCTTCTTGAACTCCTCATCAAATAGCTCCTTGACCTGGATTTCCCCCAGAGGACCGCTGGCAAGCGGTTTGTTATACGAGCTTGAGGGTATCCCTATCCTGATATACAGCGGTTTTTCTGCCGCCATTACAGACATGGCATAGAGCAGTATAAAGAGCGAAAAAAGCGGCAACATAATCTTTTGGTAAATTTTCATGGTTTCAGATTCTCCTTTCAGTTGAAAACGACTTTGTTCCGGGACTTCTGTTCTCAGCCCTCATCAGAACCCGAACTGGAACTGCGCCAGGAATTCATTACTGAAGCTTCTTGTAGCCTCAGCCCGCTGATCTTTGTAATTGTAGTTGAGCTGCAACTTTGTCGTCTGGGCAAAAAACCAGTTGAAACCGATCGTTGAAATATTACTGTAATTCGCCTTCTGGTTTGTATTCGGCGTCCAGTGATCGAAACGCACGAACGGCTGATAGGTCAGCGGGTAGTAGTCATCGTACTTGTCCTGCTGAACTGCCGAGTTTATCCACTGCTCACCGAAATTGTAGAATAGGGTGGCGGTATAGGCTTCCTCGTTAGCCTCGCAGAAACTGTGCGGTTTGGTAGTGGCACCGTTAAGCGAAGTGCCGTTGGTTGCGGTCGGGTCCTTGGCCCTGACATATTCTAGGGTAAAGCCGAATGGGGTATTCACATAGGCAAGGTCGGCGCCGTAACGCATGATGGTGCCCGTATTAGTAAATGAGGATGTGCCGGTGGTCACGGTGCTGGTCGTGTTCGCCGTGTTCGTGAAGCTCGCTGATGATGTGCTTGTCGCCGTCACGGTATTTTTCCCATCATATCCTGAAAAACCGAGATAGAGACCACGCAAAGGATGATCATAATTCACCGGAGCATTGAACTGGATTCTGCCGAATACGTCTTTATTGTTGTTATTGTCCACCGTATTCGGGCCATTCCCGTTGATCAGGCCGGCCCAATACTGTACCAGGGGGATCCGGTAGTTATGGCTGAAGTCGACGTGTGGTTGAAGATCACCCGCCAGTACCAGACCTATATCCCGTGGTTGAAGATTCAGGTTTGACGCAAACTGGGCAAGCTTGATGGTCGGCATAAAGGCCTCAGTGGCCGCTGCCTCAGTACCGAAGTTCTTTTTCTGTTGACCGGCAATAATGGCCAGATGCGGTTTGGTGGAATCGAGCGAGCCGAGGATCTGGTAACTCAGATAGGCATCAGTAATACTGATCGATGCGGTCCCTAATGTCTGAATTCCCAATGCGTAAGTGACATCTTTCCCTTCAAGATAATCCTTTCTCAGGTTGCCGGCGAACGACAGCGAAAAAAACGGGGTGCTGAAACTTGACGGAACAGCGGCCTTGCTGGGCTGGTTGAAGGGATTATCGTAGCGGAACTGGCCTATTCCGGTAATGACCAGCGGCCGGTTCGACTGGACCACCGTGGTCGGATACGCCAGGTTGAGTGAACGCTGCCACTGGTCACGCAACACCTCGACTTCGGCATGAACCGCCTCAAGCTCAGTCTTGGAGGCTCTCGGATCCTTGTCGTCAAGCCTGTCTTCTTCGTCATTGCGCTGCTGGAGCCCCGAGGTATCCGCACCATTCGCCGGCGCAGCTGCGTCCGGCGCCGGAGCGCCCGTTTCCGTCGCCTGCGGTACATCCTGGGGCTGATCGTCGGCGTGACCCGCCGTGGCAGCCAGCACCATGCCGGCAATCACCACAAATTGTTTCCAACTGTTTTTCATCGTGAATCTCCTCTGGTACATACCTTCTGCCATCAGATCGGAATGCCTCGTCTGGTGAACACAGTGCTGCGGCGGTCCGCTTGCAGACTCCATTACAACGTGCGGGTGAACTCCTTACCCTGAGACCGGCGTTTCCTGGACAACGGCCGGGCACCTTCCTTCGAGAACGGCCGCCAGCAGGCCCAGCAGAAGGAACAGGGGCACAAAGACCAGGAACACATTCCGGACACCCAGATACTGTCCAACCACGCCACCCAGCATCGGGCCGATGGAAATCCCGGCGCCGACGGCTGCGGCGAACAAACCGACGATCTTGCCCTTTTCTCCTTCCATTCTGCCGATCCGGGATGACGTCACGAGATTGATCAGTCCCAGGCCCAGCCCAAGAATGACCGTACTGCCGGTTATCAGTGCCATGGTATCCGCCATGCTCAGGACAATCAGGCTCATGACCGTTACCCCGACGCTGGACATATAGAGTTGCAGTTGAGAAAGACGGTTGATGAGCGAACCGGCGGCAAACACCGTAAAGATGAATACCCCCCCCTCCACGGTCATGAGAAATGAAGCGATCCCCGGCTTGAAATGGAGGGTCTTGACTGCAATAACGACGATGAAGGTGCTGAACGTCGAAAAGCATGCCGTTGAAACGCTTTCCGTCAAAAGCGGCAGATAGATGTCCCGCCGGCCGATCATTTCCCGGAAATCGTGCAACTGCGTCCGCACGACCGCACTGAACTCCGTCATCCCGGTATGATGTAGATCCTCGTTGTGAAAGAATAAAACCAATGCCGTCGGAATCAGCGTCATTGATGCCAACAGGCTAAAGATCGTCGGGAACTCCGCAACCTTAACCAGAAAGGCGCCGAAAACCGGGCCAAGGAAGGTCAGCCCGATGGACATGGACCCTTTGAACCATCCCGCCTTTTCCAGCCCCATATCCTTGAGGTTCTTGAAAAACGAGGCATTAAGCGCCGTCATCTTGAGGGAGCTGAAAAGCCCCGACAAGCCCAACAGCGCAGTCATTGCCAGAGGCACCTTGGCAGCGGTCAGGGCAAAGGTGGAAAACGTACCGGCAAGGCTCCCGGTGATAAACAGTTTTTTCGAACCGTAGTGATCCACCAGAAAACCAGCCGGGATCACGAGCAGCAGCATGCCGATCCCTGAAATGCCCCGGATAATCCCGATCTGGACAGTGGTTGCATGGAGGCTGAGGGCGTAGAGCGGCACTACCAGTTGCATTGCTCCGCCCACTGTCCCGGAAATGATATTGAGGATCAGGAAGCTGGTGATGATCCCCTTGGGGTTATGTATGTCGTGCTGCCGTTGCTCGTTCATCTGGGTCTCCACCAGAAAGTTCGTTTCTTCATAATCGTTTGTTTCAAAAAATTACTGACTATCCCAAGGAACGTCGATTTTCGTCCTAGTGTGCTGCGCGGTTAGTTGTTGGCAGTAATTCCTTTGCTATTTTGGCTGATGCCAAGGCGCGGCGACGCAGCTGTAGCAGGGCCTACATCAAGGAGCCGTAACGACGGCAGCGGGCAAAAGAGCTGGAATTACAACAACGAATTAACCGCGCAGCACACTAGGGCAGGCGGACAAGGAATCCCGCGGAGGCGTAGCAGCGCTACGCCGCACAAGGAGATTCCGCAGGCCAACGAACGCTTGGGCGAAAAGCGGCGTTCCACACCTTCAAATGAGCCCTTCCTCGATCTTCCATATATCCCTCGATATCGCCAGATCGTTGTTGCTGGCGTCATGCACCTGGTCGTAGGTGATACCGGCCTTTTTGTGCAACAGATACGCCTTGTGGGAAAGATCGAGATGCCAGGCCGGTTCGGGGGTGCGATGCCCCTCCAGGGCTGAGCCGGGGTTCGGGCACCAGGGGCCGGGCAGACAGACAATGCCGTGGCTGGTAAACCATTCAACACCCTCCAGGGTTTTCGCCTTGGGTTCCAGTCCGGCCACGATATTGCTGCGCACCCGGCCAAATCCGAATACGCCGACCGCATATTCCGTGGCCTTTTTCCAATGATCCCAACCGCCGCTGTTGTTGGCCTTGCCGGGGCAGATGGTCTGGTAGATATTCTTGTCCCACAACTCGATATTCATGGCGATGGTGCGGTAACCCACCTCCTTCAGCCGGTCGATATTGCTCAGATCGAGCGGAGCCGCGATAACGGCGGTGCCGTTGAAATCATCCAGTCCGGTCGCCTGTTTGATGGCTTCCGCCACATCCTGGTAGTACTCAATCTCCCGACGCTCGGAGATAATGCCGCCGGTGATCGTCACATGGTCGGCAATCCCCTCGTCGTAGGCGGCCTTGATCGCCTCCGCCGCCTGGCGCGGATTCTTCCACTGGATGCCTTCATGCTCGCCATAGGTGTCCCTGGTGGCGTTGGCATTGCAGAAGAGGCAATCCTCCCCTTTTTCCTTGTAGCTGCATTCGTTGCTGTAAAAGACCGACAGGTTGCTGTCCTGTACGAACGTGGCTATCTTGTTGAAAGGGGTTCCGTCGGAACTTTTCAGGCGATAATATTTCGGCTCCTTGAAAAAGGTGATCGGGAACAGGCTGTTTCCTTTATGGAGCAGGACGAACCGGCCGTTTTCATAGCCAACGGAGTAATTCGATCTTCTGCTCCACTTGAACGGGCTTTTCAGACCGTGGGGGAGTACGAAGCCGCTGGGGAACTCGGTTCCCACATGGGTTTCAAGGTCCATTTCAAAACCGCCATGGACTTGTTCCTGATGATCCACCTCTTCCAGCTTCCTGAGCGCGGTCGGGTCGTAATTCACCCCATCGATAGAAATATCGGCCTTGATGAGCAGCTCTTTGTATAACTCGCTGCTTGAAGAAATCTTTTCCAATTTCAGTGGTGGTAGTGCCATGTCAAACTCCTTGGTATCATAATGAGCTAACGGGTAAGTTCGGCAACCTTGTCGAGGCGCTCCCAGGGCAGGTCCAGATCGGTCCTGCCAAAATGACCATAGGCCGCTGTCTGCCGGTAGATCGGTCGCCGCAGGTCAAGTTGTTCGATAATGGCGGCTGGCCTCAGATCGAAATGCTGCGCAATCACCCCGGACAATTTCTCATCAGACAGGGTTCCAGTGCCGAAACTGTCTACAAAGATGGCGACCGGCCTGGCAACGCCGATGGCGTAGGCGATCTGGATCTCCACCTTCCGGGCCAATCCGGCGGCAACGAGATTCTTGGCAACATACCTGGCCGCATACGCCCCGGAACGGTCCACCTTGGTAGGGTCTTTGCCGGAGAAGGCGCCACCTCCATGGCGGGCAACGCCGCCATAGGTATCGACGATGATTTTCCTGCCGGTCAATCCGGCGTCTCCATGGGGGCCACCCACAACAAACCGGCCGGTTGGATTAATGAAATAGCGGGTCGCATCGTCGAGAAGATCGGCGGGAATTACCGGCGTAACGATCCTGGCAATGACGTCCTGGCGGATCTGCTCAAGCTCAATGCCCGGGGCGTGCTGTGTCGATATGACCACCGTATCAACCCGTTTCGGCCTGCCGTCTTCGAACTCCACAGTTACCTGGCTTTTGCCGTCCGGGCGGAGATAGGCAATTTCACCGCTTTTGCGCGCTTCGGCCAGCCTTTTGGTCAATCCATGGGCCAGGGCGATGCTGGCGGGAAGAAACTGCGGGGTTTCGTCCGTGGCGTAGCCAAAGACCATCCCCTGGTCTCCGGCCCCGACCGAATCGAGATACCCGTCATGTCCGGCTCCGCTGCGAATCTCAAGGGCCGTATCGACCCCTTGCGCAATATCCGGCGATTGCTGATCAAGCGAAACAAGAACTGCGCTGTGTTCCGCATCCAGCCCGATGTCGGCGCTCACATAGCCGACATCGGCAATCGTGTCGCGCGCCACCCGCACGGCATTGATCTGCTGTGAGGCAGTCGTTTCCCCGATAATGACCACGAGCCCCGTGGTTACACTCGTTTCACATGCGACACGGGCCAACGGGTCTTTTGCCAGCAGTGCGTCCAGCACGGCATCGGATATCTGATCGGCCAACTTGTCAGGATGTCCTTCGGTTACGGACTCGGAAGTAAATAGATGATTTCGGGCAGCCATTATTGATCCTTTCTCTGCTGTGCGCCGTTAAAACGGCTGAAGGCCGGAGAATTCATCCCCCGGCCTCCAGTTGTCTGGTCAGCTTTATAAAATTACGGTCTGGTTATTGTCGATTACGAGATTATGTCAGATGCCGCTGCCATGGATGTGTCCACCCCTGTCCATGCGGATCTTTTCGCTTTTATCTACCTGGATGACCCGCCCGTCCTGAACGACCAGTGTTACCGCACCAAACCGGATCGACTTCAGGGCCTCGCGGACTATCCGTTCCAGGTCCCGGTTCCAGGGATCAGGCACAATGACTGCCATATCAGACCCCTTCAAAGAGCGCTGTGGAGAGATACCGTTCGGCGCTGTCCGGCAGAACAACCACGATGGTCTTGCCGGCAAACTCCTCCAGCCCGGCGATCCGGACTGCGGCTGCCACGGCTGCTCCGCTTGAAATCCCCGCCAGTATGCCTTCCTCTCGGGAAAGACGCTTGGCGAATTCTATCGCCTCATTGCTCTCCACCTGCTCGACACGATCAACAATAGAAAGGTCAAGGGTGTCGGGGATGAAACCGGCGCCGATCCCCTGAATCTTGTGGGGAGCAGGCTTGATCTCCTGACCGGCCAGTTTCTGAGTGATAACCGGGCTTTCTTTCGGTTCCACCGCAACAGAGAGAATCTTTTTCCCTTTAGTGTTCTTGATGTAGCGGGAAATACCGGTGATGGTGCCGCCGGTGCCGACGCCGGAAACCAAGGCATCAATGCCCCCTTCTGTGTCGTTCCAGATCTCCGGGCCGGTGGTCTTCTCGTGAATCTCCGGATTGGCCGGATTTTTGAACTGCTGCGGAATGAAGTATTTTTCCGGGTCAGAGGCGGCGATCTCCTCGGCGCGGGCAATGGCCCCCTTCATCCCCTCGGGACCGGGGGTCAGAATCAGGTTTGCCCCCAAAGCAGCCAGCACTCTCCTGCGTTCAATACTCATGGTCTCCGGCATGGTCAGGGTCAGCTTGTAGCCACGGGCCACAGCCACATAGGCCAGGGCGATGCCGGTGTTACCCGAGGTCGGCTCGATGATCTCCACCCCCGGCTTCAGCGCGCCGCGTTTCTCTGCGTCCCAGATCAGGTTGGCGCCGATACGGCACTTGACCGAGTACGCAGGGTTGCGCCCTTCGATCTTGGCCAGAATCGTCGCTTTGCTGTCTCCGGCGATCCGATTGAGTTTCACCAGCGGGGTGTTGCCGATGGATTGAGAATTGTCTGAAAATACCTTGCTCATACCGTCCTCCCTGTATTGTGATTTGTCTAAATGCAATAATCCAGTGTCGTAGCGCGGCGCGCCTGCTCGGCTTCAATCCTTTTGATAAGGTCCTCAAGGGTCGTCGTATCAAGAACTGATTCAATCGACACCTGAATCTCCTTCATTGCGCCATGCAACGCGCAACATAAACCGTCATCACCCTCGCACCTTCCGTTGCCATTGTTGTTGAAACAGCCTGTCACCGCAATGTCGCCATCAAGTATCTTGACAACGCTGCCAACCGTCACGCTCGACGGTTTTTGCGACAACCGGTACCCCCCGCCTTTGCCGATCCTGCTTTGAAGAATGCCCCCTTTGCGCAGGGACAGCAAAATGAACTCGAGAAATTTCTTCGGAATATGATTGTCATGAGCCAGATCCGATATCTGCATTGAGCTGTTTTCCGGCAACAACGCCAAATGGCACAACGCCTTCAGGGCATATTCTGTTTTTTTAGTTATCAACATGGCAATCCCAAAAAAAAGAGGTCAAAGCACAGTGTCTTTGACCTCCGGTTTTCCCAGTCAGCCTATATGTATACTCAATTTGTAGATTTAATATACTTATAATTTTTGATTTGTCAATGCTTTTTATCATATTTGTCATCCGCCTGATTCAGAGATGACAATTTTCACCCGACCGGTCCAGATGGCGAGGGAACGCGCAGTGTCCGGCCTCCAGTATTTTCGGTCAGCCCATCCTTTTTTACGCTTTACCACATTTTCCCAGCCCTGGTCTATAATAAAAACACTTTATCTATAATTTTTATATTTATTTTTTTGAGGATATCCGACGCTATTTTTCTCTTGACTCGCAGTCGCCTTCATGATATTTGTATATAAAATTTATAGATATTATAGCTTTTTATGCTGCGCAAAGCAGAGCGTCGGTATCTCTCCGCTAACCAGAAAGACTGGAGGCCGGGGACATGTCCCGCAACAAACGGGCATCCCCGGCCTTTATATTCCAGAATCAGGAAGCGAGCAATCATGGCGCCTGAGAAGAAGACGAGACGCAGTATCTTTGCAAAAGCGAAGAGCCCGGACAAGAGTACGGTGAACTTTGTGTTCACCGGGGGCCAGAACATGCCCGAAGGATCAGGGCGACACGTTATCAACGCAGATACCAGAGACAACAGTGAGGAAACCATGCGAGAAAGCCACTCCACACTGGAAACACTAAAAAACCATTATGAACTGTCTTCGTTGACAATCAACGTGCCGCGCCGGTTCCTGGGGGTAATACTGTCGGTTATTATCGTTGTGGTGTGGGAGGCGCTGGCAAGGTCTGACGCCCTGAGCGCAGACCGGTTTCCCGCCCCGAGCGTTATAATCGGGGCGCTGCTGGAGTTGCTGCGCGGCAACATGTGATTCGCCCCCTTGACCGGACAAAATTGCAAGCGTTTTTGACCAACGGGGCATACCCCCGGAAACACGAGAGGAGAGAAGACAATGAGCGAAACCGTTGCCTACAAGGCAGAGACACTTGCCCTGCACGCCGGGCAGAAACCGGACCCGACAACCAATGCGCGGGCGGTTCCCATTTACCAGACCACATCCTATGTGTTCAACGACGCCGACCATGCGGCCCGCCTGTTCGGGCTTCAGGAGTTCGGCAACATCTACACCCGCCTCATGAACCCTACCACGGATGTTTTCGAGCAGCGGGTTGCGGCTCTGGAAGCGGGCGTCGCCGCCCTGGGGGTCGCCTCCGGCCAGTCCGCCATCACCCTGGCGCTTTTGACCCTGGCCCATGCCGGTGATGAGATCGTCTCAGCCACCAGCCTGTACGGCGGCACCTATAACCTTCTGCACTACACCTTTCCCCAACTGGGCATAACGGTCAAGTTTGTCGACCCCTCGGACCCGGAAAACTTCCGCAAGGCCATCACCCCCAAGACCAAACTCCTGTACGGCGAAACCGTCGGCAACCCCAAGCTGGACACCCTGGACATCGAAAAGGTCGCGGCCATCGCCCACGAGCACGGCATCCCGCTGGTGATCGACAACACCACCCCCTCGCCCTACCTGGTACAGCCGCTCAAGCACGGCGCCGACATCGTCGTCCATTCGGCCACCAAGTTCATCGGTGGCCACGGCACCTCCATCGGCGGGGTCATCGTCGACGGCGGCACCTTCAACTGGGGCAACGGCAAATTCCCCCAGTTGGCCGAGCCCGACCCCTCGTACCACGGCATCAACTTCTGGGAAGCCCTGGGCAACATCGCCTTCATCATCAAGGTCCGCGTGCAACTGCTGCGGGACATCGGGCCGGCCGTCTCACCTTTCAACTCGTTTTTGTTCCTGCAAGGATTGGAGACCCTCCACCTGCGCATGGAACGTCACAGTACCAACGCCTTGGCCGTGGCGCAGTTCCTCCGGCAGCACCCCAAGGTCGGCTGGGTAAACTATCCGGGCCTTCCGGACAACCCCTCCCACGAGGTCGCCAGGAAATACCATAGCCGCGGCCTGTTCGGCGCTCTGATCGGCTTCGGCATTAAAGGCGGCGGGATTGAGGAAGGGAAGAAATTCATCAATGCCCTCAAGCTGCACTCCCTGCTGGCCAATATCGGCGACGCCAAATCCCTGGTGATCCATCCGGCCTCCACGACCCACCAGCAGCTGACGCCCGAAGAGCAACTCTCCACCGGCGTGACCCCGGACTTCATCCGCCTGTCGGTGGGGATCGAAAATGTCGATGATATCATTGCCGACCTGGAGCAGGCTTTGGCCGGCGTGTAATACCGGGGGCCTGCCGGACACAGGAGGCAGGCTCCTGACTGAGCCCCGCGCTGACCAGCGAAACTGGAGGCCGGATCACGCAACGCGGATCCGGCCTTGCCGTTTCACGGCAGCCGGCAGTCCCAGGAACTGCCCGTTGCCCGGCTATCTGGCCATCAGACTTCGACATCCTGAAATCACCGAAGAAATCCACTCCCAGGCAGTCAGGAGCAACGACATGACGATACGCAAAAACATTCTGGTCAAGGGTCACGTGCAGGGTGTTTCCTACCGAAAACAGACACTGCACGTTGCCCGGCATCTGGGCGTTAACGGCTGGGTACGCAATGTCAGTGACGGCACCGTCGAAGCATGCCTTGAGGGAGAGGAGGACGCGGTCGATGCAGTGATAACCTGGTGCGCCTTCGGTCCAAAGAAAAGCAAGGTTGATGAGGTACAGATACTGGCCGTAGGCATTGCCAAAGGATACTCGGATTTCAGTATCGTGGTGGATCGTTAGGCTGCGTAAAATCAATAAATGAAATAAAATTCCCATGGTTCGATACGCTATTCAAGTCCCAAAAACGTTGTGCTCTTTGGCTGAATATACGAATTTAAAGCAGATAGATTTTGTGGAGTAGTAAAAGGCTCTGACCTTCAGATTTCAGCCTTTCAATCCCAAAAGCCTCGAAGAACTGAGGAAATCACCAATGATTTTCGGCACAGGGGAATGAAGAACCAAGTCGGCACAGATCCCATCCCCAGTGCCGAGGATGTGTTCGAACTCCACTTGGGCCAGCGGGAAACTGACGGTTAACGACAACAAACCATTTGATATCATTGCAGTTACCAATGATGAATATCAACAAAAAAAGGCCATCTCCGGGGGTGGAAACGACCGTTTTGAGTTATGGCGCGCCCGGCAGGATTCGAACCTGCGACCACAGGCTTAGAAGGCATGTGCTCTATCCAACTGAGCTACGGGCGCATACGCGTTGACGAAAATGGGATGAAATATGTACCACAAAACTCTTCCGACGGCAACCGCCAATCACGCGCCCGCACGCGATTCGACATAAAAACGCCGGGGAAACCCGGCGTTTCGCGTTCATTTCTCCTTGGCCGACTTTTCCCGGATCGCCGCGGCAATCTTGTCGAACAACTCGTCCCCGTCCCGGGCCGTGATTTTTTTCTTGTTCACCGTGGCCATGGGCATCTCCCGGCACGAAGAGCACTGTTTAATGCAATCCTTGATCTTGATGTCGAGATCGGGGAACGCCTCTTCCAGGCGGCGATACACCTTGCCTTTGCCCTTGTTATGCTCACAGAATCGGATTTTCATGACGGACATCTCAACTAGTAGGTTAATGAAAAATCCAGGTTGTTCAAAAATAGTCAGATCGTCGCACCCGCAGAAAGCCCCAAGGAGGTGTAGCAGCGCTACGCCGCACGTAGGGGCTTTCGAGGATGGCGGCGAGATGGCTGTTTTTGAACAACCTGTCTACACCGCCAACGGGGCGCCGGCCGGCTGTACAAACACCCGCTGCGCCATCTCGGCATCGATCATCAGGATGCCGTGGCCATTGTCGCCCACCAGCTTGAGCTTGGCGATCAGGTCGCGGTCGTTGTTCTCCTCCTCCACCTGCTCGGTCACAAACCATTGCAGGAAGATCTGGGTGGCATGATCCTTCTCCTGGACGGCCTGCTCGCTCAACTCGTTGATGCACGAGGTGATGAGCCCCTCATGGGCAAGGGTCTTCTGCATCATATCCAACAGGGATTTGTAGGAGTTCGGCACGGCCTTGCCCGACAGGAGTTCGATATTGACCCCCTGGTCGACAAGATAGGTATAGAATTTCATGAAATGGACCATCTCCTCGCGATACTGGACCATGAACCAGTTGGCGGCGCCCTTCAGCCCTATCTCGTTGGCGCAGGAAGACATGGAAAGATAGAGGTGGGAGGAATAAAGTTCAAGGTTCATATGGTTATTGAGCGATTCGGCCATCTTTGTGCTGATCATGGGAAGAGCCTCCTGTCGGATGTTTGTATCAAGTATACCATTAAAGCAGACATTGAGCACAACCTAACCTTTACCGGTTCTACGCCGGGGAAGCCAATAGATCATGAAGCTGCCCGCGAGAAACATGGGGAGGCTCAAAAGCTGCCCCATGGAAAAGAAGTTGAGGAAGAAGCCGACCTGCGCATCGGGTTGACGGAAAAACTCCACAATAAAACGGCACAGGCCATAGCCGGCGCAAAAGGTCCAGGCCGTAATACCCGTAACATCGGTCTTGCGGGCCATGATGCGCACCACGAAAAACAGGACCAGCCCCTCCAGGAACGATTCGTAGAGCTGCGAAGGATGGCGAGGCAACTCTCCCCCCCCCGGAAATATCATCCCCCAAGGGACAGTCGTCGGCCTGCCGTACAACTCGCCATTGATGAAATTGCCGATCCTGCCGAGCCCCAGTCCGACCGGCGCGCACTGGGCCGCCATGTCGATCAGCGCCCAGAAGGGAATCTTTTTGCGCCGGGCAAACAGGACAAAGGAGAGGATGACCCCCAGAAAGCCGCCGTGGAACGACATGCCCCCCTTCCAGACCGCAAAGATTTGCAGCGGATCGGCAACGTAGACCCCGAGATCGTAGAACAGGACATAGCCGAGCCGTCCTCCCAGCACCACCCCCAGGGCGCCGAAGAAGACCAGGTCGGCCACGTCGTCCCTGGTCAGGGGGAGCTTTTTGCGACGAACCTCGGAGTTGAGAATGAAGAAAGTGGCAACGAAGCCCAGAACGTACATCAGCCCGTACCAGCGGAACTGGAGCGGGCCGATGCTCAGGAAAACGGGGTTGATATGGGGAAACTGCATGGGGCCGGCGACCTCAGAGGCCGCAGCCGCAACTGCGGGTACAGGCTCCGACGCGCATGTGCACCGCCTTGATGAACGTGGCGTCGGTGGCGGTCTTTATCTCTTGGATCACATGGTCGGGCACAGCCGAGTCGAGGGACAGCAACACCATTGCCTCCCCCTTCTTCTCGCGCCGCCCCAGGTTCATGGAACCGATATTGATGTCGTACTGCCCCATGATGGTGCCGATCTTGCCGATCATGCCGGGGCGGTCGTCGTAATTCAGAAGCAGCATATGCTCTTCCGGGGTGAAGTCCATGGAGTAGTCGCGAAGCCGTACGATGCGCGGCGAACCTTCGAAGAGCGTGCCGGAAACCAGCCTGCGTTTGCCCTCCCCTTCGATGACCAGGGTGATGACGTTGGAAAATGCGCCTCCCTGCGTGGACTTGGACTCCTCCACCACAATGCCCATCTGTTCGGCGATCAATGAGGCATTGACCATGTTGACGTCCTGGTCCACCTTGCGATTCAGCAGAGCGGAAAGACCGCAGACCGTCAGGGGCGAGCAGTCGTAATGGGCAATGTTGCCGGCAAAGCCGAAACTGACCTTTTCCAGGTTGTTGTCCACCAGTTGGATGCCGAAGTCGCACATGACGCTCATCAGGTTGAGGAACGGCCGCATCTGGTCCATCAGGGCCAGATCGAAGCGGGGAATATTGACGGCGTTCTCCAGGGGCTTGTCATCCAGATAATTGATGATCTCGCGGGAGACGTCGATGGCCACGTTGACCTGGGCCTCGAAGGTATTGGCCCCCAGGTGCGGGGTTACCACCAGCTTTTTGCTGGCGATCAGGTTCTTGAGGGTCTCGGATGCAGGCGGTTCCTGGCTCCAGACGTCCACTGCGCCACCGATGACCTTGCCGGAAGCGAGATTGTCCAGCAAAGCCTGTTCGTTGATGATGC